>Ga0307373_10000706_pt1 | contig 64407 bp, 64 predicted proteins | sample OX2MG_FD_202534 | JGI IMG/M metagenome (GOLD analysis project Ga0307373, IMG submission 202534) | Soil microbial communities from Risofladan, Vaasa, Finland - OX-2 | ecosystem: Environmental > Terrestrial > Soil > Coastal area > Acid sulfate soil | place: Finland: Risofladan, Vaasa | collected... | reverse complement strand
CAGTTCGGAGCCCTAAATCTGATCACAATCGAATATCCCGTGACTCGAGACTTTGAAGGCGCTATCTCACATGGCGGTTATAGCAACGTAAAGCCGCGTGACATAATGGCCCTTCATGAGCGAGTCCACGAATCACGGTGAGCGATGGCTGGATGAAGATTTCGAGACAAGTCTCTTCGGTGAAGGACATCCCGAAGGCTTGCCGGTTTTCGAGAACAAAGTTGACGCGCACCTCCGCAATCGCCGCAAGGTAAACAGCCCATCGCAGTTGTTGGACCTCCAAGAATTAGTGAAGTTCAAGGCTAGTCACGGACGCTGGCACATTGCCAAGGATCTCGTGGGACTGGTTCGCCGAGGGCACGGAGGCGAGAGCGACGAGTCGTACTTTGACAAACTGCGCCGTGAGACCGGGCGGGGTAAGTCCGAGTCGTCGACCTACGGATTGGCCGAGGTGGCGGGCCGTCCGGTGGTCCTCTACGCCATGAACTGGGACTTCTTTGCGGGTTCGCTCGGTGTGGTTTCGGGCGAGAAATTCCAGGCCGCCGCCGATCTGGCGATTAGCAAGAAACTCCCCTTAGTCAGCGTGTACGCCTCGAGCGGAGTGCGCCAGCAAGAGAACTTCGCCGGACTGACGCAGATGACGCGCATGGTGGAGGCGATCCGTCACTACAAGGAGAAGGTCGCCCTGCCCCACGTCGCGGTCCTGCTTGGCAACGTGTGGGGCGGCGTTTCAGCGAGCGCGGTGCCCAACGCGGACCTGATTCTGGCCACCTCGGGCACGAATTTCGGTTTCGCCGGTCCCAACGTCATCGAAGCCTTCGAGGGTTCGGCGGTCCCCCTCGACTCCCAGAGCGCCGAGGCCAATCTCCTGGACCGCAATATTGACGTCGTTCTCTCCGACGTGGGAGAACTCGTGGGGTATCTCGGCGAGATTCTCTCTTCGACGAACCTGCCCGACCGGCATCACCAGCTCACCGCCGAGACTGTGCCGCTGATCCGCAACGTGAGCGCCGCCGATCAGCGACGCGTCTTCGATTTCGGTCCGGTCGGCATTCGCGGACCCCGTTTCGACGATTCAAAGGATTCAGTCCCGCGGCTACCGGCGGCAGCGCGACTTCAGCGCGCGAGCGATCAATCTGACGCCCTCGTTGAGCAGTACCAGGACTTGCTGACCGACGCCAACCGCGTCGATCTGGAGTTCATCCTTCACTACGGCTTCAGCGATGCTGTCGCGATTTATAACTATGTGCAGGAGGTCGGTTACAAGAAGTATCCCGCCATCGTCGGCGCGTTCGCCAAGATCGGGGCACAACCGTTCGTCATCGTGGGAACGCAACCTTCGTACCAACTTATCGGCGACAAAGTCATCAAGCGGCCCTCGAATCCCGCGCCCGAGGATTTTTTCTTCATGGAGCGAATACTCGAGATGGGCGAGCGGCTCGGCTTGCCCGCACTTTTCGTCACCGACACCCTGGGGGCCAAGCCGACCTTGGAGAGCGAGCGCCGGGGCCAGTCGCGCGCCATCGCGCGCTCGATTCTCAAAGGTATCGACTACTCCCATCCGGTGATCTCGTTGGTCGCCGGGGCCCTCGGCAGCGGAGGCGGGCTGGCGACGACCCCCATGGCCGATCACGTGATCATGTTGCAAAAGGCGATGGCCTACGTCGCCGAACCGCGCTCGGCCGCTTCGATCCTCTATAAAACCCCGGACCCTTCGCGCGACCAGATTCGAACCACCCTCGCGACGATGCGGTCGACCGCTCAAGACCAACTCGATCTCGGGCTCATCGATGAGATTATCCCCGAAGGCGACAATCCTTTCGTGACGGTGGAGCACATTCACGCCGCCATTCTTCGCTCGTACGTTGAGCTTGCGCAACTCTCCGAGAAGCGCCTTCGGAGCCGTCGCCAAGAGAGGATTCGCGGTCTTCGGGCTTTCGAGATCATTCAAGAGTGAGATGCCTTCAAACCTCTTTCTTAGGGACGACTTGCCAGCCCCTTGGCTGACCTATGGACAGCATTCGCCTCAACACTTGGGCTGACGTTAGAGCGACGAAGGGTCCCCCGCCCCAAAACGCTGGAGCAACGAGTGGCGAATCGCCGGGCGAGATCCGAAGGTCAGCAACAGCTGCGCCTCGCGGGCCGTTCGCTCGGCGATACCTCCTTCGAGTACCGATGAACTACCTAGGAAGACCGCGAGTGCATGCGACGCCCGTACCGCCAGTTCGCAGGCCCGAGCCCGAGCCTTCGCAATGTTCTCGGCGTCAGCACCATCGAGCTCGGCACGTGCATCGCGCAGTTCGTTGTCGAGTGCGGACGGTCCGATCACGTCGCAGCACCGGCGTGTTACTCCCAACGCCAAGGATCCGTTGACTCGAAGACTCTCCGGAGACTCTCCCGTCGGATCGTAGGGCACCTGCGCGAGTACTCGGTCGCCTTCGACGAACAGTGCTTCGAAGGTCAGTTTCACGGTTGCGGTGGCATTGAGCGCCGAAAGCTGGCGCTGCGTGACGTCCATTCCTGGGCGATCCTGAGCGTCGAGTGCCATGGTCACGACGGCATCGTCGGGCCCGCGCGCGGCCACTACGAGCAAATCCACGAGCCCCCATCCGCTCACCCACGGCGCCTCTCCGTCAAGAACCCACCCGTCGCGTGTGGGTGCAGCTGTCAATTTGGCGGGACCCGGTTGAAGGCCGGTGAGCGCAACGCCACCCGTGACCCGGCCAAGCACGATCTCTTGACGCAGGTCCCCTACGATCGCCGGCGCATTGGGGTCGAGCACCGCCGCGAGCAAGCGAAAGTGCTGAATCCAGACGAAGGTGGTCGCGAGGCAAGCCGAAGCCAACTCTTCCACGCCGTCGCACAGTTGCGTGAGGCTGAGGCCGAGCCCACCTAATTCAATCGGAGCGAAAGCTCCGTACAGTCCGAGCGACGCTAGCCGGTCGAAATGAGAAGGAGGAATCGAATTGGCCCGGTCCACATCGGCGGAGTCGCGGGCGAAGATTCGGACGACGTCAGCAAACTTCTCCTCGAAGTGACTCATCCCGGGACACGAATTCTCTGATCCATCAAAATCGCACACGGATAATTGGGGGCAGTTGCGTTGTCGATTGGGACATCATTTCGAAAACCTCGTCCAACTTTGACCCTGAAACTCACTGACTTGTAGCCGACCGGCGAAGCAAGTCTGCTCGCACTTCATTTGGAAAGCGCCTCTGGCGAAATGGAGTGAACATTTGCCCTTCTTGCCCAACGACCTTCGTCCCTGCCGAGTTCTCGAACGACAAACTCTCGTTGTTCATCGAGGGCGAATTCGCTCAGACGTGCGTTTGGTGCAACAACGTCAAATCCATGGAAAGCGCCAGCGATGAGTCGAAGATTCACAGAGACGCCGGCATTCAACAAGCGCTGCGCAAAATTTAACGCCTCATCACGCAAAGGGTCTTCCTCAGCCACGAGTAAATAGGTGACAGGTAAACCTGAGAGGTCTTCCGACCGCATCGGAGACGCGTAGCGCGACTCTTCCCCAGACGGAGTCGACAGATATAGCGGCCACATCTTTTGCGTCCTCTCCCCGTCCCACGGTTCAGAATGCATGTACTGCTCAATGGAACCTTCGCTCGCTCGATCATCAACGGCTGGATAAATCAAGAACTGGGCACGCAACCCCGGACCACCCTCGTCACGCGCGCGAAGAGCGGTTACCGAAGCCACCGCCCCGCCGGCACTAGCCCCGCCAATTCCCATACGCGCCGGGTCAACACCCAAGGAGTCTGCGTGCTCGAACAGCCATTCGAGCGCCGTCGTCGCGTCGTCGAGCGCGGCTGGAAACGGATTCTCAGGGGCGAGTCGGTAGTCGACTGAGACGACGATGCATCCAGATCCACGCGCCAAATGACGACACCGATTGTGTTCAGACTCAAGGTCGCCGAAGACGAACGCCCCTCCGTGAAAGAAGAGAAGAGCGCCGTGCGGCCCGGGCTCGGAATCGTCGACGTATATCCGGAGCGTTAGGGAAGTTCCGTCAGGTCCGGCAATGACCTCATCCCACCACCGAGGACCGCCCGGCGACTCGACGCGATCCGCGATCTCTTCGTCGCGTCGAGCCGCAAGAATCCGGCGCGTACCAGCGATGTCGTCGAGATCATTTGGGAAAGGCTCGTCCAGGAACGAAGCGAGTTCGGGGTCACGCGCCATGAGAGCCGCTAGATGACGCGGCTGATGATCACGCGGCGAGTCCCGGTGGCAAGCCCTGGCAGTGTTTCCCTAGGTCGTGGGTCGCGAGCGGCGTCACGACGACGTCGAGGTAGGGCCACAGCGGCAGGCTGGTGATTGCGTCGTGCAGAACCGTGGCGTCGGGGGCTGACCAGATCGCTCGGTTGGCGAAGCGCCCGGGAACTCGCCAGATCGCTCGAATCACTCCTTGTGCGGCGAGTTCGCGGCCCCGAACCCGCTCACCCTCGATCAGTCGCGCGCGCTCCGCGTTGTCCATCGACGCGGGCAGACGTACTTCAATCTCCAACAGGTATTCCACGTCGTCTCTTTCCTATACCTTGCGATACTCGTTCTTGTCCTTCACCGGACCCACGCTCGCGCTGGTTTTAAATGTTGTCGGAATGGTCCGCGTTCGCGGAGCCGTGCCCGACAACAACTCCAGTAAGAGCGACGCCGCGATGACGCCCATTTCGTGGTGGTCTCGTTCAATAGCTGCTATAGGTGGTTCAAGAAACTCCGCAAGCGGCACTTCATCGCACGTGATGAGAGAAACGTCATCGGGAACGCGGCGATGAGCACGCCGAAGTTCACGCAGCACTCCCACGAGGATCTGGTTGCTTCCCGCGACGATCGCCGTGGGGGGCTCGGCCATTGCCAGAAGGCTCTCGGTCGCCGCCTCGCCGTGTTCGGTGGTGAAGCTGCCGGAACGCACCACGCTCGTAATGCCCAACTGACGCGCGACGCGCCGCAGAGTGTTGGCACGCACTCGCGCGGGCCGTAGATCTGAAGGTCCGTTCACGAGGGCGATACGTCGGTGGCCGTGTAACGCCAGTTCTCGCACGGCCGCCTCGACGCCCGTTTCGTGTTCGGCGTACACCGCGGAGATCGATCCTCGAAGGGTCATCTCGCGGTCAACCAACACGACGGGCAGTTCAGCTCGCGACACCGCGTCCAACGTGCCCGGCGAGTCCTCGCTGGCCAGCGACAACAGGAGGCCGTCAACCCGACGTTGCGCTAAGAGACGGATATGCTCCGCGTCCAAATCGGGCTTGTTCATTGAATTTACGAGCAGCATCGAATAGCCGGCCTCGCGAAGATGGGTTTCGGCGCCTAAGGCGATCTCAGAAAGGAGCGGATTCGATATGTTGCCGACCACGAAGCCAACGGTCATCGTCGCTCCACGGCGAAGACTCTGCGCGACGAGGTCGGGTTCGTACCCCAGCGCCGCCACCGCGTCGAGGACTCGGTTGCGCATTATGTCTGAAACGTTCGGGTGGCCGGAAAGTACGCGCGACACCGATGAAGCAGCGACACCGGCACGTTGCGCGACCTCTTGCATGCTGATGCGGCTGACGCTCGGCCGTTTGGCGAAGCCGGGACTCGATGATGCCACTACTACTCCGATCGAACTCGATGCTCTTCGATGTAGTCCGTATTGAGTTGCCAGCCTAGCCCTGGGGCGTCAGTCAACTGGAGTTCGCCGTTCACGAGCGCGGGTCGATTGGCGATCATATTCCACCAGAAGGGATCGCGGTCGGGGTGAAAGCATTCGACGAGCGTACCGTGAGCCTGGCTCGCCACGAGGTGCGAGGACACCTGCGGTTCTTCGTGGTGACCAACGGCCACGTTGTACGTCCCGGCGACGGCCGCCATGCGACGCCAGACCGTCGGACCGCCCGACCACGACGCGTCGAAGTTACAGAAGTCAATGGCGCCCGCCTCCATCAGGTTCCGACATCCCACCGGCGAGTGCTCGCTTTGACCTGCGCAGACGGGAATGTCGCCACGCATACGCACGTCGCGCATCCCGCGGGCGTCGTCGTTCCAACCCACGGGCTCTTCAAACCACATGATGTCGAGACCTTCAATGCGTCGCGTCAGATCGAGCGCCTGGGGAACGGTGTAGCCCTGATTAGCGTCGATGGCGATCAAGAAGCCTTCCGGTGCCGCGGCGCGCGCTCGCGCGACGCGTTCGGCGTCGACCTCCGATGACGCCCCGCCGACCTTGAACTTGATGCCCGCGAGACCAAGGTCCACGTAGGACTGCATCTCTTCTTCGATTGTGCCGAGCGCATCGCCGTAGTACCCGCCGATGGCAATGAGTGGAATGGTTCGTCGAAATCCTCCCCAGAGGCGCCACAGTGGTTGACCGAGTGCCTTACCAACGGCGTCCCAGATGGCGGTGTCGACGCCCGCGAGAGCGACGAGACCTTGACGACGGTCGCGAAGGATGTCAAAGGTGACCGGGAACCCGGCCTGCCAGCACTTCTCGGTGGCCATGGCGTCGAGGCCGACGATGGCTGGGGCGAGTTCCGAATGCACGATGTGGTCGATTTCGGCCAACGTCGCGTCTTCGTCCCCGGCGTACGCCTCGCCGACAATGCCGTCAGACGTGTAGACGCGCGTCACGAGCGTCGAGCGTTGGGTCATGTGATAGTGACTGCCCTTGAAGTCCGCAGCCAGTGGGGCTCGTACCGCAATCGTCTCGATTCGCGTGATCGTCAGCGGGGACAAACCCTCAGCCAGAGGTTCATTAAGGTCTTCGTTTGATTCCAGAAGGTTCACCTCTTAACTCCTCTCGACGATCGCCACGCGAGTCGCTTTTGAAGACACCTTAACTCAGGAAAATATCGATTCCAAGAAAATCTAACTTTGCAGGCATATTCCAACGCATCCGTCACCGACTCAGCGGCGGCGGCGGCGATTGGTGGTCTCTTGGCCCTACAAACAGCGGGAATCTGGACTGTCCGGGAAACTTTGCGGCCGTGCGCTTGCGCGGCGGACGCAAGATTGGTATCGTTTCCAAAATATCGGCGGGTCTACGCTTGACGCGTAATGAGATACACGTGAAAGCCACGTGTATCGGGGGTTGGGGCATTGCACACGATTCGTAACCACAAAGCGTCGCGGGACTGACGTGAACCATCCGCGCACCATTGCTGAGGGCGACGACAGGGACGCGCCCCCGGTCGTTGAACTTCGTGAAATCAAACGAAGTTTTGGTGGACTGCAAGCGTTGAGTGGCGTGAGCATGACGCTTCGCCGCGGCGAGATCGTCGGGCTACTCGGTGAAAACGGCGCCGGCAAATCAACACTCGTGAAGATTCTCACGGGAGTTCTCGAGCCCGACGCCGGTCAGATCGTCATCGACGGCGAGGTTCGTCGGGTGAGCAATCCTCGCGTTGCTCGAGAGTTCGGCATCGCGGCGACGTACCAAGAGCCCGCAGTATTCCCCGACCTCGACGTCGCCGAAAATCTCTTCGCGGGTCGCCAACCCACCCGTCGCGGCTTCATCGATTGGGCCGCCATCTACAAGCGAGCGGACGAGGTCTTTCGCGAGATTGGTGTCGACCTCGACCCGCACGTCCCTGTGTATCAACTCGGCATCGCGGATCGACAGATCATCGAGATCGCCAAATCCCTTATCTCTGGTGCACGGGTCCTCATCCTCGACGAGCCCACGTCCGTACTCTCGAGTCGGGAGGTTGACTCGCTCTTTCTTCTGTTGAACTCGCTGCGTCAGCGAGGCATCTCGCTCGTCTTCGTCAGTCACAAGCTCGACGAAGTAAAGGCCATCACGGACCGCGTCGTTGTCCTTCGCGATGGATCCCTGGTGGCCGAGAAGCCGACAGCGGACGTCAACGTCTCAGAACTCGTGCAGATGATGTGCGGACGCGCCATTGGTGAGTTGTACCCCAGTCTCACGCGCGTCGCCGGCGACACCATCCTTCAAGTTGAGAACTTGACTCGACGCGGCTACTTCCAGAACGTCTCGTTCAGTCTCCGTCACGGCGAGATCCTGGGTCTCGCCGGACTGGTGGGAGCCGGTCGCACCGAACTCGCCGAGGCAATCTTCGGCGTCACGCCCGCCGACTCGGGAACCATGAGCCTCGACGGTATCCCCTACACGGCAACGTCCCCGCGGCACGCTGTGCGCGTCGGAATCGCCTATCTCCCCGAGGATCGCCTCTCCAACGGCCTCGTCATGGGTATGCGCGTTCCTTTCAATATGACGATGACCGTGTGGGGTCGTATCGCGACCCGCTTCGGCCGGTTTCGCACCCGCGTCATGTACCGCCAATCCGCTCAACTCGCCGAGCGTGTCCAGCTGCAGGCCGGTCGCCTTGATCAGTTGACGAGCTCGCTCTCGGGTGGAAACCAGCAAAAAGTCGTTCTCGGCAAATGGCTCGCCACGGAGCCGCGCATCTTGATCCTCGATGAACCGACCCACGGCATCGACGTCGGCACCAAGGCCGAAGTCTTGGGCATCGTGGCCGAACTGGCGGCGACGGGCGTGGCCGTGATCTTCATCTCCTCGGAACTCGAAGAGGTTCGTGCGATGAGCACGCGAATCCTCGTCATGCGTGAAGGCAGCGTGGTCGCCGAATTCGTCACACCGGTGGACGCGCACGTCGTGCTGGAAGCCGCCTCGGGCGTCGTTGCAAGCCACGAATCATGAGCGCGGCGATCGTGACTGCTGACGTGGCTGGGTCGTCAGCGCGACGGGGTCGAATCGGCACGTTGGCGCGACGAAGCGACACGGCGCTCATTGGATTGATCGTGATCATCACGCTCGTCGCCACCGCGACGTTGTCGGATTTTCGCACCCTGTCGAACATCAACAATCTCTTGAACACCACGGCGCTGATCGCGATCGTGGCTGTTGGCGAAGCGGTCGTGATCCTCGCTCGCCAGATCGACCTCTCTGTCGGAGCGATCGTCGGCATCTGCGCCTATCTCGTCGGCGAATGGTCGGGGCACGTCTCGGGGCCGTTCGGCCCGGTCGTCGGCGTTCTTTTGGCCCTCGGACTCGGCGCCGCCTTCGGCCTTGGCAACGCACTGTTAGTGAACGTCTTCAAGATGCCGGCCATCATCGCGACGCTCGCCACGCTCTCCATCTACACGGGTTTGCAGATCATCGTGAACAACGGATCGCAGCTGTACCTCACCCAAGTGCCGAAATGGCTCGCCGGTCTTCGTGGCAACGCCTGGTTCGGCATCGGCACCTTCATCTGGATCGCGGTCATCGTCCTCGTCGCGGTGAGTTTCATCCTTCGACGCACACGATTCGGTCGTGATATCTACGCGCTTGGCTCGAACCCCGAGGCGGCCGTCTACCTGGGCGTCAAGATTCGGCTCCGTACGTACCAGATCTTCGCTCTCTGTGGTGCGCTCGCTGGTCTCGGCGGGTTGATGTACACGTCACAGTTCGGCAACGTCGACGCCACGGCGGGTAGCGGCATGAACTTGACGGTCATCGCCGCGGCGGTCGTCGGTGGCGTCAGCCTCTTCGGAGGAGCCGGAACCGCGCTCAGCGCCGTGCTGGGGGCACTGCTCCTCGGTGAGATTCAAAACGTCCTCGAGTTGACACGCATCTCGATCTTCGCGGAACAGACCTTGCAAGGCGCCGCCATCGTGATCGCCGTCGCGGTGTACGCGGTCGTCAGTCGACGACTGCGACGACCAGTGCGTCGTGAAGCGTTCCTGAGTGAACATCCGACGCTCGATCCGGCGGCCATCAACGCGGCCGGAGGTGCCGCCAATGGATAAGGTCCGCCGACTGGTGTTGAGTTGGGAGGCGGGCCTCGTCATCTTGGCCATCCTGGTCGTGATCATCGGCCAAGCCGTCGACCACGACCTGATCTCCAGTTACAACCTGCAAACGACGGCCCTCAACAACGTGATCTTGCTGTGCTTGGCGCTCGGTGTCGCCCCGGTCATCATGACTGGTGACATCGATCTTTCCATCGTCGGTACGCTCGCGCTCTCGGGCGTCGTTATGGGTGATCTGATGGCCCACGGTACTTCGGCGGGTCTCGCTATCACTGTCGGTCTCGCTATCTCTCTCGTGTGCGGCCTCATCAACGGTCTGCTCGTGGTGCTCTTCGATCTTCCGGCCTTGGCGGTCACGCTCGGCACGATGGGTGCGTACACGGGCATCTCCTTTCTCATCTTGGGTGGTCTCGCGATCACGACCTTTCCGAGCTCCGTGGTGAGTCTGGGCAGTTCCAATCTCACCGGAACACAGATACCGTTCGCCGTGGTCGTGGTCTTGGTGATCGCCGCGATCATGGCGTATCTCGTCCACTTCACCACCTGGGGCAAGTCTCTCTTCGCCGTCGGAGGAAGTCGCAAGGCCGCGTTGTTCTCGGGCATCGCCGTCAACCGCGTCCGGATCACCACGTTCGTGATTTCAGGTTTCCTCGCCGGTGTCGCCGGCTTGTTGTTCCTCGGCAATTACCAGACCGCGCAAGCCGGAATGGGCGCGTCGCAACTACTGCCCGCCATCACCGCGGTCATCCTCGGCGGGGTCAGCGCGTACGGCGGCACGGGCACCATCCCCGGCGTGGTGATCGCCGCGATCTTGCTCGCGCTCTTGCAGTCGGCCCTCGGTCTTCACGGTTTCTCCGGTGAGGGCCAGACGATGGCCGTGGGCTTCTTACTGATCATCGCGATCGGCGCGCCACCGTTGGGGCGCTCGGCCCGAGATTGGTGGCGACGACGTCGAGCCGACGTCGTGGAAATCGCTAGTGGAGGAACTGGTGAGTCGAAGGGAGGAAGTACGAGTACAAGTGGTGCAAGTGGTGTCGAAGTTCGCAGTACAGCCGTCAACTAAAGAGTTCGCGGTTCACTAAACAATGGGGGAAATAATGAAACAACGAAGTATTTTTATGAAGTCAGCGATGACGCTCGCCCTCGCGAGCGCCACGCTGATTCCGGTTGGCCTCATGGCGGGCTCCGGTCCGGCTGGAGCTGCTGGCAAGACCGTCAAGGTGTTCATGATTCCGAAGTTCACGGGAATCGCGCCGTTCACCGACGCGGCCAACGGCTGTAAGACCGAAGGCAAGAAGATTGGTCTCAAGTGTCTGTACGGCGGCCCGACCACCGGATCGGCGACCGACCAAGTCAACTTCATCAACAACGCCGTTTCGGCGGGCGACAAAGGCATCTTGATCTCGAACGACGACGCGGCGACCACTAATCCCGCGCTCGTGAAGGCCGAGAAGCACGGTGTGAAGGTCGTCACGTTCGACTCGGACGCGTTGAGGACGGGCCGTTCGATCTACGTCGAAGGTACGAGCACGGCGTCCATCGCGACGACTGAGCTGGACATGCTCGGTTCACAGATGGCCACGCCCTATTCGGGCAGCTTCATCATCTTGTCGGCGCAGGCCACGGACTCTAACCAAGTGCAGTGGAACGCGCAGGTGAAGGCTGACCTTTCGATGCCGAAGTATTCCAAGATGACGTTGGCGGCCATTATCAACCCGCCCTCAGACTCTGCGGCCGACGCGACGTCCAGCTTGCAGGCTGCCATCGCGGCGAACCCGGGCATCAGCGGCATCATCTCGCCGACCACGGTGGCCATCGCCGCCGCGGCTCAGTACTTGACGACGAACAACTTGTGCAAGAAGTACGTGTTGACCGGACTCGGTGACCCGAACCAGATGGCTCCGTTCATGACGACGGCCAACAACTGCGTGCACAGTTTCGCGCTGTGGAACTTCACGCAAGAGGGAACCGTCGCTGCGTGCGCGATGAAGTACGTGCTTGCGGGAAAGCTCACCGGTAAGAAGGGCCAGACGTTCAAGTGCGGCAGGGTGAAAGAAGTAGTGCTCCCTGGCCAAACGGTCAGCGCCGGTGCCGCGGTGGTGTACACCTCTGCCAACGTGAAGAGCGCGGGCTTCTAGCCAGCAATTCCCCAACCAACGACGAAGCCTCGGAGAATTCCTCCGGGGCTTCGTCGTTACACGCGACTCGCGACAAGTCTCCGTTGGACTTCGTGCGAAGTGTCACGGGAGATGACGCTCGAATCGGACGGCCCGGTCGCCACGAACTTGAAGCACACCGGCAAGGTCTGATGAACTGTCACGGTTTCTTAGGTCAGTCGGTAGTGCTCGAGAACGGACTCGAGAACCTCGACACCCAGGCCGGGTCCATCGGGCACGGTAATCACGCCATGATCGTGAACGAACGGTTCCGTGATGAGTTCGTCGTGCATGGGATTGGCCAAGGGCTTCATCTCGAACAGTATGCAACGGTTAGTGCTGGCCGAAAGCGCCAAACTCGCCGCCGTCGTCACGGCGCTGCTCCACGCATGCGCGTTGAACCACACGTCGGCCGATTCGACAATCTGGATCACCTTCAGCCCGCCAGTAATTCCGCCAGCGCGTCCGGGATCGAAGCCGACCACGTCGCTAATGCCACTCGCGATGACGTCCTGGTAGCCGCGCACCGTGAACTCGCGCTCGCCGGTTCCAATGAGACACGACACCTGTTCACGCAGTCGACGAAAACCGTCCACGTCGTAGGGCTCCAACGGTTCTTCCATCCAGGTGAGGCGGTACTCGTCGAAGGCCTGCGTGCGGCGAATCGCGTCGGCGACCGTCCACAAGAGACTCTGGCCTCGGTCCATGATGAGCATCGCGTCAGGACCGATGGCTTCACGCAGTCCGGCGACGAAGTTCACGTCACGGTCGAACTCGTAGCCCAAGCGAGCGTCGCCGCGCTTGCCCATACCGATCTTGATGCCCTTGAAGCCGTCGTTTTGCACGTAGGCGCCGTGCCGCTCGATCTCGAAGTCCAAGCTCGCGTTGAAGGCGTGCGTCGACGCGATCACCGGCAACGTCGCGCGCCGTGCTCCCCCGATGAGGTCGCTCACCGATCGACCGAGGACCTTGCCCTTGAGGTCCCACAGCGCGACGTCGAGAGCGCTCGTGACGAAGGCGCCGATGCCCCCGCCGTACGTGTACCACCACGAGCGCTTTTCGATGTCGGCCATGATCGCCCCGTGATCGAGCACGTCGCGACCGACCACCGTGTCGGCGAGGCCATCCAGCAAGACGGCGGCCGCGCGCGACGCTTCAGGAAACTGCGTGATGGCCTCGCCCCAGCCAACACGGCCGTCTTCATCCTCGATGCGACAGAACAAGAGCGAGCGCACGGAGTTGGAGTCGTTGGGCTCGGGATAGACGACGGGGATGGCGCGAACGCTTCGAATAGTCATACGTCGTGACCTCAGTCGAGGTGCCAGATCTCTTCCATATTGGGCATCTGTCCATTCTCGTCCGTCAAGGCGACAATGATGTCCTCGAACCACGCACTCCAGCGCCTGTTGGCCGGTGCGTTCGCCAGCTCAGCGAAACACGTCGCGGCGTCAGGCTCACATTCGACGTAACCGACGACCCGCCCGTCGTCGTATTTGAACAGCGAATAGTTCGAGAGACCCGCACCCTTCAACTCGGCGACCAGTTCGGGCCAGATCTCGTCGTGTCGGCGCTTGTACTCGTCAAACGTTCCCGGTCGAATTTCAAAGGTAAAGCAGAGCCGTTGCATTAGTCCCTTTCGTGTTCTGTGGTGTCGATCGGCGCGACCGTGCCGCTTCGAGCACTGCGATAGCAAGCGTCAAGGATCTCGACGGTTCGAGCCCCGAGCCAGCCGGGTGAGCAGTTCTCGACGGCGAGTCCGAGGCTGAGATCGACAAGCGCGTGCGGTGGTCCGACACAGTCGTAGAGACCCGCGTCGGGCGCCAGCTCTGGGCGATAGTTCGTATCGGGGGCGCGAAAGAGCCAGAGCACTTCGCGCTCGAGGTCGATCTGGAACTGTCCTTCCGAGCCGATCACGCGAAGTTCCAACTGGTGCTTGTTGTTCCCCGCGTTCACGTGCGCCGACCCTCCGTCCATGGTGCCGATCGCGCCGCCGTCGAAGCGAAGGGCTACGGCGTCGTGCAACTCAACGGGCGCGTCATAAGGCGCGGACATGAAGGCGAAGACTTCGGACCCGCGAAGCCCGGTCAACCAGAGCGCGGCGCCGAGGGCGTGCGTGAGCTGCGCCATCGCGTAGCCCCCGCCCGAGAGCTGGGGATCGTTCCACGTACGCGAGTCGGGGGTCGTCTCCGGTGACGCGTCAGGGTACGAGCCGGTGCCCAACAAAAGCTCACGAGTCTGCGAGGCCATGTGCAGCATCAACTGTTCGATCCGCCCGACGCCGTGGTCGTCCATCAGCGCTTTCGCGCTGCGCATCATGGGTTGGTAGTTCCAGCCGAAACTGATCAACAACTGACGATGGAGTCGATCAGCGGTATCGGCGAGGTCCCACGCGTCGCCGGGAGTTATGGTGACAGGTTTCTCGACGAGCACGTTCGCGCCCGACTCCATGGCGGCTTTGGCGTGTTCGTGATGCAGCCCGGTCGGGCTCGCTACGAGACAGATGTCGACGCCCGCCGCGAGGACGTCGCGGTAGTCCTCACTCGCCACCTCAAAGCCCCAGTCGCTTCGAATCTTCTCGAGGAGCTCTGGACCCTTGCGAGAAACGGCGACGAACTCAACGTCGTCACGGCGTTTGGCGAACTCCGGGAGGTGTGACGCCACGGCCCATGATCCGGCGCCGATCACGCCCAGACGTAGTTTCGACACGTTGTCCCCCTCTCAGCCCTTGGGATCAGTCGGCGACGTCGATGACGGCGATCGGCGCGCCAATTTCCAATTCGTCTTCTACGGCCGCTAACAGCTCGACCAGCACACCACTCACCGGCGAGGGTACTTCCACCAACGCTTTATCGGTCTCGACGGCGACGAGAGGTTGGTCAGCGTCGACGTGGTCGCCCACGGCGATGAGCCATCGGTCGATGACGCCGTACTTCGTCGTGTCCCCTAGGACCGGCATATTCACCGTGTAACGCATAGTTCTCCCTTCGTCTTCAATGACCAGAGGGCGCGAGAACGTGCGCGAACATCTGGGCAATGGAACCCGAGGGACTGGCCACCGCGGCCGCCGCGGCGTCGTCGACGAACGAACGCTGCTCATCACGAATCTCGTCGAGCGTGCGCCCATCGAGTTCCCCATTAGCCGCAAGCTTCGTGGCGTAGAAATCGATCGGGTCACGCTTCATCCAGGCGTCGAGTTCACCGTCCGGGCGGTACGGCGCTTTGTCGGAACGTGAGTGACCGGCGTACCGGTACGTCTTCGCTTCGATCAACGTCGGGCCACCACCGCCGCGCGCGCGATCCACTGCGTTGCGAATGGACTCGTACATCGCGTCGACGTCCTGGCCGTCGACGGTGTCGGCGACCATGCCGTAGGAGGTGGCGCGAAGGGCGATGTCGGTGACCGCGGTCGTCGTCGCGATTGGGCTGTACTCGCCGTACAAGTTGTTCTCGCAGAGAAAGACGGCCGGAAGATTCCACACTGCGGCGAGGTTGAGTCCCTCGTGAAAGCCGCCGATGTTCGTTGATCCGTCACCAAAGACACTGACCGCGACGCCGTCATTCTTCAACGTGGCGAACTGCAGCGCGGCACCGACGGCGACGGGAACGCCGGCGCCCACGATGGCGAAGGTGGGAAGAAGACCAATGGCCGGGTCGCTCAAGTGCATGGAACCGCCAAGACCGCCCATGCATCCGATTTGGCGACCTAACACTTCGCCGAGGACCGACTCCGGCAGGATACCGAGCGACAGCGCGACGCCATGACCTCGATACGTGCAGCAGACGATGTCGGTTGGTCTCGTCGCCGCGCCCAGCGCCACCGCGACGGCTTCTTGTCCCTGCGAGGTGTGGGTCGTGCCGGGGATCAACCCTTGAGCGAAGAGATCCTGAATGCGGTCCTCGACGAGACGAATCTCAATCATCCGCTGTAGTCGAGCCAGTGGACTCTCCGCAAGTTCGAGTCGCCGCTGAACGGTGACGTTTTCGTCGGTTGCGTTCGTCACGCTCATGCGAACTCCTTCCACCACGGTGCGGGTGCGCTGTTGGTCGCGAGCAACTCGTCGACCTGTTGGACAACGTATTCGGGCGACGGGAGAAATCGCTTCTCCAGCTCTTGTCCGAACGGCACCGGTACGTCGGGCGCCGTGACGCGAACGACGGGCGCTTTCATGTCACCGAACGCCGCCGACGAGACGAAGGACGCGATTTCCGTGCCCCAGCCGCCGGTGAACTGATTCTCTTCGACAATCACGAGTCGCCCGGTGCGCTTCGCCGAGGCCACGATGGCCTCTTTATCCCACGGCATCAGCGAACGCAGATCGATGACTTCGCCGGACCATGACGCCGCAGCTTCCGCGGCGAGCGCCACGTGCACCGTCTGGCCGAGGGCGACGACCGTGACGTCCGTGCCGTCGCGCAGCGACTCCGACGTGCCGAGCTCAATGATCGACGCCTCTCCGGGCTCCACATCTTCGCGTTCGCCGTACAGCGCGCGCGGTTCCAGGAGGACAACCGGGTTGTTGTCGCGAATGGCCGCGCGCGTGAGCCCGTACGCCGTGCGAGCACCCGAGGCGACGGCCAACTTCAGGCCCGGCGTTCCGAGCATCCATCGCTCCAGCGTCTGAGAGTGTTGGCACCCGAATCCGAGTCCCGATCCCGCCGAGGCGCGAACGACCATGGGAACGTTGAATCGACCGGCCGAGAGATAGTGCATCAGCGCGGCCTCGGTGACGACTTGGTCGAAGGCCACACCCAGGAATTCGATGAACATGATCTCGGTGACAGGGCGCAACCCCGTCATGGCCGCGCCGACGGCGGCGCCGAGAAAACCGGTCTCCGAGATCGGGGTATCGCGGACGCGATCAGGTCCGAAGGTCGTGAGCAGTCCTTCCGACGTCTTGAAGGGACCTTCGGCGACCGCCACGTCCTCGCCAAAGACGACGACGCGCGGATCTTGCTCCATTTCGTCGGCGATGGCCCGGGTAATCGCCTGGTTCATACGCATTCTCATCGGCAGTGCCTTAATCCCTCTCCGCGCAGGGAGGACGACCGCAAAACGGCCTTCGGCCCTCTCACACTGTTCACGCCCAACGTCAGTCGTACAATCGATTCCAAGACTACGGTCCGGTCTCGTGCCTGTCAAGTTCCGACGAGCGCGCGACGCCGCGATCAGCCGAGACCGTACACCTTCGTGGCGTTCGCGAAAAAGAGCGCTTCCTGCTCGCCCTCTGACAAGTCTTTAACGATCTCTGCGTAGGCATTGATCACCACGTCGTACGAGCTGAAGAGGCGATCGACGGGCCAGTTCGATCCGAAAAAGCACCGTTCAACGCCGAATATCTCCAAACACGCCACCACCCAGGGACGAATGCTTTCCACCGTCCAATCATGGTCGTACATCCCGAGTCCGGAGATCTTGCACCACGTGTTCTCCGCCGACGCAAGCTCCGCGAGGCCGCGACGCCAGTCACGGAAGTACTCCTCACTCCTCGAACTCGGATAGCCAACGTGTTCGAGCACCATGAAGGTCGCCGGAAAGCGCCGCGCGACGTCACGCGCCTTCCCCATGTTCTCCCACGTGCAATCGAGGTCGCAGATGAGATCGAACTGTTCCAGCAACGCATATCCACGCTGCCACTCCGTCGACGAGAGATAGTCACCATCTCCAAAATCGCGAATTCCGCACACTCGCGATGACGCGGCAACGTGACGCTCGAGTATTTGCTGAACCGACGGATCGCTAAGGTTCGCCGCGGCGATCATGGCGTCAGGGCCTCCTTCGCGCTGGAACATCTCGTCGAGCCAGATGGTCTCAGCGACCGGATCAGGGGCACCGAGCGCCGCCTGTACGTGAACGACTTTTGACACGTTCGCGAAACGCGACTCCGCATGAAACGATGTCGCGTCGTAAACCAGAGTCTTAATCGCGTTGATATCGCCGAGCTGAGGATGAACGAACTCCGGCTGCAACCATTCGTAGACAAGGTCCTTTCGGCGAAGGTCGTAGAAGTGAACGTGAGTATCCACAAACGGTATCTTGGCCATGCTTCCTCCTTGAGATTTCAGGCTTTTCGGCGTATCCGCGAGCGGGCGTCCAGCGAGCCCGCGATCAATACATCAAGAACCCGCCACTGATATTGATCGTGGCCCCCGAAATGTATCGCGCATGCGAGCTCGCAAGGAAGACCACCGATCCCGCGACGTCGTCAGGGTCTCCCACGTACCCGAGGGGCGTGTCTTGGCGCATCTTTTCGTAGATTGCCGGGTCCAAATCCGTGAGCAGCATCGGCGTATTGATCTGGCCCGGCGCGATTGTGTTGACGGTAATGCCATCTCGTCCGTACGTCCTTGCGAGACCGCGAGACATCGAGACGACACCTCCTTTGGTTGTTGCGTAGACCGTAGCTCCGCCAAATCCGCCTGTCATCCAACTCTGAGACGTGAAAAGAACAAGTCTCCCCTCGCCCGCCGATTTCATGCGGTCGGCGAATGCCCGACAGAGAAAGAAAGTGGCTTTGAGATTGGTGTCGATCTGGGCATCCCAGTCGTCTTCGGTGACGTCGTCCAAGCTGGCGCGGCGACGAAGCAGCGCGGCCGTGTGCACGAACGCGTAGGGAACGCCTCCGTCACTAGAGGCGAGTTCGAGGAGCACCTCTCGATCGTCGGCTTCGCGAAGGTTCAGCGCCGCGCCCTTGTGGGGACCACCCTCAAGGCTCCCGATCAGTTCGTCCACTTTGGCCTCGTCAAGGTCCGTCGCGACAACGCGCGCGCCCGTAGAGGCAAATGCCCGCGTCACAGCCTGGCCAATCCCGCCAGTCGCCCCGGTCACCACGACCGTGCGCCCCTCTAATCCCGCCCCTACGCTCCAAGCCATCGAATCCCCCAATTCAAGCTCCGTCACCTCGATGAACATCCCGACGCCACCAACGCAGTCTGACAGTGAATCAGACCAAAGCCGGCAATTGCCGTTCTACTCTTGCGACGTATGGAGCGCGTCTTGCAATCGAATCCAAAGACAGTAGCCTTTCCCCTATCGCTTCGTCAAGGTCCAGACCTAGGTCCATTGGTGCTGCGACAGAGAGTGCAGACGTGATCGTGGCTATCAGTGACTACCGCATTGCATTATTGCCCGGCGATGGCATCGGTCCCGAAGTAACTGAGTCGGCGTGCGCTCTATTGAACGCGATTTCAGCGCTCGACCCTTCCCTCGTATTCCAAACCGAGGAACTCCCCTGGAACGCCGAGTTCTACCTCGCGTCCGGGGCCATGATGCCGACCGACGGATTGACCACCCTCGCTGAGTTCGACGCAATCTTTCTCGGGGCCATCGGTGATGTGCGCGTTCCCGATCACATTGCGCTACGACAATTGATCTTCGCCATCCGTCAAGGTTTCAATCAATACGTGAACCTGAGACCCATCAAGCTTCTGCACGGCGTAGAGACACCGTTGCGAGACCGTGGGCCCGAAGACCTCGACATGGTGATTGTGCGTGAAAACAGCGAGGGCGAATATTCCGGCATTGGCGGGACACTCTTTGGGGGAACCGTGGACGAGGTCGCTCTGCAGACGAGCGTGTTTTCCCGACGCGGCGTCGAACGGATCCTGCGTTACGGCTTTGAACTTGCGCGCGCCAAGGGCCGTCCTCTCTCAAGTGTGTCCAAGGGAAACGCTCAGAATTTCAGTGGCGTGCTGTGGGATGGCATCTTCAATGAGCTCAGCGCTGAATATCCGGATGTGACCTCGAATAATTTGCTGGTTGACGCGGCGGCACTGCACCTTGTTCAACACCCCGAGAAGTTCGGGGTCATCGTCGCCTCGAATCTCTTCGGCGACATCCTTTCTGACCTGGGCGCGGCGTTGGTCGGCGGACTCGGTTTCGCGGCCAGCGCGAACTTGAACCCTGATCGCACCTTTCCTTCCATGTTCGAACCCGTCCATGGTTCGGCTCCCGATATCGCGGGTAAGGACGTTGCTAATCCCGTGGCCTCGCTCTGGGCGACAGGCATGATGGTGGGTCACCTTGGGCGTCCCGACTGGGAGCGCGCCGTCGTCGGCGCCATTGAGCACGTGTTGGCTGAAGGACGCATTCGAACACCCGATCTAGGGGGCCACGCGACGACGAAAGAAATGACAACCGCAATTCTGGACACTCTCCAATCCCCCGTGGCGTGAGCGCGATATCAATGTGTGAGCTCCAGCTAAAAGCGCGTAGTCGAAAGACCTGAAAGAGCGATGCGCGTAGTTGACGAGTACGACACGGAACTTCTGAGCGCGCAAGATGCGGGCGAATGGGGCCGACGCGTCGTGTCCTCGCTGCGCTCATCGGGAGTGCCCGAACGAAGTTTCATTGTCTTTCAAGCACAGAGTTCGGCGGCGTTGTTGGCGGCTGTCTACGGATGCCTTCGTTCACATTTGGCTCCGGTCGTGATCAGCTCAGACCTGAGCGACTATGAGCGAGACGCCATGTTGAACGGACTTCCGTACACCGCAATCTTGCGCGATGTCGATCTGAGGGAAATGTGTGCGGCAACGGACGTCGCACCCGCGGTTCTATCCGCGCATGACGCGTGTCGTCCCGTTCATTTCACGTCGGGTACTTCCGGTCGACCGAAAGGCGTCTGGAGCGGATGGCTGAGCGTTGACGATGCGGAGGCTCTTGCCAGAGAGGAGGTCGAAGCGTGGGGGTTTGCTCGCGACGACGTACACCTCGTCAGCGGCCCACTCAGCCACTCCGCGCCGCTTCGCTTCGCGCTTCAGACAGTCTCCGCGGGTGGAGCGGTTCTCATTCCCAAGAAATTTGACCCACACGTCGCTTCGGGCCTCATGGAAGATCAGGCGACGACGACCTTCATGGCGCCCATTCACTTGCAACGCATCCTGGACGCGGCGCCTCCGCAGCGAAGCTCGCTACGCCTGCTCGCACACGCTGGTTCTCACTGTCCTGAACTCGTTCGCCGTCGAGCCATCGCCTGCTTCGGCCCGGAAGTACTCGTCGAGTTCTACGGCTCGACCGAAGGACAGTTCACGCGTTGTGGTGCCGAGGAATGGCTCGAACACCCCGGCACGGTCGGGAAAGCGCGCGACGGGCGAACGCTGCGGTCCGACGAGGACGGCCGACTGTGGTGTCGCGCTCCGAGTTACGCCCGATTCGAATACTGGAATGATCCCGAGAAGACGAAGAACGCGTGGGACGGTGCCTGGTTCAATGTGGGCGACCTTGGCCGCGTCGACGACGAAGGGTACGTCTTTCTCGAGGGACGACGTAACGACCTCATCATCACGGGAGGCGTCAACGTCTATCCTGCTGAAATCGAATTGGTGCTATCCGTGCTCGAAGGGATTGACGACCTCGTCGCCTTTGGCTCGGACGATGCTCAGTGGGGCCAGCGAGTGTGCGTCGCCTTCGTCGGACCCGCGAGCGCGCGAGAAGTGCTGGCGTTCGCGATGACTCACTTCGCGTCGTATAAGCGACCGAAGTCCATCATTAAAGTCTCTGATTTACCGCGAACGCACACCGGCAAAATTGACCGTAGTTCTCTCTTTCATTTGCTCGACTCCGACCCGACCACAGTAGAACGCATCGGATAATGGCTCGCGTCACTTCCGACTTCACGTCGTCGCGATCGCTGGCGCCGTTTTTTTTAGTCCGCGCTTGACACGGCGCAAAGGACCACGTAAGGTGCAGAAAATGAATTGGAACTAAGTTCCAATTATTGGAACAACAAGGCGGGGGGCCGTATGTTTCGAGTTTTTTCAAGTCCTGGTCGTGTATCGCGCCGAAGGGGACTGGTACGAATCAGCCTCGCCGCGATCGTGATCTCGGGAGCATCGATGCTCACCTTCGCGGCCGCAGGCGCAAGCAGCAAGACGAGCACGATCACCATCTGGAACGATCCACTGGCCGCGGGCTCAGAAGGCGTTGCTCCGTCGAAGTCGTTCCTCACAAAGGGCGTCGCCCTCTTTGAGAAGGCCAATCCGAACATCAAGGTGAGCATTGAACAAGAGCCATTTGCCGGGTCGACTGGATTCAACACCCTGCTGCAATCGTCGGAACTCGCGGGCACCACGCCTGACATCGGCCAGCTCTACGTTGGTGGTCAAGTGATCCAGAACGCGAAGTTCTTGTTGCCACTAAACAAGGTGCTCGGCAGTTCGTACATCAATTCGTTGACCGGCTGGCAGTTCGTCACCCAGGGCTACAAGTCCGGTGGCAGCATCTACGCCGTGCCCTTCGGCGCTGGCTACTACTACACCGTGTTCTACAACACGAAGTTGTTCGCGAAGGCGGGAATCACCGGCCCGCCGCCCTCCACGTGGACGGGACTGGTCACTTTGGCGAAGAAACTGAAGGCGAAGGGCATCACGCCCTTCGAGTTCGGGGAGAAGGAAGGGTACTTCGGTGCCTGGACTCAAGACGCGCTCATTTCTGGCCTCGATGGCAACACTGGGGTACTCAACGCGTACTCCGGCAAGCAGTCACTGAATTCATCACTCCTCATCAAGCCCTACACCGCGTGGCACGGCCTCTTCGCCGACGGTCTGACGAACTCGAACGCCGCGACCTTGACCTACACGACGGGCGTGGCAAACTTCGCGGCGGGAAAAGCGGCCATGACCATCACGGGTGCGTACTACGACAGCCAGATCGTCAAGGGTCTCGGCAAGAACGTCGGACTCTTCCCCGTACCGGTGTTGGCCGGGTCGAAGTACAAGAAATCCCTGTCGGGTGGTCCAAACAACTCCTACGTGATCTTCAAGAACTCAAAGCACGTCGCCGATGACGTCAAGCTCATTAAGTTCCTCACCTCCCCAGCCGTACAGGCACTCTCTGTCAACGAACTTGGCCAATTGCCGAACAACAAGTCGTTTGTTCCGAGTGCCGCCTTCAAAGCCGCGCAGCCGCTCTTAACGGAGCTCAACACCTACATCAACGTTGACCACTACTCGTTGTTCGAGGCGTTCGACAACGTGATGCCGGGAAGCGTCGATTCCTACTGGTACCAGACGAACAACGGTGTCTTCTCCGGTTCCTTGAGTCCCTCGAGCGCGGCGTCCAGCATGCAGTCACAGATGTCCCAGTACCTCGCGACGGCCTCCACGGGCTAGTCGGCTCGGTGTTCGCACTGCGGTAGAGAAGGTACGTACGAATCTGGTGATGGAGGAGTCAATATGGGGTTGAGACGAAGCCCCACCGCGCGTGACGACGCTCCGCCTCAAGACACGGAGATCCAGCGCACGCGCAAGCAACGAAACGTTTTCTCCTACGTCGCACTTCTTCCGGCCGCGCTGTTAGTTCTCGGACTCATGGTCTTGCCAATCGGCTCGACCATTTGGCACAGCTTCACCAACTGGGACGGTGTCAGCAGCACGTTCATTGGCTTTAGAAACTTCGAGCTGATCTTTCACAACCCGATCATTTCGCAGGTACTGGTCAACTCACTCATCTTTTTGATTTCGGTACCACTCATTCTCGTGGCGTCGCTGGTTACGGCAGTACTCGTCTACGAGAAAGTTCTCGGTTGGAGAGTTTTTCGCTTTCTCTTCTTCATTCCGATGGTGCTCTCGCCCGTCATCGTAGGAGTGCTCTTCTCCACGTTCTTTCTCCCGGGTGGGGCGGTTGACCAGATCCTTCGGGTATTTGGACTCGGCAATTTCTCCTGGCTCGGTAATCCCTGGTCAGCTCGCTTCGTCGTCATCCTCGCGCTGGTGTGGGCCTCGTTCGGATTCGGGATGGTTGTGATTCTTTCCGCGATGTCGACGGTCGACACCGCGCTCTACGACGCCGCGGCCATAGACGGGGCCTCTTGGTGGCGTCGTCTGCGATCGATCACGATTCCCATGATCTCGGGATCGTTGCAGTTCTTGAGCGTTATCAACGTCATCTACACGTTTACGTCACTGTTCGCGTTCGTCTTTGTCATCACCGCGGGTGGTCCGGGATTCTCCACCACGACGGTCGACTACTACACGTACATCACGACCTTCGAAAACGGCCAGTTCGGCTACGGCGCGGCCCTCGCTCTCTTGCTCTTCTTGATCGTCTTGACGTTGACCATTGCGCAAGTCAAACTCTTCCCCAACCGCGAAGTCCAGCAAGGTTCCTAGCGATGAGCTCTCGCGTCTCTCGTGGTCTCGTGTTCGCAGCCCTCTGTCTGATCGGCATCTCGACGGTGTATCCACTGCTCTTCATGGCGCTTAACAGCATGCGAACAACTCAGGCCTTCGAGCTCAATCCCTTTGGCTTACCGAGCCACCTAGGCCTCGGGAGCTACCGAGCGCTTTTCAACACCATTCCCTTCCTGCAGAGCATCCTGCACTCGTTGATCGTGGTCGTCCCGGCGGTGCTTCTCGCCACCTTCGCCTCGTCACTGGCCGCCTTCGTCTTCACCAAGGTGCCCATCAAATTGGGCAACGTTTTCTTTTGGACGATGTTGATGATCATGTTTATGCCCGGCATCGTGGTCTTGCTCCCGCTCTACGTCGAAGTTGCGCGGACCGGATTCGCCAACAACTTCGCTCCGGCAATCCTCATCTACACCGCGATCAATATCCCCTACGGCACGTACCTGTTGCGGTCAAATTTTCGAGCGATCCCCAATTCCGTTGTAGAAGCCGCGCGTGTTGACGGGGCGAGTTGGCTCAAGGTGTATTACCGAGTCATCCTCCCCATCGGCAAGCCGGGAATCATCACGGTGGGAATTTTGACATTCCTCAATATATGGAATGACCTCTTCATCAGTCTCGTTCTCCTTCACGCTCCCAACACCGAGATGGTGACGCCAACACTTGCGCAGTTGAGCGGTAAATACACTTCGAATATCCCCGTGTTGATGGCCGGCCTCTTGCTGGGCGCGGTGCCCACGTTGATTTTGTATTTCGTGACCGCTCGCGTGTTTATACGCGGCATGCTCTCAGGAGCGGTCCGTTGAGTTCAGAACTTGAGACGTCGAACGAGATAGTCGAGGGTCTCAACGCCATTCGCGACATGTATACATATTCCGAGACGCCGCTCGAGCGTGTGTCGCAGTGGCTTCTCAGCTCTTCGATGGACGAGTTGGTACTGACGGGTCCCGACTGGGTGCGTTGGATAACGGGCTACTCGTCTTACGGCGGCGGTGCCGCCGCCGTCGTCGTGCGACCGGAGGCCGCGCCCATCGTGTTTCTCTCCGGTCTCGAGAAGTCGACCGCTCTCGAGAACCCGAGCGCTCGCGATTTCGAGTTCGTGACCTATAGCGACCTTGGATTTGGTCTGCTCGCCGACCCGTTTGCTTCTCTCGCGACGGCCTACTCGTCGCTCGGCCTCGCGCCCCGCACCAAAGTGGCCCACGTCAACAGCGAGTGGTTGCTTCAAAATCATCGTTCAACATCGGAGCCGACGGACGTGAGCGAGGAAATTGGCGCCATTCGGATCGTCAAGAACGTCGAAGAGGTCGAGGAGATCTCCCGTCGGGTCGCGCTGTGCTGGGTAGCTCAGCGGGCCATCGCTCAGGCCGTCGATGCTGGGTCGAGCGAAATTGAGCTGTTCTCGCTCGCCCGTTCGTCCATGGAGAGAAATTGGGGCTCGCCCATCGAGATGACCGCCGACGTAATCGGTGGATCGGCTTGCGCCGGGATCGGCGCACCAGTGAACGTTCCCGGACCTCGCGTCGTCGAAGTGAGCGAGACGTTGATTGCGGACATCGCCATCGTCGCGTCTGGATACTGCGCTGACATCACGTGGACGCACGTGCGTGGTTCGAATCCCGAACTTGAAGACCTTCGAGATCGACTCGTCGACGTCAGGGCCACGATTGTCAGTGGTCTTGTTCCCGGTCGGCCCGTCTCGGACGTGTATCGAGAGTTGAGTGATCTCGTGCGCGCCGCGGCGCCCGATCACACGTTCACCCATCACGGGGGTCACGGCATCGGACTCGCGTTTTACGAGGCGCCGTTCATCACTCCCTGGGACGACACCGAACTGAAAGAAGGTATGACTCTGGCAGTTGAGCCCGGCGCCTACGGCCGAGGCCAAGGCGTGCGCGTCGAGAACAACTATGTCGTCACCTCAGCGGGCGGCATGGAGATTCCCGGTCGGCCGCGCGACATGGGACGGCACTCTCGTGACTGAGGGAACGGTCATCGTGACGGGTGCGTCGAATGGAATCGGTCGCGCCGTGGCCGATCGCTTCCACGCCGACGGTCGAACAGTCGTCGGGATCGATCGCGTCGATCCCGGCGAGTCGACTCCCTATCCCATCGAGCAGTTCGACCTCTCTGAGACGAAAGCTGTCGGAGAACTCTGTCAGCGCCTCGAACGCGATCATGGCCCTCTGAGTGCCTTGGTCAATGTGGCCGGTATCTACGAGGCCATCGATCCGGCGGCATTTTCCCTCGACGCCTACCGACGCATGTTGGCCGTGGATCTCGACGCACCGATCATCTTGTCCGTGACCGCCGCCAACTTCATGGCCAAGCGAGGCTTTGGTCGCATCGTCAACGTCACCAGCATCCGCGGCGATTTCGCTGAACGCGGAGGGCTCGCGTACGACACCGCCAAGGCCGGTCTAAATCAAGCAACGCGGACACTCGCGCTGGAATTCTCCGGTCGAGGCGTCCTTTGCAACGCCGTCGCACCAGGATTCGTGGAGACCGCCATGTCGATCGTCGACGGCGTCCTCGAGACGACAACGGATGAATTCCGCCGCTTCTACGTCGACGGTGGGCGTATTCCAACTGGCCGGGCTGCACAACCGCACGAACTGGGTGGTCTCATCGCGTGGCTCGCCTCGTCGGACAACACGTACGTCACCGGTCAAGTCATTCGCATTGACGGCGGCCTTTCGGCCAGTTTCTAGCGTGACGTTAATGAAGACGAGAAAGATTCCACCCATCCCCGAGGAGCACTGATGAACGTTTTGGACGGAAAGGTCGCCATCGTGACAGGCGCCGGAGCGGGACTCGGCCGAGCAATCGCCACGTCCCTCACCCGTGCCGGAGCGTCCGTAGCGGTCGTTGATCTTGACGAGACATCCGCCAACGAGACATTAGAGATCATCACGTCACTCGGCGGCCGGGGCCGTACCTATCGCTGCGACGTTGCCGATCGCGTCCAGGTCGACACCACCTGGGACGCTACGGCCATAGAGTTCGGTCGACTCGACATTGTGGTCAACAACGCAGGGGTCAGCTTCGTGGGCCCCTCGATTCTCGACACCACCGACGAGGCGTGGCACACGTCCATTGGCGTAATGCAGACCGGCGTGTTCTACGGAATGCGGGCGGCGGCGCGCCACATGATCCCCCAAGGTTCGGGCAGCGTCGTCAACGTCTCGTCAATTCGGGGATTCTCCTCCAACCCGGGACGCATTGCGTACTGTGCCGCGAAGGCGGCGGTGCTCATGATGACCAAGGTTGCGGCCGGCGAATGGGCTCCGCACGGCGTGCGCGCAAACGCCGTCGCGCCCGGCGTTCAACGAACTCCAATGTGGGAAAGCGACGTCGCTCGCGGAGCCATTGACGAGGACGCTATTCTCGCCGTGTTGCCGGCCGGGCGGATCGGGGATCCCCACGAGGTCGGCGAGTTAGTGGTCTTTCTCTGTCGCGACGACATGACCTATATCAATGGATCCTGCGTCACCATTGACGGCGCGCTCACGGCCGTGCCCATCGGATAAGGCGAATCGACGAACTGCAGAAGTGGCAACAAATCCGCAAGTAGGCGGAATCGAGGAGGAGAGTTATGGAATCTTTTATAAGCGGCGTCGACCACGTCGGCCTGACCGTGGTCGACCTCGACCGATCAATCAAGTTTTACACCGAAGTCTTGGAATGCACGATCGTGTTTCAACAGGAGAAGAAGGGTGGGTACCTGGCGGCCATCGTGGGCTACCCCGACGCTGACGTGCGAATGGCGCACCTTCAGCCGGCCGACACCACCACGCGCATCGAATTGTTCGAATACCGGCAACCACCTTCGTCGCCTCGGGACCTCGAACCGCGCAACGTCGGTAATGCTCACATCTGCTTCATCGTGACCGACCTCACCGCCCTCTATCAACGACTCCTCGCGCACAACGTGACGACATTGAGTCCCCCGATCGAGGTGGACACCGGTGTCAACCAAGGAGGGCGATCGCTGTATTTGCGCGATCCCGACGGAATCACCCTTGAGCTCTTCCAGCGCCCGTTGAAGATCGCGTAACCGATGACGCTCCGGACTCTCGAAAGCGTGTTGACGTCCGCCTTCGTGAAAAGTATCGATAACCGGAACACTGTTCCTCATAGTCAACGGCTCGCTATCATTACGCCAGCAGATCGGGGGGAACTGTGACGGTAAAACTTCCTGCGGCCGCCGAACTCGCTGACGTGAAAGCACCCAACGGGGCGGATCGCGTCCTCGCCATCTTGAACATCCTCGGCTCGTACCCTAACGGAATTGGCCTCAACGAACTGGCGCGACTTATGAACTCTCCGCGCTCGAGCGTGCATAGGGCACTTGGGGCACTGCGCCGAGCCGATCTCATTGAGCAAGACCACGACAGCCGTTATCGAATTGGGTACGGACTTTTGAAGCTGGCCTTTTCGTACTATGAAGAGCTCGACGAAGTAGGACGACTCCGACCAGTGCTGAGCGCCCTCGCGGCAGAGTTCGGGGAGACGACCCACTACGCCATTCTCGACACGGACGAGGTCGTCTACCTGGCCAAGGTTCAACCATCGTCCTCCAGGTATCAATTGACGTCAGTCATCGGGGGCCGAAACCCGGCCTACTGCACTGGGGTGGGCAAGTCTCTCCTCGCCTTCTCTCTCACCACACGCGAGGACGTGGCCAACTTCATTGAGTCGCGAGATCCGCCGATTCAAGCCCGCACCGTGAACACCATTACCTCGATCGACGGGCTCCACAACGAGTTGGTCTCCATACGTCGCAGTGGATACGCCATCGATCGCGAGGAGAGCGAGCTCGGCATCAACTGCCTCGCGATCCCCCTCTTTATGACCTCGTCGACGATTCCCGATGGTGCGATCAGTATCACCGCAGTCGCTCAGCGCTTCGAGCTGGCCAAACTCGAAGCTTCAATCGATAGTGCTCGCGCGATGATCCGCGAGCACTTAGGGGAGGTCATCGCGTGAAAATCACGGAGATCGAAGCGTTGGTACTGCGAGTCGGAGAGGTGGACACCTCACGCGCAGACGGGACGCAAGACGCCTTCATCGTGAGGATCCACACGGATGAGGGACTCGTGGGAGTGGGCGAAGGCGATACCTCGCCGTACGTAGCTCGTGAAATCATCGATATGCCGTCGTCGCATTCTCTCGCTCGCGGCCTTCGCGACGTTTTAATAGGGCAGGATCCCACACAGATCCGACCACTCTGGAATTCAATGTTCGCCAACAGCTACCACTACGGTCGCGACGGTGCGGCTCTTCACGCGATGAGTGCCATCGACATGGCACTGTGGGACCTGCTGGGGAAGATCTCAGGCCTGTCCGTCTCCCAACTGCTCGGCGGCGCGGAGTCGAGCGATATCGAGGTCTACGCCAGTGAGGTGATGCCGGACACTCCCGACGAAGTATCTCAGATCGCTCAGCGCGTCGTGGACGAAGGTTTTCGCGCTCTCAAGTTGGGCTGGGGCTCACTCGGCGACGACGTCGGGCTCGATATCGAACTCGCTGGCGCCGCGCGCGACGTACTCGGCCCAGACCGCAAATTGATGATCGACGGTGGCATGGCGTATTCGCTCCGCAGCGCTCGCGAATTTTGCCGGCGCGCCGAACCCCTGCAGTTGTTCTGGTTCGAAGAGCCCTTCGAGGCTGACGACCTACGTTCGTACGAGAAGTTGACCCAAAGTGTGGGGATTCGAATCGCGTGCGGTGAGGCCCACTCGAACAGCGCGCCCTTTCGACAACTGATCGATGTCGGCGTCAGCATCCTTCAGCCCGATCTCGGACGCTGCGGGGGTCTCACCACGGGACGCGACATCGCCGCCATGTGCCGCGAGTACGCCGCGAGTACGGTCGTCATCCCCCACTGTTTCTCCACCGACGTCCTCCTCGCGGCCACGTTGCAGTACGTCGCAACGTTGCCCGGCGAACGACTCATCGAGTATCCGGTCACCGCATCCAAGCGAATGGGCTCACTATTGAGGAAGCCATTCTCTCCGGCGGACGGGTTCCTCCGACTCGCGCCCGGCGCAGGACTCGGCATCGAATTGGATGACGACGAAGTGCGCCGTCGCACTTTCCCTAGATAGTCAGCATGATGCGGCCCCGCCCCTTCCGCGTAAAGGAGAACTATGGCGTCAATAACGATTGAGAATGTCTCCAAGATCTACCCCAACGGTTTTCAGGCGGTGACCGAACTCAACATCGAAGTGGACGAGGGTGAGTTCATGGTCATGGTGGGACCGTCAGGATGTGGCAAGACGACCGCGCTGCGCATGGTCGCAGGTCTCGAAGAGATCTCGTCGGGGACGTTGAAAATCGGCGAGCGGGTGGCGAACCATCTGACGTCAAAAGAACGCGACGTCGCGATGGTCTTCCAAAACTACGCTCTGTATCCTCATATGTCGGTGGCCGAAAACATCGCCTTCGGCTTGAGCCTTCGTCGCACACCCAAAGACGTAATCAAGAAAAAAGTAGCTGACGCCGCCGAAATCCTCGGACTCTCGGAGTTGCTCCAGCAAAAGCCGGGACTTCTCTCGGGCGGCCAACGCCAGCGAGTCGCAATGGGACGAGCCATCGTTCGCGATCCGTCAATCTTCTTGATGGACGAGCCGCTCTCCAACCTCGATGCCAAGCTTCGCGTCCAGATGCGAACCGAAGTACGGCGTATCCAGCGTCGCATCGGAGTCGCGACGCTTTACGTTACCCACGATCAAACCGAAGCGATGACCATGGGCGATCGCGTGGCGGTGATGCGAGCCGGAGTCCTCCAACAGTGCGACCGCCCCCAAGTCCTCTACAGCAACCCCGCTAACTTGTTCGTCGCCGCCTTCATTGGATCTCCGGCGATGAACCTCTTCGAAGCAGTCCTCAGCGATGATGGCACGAGACTTCAGCTGGGCTCGCAGTCGCTCGCCCTAGGCGAGGACGTGTATCAGCAGCGATCCGGTCTGCAGAACTTTCGAGGAAAGAAGATCGCGGTGGGATTACGCGCGGAGGATCTACCCGTTGCGAGTAACGACACTCGAGCCGGTGCCGAGTTGAAGGCGAGCGTTGAGGCGATCGAGGCGCTGGGTTCAGAGCTCCTCGTTCACTTCTCCATCGACGCGACTCGACTGACCGGAGAACGAACAGGCCGAGTTGCCGACGAGGAACTTCTCGCTGCGGCCATCGACATCGTGGGCGAAGGAGTGGCGCGGGTGGAACCGCGGTCGATCGTCCAAACGGGCGAATTCGCGACGTTCGCCGTCTACCCCGAGCGTCTGCACTTCTTCGACCTCGAGACGCAAAACGCCATCTATTAGTGATTTGTCAGCCGACGCGACTGTCCTCGTGATCACTCTCGAAAGTCCGAGCTTCAGCGTGACAATGCTTCCCCAGCGAGGAGGGAAAATCACGAGCCTTCTCGACACCGTGCGCGGGCGCGAATGGTTGGAGTCACCCGAGGGACCGTTGTCAGGTCCCGCCGACGGCTCGACGGAGTACGACGCGGGCGATATGTGCGGCTGGGACGAGATGATGCCGACAATCTCACCCTGCGACTACCCCGGCACCTCGATTCAGCTTCCCGACCACGGTGAACTCTGGTCGAAGTCGTGGGAGGTGACGTCACACACACCGACATCCGTAAGCACGAGCGTGCAGGGCGACGCTCTCCCGTATCGCTTCGACCGGACGTTACGTCTCGAGAACCGTTCGCTGCACATTGAGTACTGTGTTACCACGGACTCCGACGATGAGCTGCGACTACTCTGGGCCGCGCATCCTCTCTTCGCCATCTACCCCGGCACCCGCGTGATCCTTGATCCGAGTGAGTTCGACTCGAGCGCCCACGACGTCGGCGTCGCCGACGAGTTCAGTGTCGGATCAAGTATGAAATTCTTCGCCCGTCTGCTCACGGCGACCTCGACGGCGCGAGTCATCGATGCCAATGGGACCTTTCTCGCGCTCCGATGGAACCGCGCCGATGCCCCCTACGCAGGGCTGTGGCTAGACCACATGGAGTATTCGCGCCATCCAGTCGTGGCCATCGAACCGACGAACAGCCCCTTCGATTCTCTCGGTGAGGCCGTTGAAGGAGATCTGGTATGGACGGTGTCAAAGGACGCGCCCCGGCGCTGGAGCATGGACGTCGAGTTGGGCTATCTCGCGTGACACCGAGCCTGCGAAGCGCGATCGACCAGGCTTCAGACATCGTAGGGAAGGATGACCATTTAGCGGCCCTCACGTTCCGGTGCTCGGGACAGAAAACGGACGGGGCAGCATTTCGAGATTTACGACATACATCAGGACAGGAGAAAATCCATGACTCGATTGACAGGACGACGGGCCCTCGTCACGGGGGCTTCGAGCGGCATCGGTGAGGCAATCGCCATCAAATTCGCATTCGAAGGGGCAGCGGTAGCTGTCGCAGGGCGAGATGAGGGGCGCGTCGAAGCGACGCGCCGTCGCATTGAGGACGCGGGCGGAATCGCCGTCGCGGTACTCGGTGACGTTGCCCTTGAAGACGATGCCGAGAGGATCGTGGCCGAAAGTGCGTCATCGCTTGGTGGGCTCGACGTCGTGGTGAATAACGCGGGCATCGACGCCAACGTGTGGCACGACGTCGCTGACTGGCCCGTCGAAGAGTTCGACCGCATCATGGCGGTAAACACTCGGGGACCCTTCCTGATATCGAAATTTTCCATTCCACATCTGCTCAAAGCCGGTGGTGGATCAATGCTCCATATAAGTTCCGTCTGTGCTGCCACGGTGTGGGCTGGTGACTGTGCGTATGACATCTCGAAGGCGGCGCTCAATATGCTGTCGGACCACATCGCGGTTGAATACGGTAAGCGCGGCATTGTTTCGAACACTCTCATGCCTGGAGTTGTACAGACCGCTCTACATGAAGGCGTGATGGAGGGGATGAACGACGGTAGAGCTTTTGAACGTGTCCTGCTATCACGACACCCGATCGGTCGCTTTGGCACCGCCGAGGAAGTCGCCGAAAGCTCCGTCTTCCTCTGCTCGGGCGTCGCCCCTTTCATGACCGGCGCCAACATCGCCATTGACGGGGGGTATAGTCGCGTTTGATTTTGGCCAACAAGGCGCGGCGCTTGCGAGAAACGATCGACGCGCAAAGGCCACATCGCCCTTTCGCGTCATGGGCGAAGAAGCGCCTTGATCGGTGTCGTTTGACCGTTCATGAGCGCATTAAAGATTGTTGCGCCTTCGTCTAATCCGTAAGTCGTCCACCACGAAAGATCGAGATCCTTTGCCATGTCAATCGCGTACGAGAATTCAGCGTCGGAGTAGGCGAACGATCCTTTAATGATCTTTTCAAATCGAACTACGTGGGTTGCGTCAAATCCGGTCTCAGGTGCCGCAAGGCCGAGCCACACGGTGACTCCACCGGGAACGAGATGACCGACGGAAGCGAGTCGTGTGGCGCTCGAACCAACGGCATCGAAGATCACATCAAACTCACCTTCAAGAGACTCACCAACAACCTGAGCGCCAATGGATTCAGCCACGGCGCGACGGTCGACGGAAAGATCTGCACAGGCGACGCTCGAAGCGCCTTCATGCAGAGCTACTTCCAGGCACGCGAGCCCGATGGGGCCACAGCCGATAATTCCTATCCGCTGTCCCCGGGGATTGCTCGCTAGCGACCATGCGTGTACCGCATTCGCGACCGGTTCAATGAGCGTGGCGCGATCAAAGTCGATTCCATCGGGAAGGTCGTGGAGGGAAGAAGTCGGCACCACAACACGTTCCGCAAAACCGCCCGCGCGATGTACTCCGAGCAACGTACGACTTCGACAAACCTGTGTCTTGCCAGAAAGACACAGGTCGCACGTTCCGCAAGTCACTAACGGATTCACCGCGACTCGGCGACCGTCCGACGTGTGACCAACGAACTCGTGTCCCATGATAAGTGGAGGAACGCGAAATCCAGGGGTGGATATACCATGCAGTTCGCTGCCGCATATTCCGGCACGATCCACGTGAACAACAACCTCGTCAGTCTCCGCGACTACGTCTGGCATATCAAGAACTTCGACCACTCCGAGGCCCGTAAAGACCAGCGCTTTCATGTGTGCCTCTTGACGAAATCACTCGATGGAACTGAATCAACTCTAGTTGTTTGGGTCGTCCTCTCGGCCCGACAGAAATTGTTCCGTCTATCAGAACATCACGTACGCGCGGCGTCGCAGCGCGGTCGTGCATCGTCGAAGCATGAAGCGGCGATACTATGTGTTCTCTCAACTGAACACGCGCGACCGCGATTGAAGCATGAAGAAGGACACAATCCCTCGGTCGGCGTGTGCTGACCGACTTCCAGCGTGCGAGCAAGATCAAATCGAAGGATCGATTACGCGTTCCAAGAATTCGCTCTCGGCGAATTCGTCGAACGAGCGTCTTGGGCAGACGGTTCGCAACTGGCTGGCATTCTTTGACGAGAGTCCATTGCGCCAATATGCCTGGCACACCCACTTGGGAAATACGTCGTGACTGATGCCGCTCCAAGAATGCCCGATCCTCTTGGGACAAGCTTTGACTTTCCCGCTTTCTCCTTCGGGGGTCACGCTGCGTTGCATCGAGGAACCGGAAAGTGGATCTTTTTTACAAATGTCGACAAAGTTGCGGAAGCTTCAGCCGGAGTTGGGACTTCACAAAGACGCGTCAGTGCAAGAGCCATGTCGGTTTTGAGCAACGATTTTCGCTTGTCGCCGGAGCAACCGTGTCTCATCGTTCGTCGGCGTACGAACGACTTTCCTGCAGAGCCACTAAGACGAACGCCAGCAACCACGTCTTCACGCCGACGCTCTTGGCCTGGCTCGAGCACTTGGGCCAAATGACACGCTCCGCACGATATCTTCATCAAACGAAGGAACCACGAACCACTCGTTGAGGATTGAGATCAGAGCAAGTCGGCGCACCGCACCGATTCTGCCCCCACTTCCATGTCGTTTCTGTTTCCGGGAGCATTTGGCATTCATCTCTGTGAGTTGGAAGGTTGATGGCCACCGCACCCTCGAACGTCTGGGTGCAGGTTGGGATCACTGGCTGTGGGAGCGTTGTTGTGCAGGGGATGATCTTGCTCGCAAGTTATCAAGATTTCGAATCCGGACTTGTTCGGAGATGCCACGGCGTTCCTCAACGTCCATATTTTCATCGGGAACCCACAGGTGAGGTATCGTCCCACTTTCCCATCGCGATTCAGCGCCATTCAACAATTGCTGGGCCGAATAGCGTCAGGCTGGGGTAGTACTTTCGGGTGATGGGCTCACTGAGATCTCTCAAGAGTCCCTGGCTCGCACTGGGTCCTTCACGACCGTTTGTACTTCCCGAAGACGAGCCGTACGTCCGCGAACAGAATCGATTTCGACGGAGAAACGAATATCATCGCATCGAACTCAATCTACCTCCCACACCTTTTGTCGGTTCGACCGTTGCTCCGGTTGTAATTCTTCTGGCGAATCCCGGCATAGGTGATGGTGACCGGAAAGAGCAGACCTCTCCAGCCGCGCTTGAGCAGATCTATGCAGGATTTCAAAAGGGACGAAATGCTCCCTTCTGGCCACTTTTGGACGCTTTCGAAGACACCAACGCGGGCAGATGGTGGTCGGCAAAGACACGCGACTTAGCGGACGAAGTTGGCGGACGGCTTGAGCTCACCAACAAGCTGCAGGCGATCGAACTGCACGGTTATCACTCGATGAAGTGGGTCGTCCCCTTGGTTAGCTTTCCTTCGCAACGATATGGTTTCGAATTGGCACGTCGTGCGATGGAACGGGATGCGTTAGTCATTATTGGTCGCGCGCAGAGTTACTGGTACAGCGCTGTTCCGGAGTTGCGGCGCTATCCTCTTCATATTCAGTCGCTCGTCTCGAGTCGTAGCGCATATCTGAGTCGACGAAATCTCGGTCCAAACTATCGGAAAGTGATTCGAGCACTCAATGCTTAGGGGATTGCAGCACGTTTACTGGACAGATGACCTTGTCGGTTCCACAACGAAATTCGATGACCTCTCCAGCACTCGACTCGAAACGAACATTGGCTGGGCCGGTGAATGAGCTTTTGTTTAGCCAATCGTCTAGCAAACAGGTCAGACTTGGGTGCATTACGGCAAACGTTGGCGAACAATCCACCGCCGCTGACCAAAAGTATTGGACGACGAGCGACGGCTAAGAATGTTCCGAGATGGCTCCCAAGGTACCGGGATCGAGACCCGGTAGCCCCACAGCCCCACTCCCATTCAACTTTCCCCTCTTCAAAGTCTCGGCCGTATAGAGCTTTTTCTCATCGGAGCAATCTAGAAATATCCGCGTCCCTGAAGGCGGCATGCTTCGGCGCGATCGCGTCACCGATGAGATTGAATTAATCGCCAACGCCCCGCTTCGTGTTGCCTCGGGGATTAAATCGGCCAGCACGGAGTGGTCGAAGACAACTCGCCTCTACTCGTTAAGATCTCGCCGCAATAAATCCTCGTAGGTCTCTCGGCGGAGAACTTCGCGATTTGCCCCTTCTCGCACCAAGACGATTGGCGGACGCAAGGCACCGTTGTAATTGTTGGCCATCGTCAGACAGTACGCTCCCGTGACGGGTACGGCAATTACGTCACCTACGCGACAGTCGCGTAGCGCCACTCGGTCAATAAGCAGATCACCGGACTCGCAGTGTCTCCCTACCAGGGCGCAGTCCTCTCCTCCACCAAATCGATTAGCGACCGTCGCTTCGAACCTCTGTCCATAGAGCGACACCTCTAAATTGTCGCCCATACCGCCGTCGACGGCGACAAAGATTCGGGGCCCGCTGCGCTTCACCGACACCACGCGGTAGAGCGTCGTCGCGGCTTCGGCGATCATGGATCGACCGGGCTCGACGAGTAGCCGAGAACTCTCAGGCAAGAATTGGCGTGCGGCCCCGACCAAAGCGTCAAGATACGCCTCAATGCTCGGCGGATGTTCGTCATACGTGTAGCGCGCACCGAGTCCTCCGCCCAGGTCGTAGGTGTCGAACTCGCCCAGCGATGCGATGACCTGCACCGCCTGGGTAAAGGGCTCGATCGACAGGATCTGCGAGCCCACGTGCACGTGCACGCCATCGAGTCGCAGAAATGCACTGGCGCGAACGCGCTCGAGAGCACGCGTCGCGTCCGGCAGCATGAGTCCGAACTTTGACGAGCCGTGGCCAGTTGCTACCGCTTCATGCGTCGCGGTCTCAACGCCCGGGAGTATTCGAATGAGCACCCCTTGTTCTCGCCTCGCGAGCACTTCGAGTCGATCGATATCGTCGAAGTTGTCGATGACAATCGTTCCAACATTCGCGTCAAGCGCCATGGCAATCTCGGCACTGGTCTTCGCGTTCCCGTGCAAGACGATGCGCGAAGGATCGACACCAGCGGCGAGCGCCATGACCAGTTCGCCACCGCCCGCCACGTCGACACCCAACCCCTCCTCGTGCATTATGCGGTACACCGCGGTGCAAGGCAGGGACTTCGACGCCCAGACGACCTGCGAGTTCGGCCAACGCTTGGCGAGACCGTCTCTGTAGCGCTGAGCCCTTTCGCGAAGTGCGATCTCATCGATGATCAGCACCGGAGTATCGAACTTCTGGGCGAGATCGGTGGCGCGATGTCCACGCAGCACCAACTCATCGTGGTACACGCGTGCGCCCGAAGGGAACAGCCCCAACAGCTCTTCTCGCTTCTGGTCAGAGGGGCTGAGGTCCGTCAAAGGATTTTTCCAGAGATTGGTGCCGTGCGGGGCATGATCGTTGTTCGCCCGTGAGGCGCGATAACACCCTCGGATGTCACGTACTCTCCTCCGTTCTCCTTTCTCACCACGTCACCAGGCGTTCGACGCTTTACGATGTTGCGACCAGAACGACTCGACGACGACTAACGCTGGGTGCTAAAGTGATTATATCATTATTAGGACAAGAAGGAACCGTGACCGCTTCGTATATTCATCCAGAGCGATACGCCGGCTCAGCCGCACTCTTTGACGAAGCGTCAAAGTACATTCCTGGTGGAGTAAACAGCACTGCGAGGGCGAAGTTTTCGGGGTGGGACCCCCACCCGATATTTGCGCGTGACGCCCTCGGTGCGCACCTCACGGACGTGGATGGCAATACTTATATTGACTATCTGTTGGGCCTAGGTCCGATGCTGCTCGGGCATCGGCCGGCGGATGTTACGGCAGCGGTGGTCGAAAGCATCCAGCGCACGGGCACGATCTTCGCGATGCCCACCGAACTCGAAATCGAACTCGCCAGGGTCATTTCGAGCACAGTTCCGAGTGTCGACACCGTGCGCATCGTCAACAGCGGCACCGAAGGCGTCCTGTACAGTTTACGACTCGCGCGTACCTTCACCGGTCGCAAGAAGATCGTTCGCTTTGAGGGTCAGTACCACGGCTTCTCTGACGGCATCTACTGGTCAAAACATCCCGATCTCTCACTGGCCGGAAGTGACCGCCATCCCGTAGCGCTTCCCCAAGGGCCTGGCGTACCCGACGAAATGGGTTCGTCGCTCATTATCGCCCAGTGGAACGACCTCGCGATGATCGAAGAGATCTTCGCAGCGCACGGTGACGACATCGCGGCGATCATCACCGAGCCCATCATGTGCAACACCGGCTGCATCATGGCAAAAGAGGGATACCTCCAAGGGTTGCGCGACGTAACTCGCCGCTACGGTGCGCTGCTCATCTTTGACGAGGTCATCACGGGCTTTCGTATCGCTCGCGGCGGCGCGCAAGAGGCCTTTGGCGTCATGCCCGACCTCACCGTGCTGGCCAAGGGACTTGGTGGGGGCTACCCGGTCGCCGCTCTCGGTGGACGACGAGACATCATGGACCTCGCCGCCGACGGGACCGTGTCGATTGCTGGTACCTATTCGGGCAATACGATCGCCGTCGCCTCCGCGCTCGCGTCCCTGCGCTACCTCACGAGCGAGGCCTCCTACGAGGATCTCTATCGACGCGCCGATCGCCTACGTGAAGGACTCGCAACACTCTTGCGCGAGAAATCTATCGAGGGCTCCGTCGTGGGTATGGGACCGGTGTTCCAGCTGTGGTTCGCCGACGCGCCGATTGAGAACTATCGCGACGCCGCACGGCACAGTCGCGCCGATCTCTTTCGACTCTGGTGGGAGGAGATGTTGGACCGGGGCGTCCTCTTTCATCCCGGACACCTTGAGAATCTCTTCATCTCCTTCGCACACGACGAGAACGACATTGACACCACATTGGAGCGAGCCAGCGTCAGTCTCGACCAGGTGAAAAGTCGCGCCACCGCTTGCGCGTAGCGTCGCACTATGACAAACCAGTCGGCGTCCAACCACGTTCTCGCCATTGACCTGGGTACCTCGCGCGTAAAGGTTGGCATCGTCAACCAGTCCCTCGTGACTATCGCGGACGCCGCACGTCCCCTCGACACCATCGTCACGACGTGGGGAATGGCCGAACAGCGTACCGACGACTGGCTTGAGGCAATCCGCGATGCGGCGACCCACGTACTGGTGCAAATAGGTGATTCTTCGCTCGTGAGCGCGGTGGTGCTCACCGCGCAGATGCCGACGCTCGTTGAACTGACGGCTGACGGCGCGGTGCGCGCCAACGCCGTGACTTGGCAGGACTCGCGCGCCGACCAACTGGTTCGCGACCGTCTCGACGGGTCTATGCGCCAGCGTGTTGAGGACGTGACGGGCGCACCGATCGATGGTCGCTACCTTGTTCCTATGCACTTGCGGCGCAACCGCGAGCTGTCGGCGTCGCGGATTCTCTCGGCGAAGGATTTTCTTTTCACTTGCCTCACCGGCGACTTCGTCACCGATCCCTCCACCGCGTCGGGCTTTGGCGTGCTCGACCTCGCTCGTAACCGGTGGAGCCAATCGCTCTGCGATCTCTGGGGCATCACGACCGACCTCTTGCCGACGATCGAACCCTCGTCACACGCCTCAGCGCTAAGTGCGCGCGGCGCCGCGCTGTTGCCCGGCGTAGCGACGGGTGTACCGGTCTACCTCGGGGGCGCCGACTCCGTGTGCGCCTATCACTACATCAACTCGCTCCTACCCGGCGCCCTTTCAATCATCGACGGTTCGTCGACGGTGTTGCTCGCGAAGCAAAGGCAAACGCCCTACTCGCCCGATCGGGTGCTTCGGACCCCGCTCATCGAGCCAAGATCCGTCGGCGTAGAAATGGACATCCTCGCCACCGGTTCTTCAATTGGTTGGCTGGCCAAACTCCTCGACGTCCCACCCAGTGATATCGAACAACTCGCACTTTCCCATCGCTCCCCTGGAGAGAGCAGGGTGCTGTTCTCTCCGTATCTCGCCGGAGGAGAGCAGGGAGTTCTCTGGCGAGAAGATCTGTTCGGTACGGTGAGTGGCCTTACGCTCGCGACGGAACGTGCGGACCTCGCCCTCGCTCTCTTCGAAGGAATCGCCTTCGAGACGGTGTGCTGCGTGCGTCACTTCGATACCCTCATCGACAGCCGCAACATCGTCAGTGTCGGCGCTCCAGATAGCCAGCACTTCGGCGCCTCACTCGTGAGTTCGCTGCTCGGCCGGCCAGTGGTCACCCTCGAATCGCAGAGCCCTTCGCTGCTCGGTGCGGCGCTCATCGCGTTCACGGCTATGGGCGCGCAAGATGAGAGCGGCCCGGCGAGCCTCGTCGTGGCGCCGACGCTCGCCGGGCCCTACGTCGATTCACTCGCTCGGAAAATGGCCGAGTACGTGGCCGCACCCCATAGCCCGCACCAGCAATCCCAATCGTGAACTTGTACGTCGCGTCGAACGCCGAAGACTTCGCTGAACGCTCCGCGTCGTTCGTGCGAGATCGAGTCAACGAAAACCCCCGACTATCGCTCACCTTGCCTACTGGCTCAACGCCCCTCGGGCTGTACCAGAGCCTTCGCCACGACCACGATCGCGGCAACTTTCAGCTCGATCGAGCGAGTGTGTTCATGCTCGATGAGTACCTCGATCTCCCGACGTATCCGCGTGGCAGCTTCGTTGAATACCTCCGCGCGCATCTTGGCGATCTCGTCTTTAACGCCACCACCAAGCGGCACACGATGGTACCCGACGAGAGTGACGCGTTCATGTCGACCTACGACCGCGCCCTCGACGACGTCGGCGGCATCGACCTCGCCATTGTCGGGGTCGGGCGCAACGGTCACGTGGGCTTCAACGAGCCCGGCTCGCACGTGTCTCTGCGCACGCACGCCGTCGCGCTCTCGAGCGACACGCTCAACGACAATTTCGCGGACGTCAGCGAGAATGAGCGCCCTACGAGAGCGGTGACAGTCGGCATGAGGGATCTTCTCGAGGCGCGCACCGTGCTGATGCTCATTTCCGGACGGGCGAAGCGCGATGTCACGTCACTTCTCATCGACGAGCGCGTCGACGAATCCATTCCCGCAACCCAACTCCTCACGCACGCCGACCTCCACGTCCTGGTCACCTCCGACACAGTTGCGGACCGCGTTAGCGCGTAATGGCGGAAACCTCGAGTGGCTCGGCTGTGGGTGACGAACGGAGTCTGAAGGCGAACTTATGGGGCACGAAGACCATCTGGAAACTGTCGAATGCCGTGCCACTCGCCGTCACGGACACGCCCGTCACCTCCACCACGAAGTTGGTCCGGCCCAGATCAAGATCTCTTTGCTCGACCGGCGTCGCGGGTCTCGCGATCAGAGTCTGTTCTTCGATGGACTCGGCGAGTCCGTACTGGGCCGTCAACACGTCGTAGAGCGATTGCGTCACGGGCGAAAAGAACGTGTCGAGGTCGGGCGCCAGAATACGCGGGATCACCGCGCGTTCGCGTACGACGGGCTCACCATCGAACGATCGCAGGCGCGTTATATCCCACACCGCGGTTCCGGCGGGAATGGACAGTCGCTCCGCCGACTCATCGTCGGCACGCGTCTCTTGAAGGGAGATCAATTTCGTGTCCAGGCGTGTGCCCTGTAACGCCAGTGTCTTCTTTAGTCCCCCAATGATCGTCGACTCGGTGTGGATGCGCGCGGGACGCAGGAACGTGCCCTTTCCCTGCACGCGCTGCAGTACCCCCGCCGCCACAAGTTCGGCCATCGCTCGACGCACCGTCATCAAGCTCACGCCGGCCATCGTCGCGACTTCGACCTCCGAGGGCAGTCGGTCGCCCGGCTGGAGTCCACGCTCCGAAATCAGGTGACGAACGAAGTCAATGGTCTTTTCGTAAAGAGTGATCGCGATCTCCCGGTTCTGTCTCGCTGTCTCTGCACCAACGATAGGACATTTACGTCGAGAAAACCCTTGAATAGAGGCAACCGTCACGCTCGAGCGCGACCACCTCGTCCCCTCGCGCCGCGCTCACGATTAGCCGTTCCGGAAGCCACGGATCGGACCCGACGCGATAGAGATCGACACCTACTTGCACGAGGCAAACGTCGTTGTCGGGAGCTTCCACACCTCCGGGGGCCGCGAGCCAGAGTTCATTCTCGCGCTCGAAGATTCGAAACTCGGGATACCACGGCGTGTAGGACCGGTAGTGACCGACGAGGGGGTGCGGTAGTGGTCGTTCGCTGCGCACGACCTCGTCGGGCGAGACGCGCGCGCCAAAAGTTTCGGCGCCGTAAAGCCAGCAGGGCTCGCGATCGTCACCCCTTAAGTCAAGACAAAAGGTTCGAAGTTGGGGATGATCGCTGACAAAGCGACCGTTGGGCTGACGATACAGCCGTCCCGACTCCCCACCTCTTAGAACTTCGACTAACCCCGTCGACGCGTCGACAACGAACTCAATGGCCGTCTCGTCCGAGCGTGCGTAGAACGTCCCGGATCCCTCCGCAGGAAGCGCACCGTGCTCACGAACCGTGGTCGCCAGTGAGATTGGCGCGAGCGATCCCCCGCCGTTCTCTCGTTGAACAAAGTCGGCCAGGCCCACGCGACTCAAAAGGTGCGAGAGCACGACATTGCCGTTCGCGTTCGTTAGGACGACCAACCCGACCTCACTCGTGCAGTCCACCAGCATGAACGTCGAGTAACCGACCATCCCACCACCGTGACTAACCAACTGGCGCCCACCAATGCGCTCGACGTTGATTCCCATTCCGTATCGGCTCTCGCTCACGGGCTCCACCCCGTCGGGGACGTAGACGGGCTCGCCTTGAGGAGCGAGGGTGGACGTCATTCGCTCGAACATGGCGGGCGTTAACACTGGCTCGCCGCCGTCGTCGAGAAGAGGGTCGTTGTTGGCCGCGCCCAGTAGGGCCATGACCAGTCGTGCCATGTCGGCACTCGAGGCCGACACGTTGCCGCTCGCCGAGTCCACCTCGAACCAACTAGCTCGATCCAACTCGTCCCCCGGCACCCACGGTCGGTCGGGTCGACGGGGCCAGTAACCCGGCGCGAAGTCCTGGCGCTGCGCGTAACCCGCGCGCGCTAGCGCGTCGCGCATCGCCAATGGTTCCAGCCAGCGAGTGCGCACCAAATCGCCGAGCAATTGGCCCGACCGAGCTCGCACGGCTTCGCCGAGCAAGAGATACCCGAGATTCGAGTAGTGAAAACGATCGCCGCGCGACGTGGTGACCAGGTTTCTCGAGTTCCAAATCTCCGCAGCGTCGTCGGGCAAGGAGTCGCCGCCCGTAACGACCCCGCCAGTGTGGGTCAACAACTCCTCAATCGTCGCCTGACCGACTCCACTCTCACTGGGCAGCCACTCGACGACTCGACCAATCGAGTCGTCGAACGCGAAGAGACCCTCGTCGACGAGTTGATTGACGATCAGCGCGGTGAACAGCTTGCTGATGGAACCTATCTGAAAGAGTCGATCGGTCGACATCGCGATCCCTCGTTCGACGTCAGCGACGCCGAACGTCGTTTGAGCCAGCGTGCCCCCGCGGTCGACGATGGCGATCACGCCACCCGCGGCGGGGAAGTACTCGAGCGCTTCGCTCGCGACGCGCGCGAGGTGTTCTGCGACGTCGCGGGCGATCTGCGCCCGCGACGACCGACGTTTAGTAGGCATTGGTCACCTCAACAGCTCGTCAATAGCGCCGACGAGAACGTGCAACGTGGTGACGACCTCCGGAATCGATACCCACTCGTTCGGTGAGTGAAAGTTATCGCCGGGCAGTCCGAGCATGACGGTGGAAATACCCGCGGCTTGCATCAACGCCGCGTCGGTCCACGCATTCATCCCCACCTCTTCGAGCTCCAGGCCACGTTCGTCGCGCGTCGCCAGACGCAACGCGGCGAGCAGCTCGTCGTGTCCTTTGGCGATGAACGGCTCGCGTTCCAAACGGACACGCACCTCGCCGCTCAGACCGGGCATGAGCCCAGCGACGTCGTCGATCATGGCTTCGATCTCGTGGACACGACGTTGGAGCGTCTCTCCGGGTTGGGTCCCGATCTCGATGCCCACCTCGGCTCGGCTCGGGTAGGTCGCGTAGTCCGTGCCACCTCGCACGACGCCGGTGTGAAAGACGGTGCGGCCATTGTGCGGATCGGGGTGAGCGGCAAAGTGCTCGAGGTCAAACGCGCGCATTCGACTGACCACCTCCGCGAGTCCCACGATCGCGTCGACCCCCACGTCGGGCGTCGAACCGTGCGATGCACGTCCGTTCACCACGACGTCGAGCCAGCCGAACCCCTGATGCTGGGTAACGACTCGAGGGTGCAGGTCGGCCTCGAGGACGATGCCAAAGTCTGCCGTCACGCTGTTCACGAGGTGTTCGGTGCCAATTGACACGCCCTCTTCGTCGGCAACGCACGCGACCACCAGATCACCGCGAAGTGGCGGCGATTGTGTCGCGAAGTGGCGAAGTGCGAGGAGCGCAATCGCGCAACATGCCTTGTCGTCGGCGGCGCCGAGGCCGTACAACCGATCGCCCTCAACGCGCGGCGTGAGAGCCTCGTCCGTCCAGCCGGCGAAGCCCACCGTGTCACAGTGCGCGTTCAGCAGTAGCGTCGGGCCCTCACCCGTGCCTGGCAAGCGCGCGAGGAAATTGAATCGACTTGGTTCAATCTCGTGGAGCTCGACCTCGACAGGCAGATCCCTGACCCAATCAGCAAAGTACGCCACGATCTCGGCTTCGCCGGCGCCGCCATCAATGAGCCAGGGCGTCACCGAATTGATGCGCACTAAGTCGCTGACGAACGACGTTACTTCTTCTCTACTCACGAGGTCCACTGGGTCCATGCTCCTTCACTCTTCACGTCGACACCTTGGCGAAGTGACACGCGCAGCGATGGTCGTCGCCACCTTCGCCAACGGCGTCGAGACTCGGATCCATCGTTCGACATACGTCGGGGCCACCCAGTTCGAGATAGCGAGGACACCGGGGGTGGAAGCGACACCCGCTGGGGATTTGAAGCGCCGAAGGCGTTTCGCCCTTCAAGACGCGAAGGGACTGTTCACCCGAATCGTCGTCCGTGACGTCGAGCAGTGCCCTCGTGTACGGGTGCGAAGGCGCGCCAACCACCGTGGTGACGGCGCCGATCTCGACAATTCGGCCCAAGTACACCACGGCGATTCGATCGGCGACAACCCACGCCGTCGCGAGATCGTGCGTGATGAACAGGTACGAGATTCCGAGCCGATCACGTAGGTCCATCATGAGACGAAGGATGCCCACGCGCGCCGACACGTCGAGCATGGAGACCGGCTCATCCGCGACGACCAGGTCGGGCTGCATGACCATCGCCGCGGCAATGGCGACTCGTTGGCGCTGGCCGCCCGACAGTTCGTGCGGAAACATCTCGGCGAGCCGTTCGGGCGGACGCAGGTGAGCGAGGTCGAGCGCGTTTATGACCATCTCGTCCCGCTCGCTCTTCGACGACCCGATCCGGTGAATGATCAGTGGTTCGGCCACCGCGTCGTACACGCGCTGGCGCGAATCGAGTGATCCGAACGGGTCCTGGAAGATCATCTGCAAACGCCGACGAGCCGCGCGAAGTTTTCTCCCCCGAAGAAGTGCGAGGTCTTGACCACCCGAGACGATGTTGCCGGACGTCGGGACCAAGAGGCGCATCACCGCCATGGCGATCGTCGACTTGCCACAGCCCGACTCGCCCACCAGGGCCACGATCTCGCCGCGGTGTATTTGAAACGAGACATCGTCGACCGCGCGCACGACCGTCCGGCGTCGCCAGCCGCGACGGACCGGAAAGTGCACCACCAAGTTCACCACGTCGAGCACGACGGTGGCGTCCGCGGTGACGTCTTTCTTCATGACGCCTCCCCCAGCGCGAAGTGGCACGTGGCGCTGTGACCCGGTGACACAGTGATCGTCGGAGGCTCCACCTCTCGGCACAGTGACTGCGCGTCGGGACAGCGATCGGCGAAGCGGCACCCTTGAATCGCTACCGACAAGTCTGGTGGATGGCCGGCCAACCCCTCCGACAGACTCCGTTCACGGCGCAAACTCGGATGGGCTTGGATCAGGGCCCGGGTGTAGGGGTGCGCGGGTGAGGCGACCACGCTCGAACGACCCAAGACCTCGTCGGTCGTTCCCGTTTCCACCACGATCCCTGCGTACATCACCACAATGCGATCACACACACGCTTGATCGCGGCGAGGTCGTGCGAGATCATGACCAGACTCAGATCCTGGGTTCGCCGTAGTTCCAACAGGAGATTCAGGATCTGCGCCTGACTGATGACGTCGAGCGCCGTCGTGGGCTCGTCGGCAATGAGCAGCGCTGGCCGGCAGGCCAGGGCCATCGCGATCATCACCCGCTGGCGCATGCCGCCCGAGAATTCGTGGGGGTAACTGCGCGCGCGCTTGGTCGCGATGCCCACCAGATTCAACAGCTCCACCACCTTCGCGTAGGCGACCGCCTTCGGAACGTCGGGCTCGTGGGCGCTGATCGCCTCGAGGATCTGGGCATCGACCCGATGCAAGGGATTGAGCGCGTTCATCGCGCCCTGGAAGATAAAGGCCACCTTGGTCCAGCGAAGGAGATTCACCTCTACTTCACTTCTACCAACGACTTGCTCGCCCGACACCTCGATGGAACCCGACGCAATCGTGGCGTTCGCGGGTAAGAGCAGCGGTATGGCCAAGCCCAGGGAAGTCTTGCCGCAGCCCGACTCGCCGACGATACCAACGGCCTCGCCCGATTCGACAACAAGGCTCACGTGATCGACGGCGCGCAGCACCCCGGGGTTCATGGCGTACTCGACGCTGAGGTCGTGGACATTGAGTACGTTCATCGGGCTCCTCGTCGAAGTGGGTTCATCACCCGATCAAGTGCGTGACCGACGAGCGAGAACGCCAGGACCATCACCACGATACCGATACCTGGTGTGAGGACGTACCACCAAGCCCCTTCACTCATCGCGCCCGAATTGAAGGCATTATGCAACATTGTGCCCCACGAAGCCTGCACCGGGTCACCGAGACCAAGGAAGGCCAACGCGGCTTGGGCCAAGATCGAGCCCGAGAGCACCAGTACGAGGTTCGCGAAAATTAATGGTGCCACGTTGGGAAGAATGTGCAAGCCCATGATGCGTACGTCGCGAGCCCCGAGGGATCGTGCTCTCAGCACGAGCGGACGCTCGCGCAGCGAGAGGACCTGTGAGCGAATGATGCGCGCGGTCTGGGGCCAACTCGTCAAGCCGATCACGAGACTGGTCACCACGATGCTCTGGCCGAAGAGCGCCGCCAGCACGATGATGAGCGGCAAGGTGGGCAGTACCAGGAAGAAGTCGGTCACGCGCATCAAGATCGTGTCGCGCCAGCCCACGTAGTAGCCAGCGACAAGACCTATGCCCGTGCCGAGGAGAATCGCGATCACCGTCGCGGACACGCCAACGTAAAGCGAGATGCGCCCCCCAACGAGAAACTGTCGAAACACGTCCTGACCCAACTCGGTGGTGCCCATCCAGTGGGCCCTCGAAGGGCCCTGGAGAATCGACGACGCCGACGAACCGAAGGCGCTCGCGTTGAACGGAAAGATAAGTGGCCCGATCAGAATGATGAAGAGCACGAACCCCAACATGATCACGCCCGTGCGACCCATGTGATCGGTCCACACGCCGCGCCACACGCTCGACCTCGCTTTTCGTATCACGTTCGAACCCGGGTCGCTCGAGGTTTCAGGGCCCGACGTAGTAGACGACATCAGGTTTCTCGCACTCGTGCGTCAAGGGCTTGGTACAACAGATCCGCGAAGAAGTTGGTGGCGATGACCGCGATCGCGAAGAGGAGGAAGCTGCCTTCGAGCACCGGGTAGTCGCGCTGTTCGACCGCGTTGTACGTCAAGAGACCGAGGCCGGGCCACGAGAACACCGTTTCGACCTGTATGGCGCCACCCAGAATCATTCCCACGTAGAGCGCGGTCGCGGTCACGACGGGAAGCAGTGCGTTTCGAACGGCGTGGCGCCAGATAATCACGTGCCGACGCAGGCCCTTCGCCCGCGCGGTGACGATGTAGTCCTCGACGAGCACGTCCACCAACGTGTTGCGCGTAATGAGCGAGAACTCGGCTGCGTTGACCAACGTGAGCGTCAGGGCCGGCAAGATGAGGTGACGACCGATGTCAAAGACGTGTCCGAAGGTCCCAGTCGTGAGCCCTGGGGACTCGATGCCCGACACGGGGAACACGTGCGACCACACGCCGAAAATGAAGATCAAGATCATCCCGGTAAAGAAGTCCGGCATGCTCCACAGGCTGAGACTGGTCACCGTTATCGACGCGTCGGTGAGCGAATTCGCTCGCGCCGCGGCCACCACGCCGAACCAGACACCAACGATCACCGTGATGACGGTGGCGGTGCCCACCAAGAGCACCGTGTTGCCCACAGCCGAGCCGAGCACGGTCGTCACCGGCTCGCGATAGATGTACGAGAATCCGAGATGACCGTGCGCCATGTCATTGAGGTAGGTGAAGTACTGCACCAGGAGCGAGTGATTGAGACCAAACAACTTGATGAGCTGCGTCCGAGCCGCCGCGTCGAAGTGACCCGATCGAGCCAGCAACTGTACGGGATTGCCCGGCAGAACATGAAAGAGCAGAAAATTGAACGAGACCGTCACGTAGAGCGTAATCGCTAAGGTGATCATCTTTCGCGCCAAGTAGCGCACGCTCATGCGCGACGACTAACGCTGAGGGGCGGTACGCGCGACAACTACTTGGGCGTGACGGTCAGGTAGTTCGATCGCGTGAAGTTGTACACCATGCCACCGCGAGTCTCGACCCATCCCTTCCACGTGTCAGTGCGGTACGCCTGCAGCTTGCTCTGGTACCACATGATGCAGTACGCCGCGTCATCGTAGAAGAGCTTTTGCAGCTCGTGCACGACCGGCAAACGCTGCGCGAGTGCGGGTCGTATCGCCTGTTCGGCGTACAACTTGTCGTACTCGGGATTCGAGTAGAAGACGTCGTTGTTGCCACCAATCTGGCTCGTGAGGTCGACGCTCAAGAGGTAGTCAGGGTCCGGACTCGCCGAGTCCCAGCCCCAAATAAAGATGTCCCAGTCCGGCGCATTCGAGTTGTAGACGATATTGCTTAGGGTTGTGCTATCGAGGGCCTGCAACGTCAACTTGACGCCCACCTGTTGTGCGGCCTTCACGAAGATCTGACCGGCGAGCACGTCTTCGTCCGTCGTTTGGATGGCGATGAGTCGAAAACTTAGGGGCTTGCCACTCTTGTCCGCACGCACCCCGTTCGCACCAACTTTGTAGCCCGCCGCGTCGAGGAGGGCCTTGGCTTTCGTTGGATCGTTATTGAACTGTTGATCCTTTGGTATTTTCTCTTGCCACACGCCGAACGACGGCGGCAGTTGCACGCTGCCGGCAATGCCTCTGCCGGCGAGGGCTAGTTGCACCAGTTGATTTCGGTCCAGGGAGTAGCTCAGCGCTTGACGAATCGTCTTGTCGAGCAGCAGAGGGTTGCCCCTGGACTTAGGGCTCTTGAAGACGTTAAAGCCGATGTGGTGAAATGAAAATGACTTCATCTCCACGGGGTTCACGTTGGTGGCTCTCTTTAGCCCGTTCCACAACACTGGGGGGACCTCGGTGAGGATGTCCAGTTGCCCCGACGAGAGACTCTGAACCATAACGTCACTGTTCTCATACTGATTCCAAAAGATGCTCTTCGCGGCGGGTAATTTTCCCCACCACTTGTTGTAACGATCAACCTGCAAGTACTGGCCCGTCACCCACTTCTTGAAGGTGAAAGGTCCACTTCCGATGGGATGAGAGTTGGTGTACGCCAAAATCTTGGACGCCGTCATCGAGCCCCAAATGTGCTCGGGCACAATCGGAATCAGCAGTGCCGGGTCCAGCGCTACGGGTGCCTTGTAGTGAATGATCACCTCGTGACTATTCACGACTTCGACCGACGCAAAGTCGACCAGCGTCCACGCGGCTTGACCCAGTTTGTTCTTCGCCGTCACTTCGAAGGTGTACTTCACGTCGTTCGCGGTAACGGGCTTGCCATCGTGCCACCTCGCGTTTGGTCGTAGTTTGAAGGTGTACGACTCACCGTCCGCGCTGACCGAGCGATGTGCGGCGAGACCCACGGTCGGATTCAAGTTGATGTCGTATTCCATCAACGTGTCGTAAATCAACCAGAGGATCTCGTTCGAGGCGGTCGTGGTGAACGTGAAGGGATTCAGCACGTCGGGCGGCGTCGTCCAGCCGACACGAATCGACGACGCGCTGGCAGCGCCCGCTGGCTCTGACGTCTCAACGAGCGAACTTAAACCGGCCAAGCTCAGTGACGCGGCCCCGACCCCGAGAAACTTCCGTCGCGATACGGCGCCACTTTGTATAATCCGCTTCGAATGTTCCATCGCTGAACCCCCTCACAGGACGTGTCGACTTCCGAAACACCCTATAATTTCCCGCTAATCAGCGGACATTATAAGGATAGTATCATTCGACTTGTAAGCCGTCAAGCCATGGACTCCTGCTTTTGAACCTCTCATGAACCTCTCTGACATCGAAACCCCCGCACTCGTCATTGACTTCGATCAGCTACATCACAACATCAATCACATGGCGCAGTTGTGTCGAGAGGCGGGCGTCGCCCTTCGTCCCCACATTAAAACCCACAAGATTCCCGAGATCGCGAAGATGCAACGAGAGGCGGGCGCGACCGGCATAACGTGCGCGAAACTTGGTGAAGCCGAAGTGATGGTGGACGCGGGGTTCGAGGACGTCCTCATCGCTTTTCCGATTGTTGGTTCCGAAAAATTACGGCGTTTGAACGCGTTACGTGAGCGAGCGCGCGTCATCGTGAGTCTCGACTCGATCGAGGTCGCCCGGGGTCTCGCGAGCACCGCGAGGCGATCACGAGAGCCTCTAGAGATCTACGTCGAAGTCGACGTTGGTCAACACCGCACGGGCCAGGTTCCGGGCCTACCTACCGCGCAACTCGTCTACGACGTGGCCACACTGCACGACGTACGCGTCGTGGGACTGATGGCACACGCCGGGCACGCGTACCGAGAGCGCGAGCCAAGTCAACGAAAGTTGCTCGTAAGGCGCGAACTCGAGGAGCTCCTCGACACGCAGCGAAAGTGCGCGGAACTTGGTGTCGCCGTTGAAACGCTGAGCGTCGGATCGACGCCAAGCGTCGAATTCGAGATGGCCGAGCGTGGTGTGAATGAAGTACGCCCCGGTACGTACGCCTTCAACGACACGAAGATGATCCAGCTGGGGGTAGCCACCGAGGAAACCTGCTCGGCCCACGTGGTGACGACCGTGGTGAGCCGACCGAGCGCCGAGCGATTCGTCGTCGACGCCGGGTCGAAGTGTCTGAGCTCCGACGGCGTCGGAGAGCCTGGTTGGATCAGAGTCGCCGGACGCGGGGATCTCTCGATGGACTTCCTTAGCGAAGAGCACGGCGTCGGATCAATCGATCTTGCCCGAGGTGGACATCTCGCAATCGGCGACCGGCTTCGGCTCATACCGAGTCACGTGTGCCCGGTCTTTAACCTCTTTGAGTCGGTGTGCGCGATACGCAACGAGCTCGTGGTCGAGACTTTTCGCGTCGCCGCGCGCGGGCGCGTGCGCTAGCCCCACGGACCTCGACGCTGCTGACTCCATTCGACCACGCACGTCCAACAATGACGTCGTCAGCACACTGGGCCTTATGGCCGCGATGTTCTTCTTCCTCACTGCGGCCACCGCAATCTGGTATTACCGAAGTTCGATAGCGAGAGGTCCCTCAGCGTTCTTTCTCGGTGGTGTTTCGCCGGGTCTCGGCGCGGCATTCATGGCTTTCGGCATCGTCTATGAACTCGTGACCAACGCCCTCAATGGCATTGAACTCAGTTTCGGATTTGGATTCGCCGCCGTCGGTCTCGTCTTGTCGTTTATCTCTTCGCGCGTTGGAAAGGCCAAGTTCCACTCCGACCCCACCATCAGCCACGGCGACAGCGTGGACGCCGACCTGAACGCCGTCGCGGGATCGTAAGGCGATTCGTCGTCCCAAGCGCCTCGTGGCCACGTCGGATTCGACGAAGTCGACGCGCGAATCGTGCTTACAGTGGCGGCCCCCGGGTCGAAGCTGTTTTTCCTTACCCGTGACCGACGAACGACGAGCGACCTACTCTCGAATGCGAGGGAGAGTCGTCCACAGGACAACTCCGGTTGAAGGAACAGTCCCACCCGGGCTGCCGTAGATGCGGGCGTAGGGTTCTATCGCGAAGAAGGGAGTCGTATGCAATACAGCAGACAGCACGTCGTTGACACGTTACGTGCGGCGGGGTTCCTCGAGGCGGCCGATGAGGCCATGGTCGAGTTGCCTGACCCGGTTGATCTAGAACGTGTCCATGAATGGGGGATGAAGCGTGGCATTACGACGGACGTCCTCACGAGCGCCATGGGCGGAAGCCCATGACGGAAAACGGCGAGCAAATGGCGGAGTTGCGGACCGAGAAGAGCGTGGCACTAGCGAATCACAGTAGATCGAAATGGCAAGACAGATTGGGAAGTACTAGGTAAAAACGGGCCCCATCCTTGGCCTCATATGTCCGCACCACCACGAGACCAGACCGATGACAAACAACAAGTTCTCGTCAAATCAAACGACACGCACGACGAGACCGACACACAACAACCATCGGACAGTTCCTCTGAAACCCAAGGTGCCGAGATCGAGACCTGGGCGATCAACGAATCACCTTCCTTAGATTTTCGTTCCAAGCCCGCAGATCTCAACCTTCGCGTCTCCCTCCAAGGAAGTTCGATCAATTCAATGGCGCGCGAATGATTGTCGAGAATCCAATGATGGTAGACAGCGCCGTGGTGAAACCTCGCGAGCCCCTTTTTCCCAAACTCAAACGGTTTTTCTCGTAGCTACTGCCAAGTTCTGCTCGACCTGTTTCCGGTCAAGGTTCGCCCTGTGGCGGCGGACCAAAACTTAGCGGTGGCGCACCCAAATGTTCGGCTCGACGTAGGTACCGAGGTCCGCGGCTCTGTCAACGCGAAGGGTTGCCATGCCTCTCGGGATGACGTAGTCGCCTGAGAGTGGAAACTCCAGCCCGGTCCACTCTTCCCACTTTGAGACGGTGTCGGTCATTGTCTGCGATTCGCGCGCGAGACCAATAACGCGGCCACCAATACGGACGTGCAGCCGTAGCCAGGGGTCCCAGGGCATCCCGTCTTGGCGCACCCACGCCGCGTAGGCGTCGATATCCATTAAGGGATAGAGGTCCTTGCGCGTCGGGCGAATTGGCGCTACCACCTTCGCCAGATGGTGCGATGCCGCCGTGTCACACAGAGCATGGATCAATGCCTCCGCGGCGCCGCTGCCCTTACGTGCCGGATGAACGACCGCGCCACCGATGACGAAGGTATCCGCCACACCCAGTGCGTCGTGAACTTCGACTGCTCGACGAAGCGCGCCAGCGAACGTCGACGGTAGCTCCGACACTTCGCCCGACCACGTGACGGGCACTCCCCAGCCAGTTGCCGCGAGTTGGTCGTCTTCATCGGTGAGAATGAGGTCGTACTCTCGAAACGACTCGCGCACCCGTCCGATGTACTTTTTGACCTCCTTGTCCCCACTGATGAATTCTGGAAAGCCCTCAGCAAACAGGGCCTCCATCTGCGCCTCAGTCCAAGCGCGAGCACTCGTCAACTCAACTCGAAACGGCGCCATGAAGTCCTCCGCATCACCGGCCACAGATCATCAAGCTGGCGTCGCCCAGTAGCGCGAGCAACGCCGAACCTCTTCAATGTACGCGACCTACACCACTCCCCGTTGGCTCCCTCTCGCGCGGAGATCTTCACGGGCCGGCCCCACGACGCGTTGCCCCTACGTTGATCGCGAACCTCCTCTCCAGACACGCGGACCGTGGGATCGCCGAACCAAGAACCGTGGAGTCGCCGCAGTAGGGAAGTCGAACACAGTTGGTGTTGCTGGCCCGAAGCGATCCCTCACCCTCAACGACCGCGATCGTTCACCAATCCCCGATTTCGTCCCAAAGAGAGAACCGACACCACCACGACGACTTCAGCGCGACGACCGTCTCAGGGTGAAAGAGGTGAATCGCTTCACTCGACGCGCTCAGTGTCAGAGAGTCCCCGATGGTCAACGGCGCGCGAGCGTCAATGATGGCGACGAGCTCGTAGCTGCCCGACGTGAGGTGGACGTGTTCGTCGTTGCCGAGAAACTCGACGTCGTCGACCGTGACGTTCAACTGCAAGCCGCGGCCACTTCGCGGCCAATGATCGATGTGCTCCGGGCGCACGCCCAAGACCACGTCGCTCACGCCAGCGCGGCTGATCATGGCCGATTCGACGTCGTCGAGCGTGACGTCCATGTCGCCACCGACACTCACCAGGCGAACGCCCCCCAATCGACTCGACGTGCATCGGCACAAAGTTCGTCGAGGGCGAACCGATGAAGCCCGCGACGAACTGGTTCGCCGGCCGGTCGTCGAGCACTCGCGGTGAGCCCACTTGTTCGAGCTTGCCCACGTTGTTGACCGCGACTCGATCGGCCATCGTCATCGCCTCGACCTGGTCGTGCGTCACGCAGATCATCGTCGCGCCCAGGCGGTGGTGCAATCGAGCGATCTCGGCGCGTGTTTACACGCGCAGCCTGGCGTCGAGATTCGAGAGGGGCTCGTCCATCAAGAAGACGGCGGGGTTGCGCACGATGGCGCGGCCCAACGGAGCACGTCGCCACGCGAGGGCGACCCTTCGCCTGATCTTCGAGGGGCCGCTTCTCGATGGGCAGACCAGTCACGTCCGTCCGGCCAACTCGTGCCCGCTCTCGAACAAGGAGTCAGTTCGACGGATCATTCATGGCGGCAAGAAGCCACCACACAGATTGCGTCCGACTCAATCCCTACAGCGAGGACCCGACCATCACACGCGCCACACTAAGGAGCCAATGCCCGGTTGCGTCGCGTGCCCTAGTTGACGTCACGCCGACGCAACTGCGTCACCCCGATGAGGGCGAGCACCAGGCTCCACCCCACCACCACGACGAGGCCCACGTTGCCCGGGAGCAGTTTGTTCTCGAGGGGACCCATCATCGCGTCCGACGCGTGAACCGGCAAGAACCGTCCGATCTTGGGTAGAAAGCCGAAGACCAGGTTCTCCACGACAAAGCCCCACGCCAGCAACGTGATCACGGCGCCCACTTGGTTGGGGACGACGGCGCCCACGGCGACGCCGATGGCGCCCCATAGCGCCGTGCCCACGATCGCGCCCACGAGCAGTTCGGTCATGTTGGCGCCCGACATGACGACGGAAACTCCTCGGATCTTCAAGATCATCATGCCGATCGAAAAGACGAGTCCCTCACCAATGACGCCGAAGACGAAACCGGACAGTACCCCGGCGGTGATCTTCGTGACGAAGAGTCGCCCGCGACTCGGGTTGAACAACGACGTCGGACGAATGGTTCCGAAGCGGTACTCGCTGGTGAACAGCATGACACCCGCGAGCGCGGCGAAGACGCCCGCGATACTTCCGAAGCTCAGCAGGCTTATCTGGTCCTGCTCGGTGAGAAGCTGGGACATCGGCGACAAGGTGCACGTCAGGATGGTGAACAACAGCGCCAACGCAATCAGTCCCACCAAGAGGCCGATGGTCGTGCGCGTCGAACGGATCTTGAGGAGCTCGGCTCGTAGCTGATTCATTGGGGCGCCTCCCCTGACGTCAAGTCGAGGAAGACCTCTTCCAAGGATGAACCTTCGGTCACGAGTTCGTAGAGGGCGATGCCCCCGGCGAGCGCGAGGTCGCCGACACGCTCTCTCGTCGTTCCCTGCGCCAGGAGAGCGTGGTCGTTGTTCCTCGTGGTGACGATTCCCTCGCGCGCCAACACCGCGGCCAACTGGTCGAGTTGGGGACTTTGCACGCGCACCACCCCACCGACCCGAGCGGTCAGGTCGTCCAGCGTCGACTCGGTGACCAGTCGTCCGTGATTGATGATGAGCACTTGGTCCACGGTCTGGGCGATCTCGGCGAGGACGTGGCTCGAAATGAGGACCGTGCGCCCGCCCGAGGCGAAGTCTCGAAGAAAGTCGCGCAGCCATCGCACGCCCTCGGGGTCGAGTCCGTTGGCCGGCTCGTCCAACACCAGCAGATCGGGATTACCGAGCAGCGCGGCGGCGAGACCGAGGCGTTGACGCATGCCGAGCGAGTAGCCCTTCACCCGGCGCCTCGACGCCCCCTGGAGTTCGACGAGCGCGAGGACGTCGTCCACTCTGGCGTCGGGGAGTCCAACGGCTCGACTCAGCATTCGAAGATGGTCGCGCCCCGACCTTCCCGGATGGAAATCGGTCGCTTCGAGAACCGCGCCGATGCGAAGAGCGGGCGTCGCTAGTTCGTCGTAGGGACTTCCAAAGACGGTGGCGTGACCGCTGGTGGGCTCCGCGAGCCCGAGCAACATTCTGAGCGTCGTCGATTTACCGGCGCCGTTGGGCCCGAGGAAACCGGTGATGGTACCCGCCTCAATGGCGAACGAGAGGTCGTCGACCGCGAGCACGTCACCGTAGCGCTTGCTGAGCGAATCGCACTGAACGACGGAGGGCACGTGCTCGCTTTCGCCTAGGGGGACCTCGTGAGTGTAACCCATGGTCTCAACGGGAAGACCGTGGATGACTGAGCTTCGCGGTGACGTACGCGTTAGTGGCGAAAGTCCATCGAGTCCACTCAGAAGATGAAGGGCACGAGCATCTTCGTCGAGACCTTGTACGCGGCGTAGGTGTCGGGGAACTGTTCGCTCAGGTAACGCTCCTCGACCGTGGCGCTGTAGACGAAATACGCCGAGGCCAAGGCCATAGGAAGGAGCCAGAGCCAACTCAGCGCTATCGCCGTGCCGAAGCCCGCGGTCAAGATGCCCGAGTAGATGGGGTGGCGCACCAGTTGGTAGGGGCCGCTCGTCACGAGCTCGGGTTCGTCCTTCTGTGACATTGGGGTGCCCCAGTTTCGCCCGATGTGCACGCGGGCCCAGATGGCGAACCCCAACCCGAGCGCAAAGAGGAGGAGCCCGAAGCTCGCTCGCAACGGATCCGTGTTGAGACCGTCGTTTCGAAAGGCTCCCGAGCGGAACAAGACGATCGCGCCAATGACGAGTACCGACCTGATACCCAGCTCGCGGGACCAGGGGACCCGGCCCCTCTTCGTGGAGAGGGCCGCCACCAGCCAGGCGATCCAGAACGCCGCCCATCCGAGAGCGAAGACGAGCTCGACTGCGTGCACGTACCAATACTTCCACCAATGCCGAGCGAGTCGCGGCGACGCTGTTCGATCAGAAGTAACTCGACAGTGGCTTTACGCTCCGAAGATCGGCACGAAACTGATCTGCTCGCCGCGACGCTCGCGTCGATCCCGACCTCCGTCAGTGGTTGGTTCGTGCGAACTGGCACGCGGCCGCCGCGTGCCCAAACGTTGGCGGCCGCGTGTTGAGCGAGCCGGGAAATATGAGGATCACGCCGTCGCGATCGCTCACGAAGCCGCCGCCTTCGCCGAGACTGGTCGGCGAAGGGACCGACGTCTTCGGTTCAGGGAACTGCGCGACGCCGTGGCGACGTATGCACTGGGCGACCATGAGCATCTTCGCCAGTGCCGCACGGAGGGGTTCGTGGCGCCGGGGCCCGGAGGGCCACCACCGGGCAGGAGTTTTCTGCATGTCGCCCTCGCCGACAGTTTTTCACGTGGACGGTTCGGGCCTACGTATTCGACGGCGATGGTTTGCGCGATGCCGTGATGAACTGGTCGCCCACGCTCCCGCGCTTCGCTCGTCGATCAAGAATCTGATGGCAAAGCTCCTATGCCTCGTCGAGATGCCACCGAACGATGCTGAATCCGTACGTAATGGCGCTTCGAAGATCCTCGACGTTGAGACTCCCGTCGAGATTCTTCTTGACCCGGACGAACGAGCTAGCGCTCGGATTCGAAGCCAGTATCAGAGATAAGAGCCGACTGACTTCACCCAGGTCTTCGACGAGTTCCGCGCGCGCGAACACGTCTCGTCCCCTTACGCGCAAACGGACCCTGGGGTTGGCGACCAGATTGCGCTTCCATCGCCCTCCGCCCGGCGTCAACAGTGTGTCACCATCTCTCACGAAGCTCAGTGGCTGGCGATACGTTTTGCCAGACGTACGGCCCACGATAAAGGCGAGCATGAGTCGCTTACCCATCGGGGTCGACACCGGCAGACCGAGGATGACTCTCATGGGCACGTTCACGATCCCCATGACCCTGGCCTGGAGTCGCCGCGCGATCGGTCGTTTTGGTGTCGAACTCATTGCGGCGTCCTCTCCGCGGTCGCCGACGGCGCCACGACGAAGAGAATGACCGCGTAGCAGAGAATCGTGACACCGGTGGCGATCGCCATCGCCATTGACGCCGCGTTTGCTTCATTGCCAACGAAACGCGCACCCGATTGCCACGCCACGACGAGGGCGACGAGAGCGACACTCGCGAGAGCGACGAGCTCACTGCTACGAAGGAGCGAAGCACGAACGACGGCGGCTACGCCCGTGATGAGAAGGAGGGTACCGAGTAGGGCGTGCAGCGTGAGAACGATCGGTCCGCCGCTCACCGCCCTACCAAATGCTGGCAGCAAGCTCTTGCCGTCATCGGCCGTGGGAATCTTCGCGTAAAGGTTCACTCCGACGCCGAGGCCAAATTCGAGGACGAGCATGACGGTCGCCGCCAGCGAGTTCGCCCTCAGTGCGTTGAGCCTTTTAGCGCTCGCGGGCGTCGTCTTCATCTCTATCGCGCTCACAGCATCACGTTGCCGCCGGCGATATCGAGCGTGGCGCCCGTGATCCACGATGACGCCGACGAGGCCAAGAAGAGTGTCGCCGACGCGACGTCCTCGGGCTGACCAAGACGCCCGAGGGGGAACGCCTCGGCGAGCGCTCGACGTTGCTCGTCGGGGACCCACGAACGCATTCGTTCGGTTTCGATCGCCGACGGCGCAACACAGTTCACGCGAATGCCCTCGTGCGCGTACTCGCCCGCAAGGTGGCGACTGAAGGCGATGACGCCGGCCTTCGCCGCGGCGTACGCCGCGGACGATTTCGCCGCCTGGCGAGCCGCCGCCGAGGCCATGGTCACGATGACGCCGAAACGGCGAGCCAGCATGTCGGGCAAGAACGTGGCGACGGTGAGGAAGGTGGAGGTGAGATCGCACTCGACGACCTCGCGCCAGTGCTCGACAGTTTCCGTCGCCGTCGGGACGGGCATCCCGTTGCCACCTGCAAACGCGACAACGACGTCGACCGAGCCGAACTCTCGATGTACCGTCTCTCGGAGAGCGGCGAGTTCGTCTCCCTTCGTACAGTCGGCTACGACACCGAGGGTCCTCGTGCCGAGAGATGTGGCCATTGAAACGGTGCTGTCGATGGCGGCTCGGTCGCGTCCAACGACCACGACGAACGCTCCGTTAGCCGCGAAGGCCTGCGCGGTACTTGCTCCAATGCCCTTCGATCCACCGGTGACCAGCACCGTCTTACCTTTCAGGTCGGGATACGTCGCGGTCGCGCCAACACTTTGGATTCCTAACAAGACGAGTCCTTTCCGATATACTTTAGTCAGACTGTTCGTCTAATTAATATCACTTTCAAAGGACTGCGTCAAATCCGTGACTCCTCGCAACTACCAACTCGGCAAACGTCAGGCTCGAGTCGACGAAAGCCGTCAACGAGTCGTCCTGGCCGCTCGCTCACTTCTCGGCGACGTGGCTGGCTACTCGGCGTTCACTATCGACACGGTCGCCGCGCGCGCCGACGTCGCTCGTGCCACTGTCTACTACCAGTTCGTTTCGAAGGTTGGCTTGCTGGAAGCCGTCTGTGACGCGCTCGCGCAAGAGGGAAAGATGTCCGAACTCTCTTCAGCCTTTTTGAATCCAGACCCGATGAGAGCAATCGAGATCTTCGTCGACCGTTTTGGCCAATTCTGGAACGCCGACCGCGCCGTGATGCGCAGGTTGCGGGCCATTGCCGCACTCGATCCCGACGTTGGCGCGGTCATCGACGCGCGTGACGAAAGGAGACGCGCGGGACTCGAGGTTCTCGTTGCGCGACTCAGTGATGAAGGACTCCTCACGATGGATCATGAGATGGCCGTGAGGGTACTCTTCGCGCTCACCAGTTTCGAGAACTTCGATTCGCTTGCCGGACCCGACCGAGAACTGACCGACGTCGGCTCAATTGTCCTTGCGCTAGCCAAACAGGTGTGGATTGAACAACCGATTTGAGCATCGAACCATCCGCTGGCGATGTCGAATCTGAGGAAGCCAACTCGTGCCGAGAGCTTGGCGGTCGTCCTTTCAGGCTCGACTCTTCCGCGTCACTACGGAACCGGAACGGCGAGCAGTGACGCGTTTCCTTGGATTTAAACGACGCGCGCCACGAGTCCGACACACGACAATTGTTTGAAAGGCCTTCTTAATCCCAGAGAGCCGAAATCGAAACCCGGGCGGGCGGCCCTGTGAGGCGTTCATCCCGCTCCGCCGCGGAAATCATCGGGCCGGCCGACCTCCGGTTCGCATCGTTCGACGAGACAGCGGGTCAACGAAGGCCTCGCGACTTCTAGAAAGAAACGCTTCCAGTGCGGGGCTCCTCGATGACGTCCAAATGAGAGCGAGCCCCACGGAGTTCACCACGTCATCGATCACGAGTGCCTTCAGTCGATCTTCGTGATTTGCGACCATGGACTCGGTGAGGATAGCGACGCCCAGTCCCCGGAACGCCAGATCCGCCACCGCGTCGGGCGCGCTCGCTTGCAGTTCGACCCTTGGCCTTATCGCGTTGGCCGCGCAGGCTTGATCGAACATTGAGCGGGGCGCGGTCCCCTCGGGCATGCACAGGATTGGAAAGGCACTGAGTTCAAGAAGAGTGATCCGATCTCGCGTGGACAACGAGTGATCGAAGGGAACCGCGGCCACGATGCGTTCGCTAGAGAGTACGAGGGCCCCGAGGCCGGCGGGTGGCGCGCCAGCCGTTCCGATGAGCGCCAGGTCAAGCTCGCCCGAACGAACGCGCTCGGTGAGTGGGCCAGAGTTGTCTTCGACCAGGGAGATGTCGATGCCGGGGTGATCACGGTGAAAGTCAGCAAGCGTGTCAAAGAGTCCTTGGACGGTGCATCCAGTAATCATGCCCACGACGAGCCGGCCGTGAATGAGTCCGGTCACCTCATTCACGGCCTGGCGCACAGCGTCGAGCGACGCGAACACTGAACGTGCGTGCTCGATCGCGGCGGCTCCCGCCGTCGTCAGGGTTGCGGTGCGACCAGAACGGTCGATGAGTGTCGCACCGAGGTCGAGTTCGAGTTTTCGGATCTGGGCGCTCACTCCCGACTGGCTGATGTGCACCCGCTTCGCCGCGCGAGTGAAATTCGCCTCCTCGGCCACCGCGATGAAGTACTCCAGTTGCTTTAGTTCCATATCTGGAAATTCTACTAAGTAGTAGATCAATCTGTTGGACTTCTAGTTCAGCGTATCCGAGACTGGAAGAGTCGAAACGTAGCGCAGCACGAAAGGATTCGTATGAAAAAGAACGAGAAGGCCCAAAACCCCGAGGATCTCACTCGACTCTTCGTAGAGCGCGCCAATGACGGCGACGCGGTGGGCGTAGCGGCGCTCTATGAACCGGACGCCGTGATGGCGTACCCGCCGGGCCAAATGACGGTGGGTCGAGAGGCCATTCGAGTCCTGTGGGCGCAAGTGCTCGCGCGAGCGCCACACTTTGAGCGCGAGCCATCGCTGCCGACATTGAAAAGCGGCGACATCGCCCTCACGTCCACCTCGCCAAAAGACGGCGCCGGGGCGAGAGCTCAAGTGGTCCGGCGTCAGTCCGATGGAACGTGGTTGCGGTTACTCGATCAGCCAGAGTTCTTTTCGCCTTCCGCGTGAAGCCCTAACCCGACGCCGCGACCCTTGACTTGCGGCGGGGCGAACTGAAACGCGAAGGACGCCAAGCGGCTGTCCACGTCTTTCAAGATTGTGCGGAGCGAAATCGCGCCGCTGAAGGCGATTGGGAGAAGCACCGTCGTCGCCTGCGAACACGCCACCGTCGGCCCTCACTTGTCTGAGTAGCTCTAGAGATCGATTCCCCGACGATTGCACCGAGCGCCGTCGGCGACGAAAAGTAGTTGAAGAGTCGATGGTGATCGTCAGTTCGACTCGACCAGACATTCCCTCGATCGCGGCGAATGACCGTCGACCATCCGGCGTACGGGACGAGAGGGGACGCAGGGCTCATTTGAGCAGCAGCACCGTACCTATGTCGATTCCTTGCTCGTGGACGCCACCCGAGGCGAAGACACTCGCGAGAATGACGGGTCGCGCTGGATTGCTTTCCAGGTAACTCTTGCCGGCGCCACTCAGATGAATCGAGACGCTCGCCGTCGAATCGCGAGCCAGCCGAAATCGGGCCGAGCCGAAAGTTATGGTCTCGACCTTGACGCCCGGCCTCGGTCCGTGCTTGATCTTCACCGCCAGTCGCGCGGTGACGATAAGTACGCCGACGCAACTCGCGTTGCGACACGCAATTCGTATCGGCAACAGCTTGGCGGTGCTCGCAAGGGAATTCTTCTTGCTCACTAGTTTGACCACGGCATCGCCCCCTGGAGTCACGGCGGCCGACAGCGCCGAGTACGCGCCGGTGCCGGTCGCGTTAGTGGCGGCGACCTCGAAGACGTAACTCGTGCCATTGGTGAGACCCGTCACGACGTCGCTAGTACCAGTGGCCACGGTGGTCGCGGTGGTCCAGGTCGTTCCTTCGTTCGAGGAGTACTGGACGGTGTAACTCGTGATGGCGGTGCCACCGTCTGAGGTCGGATCAATCCAGGTGACTTCCGACCGGCCGCCGGCCGTGGACGCGGCGGTTACGGAGGTCGGCGCGCCGGGAGTAGTCGCGGAAGTCACGGCCGCCGACAGCGCCGAGTACGCGCCCGTGCCAGCCGCGTTAGTGGCGGCGACCTCGAAGACGTAACTCGTGCCATTGGTGAGACCCGTCACGACGTCGCTAGTACCAGCGGCCACGGTGGTCGCGGTGGTCCAGGTCGTTCCGTCGTTCGAGGAGTATTGGATCGTGTAGCTGATGATCGATGAACTACCGACATCTGACGGTGGCGTCCACGAAACCTTCGTTTGTCCGTCACTCCTCGTTGCGATCACCCCGCTCGGGGCACCTGGGGCACCTGAGGAAACGGCGCGTGGTGCAAGGGCGACGGCGAAGACGGTCCCGATTAATTGCGAAATGCTAGGGCTACTGATTCCGCTGAACATGACGCTCAGGCAGGGCGGCGGACCAATCGAGTACGTCGGCCCCGGATCGCCGAGCACCGGGTCCCATCCACCGCTGCCACCGTTCGCCTGCGGATTCCACCAGGAGAGGCTGGTCCCACCGCCCGGAACGCATTCGCTGAAGGCGAGGCTCGTGAACGTGGAGTCGGGCGCCAGGTAAACGTCGAAGTACTGACCGCCGACTCCGAAAGCCGGTGAGCCTTCGGGGTTCGACGCGTACTCCCCAACCGTCACGACACCGGTGCCGCCACCGCCGGTCGCGCTCAGCGCTCCATCGAGCGTTGTAACTGAACCTGATCCGGAAACCACTTTGTTGAGGTTGAGAAAGTCAGTATCGAAAGTGATCGGATATATGGTTCCCGGGCTCATGGCCACCGCTTGAGGGTTGGGAACCGAAACGTAGAGGGGGAAAATTGGGTTGTAAGCAGCCGTCGACACGTCAAGATTCACGGACCAGTTCCCGGGCGGGAGGGCGCCGAACGAGCACGTTGACAACGGGCCGCCGGCCGCGGCCCCGCCGCCGCTCGTGGTGCACGTCGGCGGCCACGAAGTGCTGAGGCCCAAGTTGGACTGATAGGCGGACCACCACGAGGGCTCGCTCGGACCGCTCAACGTGACGGTGGAGCCGTCGGC
>Ga0307373_10000705_pt1 | contig 64452 bp, 56 predicted proteins | sample OX2MG_FD_202534 | JGI IMG/M metagenome (GOLD analysis project Ga0307373, IMG submission 202534) | Soil microbial communities from Risofladan, Vaasa, Finland - OX-2 | ecosystem: Environmental > Terrestrial > Soil > Coastal area > Acid sulfate soil | place: Finland: Risofladan, Vaasa | collected... | reverse complement strand
CCCGCGTCGGAGGGCCCTTTGCAAAGCCCCTCATTAGGCTCGGCCCGTGGAGGTGGGATGAGCGACGCGGCGACAGGGACGGTGCAGCAGCCCGGCGAGCCGCGGCCGATGGCGATGTTCCCCCTCGGGACCGTCCTCTACCCGCACGCCGCGATCCCGTTGCACGTCTTCGAGCCCCGTTACCGGCAGATGATCCAGGACTGCCTGGAGGGCGAGGGCGAGTTCGGCGTGGTGCTCATCTCCCGCGGCGGCGAGGTGGGAGGTGGCGACGAGCGCTGCGGCGTCGGCACCGTCGCCCACATCGAGGCGGCCTCCCCCTTCCCCGACGGACGCTTCGCGCTGCTCTGTGAGGGGCGTCGGCGGATCGCGATCGAGGAGTGGCTCCCCGAGCAGCCCTACCCGAACGCCCGAGTGCGCGAGCTCGCCGCCTCCACCGCGGCCGTGGACCCCGAGCTCGTCGCGGCGACCGAGCGGACGGTGCGACGGGCGCGGGCGCTGCTCTCCGAGCTCGGCGAGGCGCCGGCGCTCGCCGGTGACCTCGGCCTCGGAGACGATGCCGACGCCGCCTCCTGGCGCCTGTGCGCCGTCGCTCCGCTCAACCCCTACGACGCACAGCGCCTCCTCGAGACCGACGACACCGCGGCGCGCCTCGAGCGACTGCGGATGCTGTGCGTGGAGGTCGCCGACGACCTGGGCCGCCTGCTCGCGGAGGGGAGCTCCGAGAGCTGAGGCGACCCCGCTCGTCCCGGGCGGCGCCGTCGGGGGGTGGCGCGGGCCGCCCAGGACGAGAGACCAGGCTTCAGGGGGTGGGGTCTCCCCCCTCAACCGAGCCGGGACGGCCCCTCGCACTTCGCAGGTGCCGTCCCTCCCCCGAGTGTGCCCGGCCAACCTGTGGGTCGCCTGGACCGACCCGCAGCGCCCGCTGTGGTTACGCGGCGCGTAGGCGGCCGAGCTCGTCGTCGGTGAGCTCGAGGAAGAGCGCGCCGAAGTTCTCCTCGAGGTGCGCGACCGAGCCGGTGCCGGCGATCGGCAGCATCGCCGGTGAGCGCGCGAGGAGATAGGCGATCGCGACGTGGATCGGCGGGACGCCGTGCGCGGCGGCGACCTCGCGCGCGACCGGGTGCTCGTCGGCGCCGCGGATCGGCGCCCACGGGATGAAGGCGACGCCCTGCTCGGCGCAGGCGTCGATCAGTCCCTCGGACTCGCGGTCAGTGAGGTTGTAACGGTTCTGCACCGAGGCGACCTCGACGATGCCCTGCGCCTCGCGGAGCTGCTCGGCCGAGACGTTCGAGAGGCCGACGTGGCCGACCTTGCCCTCGGCCTTCAGCTCGGCGAAGGTGCCGACGGAGTCGGCGAAGGGGACCGCCGGGTCCGGGCGGTGGAGCTGGTAGAGGGGGATCTGCTCGAGGCCGAGGCGGCGGAGGCTGCCGTCGCACGCCTCTCGCAGGTGCTCGGGGTGGCCGTCGGGGAACCAGTTGTTCGGGCCGCCGCGCAACAGCCCGCCCTTGGTGGCGATCACGAGATCGGCGCGATAGGGCGCGAGCGCCTCCGCGATCAGGTCCTCGGAGACGTCGGGGCCGTAGGCGTCGGCGGTGTCGATGAAGTTGGCGCCGAGCTCGAGCGCTCGCCGAAGGACGGCGTGCGCCTCCTCGCGGTCGGCCGGCGGCCCCCAGATCCCCGGGCCGGTGATGCGCATCGCGCCGAAGGCGAAGCGGTTGACCTCGAGGTCACCGCCGATCGTGATCGTTCCTGGGGCCATCGCTCCTCCTCGAAGTTCGTCGGTCAGCGCCGCCGCAGCGCCTCGCGCTGGGCGACGCGGTGGACGAAGCGCAGCGAGGACCATCGCTCGCCGAGGGCCGCGACCTTGACGTCGACCAGCCCGCTGGCGAGGCCGAGGGACCGCACCACGTTGTCGGTGAGGTCGCTCACCCCGCCGCCCGCCCGCCGCGGCCACGCGAGCCACAGTGCGCCGTCCACGGTAATCGCGGCCCCGAGCGACGTGACCTCGGACTCGAGCTCCGCCGTCGTCGCGAAGAAGGCGATGACCACGTCGGCGGGGGCCGCGGGGGCCGAGCCGGCCACCTCGACCGTGGCGCGCTCGGGGAGGTCGGCGAGGGCGAAGCCGTCGCGGGGGTGCACGAGGACGACCCGGTGGCCCGTCTTGATCCCGAGCTTGCGGGAGATCGCGAGCGGCTCGTCGCTCACCGGGTCACCGTGAGCGGCTGCACGGGAAAAGGCGCGCGGTGGCGCCGCCCTCCCTCGCCCGAGCGAGGGCCGCGACCGCTCGCCGCGCCGCGGCGGCCGCCCCTTCGGTCATCGCCACCAGTCTCGCGGAAGGGGACGCGGGCCGATCGCTGTGGACAGCACTGTTGGTGTCCTGGGGACGAGAGGAGGATTTCCACATTTCGTTGTCGACAACTTCTGGATTTCGCGAAACGCCCTTGACCCCCCCTCGGCGGTGGCGCAAGCTGCTCTCACCAGGGAGAAAGCGACGGACCTTGGAGCGAACGGGCAGCCCTCCGGGGCAGTCAGATACTCCAAATAGGGAACTCGCCGGAACCCTGGTGACGGTGAGAGGTTGTGAGGACGGGGTGCTTCTCGGAGCTCGTACGGTCTCGCAGCGCCGCTGCAAAGCGGACGGCTTCTCCGGTGGCGCCGCAAGGCGACCCGGAGGGGACGTGCTCACTGGGCACTGGCCCCGGGAAGTCCGGGCGGTTTCGGCCGCACGGCTACCCGGGGCTTTGCCGCGTCCCGAGGGCGCGGGCGGCGGCGACATACTGGACGCGTGTTGCGGGAGCGGTCTGTCGGCGCGACCGCCGCTCCTGAGCGGGGCCCGGTGAGCAGCCGGTGAAGCCGATCCCCGTCGACTTCCACCTCGGACCGCTACAGGTCCACACCTACGGCATCGGCCTCGCCCTCACCTTCTGGTTCGGCTACGGCTACTTCAGCCGTCGGCTACGCGACGCCGGCTACCCCGACGGCTGGCTCGCGGGCACCTTCGTCCTCGTCGTCGTGGCCGCGGTGGTCGGGGCGCGCATCGTGCACGTCGTCGCGAACTTCGGCTACTACTCCTCCAACCCCATCGAGATCCTCGCCGTCTGGCACGGCGGCCTCTCCTCGTTCGGCGGCCTCGGCCTCGCCCTCCCCGTCGGCTTCCTGAGCGCGCACCGCCGCTGCCCGAGCCTCGCCGGGTCGGTGGCCGCCGACCTCCTCGCCCCCGTGCTCGTCGCGGCGTGGGCGCTCGGCCGCCTGCTCGGCCCGCAGCTGATGGTCGCCGGTGGCGGCAAGGCGACGACTGCCTGGTACGGGATGTACTACGCCGGCGAGGTCGGCCGTCGCATCCCCGTCCCCCTCTTCCAGGCGCTCGAGTGCGGTGCCGTCTTCGTGCTCGCGATCGTCCTCGAACGGCGCCTCGCGCACCTCGGGATCGCGCCGGGAGCAGGCGTCGTCTGGCCGCTCGTCGCCGGGCTGTGGGGACTCAGCCGCTTCTTCGACGAGTACCTCTGGCTCGGCCCCGACAACGGCACCGACGCCGTCGAGATCGCCGCGCTCTGCTTCTTCGCCGTCGGCGGGGCGCTCAGCCTCTTCGCGTTCCTGCGCCAGCGCCACCGCCACGCCGCCGAGCAGACCCTCACCGAGAGCATCCCGTGAGCGACGAGGTCGTCGGCCGCCCGCGCGGGTACCTCGCGACGGGACGGGCGATGAGCTTCGGCGAGCAGGCCGACCTCTACGAGCGGGTGCGTCCCGGCTACCCCGAGGCCCTCGCCGCGGCGCTCGGCGCACGGCCGGGGCTGCGGCTGCTCGACGTCGGCTGCGGCACGGGGAAGGCCTCGGCGGCCTTCCGCGCCGCCGGTTGCGACGTCCTCGGCATCGACCCCGACCCGCGCATGGCCGAGCTCGGTCGCGAGCGGGGCCTCGAGGTGGAGGTCGGGCGCTTCGAGGAGTGGGAGACCGCCGGACGGCGCTTCGATCTCGTGATCGCCGGCCAGGCGTGGCACTGGGTGGAGCCGCGGATCGGGCCGACGAAGGCCTCGCGGCTGCTCGAGCGGGGCGGCCGTCTCGCGCCCTTCTGGAACTACCGCCACCCTGCGGGGCCGCTGCAGTCGCGCCTCGAGCCGCTCTACGCCCGCCTCGCACCGGCCCTCCTCGAGCACTCGCCGCTCCTCGGCACCGTCGACGACATCGAGGAGCTCAACCGCTACGCCGAGGCGATCACCCTCTCCGGCGTCTTCGAGGTGGCCGAGATCCTCCGTTTCCCCTGGACGACCAGCTACACCACCGAGGAGTGGGCCGGCCTCTCGCGCACCCAGAGCGACCACCGCCTCCTCGCCCCCGAGGCCCTCGAGGAGCTCCTCGCCGCGGTCGGCGAGGAGCTCGCGCACGGGGGGCCCTGGGTGGTCGACTACGAGAGCGCCGTCGTGATCGCGACGCGCCGGTGATCCCCGCCGCGGTCTCCCTGACGGCGGCGCTCGCGCTGGCGCCCGCCGTCGCGCCGGCCGCGCTCCCTGCCTTCTCGTCGTCGATCGCCCCCGTCACCGCTGCCTCGCTCGCTCGTACCTGGCGCGCCGGCTGCCCCGTCGGGCCGGCCTCGCTGCGCCTCGTGCGGGTCGACTACGTCGGCTTCGACGGGCACGCCCATCCCGGCTCGATCGTCGTCAACGCCCAGGTGACCGCCGCGGTGGTCACCGTCTTCCGCACCCTCTACGCGGCGCGTTTCCCGATCCGCAGCATGATCCCCGAGGCGGCCTTCGGCGGGAAGGACCCGAGCTCGATGGCGGCGGACAACACCTCGGGCTTCAACTGCCGCTACGCCGTCGCCGACGGCCCGCCGAGCTGGTCGGTGCACTCCTACGGCGAGGCGATCGACGTGAACCCGGTCGAGAACCCCTACGTGCTGAACGGCGCCGCCGAGCCGGCCGCGGGTGCCCGCTACCTCGCCCGCGGCGACCCCCGCCCCGGCATGGCCGTCCCCGGCGGGACCCTCGTGCGGGCCTTCGCCGCGGTGCACTGGTTCTGGGGCGGGCGGTGGAGCGCCTCCCCCGACTACCAGCACTTCTCGCGCACCGGAGGATGAGGCGCCGGCGGTGGCGCGACGCGCTGCGCGCCCTGACGGCGCCCGCGCTCGTCCTCGGGGGCCTCTTCTCGCCCGCTCGCCCAGCGGCCGGCGTCGTCGCTGCCCTCACCGCGGCGCGCTGTGCGACGCCGCTCCCGCGCCTCGCGGCCCGGGCACCGGAGGTGCTCGTGACGGTCACCGCGCCGAGCTTCGCCGCGGTGCAGGGCGAGCTCTCGGCCTATCGACGCTCGGGTGCCGCCTGCTTCGTCCGCGTCGCGGGGCCCTACCCGGCATGGCTCGGGAGCGGCGGCCTCTCCGCGCACCACCTCGAGGGGGACGCGACGACGCCGGCCGGCCTGTTCGGGATCGGGAGGCTCCTCTACGGTGCGGACCCCGATCCCGGCCTGGCGTCGCCCTACCACCGCCTCTCGTGCGGCGACTGGTGGGACGAGGACCCCCGCTCGAGCTCCTACAACCGCTTCGTGCACCTCGCCTGCGGGGCGCGCCCGAGCTTCGGGGGTGGGTCGGAGGCGCTGTGGCGCATCCTCCCCGCCTATGACGCGCTGGCGGTGGTGGAGTACAACGCGGCGCCGGTCGTGCCGGGGCGGGGATCGGCGATCTTCCTGCACGTCGCGACGGGGTCCCCCACGGTGGGCTGCGTGAGCGTCGCGAAGGCGGCGCTGCTCAGCGTGCTGCGGGCGCTCCCGCCCGCAGGCGGCGCGCTGATCGCGATCGGCACCCCCGCCACCCTGGCGGCGCTGCGGCGACCGGAGAACCTCTGAATTCGCCCCGCCGTTTGCGCCGCGGGCGTCGCGCGCCTAGGAGTTCCCCCGTGCGAGCGCCGGCCGTCGACGGCACCCCCCGCGCCCGCGCGCTGACGACGGGCTGGCTGGTGGTCGCCCTCGTCACCCTCGCGGTGCTCGTCTTCGTGGCCCTCCTCGACTCGGCGGTGCACGCCGTGGTGGCGAACTCGGACTCCGCGACGGTCGCCCTCGAGGGGAGGGCGCTCGCGCACGGCAACCTCACCTTGAGCGGCTGGTCGCTCTCGCTCGACTCGTTCTGGACGATCGACGCCCTCTTTTACGCCGCCGGGGTCGCCGTGCTCGGTTTCGTGCCGGCGCTCAACCACGTCGTCCCCGCGGCAATCGCCCTCGGCGTCGTCCTCGTCGGCGCGGCGATCGCCGCCGGGGGCGCGGCGCGGCGCGGCGCGCTCGTCGCCGCGCTCTGCGTCACCGTCTTTCTCACGTTGCCGGCGCACGCCCTCGCCGCCTTCCTCCTGCAGGGCCCCTGGCACGTCGCGACGACGCTCTGGTGCCTCGTCGCCTTCCTCGCCCTCGGGCGCGGGCGGACGCGCTGGCGCTACCCGCTCGCCGCGCTCTTCCTCGCCGGCGGCCTGCTCGGCGACCTGCAGACGGTGGGGATCGGCGTCGCGCCCGTCGCCCTCTCGGGGCTGCTCGCCGCCGCGCGCACGCGACGCTGGCGCAGCGCGCTCGGCGCACTCGGGGTGGCGGGTTGCGCGGTCCTCGGGGCGGTCGCCGTCCGGGCGCTGACGAGCGCCCTCGGCGCCTTCAGCTTCCACGAGGCGCACCACACGGCGAGCCTCGGCCAGATGACGAGCGACCTCGGCCACCTCGCCTCGTGGGGGCTCGCGCTGCTCGGGGTGGTGCGCGGCCCCTACGACGGCCCCGCGCTCCCCTTCCCCATCGAGGCGGCGCACCTCGTCGTCGCCCTCGGGATCATCGTCGGCCTCTCCGCCAGCCTCCTCGGGAGCCTGCGCGGCGCGCTCGCGGGACACGCCGACCCCGAGGGGCGCTTCCGCCTCGACGACCTCCTCGTCCTCGGCTTCCTCGGTGACCTCGCGCTCTTCGAGGTGCTGACCCTCAGCAAGAACCCCGGCTACGCCCGCTACCTCACCCCGGCGGTGATCTTCGCGGTGCTGCTCGCGGCGCGTCGCGCCGCCGAGCTCGCCGACCGCCCCGCCCCGCCCCGACCGCGGCGCGCTGCGCTCGCGGTTGTGCTCGCCTGCACGATCGGCCTCGCCGCCGGCCTCGCGATCGACCTCCACCAACCGGTGCCCCGCCAACCCGTCGACCCCGTCGACGCCTTCCTCCTCGCCCACCACCTCACCGAGGGGATCGGCGACTACTGGGCCGCCTCGATCGTCACCCTGGAGAGCCGCGGCGCGGTGACGGTCCGTCCCGTGGTCGCCGACCCGGCGGGCACCATCGTCCGCGACGGCCGTCAGTCCGACGTCGGCTGGTACCGGGGGCGGGCCTTCCAGTTCCTCGTCTACCAGCGCGCCCCCTACGGCAGGGTGAGCATCGCGACCGTCGAGCACACCTTCGGCCGCCCGGCGCACCTCTACGCGCTCGGGAAGTACTACGTGGTCGTCTGGCCCCACCTCCTCGTGCTCCCGCCCGGCCAGTACCCGTAGCGCGCGGCGGGGAGGAGATTCCGAAGAGCTGTCCGACTACCAGGCGATCAACACGACGCCCGGCGTCACCCCCAGCCGCGGGCTGCAGGGCCCGGAGACCGCCACCACGGTGCGGGTCCAGGACGGCAAGACGATCACCACCGACGGCCCCTTCGTCGAGACGAAAAAGGCCCTGAACGGCTACCTCATCTACGAGGCCGAGGACCTCGACGCGGCGATCGAGCTCGCGGCGCGCATCCCGGCCGCCCGCCTCGGCGGAGGGATCGAGGTGCGCCCCGTCATGGAGTGGTGGCGAGCCTCGAGCAGACCTTCCGCGAGGAGTGGGGGCGCGTCGTCGCCATCCTCGTCGGCCTCCTCGGCGACTTCGACCTCGCCGAGGGGGGGCGAGGAGATAGAAGAGCAGCGGCCCGAGGTGGTGGAAGCCCTTCCTGCTGTAGGGACCGAGGAGCTGTTGGAAGCGCGCCGCGCGTTGCACGTCGAGCTCGATGAGCGCCTGGTCGCCGTAGAGGACGGGATGGCCCGCCTGCAGGACGATCCGCAGGGCCTCGGCGAGCGGGAAGGCGGCGACGGAGGCGACAGCGAGCCAACCGCGCGAGCGACTCCCCCCGGCGTGTCGGCGACGGGGACGCCGAAGGCGCCGGGGCCACTCCGGTCGGAGTGCTCGGTGCCGCGGCGCGGGTCGGCCGGGGTGGGACGAACACGCTCACGTCGTGCCGCGTCGCTCGCGCCGGCTCGCGGCCGCTGGAAGCTGCTCCCTCATCGGCTCCGGCAGCACCCCGCGGCCCTCCCCCGAGCGACAGACCCTCACCCTTACGGCTGTCCCGAGGAGGAGGATCACGGCCCTCGAGCGCGCGCCACCGTCGCACCGCTGCACAGGCGCCCCTCCTCATCTACCTTCGGTCGGGCGCCGCGGCACTCGCGGGGTGCAGCCGCTCCGAGGAGCGGGCGCGGCCGGGCACCGAGGACGGCGACGACGAAGGGACAGACGATGGCGCACGAGGTGGATCTCGACGGAGAGGGCGCGGTCGCGGAGATCGTGCTCCGCGGCCCGCAGGGCAACTCGCTCGACCGCGAGGGGATCGAGCAGCTGCGCGCGTCACTGCTCGAGTTGCGCGGGAGCGAGGCGCTGCGCGCCGTCATCGTCGCCGGGGCCGACGGCGGCTTCTGTGCCGGCCGCCTCCGCGACCGCTCCCTCACGACCAAGGACGAGATCGCCACGGACCTGGCGCCGATCCTCGCCCTCAATCGCGTCTTCGACAGCTATCCGGTCCCCGTCATCGCGGCGGTCGAGGGGCAGGCCTACGGCTTCGGTTTCGGCCTCGCGATGCTCTCCGACGTCGCCATCGCGGGGGAAGGGGCACGCTTCGCGCTCACCGAGCTCGCGCATGGGATCCCCCCGCTCATCGTGTTCTCGTACCTGTTCCGCCTGGTGCCCTACAAGGTCGCGTTCGACCTCTCGCTCACCGGGCGCGAGCTCGACACCGAGGAGGCGCGCCGCCTCGGCCTGCTCACCGAGATCGTCCCCGACGGCGGCGCTCTCGGGCGCGCACGGGAGCTGGCGGCCCTCGTCGTCCAGACCGATCCCACGGCGATCGCGCTGCTGAAGGAGTACTCGAGGAAGAACGCCGCGCTTGTCGACGAGGACGCCGCGGTGAGCGGAGCCGACCGCATCGCCGCGCTGCTCGCAGCGAGCACGCCGCACTGACGGCTGGCGCCGCCTCCTCGCCCGGGCGGTCGGCGACGCGAGCTCGTGCAGCCCTCTCCCCGCTCGGCCCGGGCAGCTCCCCTGCGGGCGAGCCCCCTCGAGCGGCCCGATGCCCGATCCGGATGCCGGGGGCAGGCCTAGCGAGCGAACCGGAAGGCCCCGTCGTCGATCTGCAGCGGGTACCCACCTCGGAGCACGCCGAGCGTCGAGGGGGGCGTGATCGCAGCGGCCGGCCCGTGTGTCGGACGACGCACGCCCTCGGCGTAGCCCTCCCGCGTCCAACGCACGAGGCGATCGCCGAGCACGAGATGGGGCTCGTCGTCGAGCCGCACGAACGCGCCATCGGGGAGATCGCGCCACGGCTCCGGGTGCGACCTTCGCTGCCGGGTCCTCGGGACGAGTCGTTCGCTGTGCAGCTGCTCGTTCATCTCGGCGGCGGACGGTGCGGCGCCGCCGAGCTCGGCGGCCCACGCGTCGCGGTACGCGTTGTATGCCGCCCGGCGGCACTCCGCGCACGGTCGGTGGCCGGCGGCGAAAGCGAGGGCCTCGTCGTGAAAGAAAAGGGAGGTGTAGCGATTCGCCAGCCACTGTTCTCGCCATCGCCCCCGGAACTCGAGCGCGCAGACGATCCAGAGCTTTGATGCGAACGGTCGGACGATCTCCTCACCGCGGTGGAGCACGCCGCGGTTTCCGGTCCAAGCGCCCCGAAGCGGGAACGCCTCGATGTCGCCCATCGGCGTGACGCGATTGCGAGCTGGGTGGTCCACTCCGCCAATTATCGGTCCTCGGTCGGGCCGAGTTTGAGCAGGTGTTGCACCGAGCTTGGCCGTATCGGTGGATCCTCGACGCGCCGGACCTGTCGAACGGGAGCCTGACGCCGGAGATTCGATCCGTGCAGGGAAACCTTCTGCAGCCGGATGCGCTAGCACTATGTGCTGCGGTCGAGCGATAGCATTTTATTATGGCTTCATCGAGAACGACCTTCACGCTGGACGAGGAGTTGGCTGATCGCGCCCGCCAGCTCGGAGTCAACGTCTCGGCGGCGGCACGTCAGGGAGTCGCTGATGCCGTGCGCGCCGCGTTGGCGCGCTCAGACCGAGAGGCCTATCTGAGGCACCCCGAACGTGCGGACCCCGACTGGAGCGAAGCTGACGCGTGGGGGGAGCCTTGAGACGCGGTGAGCTGTGGTTGGCCGAGGTGGGTCGCAAAACTCGACCCGTCTTGCTGCTCACCCGATCCGAGGTCCTCGACGTGCGCGACCTCGTCACCGTGGCCGAGATCACCACGTCGATCCGGGGTCTGGCCGCGGAGGTGGGCATCGACCACGTCGAGGCTGGCTTGGAACGACCCTCTGCCATCAACTGCGACGGTCTTCACACGATCACCCAGGCATCGCTCACCGGTCCGATCGGGCGAGTCGGCGACGAGATCATGCGCAAGGTCTGCTCGGCGATCAGCTACGCGCTTGGGGGCTGACCTGAGGAATGCAAGAGAGTCCTCGGCCGGCGCGGGGCAAGGCGATCGGATCGCGTCCGATGAGCCGGCACCGAGAACATTTACGACGCCAACACAGTCAGCACTCAACAACAGCCTGGCTACGTTCTCATAAGAAGCGGTCCACCCAACGGGGTCAACCGCACACGGTGGGGACGGAGGGATTCGAACCCTCACTGGAAGCGGTTTAAGCGCCCTGCCTCTGCCACTTGGGCTACGTCCCCTTCATCGCCTCGCGGTGGAGGCCTCCCGTTCGGACGCGTCGACGAGGTGTTCCGCCCAGAGGCGCCGCTCCGCCTCACCCACGGCGACGGAGATGCCGATCGAGGGGCCGAGCAGCATCGTGCGACGGTCTGGGAGGTACTCGGGCCAGCGGCCCGCCCGTCCTCCGGAGGGGTCCCCCAGCGCGGCGAAGCGGGCCCAGGCACCCTGCACGGCCTCTGCGAGGGCGACCGCCTCCGGGCCGCCACCGGAGAACATCGCCACCACCGGGTTGGCGAGGGTCCCGAAGACGAAGGGCAGCTCGATGCCGTGGCAGGCGCCGAGGTTGCCGTTCAGGAAGGGTGAGCGCCAGTCGAAGCGGTAGTTGAAGACCCGACCGTGCGGGGACTGCGCCTCGGCGAGGCGGAGCGCAGGTAGCCGGAAGACGCCGTCGGTCGCGATCGCGTCGAAGAGTGCGCGGCCTGCTTCGGCACCGCCGTGGCGGGCGGCCGCATACTGCTGGACGAAGGTCGGCGCGAGCCCCTCGAGCTCAGGGGCGGTCGCCGCGAAGAGCTGCTCGACGAGGGCGGTGAGGCGCGCCGCGCCGAGCCCCTCATCGACGAGCTCTGTCGAGAAGAGGGCGAACTCGTCGCGGGTCGTCCCGATCAGGAGCTCCTTCCCGGCCGCCACGCCCCGCCGGATCGCGGCGAGCGGGTGGATCGGGAGCACGCCGGGCTCGATCGTCGGACGGAAGGGCATGCTGAGCAGGCCGCCGCGCGAGGCGGAGAGCGTGGCCGAGGCCTCGAGCAGTTCCGTCGTCGCTACGCCGAGGAGGGCCCGCCGCTCGACCCCGGGCAACCCAAGGAGCGCGGCGAGCTCCTCGGCGGTGGCGGTGGCGCGCTCGGGGCGGTCGACGAGCACGGCGCCGCTCTCGAGCACCGCTCGGGCGAACAGCCCCTGCGCCTCGGGCGCGCCGAGGAGGTCGGCGACGAGCATCGCGCCAGAGGACTGGCCGACGAGGGTGACGTTGTGCGGGTCGCCCCCGAAGAGCTCGGCGTGCCCGCGCACGAAGCGCAGCGCGGCGAGGACGTCGGTGAGCGCCCAGTTCCCCTGCGCGCGGCCCTCGGTTGCGGCGAGTGCCGGATGCGAGAGGAAGCCGAGCGCGCCGAGCCGGTAGTTGACGGTGACGACGACGACGCCGGCGCGAGCAAGGGCCGCCCCGTCGTACATCACACCCGCACCGCTTCCGGTCGCGAAGGCGCCGCCGTGTACGAAGACGAGCACCGGGCGCCCCGCGCCCGGGCAGGTCGAGCTGAAGACGTTGAGTTGAAGGCAGTCCTCTCCCTGCAGGGTGGGGTCGCCGGGCACGTAGCTGCCCACTCCGGAGGGGGGTTGCGGGGCGATCAGCCCGGGCCTGCGGCCGTCCCGGACCCCCTCCCAGCGCTCGGGCGCGACGGCCTCCGCGAAGCGGAGCTCGCCGAGGGGCGGGCGGGCGTAGGGGACGTTGTAGAGCGAGAACACCTCACCCTCGACGCGGCCCTGGACTGCGCCGAAGCGCGTCGTCAGCGTGTCGCGCGACAACCACAGGCTCCTTCACGCCTCACCACGATCTGAGTGACGCTACCCACGTCCGGGCGCCGCGGCTCCAGATGCTTTGACAAAGACGGCTGCTGTGGCCAAAGTTAACGAGTGTTACGACTGAGGATTGGCACCGCCGCGGTCGCACTCACGGTCGCCGCGTCCGTCGCGCTCCCGCTGCACGCCGCCTCGGCCGCGCCCCCCGATCCCTCGAACGGCCAGGTCCAGGGCCTCCAGGCTAAGGCAGCCGGCCTCGCCCAGCAGATCGCCTCCGACACCGAGAGGGTGCAGGTCGCCGGGGAGCAGTTCGACCAGGCGAACGCCACCCTGCAGCTCGCCCAGCACGCCCTCGCCAAGCTGAAGCGGCAGCTCGCGGAGAACCACGTCGCGGTCACGGTCGCCGCCACCAAGGTCCGGAACGCGGCGGTCGCCGCCTACGTCCTCGGGGTCGGCGCGAGCGCGCAGTTCGGAGCGGTGCTCACCAAGAACATCGCCGACAGCGGGACCGTCAGCACCTACGCCGGCTTCGTCACCAACACGCTCCATCTCGACGTCGTCGGCCTGCAGGCGGCGCGCGCCAAGCTGCAGAGCTCCGAGCAGGCCGACGCCGTGCAGGTGCAACGGGCCGCCACCGCCGCGGCACAGGCCCAGCAGGCGAGCGCCGCGGCGACCGCCGCGCAGGGCGCCGCGAAGCAGGCGCTCTCCCAGGTGAAGGGGAACATCGCGCAGCTCATCGCCGAGCAGGAGGCCGCCGCCGCGGCGCGCGCCGCCGCGGCCGCGAGGGCTGCCGCGGCCCGCCAGGCGAAGGCCGCCGCAGAGGAGCGGGCGCAGCAGGCGGCGACCATCGCCCAGGAGGTCGCGGCGAGCGGCGGCGCGACCGCGGCGAGCGCGGCGAACGCGGCGTCGAGCTCCGCTGCGGCGTCGGTCGGGCTGCCGAGCCTCTCCTCGTCGGGCTCGAGCGGCGGGGGCAACGCCGCCGTCGCCGCGGCCGAGTCCTACCTCGGTGTCCCGTACGTCTGGGGGGGGGCGAGCTCGAGCGGGATGGACTGCTCGGGCCTCACGATGGTCGCCTGGGCGAGCGCGGGGGTCAGCCTGATCCACAGCGCGGAGTACCAGTACGACCAGTCGGCGCCGGTCAGCCTGAACGCCCTCGAGCCGGGGGACCTGCTCTTCTACTACTTCCCGAACGACGGCGCCGGCTCGGTGACGCACGTCGCGATGTACGTCGGCCAGGGCCCCTACGGGGCGAACACGATCATCCAGGCACCCCAGACCGGGCAGACGGTCTCCTACGCGCCGATGTACTACATCGGCTTCGTCGGGGCGGGGCGCCCCTCCTCCTCCGCTTCGAACGCGCAGTGAGCCGCGGCCCGGTCAGCGACCGGGCGCCGCGCCACTCTCCGCGAGCGGGGCGAGCCAGGTCGCGACGTAGCGGGCCTCGCGCTCTTTCCATTCCGGCGCGGTGATCGCGTAGCGGACGTGATCCTCCCAGGTGCCGTCGATCTCCAGGTAACCGACCGCGATCCCCTCGCCGCGCAGCCACAGCTTGCGGGCGACGGCGCGGCTCGCGGCGTTGCGCGGCACGATCGAGATCTGCACCCGGTGGAGGCCGAGCTGCTCGAAACAGAAGCGGAGGAGCACGACGCAGGCCTCGGGGACGTACCCCCTCCCCGCCTGCGCCTCGTCGATCCAGTAGCCGATGTAGCCGCTCTGGAAGGCACCGCGCTGCACCGAGGAGAGGTTGATCTCCCCGGCGAACTGTCCGTCGACGAAGATGCCGAAGCCGAAACCGGTGCCGAGCTGTCGCTCGCGGTCGCGCATCGCGCAGCGGGCCGAGAAGGTCGAGCGGTCCTCGACCGGATAGGGCGCACCCGCCGGGCGGGGCTCCCACTTCACGAGCCACTCGCGGCAGCGGGTCCGGACCTCCTGCCACTGTGGGTAGTCCTCGGCGCGCAGCGGCCGCAGCACGACCCGCCGCCCCACCAGCTCGCTCGAAGCCTCGAAGAAGGTCACCGGGCGCCCCTCCCCGCCGGGGGGCTGCCGGTGTCCGCTGTGCTGCTCCACGGTCCCATGGTGGCAGATCCGCCGCCTACACTCCGTGGGCGGCTTGCGTCGGGCACGGACGCTCGCGTGAGGCTCCGAGGACGATGACCGAACCCACCCGACCGCTCGCCGACGGCCAGCTTGCCGAGGCCGACCTGGCGGCCGGCCTCGAGTCGGTACCCGAGCCCGCCACCACCCTCTGGCTGGTGCACGGCGTCCCGCAACCCCCCGAGGCGGCCGTCCTCCCCCGGAGGCTGCTCGCCGAGGTCCGGCGCCTCACCGCCGAGCTCTCCCTCGACGGCCGGCCGCTCTCGACCGAGGCCCTTTCGTCGCTGCCGGCGGCACGGCGGGCGGTCCTCGAAGAGTGCTTCGCCGACGAGCTCGCCCGCGGTGCCAGCCTGTGCGTCGGGGACGACCTCGCCCTCACGCTGCTCGCCCTGTGGCGGGGCCTCGCCGGACCGGGGCTGCGGGTGCTCGTCGGTGTCTGCCCGCTCCCGACGCCCCCCCGGGCCCGCTCGGAGCGCCCCGAGGTCGCCCTCGCCCACGAAGAGCAGGCGTTGCGGGCGCTGCTCCTCGAGGGGGCAGGGAGCGACGTCGAGATCCTCGCCCTCGACCCTGCGCCAGGCGCAGCGGACTGGGAGGCCTTCCCTCCCGAGCTCCTCGCCCTGCACGCGCTCGTGCGCGGCCTCGCCGGACGCCACCGCGACTTCGCCCCGCCCACCCCTGGCCCCGAGAGCCACTCGGGAGCCGCCCTGCTCGCACTGAGCGCCGATCTCACGCAGGCGGCGACGGCGATCGACTACCTCGCCAGCCGTCTCGAGCCGGTGCTGCGCACCGAGGTCGAACGGACACCGCTGCGCGGCCCCGGGGTCGAGGGGGGGCGCGAGGAAGAGATCGTCGAACCGACCGAGGACAGCCGCTACCCCCTCGACGCGGGCCAGGACCGCGCCGCCTACCACCGCTGGCTCGCGGCCCGCCGCGAGCCCGCCGTGCTCGGCGGCGGCCCGCCCGGGCGCCACCGCGCCGCCACCCGCGCGCCGCGCGGCGCACCCCTCGTGAGCTTCCTCGTCCCGGTCTTCCGGACCGAGCCCCGCTGGGTCCTCGAGCGGTGCGTGGCCTCGGTGCTGGCACAGCGCCACGCCGGGTGGGAGCTGTGCCTCGTCGACGACGGTTCGGGCGATCCCGAGCTCACCGCCTACCTCGAGTCGCTGCCGAGGCTCGACCGTCGGGTGAAGGTCGGCGCCCTCGCCACCTCATCGGGGATCTCCGCGGCGACCAACGCGGCCCTCGCCCTCGCGAGCGGACGCTTCATCGGCTTCCTCGACCACGACGACGAGCTCTCGCCCGACGCGGTGGCGAGGGTCGCCGCTGCCCTCGAGACGGAGCCCGAGGCGGACCTCCTCTACTCCGACGAGGACAAGATCGACGAGCTCGGCGGGCGCTTCGACCCCTTCTTCAAGCCCGCCTGGTCGCCCGACCTCCTCCTCAGCTACGCCTACACCTGCCACCTGAGCGTGCTGCGACGCGGCCTGCTCGACGAGCTCGGCGGGCTGCGCTCGGCGTTCGACGGAAGTCAGGACTACGACCTCGCGCTGCGGACGAGCGAGCGGGCGCGCCGGATCGTCCACCTCCCGGAGATCCTCTACCACTGGCGGAGCCTGCCGAGCTCGGCGGCGAGCGGTGCCACCGCGAAGCCGTGGGCCTACGAGGCGGGGCGGCTCGCGATCGCCGACGCGATGGAGCGCCGCGGCGAGCCCTCCGAGGTCACCGAGCACCCCGACTTCCCCGGCCGCTACCACGTCCGCCGCCGCGTGCAGGGCCGCCCCCTCGTCTCGGCGATCATCCCCTTCCGCGACGAGCCGGGGTTGCTCGCGACCTGCGCCGAGTCGCTGCGCGAGGCGCCCGGCTACGACCGCCTCGAGCTCGTGCTGGTGGACAACGGGAGCGAGCTGCCCGAGACCGAGGCGCTGCTCGCCGAGCTCGGCCGCCAGCCCGACGTGCGGATCGTGCGCGACCCCGGACCCTTCAACTGGGCGGCGATCAACAACGCGGCAGCCCGCGAGGCGAGCGGCAACCTGCTCCTGTTCATGAACAACGACATGGAGGCGCGCGTGCCGGGGTGGCTCGACGCCCTCGTCGGTCATGCGCTGCGCCCCGAGATCGGAGCTGTCGGCGCCCGCCTCGTCTACCCCGACGGCGCGATCCAGCACGCGGGGGTGGTGATCGGCCTCGGCGGGATCGCCGGACACGTGCTGCGCGGCCTGCCGGGCGCCCTCCCCGGCTACGCCTCGATGGCGATCTCCACCCGCAACTGCTCGGTCGTGACCGGCGCCTGCATGATGGTGCGGCGGGAGGTCTTCGAGGCCGTGGGCGGCTTCGACGAGGAGCTCCCCGTCGCCTTCAACGACGTCGACTTCTGCCTGAAGCTGCGCGCCGCCGGGTACCTCGTCGTCTACACGCCCCTCGCCGAGCTCATCCACCACGAGTCCCGCAGCCGCGGCCACACCGACGACCTCGCCGAGAACCAGCGCATCCGCGAGCGCTGGGGGGAGGCGCTCGTCGCCGGGGACCCCTACCTGAATCCCCACCTCTCCCACTGGCGCTACTGGTGCCCCCTCTCGTCCGCACAGGAGGACTACCGATGGAAGGTCTACCTGGAGACCCCGCCGCAGCCGCTCGACTCGTTGACGAGCACGTGAGGGCGGTGGCCGAGGCGAACGGCAGCCACCCCAGCCGCTGGATGCCCGAGGCGAGCCTCGACGAGCTCGTCGCCGGCTACGACCGTCACCCGATCCACGTCCACCCCGCGATCCACCACCTCCACCACCGCTGGGACATGGGCCACGCGCTGCGCCTCGAGGGGAGCGGCAAGAGCCCGAAGGCGCTGCTGCGGCGGCTGCTGGCGCGCCTCATCAGCGCCGCGCTCGACCGCTACTTCACCGAGGAGCAGGAGTACCGGGCGGCCGTCGCCCAGTCCGTCGACGCCGTCGCCTACCGCGTCGACGAGATCGCCGCCTCCGACGAGCGGGCGATCGTCGAGATCGTCCGCCGCGACCTTCTCGACCTCGCGCGCTACGTGGACGAACGCATCGACGAGCGACTCGCCGACCGCTGAGGATGGCCACGCCGAGGGTCGCCCTCGTCACCGAGCACTGGGGGGCCGCCCCTTCGGAGGCGGTGACCGTCACGCGGCTCCTGGCCGGGGCGCTCGCGCGCTCGGCGAGCGTCGAGGTCGTGCACCTCACCCACGCGCCCCGTCGGCCGGCGGGGGGTCGCGACAGCGTCTTCGGCCTCCACGAGCTCCCCGTCACCTCCGAGCGGCACCTCCACGAGGCGCTCGTGCGCACCGCGCTGGCGCGCGCCGGGCGGCCGCTCTCGCCGGCCCTCGAGGCGGTCGCCGCCCCCTTCGCTACGGTCGAGGGCCTCGCCGGCACGCTCGCCGCGATCGCGCCGGACGCGATCGTCCTCACCGGCCACGAAGCCCCGCTCGACCCGGCCGACCTCGAGGCCACCGGAGTGCCGCTCACTTTCGTGCCGATCCTCGGCGATCTCGGCCGGATCGGCGAGCAGCGGATCGCCCGCCTCGTCGACGGCGCCAGCAGGGTGCTGTCGGTCAACCCCGCCGAGGAGGAGGCGCTGCGCGCCCGCTACCCGGCGCGCTCGGGGGCGATCGTGCCCCTCGAGCTCGCGCTGCCGCTCAACCGCGCCGCCACCGGCCACATGCTCTTCGGGGTCCACTGGTTCGGCCGCTACGTGCTGCTCATCCGCTCCTTCCCCCCCGGTGGCCACCGCTACGCCCGCTCGGTCACCCGCGAGCTGCTCTCCTCGCTCCTCGGGGTCTCGGTCGCGGAGGTCGACGGCGAGCGCTTCACGATCTCGGACCGCGACAACGCCGTCGATCTCCCCGTCAACCCGACGCGCGTCAACCTCTGGCGGCTGATGGCGCACGCCGCGGTGACGATCGACGCCCGCCCGGCCGGCCCCTTCGGCCAGGAGGCGATCGAGTCCCTCCTCCTCGGCACCCCCGTCGTCGTCCCCGCCGGCTCGGCGGCGCACGCCGTCGCCCGCGCCTCGGGGGGCGGCCTCTCCTACGTCGAGCCGGGCGACCTCGTCGACGCGGCGCGCTCGCTGCTGCGGCCGGGAGCCGGCGAGGAGGCCGGTGCCGCCGGCCGTTCCTGGGCGGAGACGACGCACGGCGACGCCGAGCGCTTCGTCACCCACCTCGCCGGGGTCGTCCTCGGCGGGGGGCGTCAGGCGGTCGCGGCGAGCAGCCCGGCGGCGATGCCGTCGAGGATGTCGGACTCGGAGTAACGGGCCTCGTCGTGGCCGAGGACGGCCATGACCTCCCCGAAGATCAGCGCCCCCGCGGCGATCACGTCCGCCCGCCCCGCCTCGATCCCCGGGCGGGCGCGCCGCGCCGCGACCGGCTCTGCGAGGAGTGCGGTTGCGAGCTCCTCCACCTCGCGGCGGCTGATCAGTCGGTGGTGCAGCGCCGCCCGGTCGTACTCGGCGAGGCCGATCGCCAGCTGCACGAGGGTGGAGACCGTCCCCGCCACCCCGATGCAGCGGCGCGCCGTGCCGAGGGCGGGCGCTGCGACGAGGGCGGCGCCCGCCTCGTCCGCCACGAAGTGGCGGGCAGCGGCGACCTCCTCCCGGCCGGGAGGGTCGCTCGTGAAGAAGCGCTCCGTGACCCGCACGCAGCCGAGGTCGAGCGAGACGGCGACGGGGTGCTCGGGATCCTCCCCGGCGGCGACGAGCTCGGTCGAGCCGCCGCCGAGGTCGACCACGACGAAGGGGCCCTCCGCGGGGTCGAGCCCGGCGGTCGCCCCGGCGTAGGAGAGGCGCCCCTCCTCCTCGCCGGCGAGCAGCTCGGGGGCGCGGCCGAGGACCTCCGCGGCGGCGGCGAAGAACTCCTCGGCGTTCGCCGCGTCGCGCGCCGCCGAGGTCGCGGCGGCGCGCTGCGCGACGACGCCGTGGTGGTCCATCAGCGCCCGGTAGGCACGCAGCGCCGCGAGCGTGCGCGCGATCGCCTCCTCGGAGAGGCGGCCCGTGCGGTCGACGCCCTCGCCGAGACGGGTGATCGTCATCTCGCGCTCGAGCGTCGTCCCGTCGGGGGCGACGATGAGCAGCCGCGTCGAGTTCGTCCCGCAGTCGATCGCCGCCACCGGCCCGGTGAGCTCGCCGCGAAGCTCGTCCGCGACCCAGCGGCCGACGGGGTCCGCGCCCCCCGCCAGGTACCAGGCGAGGTGGGCGTGCAGGCACTTCACCCCGACGCGGGTGCCGCCGACGCCGCCGCTCGGACGCGGCCCGCGGTGCGCGGCGGGGATCGTCGCGTCGCGCGCCGCCGCGTGGCGGGCGTGCGCCGCCTCGACGAGCGCCGCGGGGACCGCCGCTGTCGCGCGCCGCACTCCCCCCGCCGCCTCGAGGCGCCCCACCGCCTCGGCCTCCCGCCGGCCGACGAGCCAGTAGCTGGTGGGCATCGGCGTGCCGTCGTCGAGGAAGGGGGCGTTCTCGATGACGATCGGTCGGCCGTCGGCGCCGCGCACCGCGACGCGGTAGGCGCCGGCAGGCTCGCGACCGAGGAGGGAGGCGATCAGCGCTCGCTCCTCGCCTCCCTCGGCGGTGGGCGTCGGCGGCGCCTCCTCGGCGGTGGGCGTCGGCGGCGCCTCCTCGACGGCGGCCAGCTCCTCGACGAGCTCCGGGCGGGCGCCGAGGAGCAGCGCCGGGTCGCCTTCGAGCGGCGCGAGCGCCCAGATCTCCGCTGCCAGGCGGACGAGCCCGGAGCGGCCGGCGGCGCTCGTCGCGACGACGACGGGGTGCGCCCGCTCCGACAGCAGCGCGCGCCAGGCCGACGCCTCGGTCTCCGGCGCGGCGGCGCGCCCCGGCGGGACGGGGAGCGCGACCGTGAGCGCGTCATGGCCCTCGCGCTGTGCCCAGTCGATCGCGACGCGCAGCGCCGCCGCGGCGCCGCCGTGCGAGTGGTCGACGAGGACGGTCGCTGACTCCGGCAGGCCCACCGCCTCGCTCTCCTCCGCGACGAGCACGATCAGCTCGTCGTAGCCGGCAGCCGCGGCGCTCGCCGCGACCGCCGCGACGCTCGCCGATCCGGGTCGCCCACCACCGCCGCGCGACCGCTCGGGGCTCCGCCCGGGACCAAGGACGACCGCTGCCACGCTCATCGGCGCAGCGTATCGGGCGCCCCCGCGGCCGCCGTGCCCTTTGCCACGCCCCGACCGGGCTGGTTAGCGTTTCGCCCCGTGACCGCCTCCGGGGCCGGTCGACTCGTTCGACCCATCGCTGTCGCGGCCGCGTTCGCCGCTCTCAGCCCGCTCGTCGCCGGGCCAGCCGGCCGCGCCACCACCGTCACCTCGCTCTCGGCGCGCGCCGACGCGATCGCCGCCAGCGTCGAAGCCGACCAGGGCCGCCTCGCCGTCGTCGGCGAGCGCTACGTCGTCGAGTCGGCCGCCCTCACAGCGGCGCGCGGGCGCGAGGCGACGGCGCGTGCCGGGGTCGCGGCCGACTCCGCGCACATCGCCGCGGACCGCGCCTCGCTCAGGGCCTCGGCGATCACCGCCTACGTCGAGGCCGGCTCCGCCTCCACCCTCGCCCTCTACCTGAGCGCGGGGACCGAGGTGGCCTCGACGGGCAGCGCCTATCTCAACGCCGCGAGCGGCGAGCTGCAGGGGCGCATCGCCTCCCTCGACGGCGACGAGCACCGTCTCGACGTCCTCGACGCGACCGCGCGCGCGGAGGCGGCGAACATCAGCGCGGCCCTCAGCCAGCTCGGGAGCGACCGACAGTCGGCGCTCACCGAACTCGGCGCCGAGCGCCAGGCCCTCTCCTCGGCCCGCGGCCAGCTGGCGGCGCTCGTCGCGGCGCGGGCCGCGGTGGCAGCCCGGCGCGAAGAGGCGCGGGCGGCGGCGGCGGCTCAGGCTGCGGCGGCCGCGAATGCTGCGGCGGCGACGAACGCTGCGGCAGCTGCGGCGAGCGCCGGGCCCCCCTCGCTCGCGGCGGTGACCGCCGCCGCGCCCTCGACGCCCGCCCCCGGCTCGGTCGCCTCTGCCTTCGCCGGGATCCGCAACTGCGAGTCGAGCGGCGACTACGGACTGAACACCGGGAACGGCTACTACGGCGCCTACCAGTTCAGCGCCAGCACCTGGGCGGGCCTCGGAGGCTCGGGGCTGCCGTCGAGCGCCGCGCCGAGCGCCCAGGACGCCGCCGCCTACCGCCTCTACCAGCAGGACGGCTTCGCGGCCTGGCCGGAGTGCGCGGCCATCCTCGGCCTCTAGCGCTACGCGCCGAGCAGCCGTTCGAGGGCGAGGCGCGCCCGCTCGTTCTCGGTCGCGAACTTGCTGAGGGCGCTCGCGAAGGCAGCGCTCCACTCGTCCAGGCTGACCTCGCGGTGGCTGATCGCCACGCCGCGCACGCTCTTGGTGAGCGAGGCGACGAGGCGCCCACTGCGCCGTTCGAGCTCGAGGCGATCGTCGCCGAAGGCGACGCGGATCGCCCGCACCTCACCGGAGCGGCCGGCGACGCGGTCGCCCATCGAGCGCTGGCGGTCGATGGTGAGCACCCCCTCGGGGAGGGTCTCGCCGAGGGAGGTGACGAGCACCCGCTCGTAGGTGGCGAGGTCGGCGAGGTCGGCGCGCAGCGCGGCGGCGAGCATCTGCACCTGCTCGGCGCGCCCCTCCTCGGCGAGGTCGGCGGGCTCGAGCTCGCCGCCCGGTCCCTCGCTGCTCACGAGTCGGTGAGCGGGAGCACGAGCTGCGGCGTCGGGATGTGGTGGTCGGCGCGCAGCGGCCGGATGGCGGTGCCGATCGCGAAGAACTCCGTCGTGTGCCCGCCCCAGCGGTGCGGCAGCGAGAGCAGCTGCACGCCGACGATCCCCTCGGCGTGCAGCGCCTCGGCCTCGGCCTGCATGCGGCTCATGGCGAGCTCGCGGGCGTCGTAGAGGGCCTCGGTGAAGGAGGTGATCTCGACGTTGCGGCCGACGTTCGCGAGCGCCGACATCGAGCGCTGGTGGGCCATGTGGTACACGCAGCTGCCCATCACCATCCCGAGGGGGGCGTAGCCCGACTGGATGAGGGTCCAGAAGTCCTGCCCGGAGAGGTCCGAGGTGAAGGGCTTGTTCTCGTCGTTGCGCCAGGTGCCCTCCTGCTCGTCGGCGATCACCGCCGTGCCGACGGCGATGAACTCCGCGAGGTCGTTGCCGAACTCCTTGAACTCGATGTCGAGGCGCACACCGACGATCCCATCGGCGCCGAGGGCGTCGGCCTCGGCCTCCATGCGTCCCATCGCGAGCTCGCGTGCGTGGTACATCGCCTCGGAGAGCTTCTCGAGCTCCTGGTTCTGCCCCCAGCGCCGCGCCTGCAGGCCGACGTGGTAAATGCTCGAGCCGAGGACGAGGCCGACCGGCCGGAAGCCCGCCTCGCGCACGAGGAGGAACTCGTTCACCGTGAGGTCGGAGGTGAACAGCGCCCCCGGCGAGCCGGGTTTCATTTCCGCGAGGCGCTTCATCGCGTCCTCGGGGACGCCGAGGGCGGTCATTTCATCGGACACGGGGACTCCTCATGTGGGCCGGCCTTTCAGCGGAGGGGGAGCATCGACAGCGGCGCGTGCTCGGGGTAGGGGTTGGTGGCGACGAGCGCCGTGGCGACGAGGGTCGCCTCCGCGATGTGGTCGCGGTGGCCCTCTCCGGGCTCCATCTCGCCGATCTCGAGACGCATCGGTGTGGGGAGGATCGCGCCGGTGGCGCCGAGCTCGCCGAGGCGGCGGCGGAGGTCGCCGCGCACGTCGCGCCGCACCGTCTCGACGAGGTCGGTGTAGCCCGGGACCTCCATGTTCGGCGCCGAGAGGTAGGTCGACTGGCGGGTCATCCAGTCGTCGTGGCGGACGCCGACCGAGATGCCGACGATCACCGCCGCGGGGAAGTAGCCGCCCTGCATCAGCTTCAGCAGGTCCTGCCCGGCGAGCGTGGTGGCGAAGGGCTTGTCGAGGTGCAGGCTCCCGGCCGCGCGGACCGCGGTGCCGAGCGCCATCATCTCCCGGCTGCCGTCCTCGAGGCGCCGCTCCTCGAGGCGGACGCCGACCACGCCGTCGCCGCCCAGGGTGCGGCACTCGAGGAGCATGCGGCCGAGGGCGCTCGCCCAGGCGCCGCGCTTCGCGTCCACGTAGGGGGCGAAGCCGAACGCGCCGCGCGCGTTCGAGGAGGTCACGGTGTACTGCGGCGGCGCCATGCCGTAGTACCAGCCGCAGCCGCCGTAGCCCGACCAGCCGAGGTGGACGACGATGCAGCCCATCACCTCACCAACGGGCGAGAAGCCGGCGACGGCGACGCCGAGGTGGCTCGGCACGCTGAGCAGGCTCGTTGCCACTCCCGAGCGGTTCGCCCGCTCGAGGCGGGCCGCTGCGGCCGGCGGAAGTCCCCGCCCGTCCCACTCCCTCACTGCCACCTCCGGGTCGGCCGCACGCTACCGCGCCCCGGCACCCGGCGGCGCCGCCGGGATCAGTTCCAGAACTCGAGGCGCGAGACGAAGCGCCGCCACAGCCCCGGGCCGTGCACCGTCGAGGGCTGCGGGGAGGCGGTCGGGGGCGCGGTGCTCGCGACGAGGTCGCGCGGCGGGATCGAGCTCCCCTCGAGGGAGGTGGCGGCGGCGCTGCCGGCGGCAGGGAGGATCACGAAGGAGAGCTGGCCGGGTCCGACGAGGCCGTAGTCCTCGTGCGCGATCTCGGCGATCGTCGCCTTGCTCGACAGGGCGCGGATGTCGCCCTGCAGGCCGGCGTTGCGGGCGTTCAGGTCGGCGAGCTCGCCCGAGGTGCGCGCGAGTGCGCTGCGCTGGTGGATGAGGAGGGAGAAGGGGAACTCGACCGCGACGAGCGCCACCGCCGAGAGCGCCGCGGCGAGGAGCGCGAGGCGCGCCCGGTAGAGGTGGTGGTGGATCATGCGCCGCCGCGGGGAGCGCCGCGCGCGAAGGCGGCCGCGCCCCGGTACTCGGCCGAATCGCCGAGCTCCGCCTCGATGCGGAGCAGCTGGTTGTACTTCGCGACGCGGTCCGCACGCGCCGGCGCGCCCGCCTTGATCTGTCCGCAGTTGGTGGCCACGGCGAGGTCGGCGATGGTCGCGTCCTCGGTCTCGCCCGAGCGGTGCGACATCACCGAGCGGTAGCCGCTCATCGTCGCCGTGCTCATCGTGAGGAGGGTCTCGGTGAGCGTCCCGATCTGGTTCACCTTCACGAGCACGGCGTTGGCCACGCCGAGCGAGATCCCCTTCTCGAGGCGCTCGACGTTCGTGACGAACAGGTCGTCGCCGACGAGCTGCACGTGGTCGCCGATCCCCTTGGTGAGCGCGCCCCAGCCCTCCCAGTCCTCCTCGGCCATCCCGTCCTCGATCGAGATGATCGGATAACGGCCGGCGAGCTCGGACCAGTAGCCGGCGAGCTCGGCCGCGCTGAGGACGCGCCCCTCGCCGGCGAGGTCGTAGGCGCCGTCCTTGAAGAGCTCGGTCGTCGCCGGGTCGAGCGCGATGGCGACCTCCTCGCCGGGCACCCTTCCGGCGCGCTCGATGGCTTCGACGAGGAGCCGCAGTGCCTCCTCGTTCTCCGCGAGGTCGGGGGCGAAGCCGCCCTCGTCGCCGACCGCGGTCGACAGCCCCCGCTCGTGGAGGATGCCGCGCAGCGCGTGGTACGTCTCGGCGCCCCAACGCAGCGCCTCGCCGTAGGAGGCGGCACCGTGCGGGACGATCATGAACTCCTGGAAGTCGACGTTGTTGTCGGCGTGCGCGCCGCCGTTCAGCACGTTCATCAGCGGCACCGGGAGGACGTGCGCGTCGACGCCACCGACGTAGCGGTAGAGGCTGACGTCGAGCTCCTCGGCGGCCGCCTTCGCGACCGCGAGCGAGACGCCGAGGATCGCGTTCGCCCCGAGGCGCGACTTCGCGGGGCTGCCGTCGAGGTCGATCATCGCCTGGTCGATCCCCCGCTGGTCGAGGGCGTCCCAGCCGAGGAGGAGCGCGGTGATCTCGCCTTCGACGTGGGCGACGGCGCGCAGCACGCCCTTGCCCCCGAAGCGCTCCTCGTTGTCGCGCAGCTCGGTGGCCTCGAAGGAGCCCGTCGAGGCGCCGGAGGGGACGATCGCCTGACCGCTCGCGCCGCTGTCGAGGGTGCAGACCACCTCGACGGTCGGGTTGCCCCGCGAGTCGAGGACCTCCCGGCCGACCAGCGCAACGATGTCACTCATCAGGGCTCCTGTTCGTCCTGTGGCGGGTGGGGGAGGAGTGCAAGAACGCTAGCAAAGTGACCACGCAGGCCGCTGATCAGGCACGGCGCGCCGCGAGGAAGCGCTCCCGGCGCGCCGCAGCGGGGAGAGACGAGAACTCCTCCCCCTCGGCGGCGGCGGCGCGCTCGGCGCGCGCCACCTGCCCACGGAGCTGCCCCGCCGCCCGGCGCAGCGCCGCCTCGCCGTCGAGGCCGGCGGCGGCGCAGCGGGCGGTGATGCCGAGGAGGAGCGCGCCGAGCGCCTCCTCGTCGGCGCTCCCCGCGGCCAGCCGGCCGGCGAGCGCGACGAGGTCGACCTCGCCCTGGCGCTCGGCGGGGGTGAGGCCGACCGTCGCCGCCTTCTTCTCCACCTTCTCGGCGAGGAGGAGGGCGGGGAGGGCGGCGGGGATCCCCTCCATCACCGAGGAGCGCCCCTTCTCGACGAGCTTGGAGCGCTCCCAGCTCGAGAGCACGACGTCCGCGTCGGGCGCCGCGGCGTCGCCGAAGACGTGCGGGTGGCGGCCGACGAGCTTGTCGGCGAGGGTGCGGGCGACGTCGGCGAGGGTGAACAGGCCCTCCTCGGCGGCGAGGCGGGAGTGGAAGAGGACCTGGCAGAGGACGTCGCCGAGCTCCTCCTCGAGAGCGGTCGCGCCCTCCGCGGCGCCGCTCGCGAGCTGGTCGATCGCCTCGATCGCCTCGTAGGACTCCTCGAGCAGGTGGCGCACCAGGCTCTCGTGGGTCTGGGCCGCGTCCCACGGGCAGCGCTCACGCAGCACGCGCACGACCTCCTCGGCACGGGCGAGCTCGCCCGCCACCGGTGCGGCGAGCGCGGGGATGTAGAGGCAGGTGAGGTGGTCGGGGGTGAGGGAGCGGTCGAGCGCCGCCCACTCGACCTCGAGGAGCTGCTCGTCGGGGTGGCCGAGGTGGTGCAACAGGGTGACGGGCTCGTCCGGCTCCTCCTCGACGCTCACCTTCAGCTCGGAGAGGAGGGCGGGCGACCAGAGCTGGGCGACGAGGAGCGGGCCGCGCTCGCCCGCGGCGCGGGTGGCGAACTCCTCCCCGTCGACGAGGCGCACCGAGGCGCGCACCGGGTCGATGCCGAGGCGGGCCCAGGCGAGGTCGAGGAAGGAGGCCGCCGGCAGGACCTCGAGGTCGACCCGCCCGTCCGAGCGCAGCAGCTCGACGGTGCGCTCGAGCACGAGCGGGGAGCCGGGGACGCCGTAGGCGACGCGCCCGTGGCGGGCGGCCGCCGCGACGAGCACCCCGACGATCGCCCGGTAGGCCTCCTCGAAGGAATCGGCCTCCTCGTAGCAGGCGTCGAGCGCCGTCGCGCCCGCCGCGAGGAAGGGCGCGGCGGCGAGGTGGCGGGCGGTGCGCAGGTAGGCCGGCGCCGCGCCGAGGGCGCTGCGCACCGCCTCGCTCAGGAACTCGGGCCCCGCGGGGCCGAGGCCGCAGGCGACGACGAGCGGCCGGGTCGGCTCCCCGCCGCCGCCCGGCACCTAGCCCGCGCTGGTCGGCGAGACGGCGGTCGGGTTGTAGAGCAGGGCGTCGGCGGGGCCGACGGGCGGGTTCACCAGCGCGCCGCTACTGCCGATCGAGGGGGCGCCGTAGGCGGGGTTGACCGCGACGCCGACTGCCTTGGCGTAGGCGGCGACCGCCTTCAGCGCCTGGGCGTTCGCGGCGTCGAAGAGGGCCCGCTCGACGTCACTCAGCTGCGCGACGCCCTCGCGGGAGGTGACCTCGAAGAGCACCCAGCTGCCGTTGGCGTGCACCGGCGACGAGACCGTCCCCGTCGGGAGGGCGGCGACGATGCCGCCGATCGGGGGGATCAGGTCCTCGGGTGGCTGACAGCCGATCGCCCCGCCCGCCGCTCCGGACTGCGCGTCGGTCGAGTTCGCTCTCGCGACGCTCGCGAAGTCGGCTCCCCGGTCGATCGCCACCTGCAACGCCTTGGCCTTCTGCTCGGTGGCGACGAGGATCACCGACAGACAGGCCGTGGTGAGGGCGGCGGTGTGCGCCTGCTCGTAGCTGTGGAGGCCGCCCTCGGTGAGCGGCAGGCCGACGACGTGCGCGTCGAGCACGACCTGGTCGGTCTCGGTCTCCTCGAGGAGCGAGCGATAGGCGGGAGGGAGGGCGGCGAGGAACTTGGCCGCCGCCCGCTGCTCGGCGTCGGGCGAGGTGTCCCCCGTCGGGATCGGGATGCAGCTCGCGTAGTTGGCGGGGCTGAAGGCCGAGTCGAGCTGGGTGAGGGCGGCGGCGCGGGCGAAGGCGGTGCGGGTGAGGCCGAGCTTCGCGATCAGCCCGTCCTCGAGGTGCAGCTGCAGGAGGTCGGTGAGCTGCTGGGCGGTGAACGAGGAGCTGAAGTTGCCGTTGCCCGCGCCGCTGTAGGTGTCGCTCTGGGCCGTGAAGACACAGCGCAGCGCCCCGTCGTCGCGCACCGCCGCGAGGAGGGCGTTGACGCTGCTCTCGGGGATCTGGTCGCCGCCGACGCGCGCCGCGTTCGGCATCGCCGAGACGTCACAGGCCGAGAGGGTGAGCGCGAGCGCGCTGAGGAGGGCGGCGAGGAGGAGTGGTCTGCGCACGGCTCCCCGATGCTAGGGAACCGCGGCGCCCTCGGCCAGCTCGATCAGCTGGCGGCCTCGAGCGCCGGGGGGAGGAGCTCGGAGAGGAAGGCGGCGAGGCCGTCGGCGAAGGAGGCGCCGCCAGCGAGCGGCACGATCACCTGGCCGAGCTCCTCCTTGTACAGGGCGCGCGGCGCGAGGCGCTGCAGGCGGACCCGCGCCGAGGCGGGGAGCGCGACCGGCGAGAAGCGGACGACGACCTCGCCGACGCGCGCCGTGCCGCCGCTGCCGGGGCGGGCGGGCACGCCTGTGAGCTCACGGATGCCGAGGCGGACGCACTCGGCGCGCACCCGGCCGACGGCGAGGAGTGCGGCGGCGGGGCGCGGCAGGGGGCCGAAGCGGTCGAGCCACTCGGCACCGATGTCCGCGACCTGCCCCTCGTCGCTGGCCTGGGAGAGACGGCGGTAGGCCTCGAGGCGGAGGTCCTCGCGCTCGACGTAGCTCGCGGGGAGGTGGGCCTCGACGGGGAGGTCGAGCTTGATCTCCGCGGGCTCGCGCACCGGCTCGCCCTTCAGCTCGGCGACCGCCTCGGCGACCATCTGCACGTAGAGGTCGTAACCGACCGCCGCGATGTGCCCTGACTGGTCCGAGCCGAGGAGGTTGCCGGCGCCGCGGATCTCGAGGTCGCGCATCGCGATCTTGAAGCCCGAGCCGAGCTCGGTGTGCTCGCCGATGGTCCGCAGCCGCTCGTAGGCCTGTTCGGAGAGGACCCGCTCGCGGGGGTGGAAGAGATAGGCGTAGGCGCGCTGCCCGGCGCGGCCGACCCGCCCCCGCAGCTGGTGGAGCTGGCCGAGCCCGAGCAGGTCGGCGCGGTCGACGACGAGGGTGTTCACCGTCGGCATGTCGATCCCGGACTCGATGATCGTCGTGCAGACGAGGACGTCGTAGCTGCCCTCGGCGAAGTCGAGGACGACCTGCTCGAGCGTGCCCTCGTCCATCTGGCCGTGCGCGATCGCGAGGCGTGCCTCGGGGACGAGCGTCTGCAGGCGGCGCGCCGTCTGCTCGATGTCGTGCACCCGGTTGTGCACGAAGAAGACCTGCCCCTCGCGCAGCAGCTCGCGGCGGATCGCCTCCCCCTCGGCCCGCTCGTCCTCCTCGCCGACGTAGGTGAGGATCGGCTGGCGCGCCGCGGGGGGCGTGTCGATGATCGACAGGTCGCGGATCCCGGTGAGCCCCATCTCGAGGGTACGCGGGATCGGGCTCGCGGTGAGGGTCAGCACGTCGACGCCGACGGTGAGCTTCTTCACCGCCTCCTTGTGCGAGACGCCGAACCGCTGCTCCTCGTCGACGACGAGGAGGCCGAGGTCCGAGAAGCGGACGTCCTCACCGAGGAGGCGGTGCGTGCCGATCACGATGTCGACCGCGCCGCTCGCGATGCCGGCGACGACGGCCTTGGCCTCCGCGGGGGTGAGGAAGCGGGAGAGCACCTCGACCCGCACCGGGTAGGGGGCGCAGCGCTCGGCGAAGGTCTGGAAGTGCTGCTGGGCGAGCAGCGTCGTCGGGACGAGCACCGCGACCTGCTTGTTGTCCTGCACCGCCTTGAAGGCGGCGCGCAGCGCCACCTCGGTCTTGCCGAAGCCGACGTCGCCGCAGACGAGGCGGTCCATCGGCGAGGCGCGCTCCATGTCCGCCTTCACCTCGTCGATCGCCCGCAGCTGGTCGGCGGTCTCGATGAAGGGGAAGGCCTGCTCGAACTCGCGCTGCCAGGGGGTGTCGGGGGAGAAGGCGTGGCCCTCGGCGGCGAGGCGGCGCTGGTAGAGGACGACGAGCTCCTGCGCCACCTCGCGCGCCGCGGCGCGCACCCGGCTGCGCTGACGCTGCCACTCGTTGCCGTTCAGGCGGTGCAGCGCCGGCTGCTCGCCGCCCGAGTAGGGGGTGAGCACGTCGATCTGGTCGGAGGGGATGTAGAGCTTGTCGCCGCTGCGGTACTCGAGGAGCAGGTAGTCGCGGGCCGCGCCCCCGAGCTCGCGGGTCACCATCCCCCCGTAGCGGCCGACCCCGTGCACCCGGTGGACGACGTAGCTGCCGGGCGCGAGGTCGTCGAAGAAGCCCTCGACGGGGCGGGCCCTCGCCTTCGGTGCGCGGTGCGCCCGTCGCCGGCCGGTGAGGTCGCCCTCGGTGAGCACGGCGAGGTGCGAGCTCTCGAGGACGAAGCCGCGCTCGAGGGGGCAGACGACGACGTGCACCCCCCGCTCGCGCAGCTGCTCGCCGTGGTGCTCACGGGCGAGCACCACGCCCTCGTCCTCGAGCACGCCGGCGATCCGCTCGGCGCTCCCCGCCCCTTCGGCGGTCACGACGACGCTCACCCCGCGCCCGGCGAGCTCCCCGACGCGGCGCGCGAGGGCGCCCGGGTCGCCGGTCGCGGCGGGCCATCCGGTGGCGCGCAGCGCCTCCAGGTCGGGGCTGTCGGCGACCGCCGGCGCCACCGCGGCGCGCGCCGGCGAGCGCTCGAGGAGACGTTCGTAGGGGGCGTGCAGGCGCGGGAAGTCCTCGGCGGCGAGGTCCGCGCCGGCCCCCCAGGTGCTCGCCAGCGCGTGCGCGAGCGCCGACTCCTCGTCCTCGAGCTCGCTCGCCCGGTCGCGCATCCGGCGGGCATCGAAGAGCACCACCCGGTCGTCGCCGCCGAGGAGGTCGGTGAGCAGGGTGACCTCGGGGACGAGCCAGGGGAGGAAGGACTCGACGCCGTCGAAGAGCTCGCCGTGGGCGATCCGGTCGAACTCCTCCTTGGCGAAGGCCACTTCGTCGACGAGCTCGGCGGCGCGCGCCCGGATCTCCTCGGTGAGGAGGAGCTCGCGGCAGGCGTAGAGCTCGGCGGAGGGGACCTCGCCGACCGAGCGCTGGTCCGAGAGGTCGAACTCCATCAGGCGGTCGACCTCGTCGCCGAAGCAGTCGATGCGCACCGGCGTCTCGCCGGTCGAGGGGAAGACGTCGATGATCCCGCCGCGCACCGCGACCTCGCCGCGGTGCTCCACCTGGTACTCGCGGCGGTAGCCACCGGCGACGAGGTGGTTGAGCAGCCCCTCGATGTCGAGGTGCTGGCCGGAGGTGATGCGGGTCGGCGCGGCCTGCTCGGGCAGCACGCCGAGGCGCTGCAGGAGCGCCTTCACCGGTGCGACGACCACCGGGCCCGGCGCCGCGGGGTCGGCGTGCGCGGCGCGCAGGCGGTCGAGGGCGCGAAGGCGCGCCCCCATCGCCTCGGTGCTCGGCGAGATGCGCTCGAAGGGGAGCGTCTCCCAGGCGGGGACGAGGAGCACCTGCTCGGGGCCGAGGAAGCAGCTGAGGTCGTGGGCCAGGCGCTCGGCCTCGGCGGAGGTGGGCGTCGCGGCGACGAGGACGGGGGCGCTCGAGAGCTGACGGAGGGCGGCGAGCAGGAGCGGGCGTGCCGCCTCGGGGACGGCGACGACGGCGCCCTCGGCACCGAGGATCTCGGCGATCCCGGCCTCGCCGGCGAGCATCCCCGCGAGCGGGGCGAGGGGGCCGCTCAACGGGTGTTGACCTCGTTCATCGCCGCCTCGACGCCCCGCTCGAGCACGAGCTCGACGGCGTCGGCGGCGAGCTCGACCGCGACGACGAGCGCCTCGCGCTCGGCGCGGCCGGGGCGCGAGAGGACGTGGTCCGCGCCCTCGGTGCGGCCGCGGGGCTTGCCGATCCCGACGCGCACCCGCGCGAAGTCGAGGCTGTGCAGGTGGGACTGCGCCGAGCGGAGGCCGTTGTGGCCGGCGGTGCCGCCTCCGAACTTCACCCGCACCACCCCGGGTGGGAGGTCGAGCTCGTCGTGGACGACGAGCAGGCGGTCGAGCGCTCCCCGCGTGTAGCGGCGGACGAGCGGGGCGAGCGCCTGGCCGGAGTCGTTCATGTAGGTCTCCGGGACCGCCAGCGCGAGGCGGCGTTCCCCGACGCGCGCCTCGGCGGCGCGCGCCGACAGCTGCCGCTCGCGGCGCAGCCGGGCCCCGTGGCGACGGGCGAGGACCTCGATGGTGTCGGCACCGACGTTGTGCCGGGTGCCGGCGAACTCCTCGCCGGGATTGCCGAGCCCGACGGCGAGCAGGTCAACGACGGTGCCGCCGGACTCCCTCGCGCCCTTGCGGCCAGGGAGGAAGGGGCTCAGCTCTCCTCCGCGTCCCCGTCGGCGGCGGCGCCAGCCGTCTCGCCGGCGACCGCAGACTCGCCCTCCACGGCCTCGCCCTCCGCCTCTTCGCGGGCGCGCGGCGGCTGGGCGACCGCGACGGGGGCCTCGGGGTCGATCTCGATCGTGACCCCGCTCGGAATCGGCAGGTCGGCGACGCGGATCGTCATCCCGATCTCGAGGTCGGAGATGTCGACCTCGATCGACTCGGGGATGTCCGCCGGCTTCGCGCGCACGTGCAGGCTGAGCAGCGCGTGGTCGACGTTGCCCCCGGCGCGGGTGACGTTGAGTGCCTCGCCGACGAGCACGATCGCGACCTCGGCGGGGACGACCTCGTCGCGGCTCACGACCTGGAAGTCCACGTGGGCGACGGTCTGACGGACCGGGTGGCGCTGGATCTCGCGGGTGATCGCGAGGTGGCGCTCGTCACCGATCTCGACGTCGAAGAGGGGGGCGCCGCGCACCGCCATGAGCGCGCTGCGGAGCACGCGGGCGTCCACGGAGACCGCGATCGGCTCGTCGCCGTGGCCGTAGAGGACGCCGGGGACGCGACCGGCGGCGCGTAGGCGGCGCGCCGAGGCGCTGCCGCGCTCGGCGCGTGGCTCGAGCAGGAGGGCGATGTCAGGCATGGGTGCTCCAGTCGGGAGAGAGGCGGCGGCGCGGACGGGGCGCTGCGCGGCTGGTCATTCTAGGCGCGGCGCGGCGGGGCTGAACCCGCCCGGACCAGGGGGGCCTTCAGCTGAGGTTCTGGCCGCGGAAGATCTCCGAGACCGAGCGGTCCGAGAAGACCGCGGCGATCGCCTCGGCGATGATCGGCGCCACCGAGAGGACCTCGATCTTGTCGATGCGGTGGTCCTCGGGGAGCGGGAGGGTGTTGGTCACGATCACCCGCGAGATCACCGAGGCCTTCAGCCGGTCGAGCGCGGGGTCCGAGAGGACGGGGTGGGTGGCCATCGCCCAGACGTCGGTCGCCCCCGCCTCGACGAGGCGGTCGGCCGCCGCGCAGACGGTGCCGGCGGTGTCGATCATGTCGTCGATGAGGACGCAGAGGCGCTCGGAGACCGCACCGATCACCTCGCGCGCCTCGACGGTGTTCGACTGGCCCGGGGGGCGCGTCTTGTGCACCACGGCGAGGGCGCAGCCGAGCTGCTGGCTGAAGCGCTCCGCGACCTTCAGTCGCCCGGAGTCCGGCGAGACGATCACCAGCCGGGAGGGATCCTCGCCGTGCAGGTAGTCGAGGAGGACCGGTGAGGCGGTGAGGTGGTCGACGGGCATGTCGTAAAAGCCCTGGATCTGTCCGGAGTGCAGGTCCACCGAGACCATCCGGTCGGCGCCTGCGGCGGTCATCAGGTCGGCGACGAGGCGGGCGGTGATCGGCTCGCGCCCGGCCGCCTTGCGGTCCTGGCGGGCGTAGCCGTGGTAGGGGCAGACGACGGTGATCGAGCGCGCCGAGGCGCGCTTCGCGGCGTCCACCATGATCAGCTGCTCCATGATCGACTGGTTCACCGGCGGGCAGTGGGTCTGGATGATGAAGACGTCCGAGCCGCGGATCGAGGAGTCGTACCGGCAGTGGATCTCGCCGTTCGCGAACTCCCGCAGGTTCGCCTCGCCGAGCGTGACGCCGAGGCAGTCGGCGATCTCGCGGGCGAGCTCGGGGTCGGCCCGCCCCGTGAACAGCTCGAGGTGCCGCGGCGCCACCATCTCCATCACGGTCTCCCTTCGAGCGTGGCGACATCGGTCGTGCTGCTTCGGAAGAATGGACCAGTGACGACGCCGGACGCCAGACGGCAGCCGTCGTCGAGCACGGCGTAGGGGCCGACGACCGCGTCGCGGCCGATGACGGCATGGCTCGCGCGTGTCTGCTGCACCTGCGCGCCCTCCCCCACCTCGCAGTCGCTCAGGTGGGTGCCCGGCCCGAGGTGGACGCCGGAGGCGATCCGCGTCTGGCCCTCGAGGACCACGCCGGGGAGGATCGTGACGTCCTCGCCGATCTCGACGCTGACGTCGATGTAGGTCGCACCGGGGTCGGTCATCGTCACCCCGCGGCGCATGAAGCGCTCGTTGATCCGCTCGCGCAGCACCGCCTCCGCGGCGGCGAGCTGCGCCCGGTCGTTCACCCCGGCCGCCTCGACGGGATCCCCCGCGGGCATCGTCACGACCCGGTATCCGGCGTCGTCGAGCACCGCGATCGCGTCGGTGAGGTAGACCTCGCCCTTCGCGTTGGTGGGCGTGAGGCGCCTGAGCGCCGGCGCGAGGACACCGTGGCGGAAGCAGTAGATGGAGGTCGCGACCTCGTCGATGGCGAGCTCCTCCGGGCTCGCGTCGAGGTGCTCGACGATCTTCTTCACGCCGCCGTCCTTGGCCCGCACCACCCGTCCGTAGCCGCTGGGGTCCTCGACGCGGGCGGTGAGGAGGGTCGCCGCGGCGTCCTCCTGGCGGTGGGTGCGCACGAGGGCGGCGAGGGTCGCGGGGCGCAGGAGCGGCGTGTCCCCCGGCAGCACGACGAGGTCACCCTCCTCGAGGTCGGCACCGACGGGGAAGCCGGTGAGGCCGACCGCGGTGGCGTCGCCGGTCCCGAGCGCCGCGGACTGCTCGACGAACTCGAGACGCAGCTCGGAGGGTGCCTCGGACTCGAGGACCTTGGTCACCTCCGAGCTGCGGTAGCCGACCACCACGACGACGCGCTCGATCGGCAGCTCGGCGAGCGCGTCGAGGACGTGCAGCAGCATCGGCCGGCCGCAGAGGCGGTGGAGGGGCTTGGGGAGCGGGGAGCGCATCCGCGTGCCGCCCCCCGCGGCGAGCACGATCGCGGAGAGCGGGCGGGGCGGCATCGCCCCATTGTGGACGACGCGCCCGCGCCCCGCTGCCACACGGGCTACAACAGGCCCGTGACGCCCGACTGGCTCCTCCATCTCGACGACATCGCTCCCGTGACCGCTCCCGAGGCCGAGGACCCAGCGGTGCGCGCCTCGTTCCAGGAGCTGACGCGTCGGCTCGCCTCCGCCCCGCTCAGCTGGGACGAGGCCGACGCACAGGACGTGCGCGGCCGCTTCGACGCGCGCGCCGCGGACTGGGCGACGCGCGACAACCCCGAGTACCGCTTCCCCCTCGTCGACGCCCTCGCCCGCGGCGGGCTGTCGCGCGGAGGGCGCTGCATCGAGGTCGGGAGCGGCACCGGGATCCAGACGCCGACGCTCAGCGGCTTCTTCGACGGCGTCCTCGCCCTCGACCTCTCCCTCGAGATGCTGAGCCGTACCCCACCGGGACGGGGCGCCCGTGTGCGCGCCGACGCCTCGCGCCTCCCCGTCGGCGACGGGAGGGTGCGCGCCGTCGTCTGCGTGAACGCTTTCCTCTTCGCCCCCGAGTACCTCCGCGCCCTCGAGCCCGAGGGGGCCGTGGTCTTCGTCTCCACCCGCGCTGATCGGACCCCGATCTACCTGCCGCCCGAGGAGGTCGTCGCCGCGCTGCGCGCCGTCGACCCCGCCTTCTCCGGCGTCACCGCCCGTGCCGGGCAGGGGTGCTGGACGGTCGCCCGGCGGGGCTCGTGAAGGCGGTCGCCGAGAGCGTCACCGCGCTCTTTTGCGACGAGGCGCTCCCGACGCTGCGCGAGTACACCGCGATCGAGTGCCTCTCGCCCGCCTTCGACGCCGACTGGGAGACCCACGGCGCCCTCGACCGCGCCGCCGCGCTGCTCGCCGAGTGGTGCGCGGCGCGCGCCGTCGAGGGCTCGGTCGAGGTCGTCCGCCTCGCGGGGCGGACGCCGGTGATCCTCGCCGAGCTCCCCGGCGAGGCCGAGCGCGGTACGACCCTCGTCTACGGCCACCTCGACAAGCAGCCGGCGCTCGGCCCCTGGCGGGAGGGCCTCGCCGCCTTCCGCGCGGTGCAGGAGGGGGACCGCCTCTACGGGCGGGGGACCGCCGACGACGGCTACGCGACCTTCGCCGCCTTCTCGGCGCTCGAGGCCCTCGCCCGCCACGAGGTCAGCCGCGGGCGGGTCGTCGTGCTCATCGAGGGGAGCGAGGAGAGCGGCAGCCCCGACCTCGACGCCTACCTCGACCACCTCGCCCCCCGCATCGGCGAGGTCGCCCTCGTGATCTGCCTCGACTCGGGCTGCGCGACCTACGACCGCCTGTGGGTGACGACGTCGCTGCGCGGCGTGCTCGTCGGCACGCTCACGGTCTCGGTGCTCACCGAGGGGGTGCACTCCGGCCACGCCGGGGGGATCGTCCCCTCCTCGTTCCGCCTCGCCCGTTCGCTCCTCTCGCGGGTGGAGGACGAGCGCGACGGCTCGATCCTGCTCCCCGAGCTGCTCGGGCCGGGGATCCCCGCCCACCGGCGCGCGCAGATCGCCGAGGTCGCCGCGCAGTTCGGCGAGGCGGCGGCGGGCCAGTTCCCGCTCGTCGGCGGGCTGCAGCTCTCCGGCGAGGACGCGGCGAGCCGCCTCGAGGCGGGGACCTGGGGCTCGGCCCTCGAGGTCACCGGCGCCTCCGGCCTCCCCGAGCCGGCCGCCGGCGGCAACGTGCTGCGGCCGAGCACCACCCTCAAGCTCTCGGTCCGCCTGCCGCCGAACGCCGACGCCGTGGCAGCGGCCGCGGCCCTCACCGCGACGCTCACCGCGGCGCCCCCCGCCGGCGCCGCGGTCACCGTGGCGATGGAGCAGCCGGGGCAGGGCTGGGACGCGCCGGACAGCGCGCCGTGGCTCGAGGAGGCGCTGCGCGGTGCCTCCCTCGAGCACTTCGGGGAACCGCCGGCGGCGCTCGGCCTCGGGGGCTCGATCCCGTTCATGGCCGCGCTCGGCCTCCGCTACCCGGGCTGTCAGTTCGTCGCCACGGGCGTCCTCGGCCCGGAGTCGAACGCGCACGGGCCGAACGAGTTCCTCCACCTGCCGACGGCCTGCCGGGTCGGGGCGGTGGTCGCGGAGGTCCTCGCGGCGGCGCCGTGACCCTGGCTCGCAGGCGCTTTGTTAGCCTCACGCCGATGACAGAACCGGCACGAGCGACCGCCGAGAGCGCCGCGCCGGACGGCTCGGAGACCGTCGCCGGCCTGGCGAGCATGCTGCGCATCGCCACGATGCGCCTCGCCCGCCGGCTGCGCGCCGAGCGCAGCGACGAGACCCTCGGCCTCTCCCAGCTCTCGGCGCTCGCCACCCTCGAGCGCTTCGGCCCGCTCTCGCCGACCGCGCTCGCCGAGCACGAGCGGATCCAACCGCCCTCGATGACGCGCGTCATCGCGGCGCTCGAGAGCCGTGAGCTCATCGCCCGCGACGCGCACCCGAGCGACCGCCGCCAGTCGGTGATCGCGATCACCGACGCCGGCCGCCACATCGTCGTCGAGGACCGGCGTCGCCGTCAGGCCTGGCTGGCCCTCATGATCGAGGGCCTCGAGGAGGACGAGCGCGCGCAGCTGCGAAGCGCCCTCCCGCTCCTGCAGCGCTTCAGCGCCTCCTGAGCGTCGCCGCGCCCTCGAGGGCGGGGCGGGCGGGCCGGGGGTTATGGCAGGATCGCCGCCATGACGAGGATCGTGGTGCTCGACGACTACCAGTTCCTGGCAGACGAGCTCGGTGACTGGGACCGCCTCGGCGAAGAGTTCGAGGTCGACTACCTCCACCGCCACCTGGAGGGCGAGCCGCTGCTCGCCGCGATCGGCGACGCCGAGGTCGTGGTCGCGATGCGCGAGCGCACCGCCTTCCCCCGCGAGCTGCTGGAGCGCCTGAGCGGTCTCCGGCTGCTCGTCACGACGGGGATGGCGAACGCGGCGATCGACCTCGAGGCGGCGACCGCCCTCGGGATCACGGTCTGCGGGACGGCGAGCGGCTCGGACGGCACGGTCGAGCTCACCTGGGCGCTGATCCTCGCCGCCGTGAAGCAGCTCCGACGCGAGGACGCGGCGATGCGCCGCGGCGCCTGGCAGGAGCACCTCTCCGGCGACCTGAAGGGGGCGACCCTCGGCCTCATCGGCCTCGGCCGCCTAGGGGGCGCGATGGTGCCGATCGCCAAGGCCTTCGGCATGGAGGTCGTCGCCTGGAGCCAGAACCTGACCGCCGAGCGCGCCGCCGAGGCCGGGGCGCGCCTCGTCACCAAGGAGGAGCTGCTCGGCGCAGCGGACGTGGTCTCGATCCACCTGAAGCTCGGTGACCGCTCGCGCGGGCTGATCGGCGCCGCCGAGCTCGCGCAGATGCGCCGCAGCGCCTACCTCGTGAACACCTCGCGGGGGCCGATCGTCGACGAGCAGGCGCTCGTCGAGGCGCTGCGGGGGAACGCGATCGCCGGGGCCGCGCTCGACGTCTACGACGTCGAACCGCTCCCCGCGGACCACCCGCTGCTCGCCCTCGACAACGTCGTGCTCACCCCCCACCTCGGCTATGCGAGCGAGGCGAACTTCGCCCACTACTTCGCCGACATCGTGGACGACATCGTCGCCTTCGCCACCGGCTCGCCGGTGCGCGTGCTCGCCGCGCCGTAGGGGCGCGGCCGCTCAGCGGCGGTTGCCGACCCCGAGGATCTGCCAGCCGAGGTCCGGGAAGCCGGCCGCCTCGGCGACCGCCGCGGAGGCGGCGTTGTCCGGGGCGTGCAGGTAGGTGGCGACGGCGCCTTGCTCGTAGATCGCCCGTGATGCCTGCGCGACGAGGGCACGGGCGAGACCCCGGCCGCGGTGCTCGGGCTCGGTGCCGACGGCGATCTCCCGCCCGAGGCGGTGATGGTCTTTCAGGCCGACCCCCGCCGCGTAGCGGCCGTCGGCGTCGAAGGCGACGAGGACCTCGCCGGAAAAGGCGGTGAGCCACTCCGGGAGGCGGGGGTCGACCGGCGCGAGCCACTCCCCCGGCTCGCCGAGGCCGACGAGGCGCTTCGCGGCGCGGAAGACGCCGCGGTGCAGCGTGGCGCCGCGCTCGCCGAGGAGCGCCCCGATGCCCGCCGCGAAGGCCTGCTCGCCCTGTGCGGCGAGACGGCGAGCGGCGTCGAGGAGCTCGTCGGCGACTGAGACCACGGTGCCCGCGGGCGAGGCGACCCCGACGAACGGCCGCAGCCGGTCGTCCCAGCCCGGCAGGGCGCGAAAGCGCGAGCTCGTCACCTCGAAGGGCGCCCGCGGCGGCCAGCTGCCGAGGAACTCGGTGAGGAAGGCCGAGAGGCGCTCCTCGAGCTCGCTCTCGGTGGTCTCGGGCACGGCGGGCACCCTACCGGCGCCTCCCCCGCCCGCCGGCGAGCTCAGTCCGGGGTGGCGCGCTTCTCGATCACCGCGGTGCGCAGCTCGATGGCCGCGCTGTATGTGGGGTCGAGGGCGATCGCCTCGTCGAGGGCCACGAGGGCGAGCTCGGGGGAGCCGAGGTACAGGTGGCAGAGGGCGATGTTGAATTCCCCGACGGGGCGGGGGCCGTGGCGCTCGCGGGAGCGCTCGAAGAACCACAGCGCCTCGTCGTAGCGGTGGGCGGGCGCGAGCAGGGCGGCGATGCCGTAGGCGAGGTCGGTCTCCTCGTCGAGGGGAAACTCCATCTCATAGACGCGGTGCAGCACCCGCACCGTCTCGTCGATCCCCTCCTCGAGGGCGTCGACGAGCTCCCGCTCGAGGCCCCGGTAGATGCGGCGGAGCAGGTAGGGGTCGTAGCCACCGACGCGCAGCACCGCGAGCAGCATCGCGAGGTTGATCCCCTCGCCGGGGTCCTCGAGGGCGGCGCGGATCGTGAGGTAGAGGTCCTCGGGGCCGAGCTCGGCGATCGCGTTGGCAAACGCCCGCCGCGTCTCGCGCGCGCCGCCGCCGTCGCTGAGGAGCGCCCCCACGATCAGCCCCGCCGGCAGCGCCTCGGGGAGCAGCAGCGAGCCGCCGCGGTCGAGGAAGGGGCGAGAGAGGACGTCGAGGTCGACGGGGAGGGAGAACGAGGGGCCGTGGATGCCCATCGCCAGCAGCGCGCCGGGCCGGGGGCACTCCACCCCGTCGACGTTGATCGCCACCGGGCCGGCCGGGATCTCCGGGATCGTCCCCGCAACCTTCTCGACGATGGCGGCCGCCACCGCCTGCTCGGGGACCTCGCCGGGGCGCTCGCCGATGAGCAGCAGGAGCCGGTCGCGCGACAGCTCGAGCAGACGCTCGATCACGAGCAGCGGCGCGCTCGGGAAGAGCAGCCGCCCCTCCTGCTCCTTCGCGAGGCGGGCGAGCAGGGCGTCACGGTGGTCGCCGCCGAAGCGGTCGGCGCCGATCGGTCGGCGCACGGTGTGCATGAAGAGGCGGTTGAGGAAGTCCGGGGTGTCGAGCTCGAGGGCCGGCTCTTCGGAGCAGAGGACGACCTCCTCCTCGTAGGCGACGCCGCCCTCGAGGGCGAACAGGTCCTGGGGGAGGACGTCGAAGAGGTAGTTCGCGCAGGCAACGAGGGGATTGGTGAGCGAACCCGGGGAGAGCTCGACGCCGGAGACCTCGAGGCGCAGCGTGGCCGTCGCCGAGGCGTCGAAGCGGGCGAAGTCGAGCCGCCCCGCCTCGGCGAGGGGGGTGAGGCGGGGATGGGTCCGCCAGAAGTCGACGTTCTTCTCGGCGAGGTCCGAGAGCACGTAGATGACGCGGAAGGGCGCGGTCGCCTGCGGGTCGAGGGCGTTCAGGAAGTAGAAGCCGAGGCGGCCGGGGCCCGAGCCGAGCTCGATCACGTAGATCGGCTCGTCGGGGTCGACCGGGCCGAGGCGGCCGGCGGCGGCGTCCTTCGCGAAGCCCTCGATGAGGTGGGCGTAGCTGCGGGCGAGCATCGGGCCGCTCGTGAGCAGGTGCGGGACCTCGCCCGAGGCCCAGGCGTTCACCCCGGAGTCCTCGTAGTAGTTGGCGTTCACCTTCCACAAGAGCGAACTCGACAGCGGCGAGGGGCCGGAGACGACGACCCCCGACGGCCGATCGGACACCGCGCGCTGCTCGCTCACGCGACGAGGCTACCGGTCAGGCGGTGGCCGCTCCGTGGGACGTGCCGCCCACCGAAGAGGTGACCCCGGCGCGCTCGTGCGCGCCGAAGTCGCTGCGCCGCAGGCGCTCGCGCTGGCGCTCCGAGCAGCCGCCGAAGACGCCGTGGCTGAGCCCCTCGGCGAGCGCGTAGGAGAGGCACTCGCGCCGCACCGGGCAGGGGTGACAGATCCGGCGGGCCACCTCGACGCCGAGGCTGTCCCACGGGAAGAAGGTCGCGGGTACTCACCCCGGCAGTGGGCGTGCACCATCCATTCCGCGTCCATCGGCCACCTCGCGAGTCGTCGCCGAGTGGTACATGTCCGGCCGGGGCGCGGCGTTTCGGAGTCAGACCACGAGGCCGTGGCGCATCGTGTTCTCGGTGAGCACCTTCGGGTCGACGAAGTGCTGCAGGTAGTCGGGGCCGCCGGCCTTCGTGCCGTTGCCCGAGAGGCGGTTCCCCCCGAAGGGCTGGCGGCCGACCATCGCGCCGGTCGTCGGGTGGTTCACGTAGAGGTTGCCGGCGGGCACCGCCTGCGCGACCTTCGCGACGACGGCCGGGTCGCGGGTGAACAGCCCGGCGGTGAGGGCGTAGGGGAGCTCGTCGACGCGGGCGAGCGCCTCGTCGAGCTCGCCGTAGGCCTCGAGCGCGAGGAGGGGGCCGAAGATCTCCTCGTGGAGGAGGCGCGAGCCGCCGGGGAGGCCGGTGACGAGCATCGGCGGGGCGAAAAAGCCCTCGGCGGGGAGGGACGCGACCTCGGCGAGGACCTCGCCCTCGGCGCGCGCCGTCGCCGCGTAGGAGGCGATGCGGGCGCGGGCGGCCTCCTCGATCACCGGTGGCACCTCGGTGCCGAGCGCCTCGGCCTGACCGACCTCGAGGACCGCCACCGCGCCGGCGAGGCGTTCTGCGAGGCGCTCGGCGAGGCGCTCCGCGACGAGGACGCGTGAGGCCGCCGAGCACTTCTGCCCAGCGTAGGAGAAGGCGGAGGTGACGATCGCGGGGACCGCCTCGTCGAGGTCGGCGTCGCGCTCGACGATGACGCAGTTCTTCCCACCGAACTCGGCGACGACCCGCTTCAGCTGGAGCTGGCCGGGGAGGACGAGCGCCGCGGCGCGCACCACCTCGAGCCCGACCGCGAGCGAGCCGGTGAAGGCAACCGTCGAGACCTCGCGGTGCGCGACGAGCGCGGCGCCGACCTCCCCCTCGCCGGGGAGGAGGGCGACGACATCGTCGGGGACACCTCCGGCGCGCAGCGCCTCGACGACGACCGCCCCGCAGGCCGGGGACTGCTCGGCCGGCTTCAGGAGCGCGGCGTTGCCGGAAGCGAGCGCGGCGCTCGTCATCCCCATTGGGATCGCCACCGGGAAGTTCCAGGGGGAGATCACCGCCGCGACCCCCCGCCCGACGTAGGAGAGGGTGTTCGCCTCACCGGGCACGACCCCGACGGCGCCGCCCTCGGCGAGGCGGAGCGCGCCGCGCGCGTAGTACTCGAGGAAGTCGATCGCCTCGCAGACGTCCGCGTCGGCCTCCGGCCAGGGCTTCGCGCACTCGCGCACCTCGAGGGCCGCCACCTCGAGGCGACGGCTCCGCAACCAGGAGGCGGCGCCGAGGAGGGCCTCGGCGCGCTCCTCGGGCGGCCGCGCCGCCCAGCGCCGCGCCGCCACCACCCCGAGGGCGACCGCCTCGTCGACCTCGTCGGCGGTCGCCGCCGCGGCGGTCGCGACGACGCGGTCGGGGCGGCCGGGGTCGACCGAGACGAGGGCCGCATCGTGGCGCTCGCCACCCCCGACGCGCACCGGGACCCGTCGCGGCCCCTCCCGGTCGAGCGCCTCGAGCGCGCCGGCGAGGCGGTCACGGACGGCCTTGCGGCGGAGCTCGAGCGTCGGCTCGTTGGAAAAGGGCGGGAGCGTCACGGCGCGACGAGGAGCTCGTCGATCGGCACCCCGCGCGCCTGCGCGCGCAGGAAGGACTCGTTGCTCGTGTTCTCAAGGAGGCGACGCACGAGGTAGGCCATGCCGGCGACGAGGTCGCCGACGGGCGAGTAGACGCGGACGCGCAGCCCGAGCGAGGAGAGGCCGCGCGCCAGTTCGTCGCCGAGGCCGCGCAGCACCTGCAGCTCGAGCTCGGAGTCGGGGGCGCCGAGCTCGCGGCTCTTCGCGACCGCGTGCGCGACCGAGCGCAGGTTGTGCGAGGCGATCGCCACCCGCACCGCCGGTCGGGCGGCGAGCAGGCGACGGGTGAGCAGCTCGAAGTTCTCGTCCGAGCGCGCCTTGTCGACAAAGACGGGGGTCTCCCATCCGTGCTGGCGGGCCTCGGTCACCTCGTGGTCCCAGTAGGCGCCCTTCACGAGGCGGACGACGAGGGGGGTGGCGCGGCGCACCCGCCCGGCGAAGGCGAGGATCTCGTCGAGCTCGGCCGCCGAGTCGCGGAGGTAGGCCTGCAGCACGAGGCCCGCCGAGGGGCCGTCGGCGAACTCCTCCTCGGCGAGGACCCCGAGGACGAGGGTGAGGATCGCGTCGCGGGTGTCGAGGGACTCCATGTCGATGTGCAGGTGCGCCCCGAGGGCGCGCGCCAGGCGCAAGAGCGAGCGGAGACGGACGAGGGCGTCGGCGATCCCCGCCTCGGGCGCCTCGGGGCGCAGGCGGGCGGTGAGCGCGGAGATCTTCACCGAGAGGTTCACCCGCGCCAGCACCCCGGAGGCGTCGCCTTCGAGGCGGGGCTGCGGCGGGAAGGCGGCCGCCCGGCGGGCGAGGACCTCGAGGGTCGCCGCGCAGCGCGCCGCGTAGGCGTCGGCCTCCTCCTCGGTCACCGTCGCCTCCCCGAGCAGGTCGACCGAGGAGGCGATGCCGGAGCGCCACAGCGCTTCGAGCGTCGCCGCGGCGTCACCCGGGCGCTCGCCGGCGATGAAGCGGCGGGCGAGGTGGCGGACCGAGAGGCCGGCGCCGGCGGCGACGAGGGGGCGCGCCGGCGGGAGGGCCCCGAGGCGGTTCGCGAGCCGCAGCGCGAGCGGGAGCGAAGGCACCCCTCGCAGGTAGGCGAGGAGGTGCCCCACGACCTCGGCGGCGGTCCTGCAGGCGGGCATCACGTCGACGAAGCGGAAGAGCGCGGCGCGCAGCTCGGCGTCGTCGGCGACCACCGCGTTCACCTTCGCGTCGAGGATCTGGAGCGGCCGGCGGGAGGGCGGCGGCAGGGCGGCGGCGATCTCGCGGCCGATCGCCACGATCGCGGCCTCCTGCGGCGCGGCGAGCGCCGCCTCTGACCCGCTCGGACCGCTTCCCGCCACCGCCGTCGATCCTACGGTCGGCGCCCGGAGCGGTCCGCTCCCGCCGCCCTCAGAACTGGTAGCGGCGGAGGCCGCCGTCGACGGGGATCACGGTCCCGGTGAGGTAGCGGGCCGCCGGCGAACAGAGGAAGCAGACGAGGTTCGCGACGTCGCTCGGCGCGCCGTACTCGCCGACGGGGATCTCGTGCTCGGACTGCCAGAGACGGTACTCGGGCGAGTAGTTGCGCTCGATCTGCTCGCTCATGATCCGCCCCGGCGGGATCGAGTTCACGGTGATGCCGTGACGCCCGACCTCGCGCGAGAGGCCCTTGGAGAAGGCGTGCATCGCCGCCTTCGCGCAGAAGGCGCCGTTCAGCCCCTCGGGCTCGGACTTGCCGGTGATGTTCACGATCCGCCCCCAGCCGGAGGCGATCATCTGGTCGAGGAGAGCCATCGTGAGCTGCCGCTGGCGGGTGAAGTTGAGGGTCAGTGCCTCCTCCCAGTCCTCCTCGGTGGCCGCCAGCGAGAAGGGTCGGCTGCCGCCGGCGTTGTTCACGAGGATCTCCACCGAGCCGAGGCCGGCGAGCGCGGCGGCCGCGATCTCCGCGGGGGCGCCCCGCTCGAGGAGGTCGGCGACGACGACCACCGGCTCGGGGCCGCCCGCCTCGACGATCTCGCCGGCGAGCTTCTCGAGGCGCTCGCGGCGGCGCGCCGTCACCGAGACGCGCACCCCCTCGCGACCGAGGGCGAAGGCCGTCCCGTAGCCGATGCCGCTCGAGGCCCCGGTGACGAGGGCGGTGTGGCCGGCGAGTTCGAGCTCCATTGGACTTCCTCCCGCGCCCGCGGGCGCTGTCGGGTGCGGCGGCCGCGTGGCCGGGTGATCAGCTGAAGGCGCTCTCGCCGGTGAGCGCGCGCCCGACCGAGAGGAGGTGGACCTCCTCGGTGCCCTCGTAGGTGAGGACGGTCTCGAGGTTCGAGACGTGGCGCATCACGCCGTAGTCGAGGGTGATGCCATTTCCGCCGAGGATGGTGCGGGCCTGGCGGGCGATGTCGAGCGCGGCGCGCACGTTGTTCAGCTTGCCGAGGCTGATCTGGTCGGGGCGGATCGTCCCCGCCTGTTTCAGCCTGCCGAGGTGGCCGGCGAGGAGCGTCGCCGTCGAGAGGTGGGTGGCCATCGCCGCCAGCTTGGCCTGGGTGAGCTGGAACGAGGAGAGGGGCCGGCCGAAGACCTGCCGCTCCGCGGCGTAGGAGAGCGCTGTCTCGAGGCAGCTGCGCGCCGCCCCGAGAACACCGAAGATGATCCCGAAGCGGGCCTCGTTGAGGCACGAGAGGGGGCCGCGGAGGCCACTCGCCCCCCCGAGGAGCGCGCTCGCCGGCAGCCGGCACTGGTCAAAGGAGAGCGCGCTCGTGATGCTCGCCCGCATCGAGAGCTTGTGGTGGATGTCGCTGGCGGTGAAGCCGGGGGTCCCCTTCGGCACGAGAAAGCCGCGGATCCCCTCGTCGGTCTGCGCCCAGACGACCGCGACGTCGGCGATCGAGCCGTTGGTGATCCACAGCTTCGCACCGTCAAGGACGTAGTCCCCGTCGACGCGCCGCGCCCTCGTGCGCATCGCGCCGGGGTCGCTCCCGGCATCGGGCTCGGTGAGGCCGAAGCAGCCGAGGAGCGCTCCGCTGCGCAGTCCGGGAAGCCACTCCGCTCGCTGGTCGGCCGAGCCGAAGGTCGCGATCGCGTGCATCGCGAGCGAGCCCTGCACCGAGACGAATGAGCGGAGGCCCGAGTCGCCGGCCTCGAGCTCGAGGCAGGCGAGGCCGTAGGCGGTCGGCGTCGCGGCGACGCCCTCCTCGTCGGGGATGAGCATCCCGAACAGGCCGAGCGCGCCGATCTCGCGCACGAGCTCGGTCGGGAAGCGGCCGGCTTCGTAGCACTCCTCGATCACCGGCATCACGCGGTCGCCGACGAACCGCCGCACCGTCTGCGCGACGAGCTGCTCCTCGGGGGAGTAGAGGTTGGCGAGATCGAGCAGGTCGGCGGGGTCGGGCATCGGGGGCATCAGGGTCTCCTTCGGCGGCCGCCAAGGATAGGACGGCGGCGCGGCGTCCCAGCGGTTGCAGGGCGGGAAGGGCGCGGCCGCGGTCGATAGGGTGCGGCCGTGCCCGAGGACCCCACCGCCCTGTTCCGCCTGGACGGCAAGGTCGCGCTGCTCACCGGTGCCTCCTCCGGCCTCGGCCGCCGCTTCGCCGAGGTCCTCTCGGCCGCGGGGGCGACGGTCGTCGTCGCCGCCCGGCGTGCCGCGGCGCTCGAGGAGCTCGCCGCGACGCTGCCCGGCGTGGTCGCGGTGCCGACCGACGTCACGGTCGAGTCCGAGCTCGCCCACCTCGTCGAGGAGACCGTCGGGCGCTTCGGACGGGTGGACGTGCTGGTGAACAACGCAGGGGCCGTCGCGGTGGTGCCAGCGCTCGAGGAGGAGCCGGCGAGCTTCCGACGGATCCTCGAGGTCAACGTCACCGCCCCCTTCGTGCTCTCCCAGCTCGTCGCCCGCCACATGGTGAGCGACGGTGGCGGCACGATCGTGAACGTCGCCTCGGTCCTCGGGCTCATCGCCTCGGGGCGGATCCCGCAGGCGAGCTACTCGGCGAGCAAGGGGGCGCTCGTCAACCTCACCCGCGAGCTCGCCGCGCAGTGGGCCGACAAGGGCGTCCGGGTGAACGCGCTTGCGCCCGGCTGGTTCGCCTCGGAGATGACCGCCGAGATGTTCGCGAGCGAGCGGGGGCGGCGCTTCATCGAGCGCAACACGCCGATGGGCCGCGCCGGCGAGGAAGGCGAGCTCGACGGCGCGCTGCTCTTCCTCGCCTCCCCGGCCAGCAGCTTCGTGACCGGTCAGGTGCTCTGCGTGGACGGTGGCTGGACGATCGTCTGAGCCGCCGCGAGCTCGGCGCGCAGCACGTGCTTCTGCACCTTGCCGGTGGCGGTCTTCGGCAGCGCGGAGAAGCGCACCGCGCGCGGCGCCTTGAAGTGCGCGAGGCGCTCCCGGCAGAACGAGATGAGCTCCTCGCCGCTCACCTCGGCGCCCGCCTTCAGCGTGACGAAGGCGTAGGGGACCTCGCCCCACGTCGCGTCGGGCGCGGCGACGACCGCCGACTCGAGGACCGCGGGATGGGCCGCGAGGGCGCGCTCCACCTCCACCGAGGCGACGTTCTCGCCGCCGGTGATGATGATGTCCTTGGCGCGATCCCGCAGCTCCACGTAGCCGTCGGGGTGACAGACGCCGAGGTCGCCGGTGAACAGCCAGCCGTCGCGCACCGCCGCGGCCGTGGCCTCGGGGTCGGCGTAGTAACCGGCCATCACGTTGTTGCCGCGCAGGGCGATCTCACCGATCGTCTCGCCGTCGGCGGGGACCTCGCTGCCGTCCTGGGCGAGGACCCGCAGCCCGCCGCTCACCACGTTGCCGATCCCCTGGCGGGCGTTCAGCGCGGCCTGCGCCGCGGGGCTCTCGGCGGACCACGCCGGCTGCCAGACGTTGGTCACCGCCGGGCCGTAGCTCTCGGTGAGGCCGTAGAGGTGGGTGACGGTGAGCTCGAGGGCGGCGAGGCGCTCGAGGAGGGCCGGCGAGGGCGGCGCACCGCCGGTCGTCGCCGCGACGGCGCGCCGCGGCGGGGCGGCAGCGGGCTGGGAGGCCGCCTCGGCGATCATCGTGAGCACCGTCGGCGCCGCCGAGAGGTGGGTGATCCCCCCGGCGGCGAGCTCCGCCCAGGCGGCGGCGGGGTCGAAGAGGCGCAGGCAGCGGTGCTCGCCGCCCGCCGCGGTGACCGCCCAGGTGATGCACCAGCCGTCGCAGTGGAACATCGGCAGCGTCCACAGGTAGCGGGACTCGGTGCCGAGGCGGAGGTGGAAGGCCATCGCCAGCGCCTGCAGGTAGGCGCCGCGATGGTTGTACATCACACCCTTCGGCTGGCCGGTGCTGCCGCTCGTGTAGTTGATCGCCAGCAGGCTGTGCTCCTCGGGAGCGGCGCGCGACGTCGCCGCGGCGCCGGCGAGGAAGGCCTCGTAGCCACCGTCGCCCTCGACGAGCAGACGGATGCCGCTGCGCTCGGCGACCTCGGCGGCGAGGGGGGCGAGCTCGGCGGTGGCGACGAGGAGCGCCGCGCCGCAGTGACCCACCATGTAGGCGAGGTCGTCGGCGGTGAGGCGGAAGTTCAACGGCACGAGGACGGCGCCGGCGAGCGGCACGCCGTGGTGCAGCTCGAGCATCACGTGGCTGTTCGTGCACAGCGCCGCGACGCGCCCACCGGGGGCGAGGCCGCTATCGACGAGGGCGCTCGCGAGGCGGCGGCAGCGCTCGGCGAACTCGCCGTAGCTGAGCGAGCGGCCACCGTCGACGATCGCCGTCCGCTCCGCGAAGACGGCCGCGGCGCGCTCCAGGAAGAGGGTGGGGCTGAGCGGCGTCTCGGCGGCTCCCGCCACGAGCTCCAAGGCCATCGCTGCGGTGGGCGCCGCAGCGCCCCCCTCCCCCCTTCCCGCACCCTGCGGTCATGCGCGCGACCGCGCGCGGCACCGTAGGGGAAGGTCCCGGTGGCGGCAACCGGCCGATTGCCGCGCCGGGAGCGCTCCAGTACCGTCGCCGCGATGGCGATGCGGACGGCAGACCAGTACCGCGAGGGGCTCCGGGACGGGCGCGTCGTCTACTACCGGGGAGAGCGGGTCGCCGACGTCACCGCGCACGAGGAGCTGCGGGTCGCCGTCGACCATGCGGCGCTCGACTTCGTCCTCACCGAGGAGCACCGCGAGCTCGCCGTCGCCGACGACGGGGAGGGGCCCTACAGCGCCTACTACCGCGTCCCCCGCTCCGCCGAGGACCTCCTCCGCCGCTCGGCGCTCATCGAGGCGAGCACCGCGGCGGGCGGGACCCTCGTCACCCTCGTCCGCGAGATCGGCACCGACGCGCTCTTCGCGCTGCTGCGCGTCCTCGACGGCGAGGCGCGCGCACGCGCCGAGCGCTACCACCGCTTCTGCCGCGACGGTGACCTCACCCTCGCCGTCGCGCAGACCGACGTGAAAGGTGACCGCGCCCTCGCGCCGAGCGCGCAGGGCGACCCCGACCTCTACGTGCGCGTCGTCGAGGAGCGCGCGGACGGGATCGTCGTGCGCGGAGCGAAGGTGCACACCTCGGTGAGCGCCAACGTCGACGAGCTGATCGTGCTGCCGACGCGGGCGATGGGCCCCGACGACGCCGACTACGCCGTCGCCTTCGCCGTCCCGGTGGCGACCGAGGGGCTCAGCCTCTACGTCTCCTCGTACGCGGCCGGGGCCCGCGACCCCTTCGAGTTCCCGCTCTCGAGCCGCCACAAGATGCTCGAGAGCCTGACGGTCTTCGACGACGTCTTCGTCCCGAGCGAGCGCGTCTTCTGCTGCCGGCGCACCGAGCTCGCCGGCCCGCTCGCCCTCACCTTCGTCGAGTACCACCGCTTCACCGCCGTGAGCTACAAGCTCCCCCTCCTCGACGCGCTCGTCGGCGCCGCGGCGGTGATCGCCGAGATGAACGGGATCGCCCGCGCCGGCCACGTGCGCGACAAGCTCGCCCGCCTCGTCGGCTACGCGGAGACGGTGCGCGGCCTCACCGAGCTCGCCGCGCGGCGCGCGCAGCTCGCGCCCGACGGGATCGCCTACCCCGACCCGATGACGACGAACATCGCCAAGTACACCTTCGCCACCGGCTACCACGAGGCGCTCGAGATCGTGCAGGACCTCGCCGGCGGGCTGCTCGTGACGGGACCGGGCGCCGAGGACTGGGCGTCGGAGGAGGTGCGCCCCGTCCTCGAGAAGTACTTCGCCGCCGCCGTCCCCGCCGCCGAGCGGCTGCCGATGATGCACCTCATCTCCGATCTCACCTCGCGGGACTTCGGCGGCTACCAGGCGGTGCTCGCGGTGCACGCCGAGGGGTCGATCGAGGCCGAGAAGCTGCAGCTCCTGCGGGCCTACGACGCGCGGGGCGCGGTGGCCTACGCCCGCTCGCTGGCGGGGCTCGACTGATGGCCGACCCGATGGTCGTCGTCAGCCGCGAGGGGGCGGTGGTGACGCTGCGCCTCGACCGCCCGAAGGTGAACGCGCTCTCGATCGCGCTCACCGGCGAGCTCGAGCAGGCGCTCGTCGCGCTGCACGCCGACCCGCCGGGCGCCCTCGTCGTCACCGGGGGGCCGCGCATCTTCGCCGCCGGCGCCGAGATCGCCGAGCTCGCCGAGCCGGCGCGGGGGGCAGAGCTCGTGGCGCTGCTCGGAACGGCGCTCGACCTCCTCGCCTCGCTGCCCTGCGCGACGATCGCCGCGGTGAACGGCGTCGCCTACGGCGGGGGCCTCGAGCTCGCCCTCGCCTGCGACCTGCGGGTGATCGCGGACGATGCCCGCCTCGGCCTGCCGGAGATCCTCCTCGGCCTCTTCCCCGGTGGCGGGGGGACCCAGCGCCTCCCCCGCCTCGTCGGGCCGGCCGTCGCGAAGTCGATGATCCTCTCGGGCAGGGAGGTGCGCGCCGAGGAGGCGCTCGCCGTCGGCCTCGCAGAGGCAGCCCACCCCGCCGACGAGGTCCTCGGGCGTGCGCTGGAGCTCGCCGGGCGTTTCGCGAGCGGGCCGCGTGGCGCGCTCGCGGTCGTGAAGGCGCTGATCGACGGTGGCCTCGAGGGCCCCCTCGCCGACGGCCTCGCCGCAGAGCGGGCCCGCTTCGTCGAGACCCTCTCCACCGAGGACGCGCGCATCGGGATGGCCTCCTTCTTCGCCTCGGGACCCGGCCACGCCGAGTTCACGGGTCGCTGAGGTACCGATGGCGACCGAACGGGTCGGGGTGGTCGGCTTCGGCCAGATGGGTGCGGGCATCGCCGAGGTCTGCGCCCGCGCCGGTCTCGACGTCGTCGTCACCGACTCCGACGCCGCGGCGCTCGCCCGCGGCCAGGCGCGTCTCGAGTCCTCGCTGGCGCGCGCCGTCGGCGCCGGGAAGCTCGACGAACAGGGCCGCGACGCGGCGCTGCGACGCGTCCGTGCAGTCACCGGCCTCGAGGAGCTCGCCGACCGCGACCTCGTGATCGAGGCCGCGGTCGAGGACGAGGCGGTGAAGTGCGCCCTGTTCGCCCGCCTCGACGAGATCGTGGAGGACCCGCAGGCGGTCCTCGCCTCGAACACCTCGACGATCCCGATCGTGAAGATGGCGATGGCGACCCGCCGTCCCGAGTCGGTGCTCGGAGTGCACTTCTTCAACCCGGTGCCGGTGATGCCGCTCGTCGAGCTGATCTCCTCGGTGCGCACAGCGCCGGCGACGGCCGAGCGGGCGGAGGCCTTCGTCACCGGCCCGCTCGAGAAGTCCGTCATCCACGCCGCTGACCGCGCCGGCTTCATCGTGAACGGCCTGCTCATCCCCTACCTGCTGTCCGCGGTGCGGATGCTCGAGGGGCGCTTCGCGAGCGCCGAGGACATCGACGCCGGGATGGTGCTCGGCTGCAACCATCCCCTCGGCCCCCTCGCGCTGTGCGACTTCATCGGCCTCGACACCGTCGCCCTGTGCGCCGAGTCGCTCTACGCGGAGTTCCGCGACCCGGCGTTCGCCACGCCGCCGCTGCTCGCGCGCATGGTCGCCGGTGGCCTTCTCGGTCGCAAGAGCGGGCACGGCTTCTTCGCCTATGGCTGAGGGGCCGCTGCGCCGGATCGGCATCATCGGCGGTGGGACGATGGGAGCGGGGATCGCCTACGCCGCGGCGCGCGCCGGCGTCGCGGTGCGCCTCGCCGAGGCGGACGCGGCCGCCGCGGGCGCGCTCGCCAGCAGGGTCGCCTCGGACCTCGACCGGGACCTCGCGCGCGGCCTGATCGACGAGACGGGACGCGCCGCGACGCTCGCGCTGATCGAGGTGGTGGCCTCGGTCGCCGAGCTCGGGGGGGCGCTCGACCTCGTCGTCGAGGCGGTGCCCGAGCGGCTCGAGCTGAAACACCTCGTCCTCGCCGAGGCGGAGGCGCTCGCCCCGCGGCTCCTCGCGAGCAACACGAGCTCGATCTCGATCGACGCCCTCGCCGAGGCGCTTGCACGCCCCGAGCGCCTCGTCGGCATGCACTTCTTCAACCCCGTCCGCCAGATGGCCCTCGTCGAGGTGGTCGTCGGCACGGCGAGCGACCCGGGCGTCGTGGGGGCGGCGAGCGCGGCCGCGACCCAGCTCGGCAAGGAGGCGCTCGTCGTGCACGACGCCCCGGGCTTCCTCACGAGCCGCCTCGGGGTCCTCCTCGGCCTCGAGGCGATCCGCATGCTCGAGTCGGGCCTCGCCGCCGCCGAGGACATCGACCGGGCGATGGTCCTCGGCTACGGCCACCCGATGGGGCCGCTCCGCCTCACCGACCTCGTCGGCCTCGACGTCCGACTCGGGATCGCGCGCGTCCTCGAGGAGGCCTACGGCCCCCGCTTCAGCCCGCCGCCGCTCCTCGAGCGCCTCGTCGCCGAGGGGCGCCTCGGTCGCAAGGCCGGCCGCGGCTTCTACGACTGGCCGGAGCCGCCCGCCGGCTGAGGCCCGTCGGCCGGGGCCCGCTCAGAGTGCCCCGGCGCCGTCTGGGAGGTGGCGCTCGGCGGCCCCGACGTAGCGGCTGAGCGGGCGGATGAGCGAGTTCGCCTGCAGCTGCTCGATGACGTGCGCCGTCCAGCCGGTGATCCTGCTGACCACGAAGATCGGCGTGAACATCTCGGTGTCGAAGCCCATCAGGTGGTAGGCGGGGCCGGAGGGAAAGTCGAGGTTCGGGTGGATGCCCTTCTCGGCGATCATCGCCTCTTCAAGGTTGCGGTACATCGCCATCAGGGACTCCCCGCCGCGCAGCGTGGCCATCTCCTCGAGGGCCGCGCGCATCGTCGGGACCCGCGAGTCGCCGCTCTTGTAGACGCGGTGGCCGAAGCCCATCACCAGCTTCTTCTTCTCGAAGGCCTCGTGCAGCCAGTCGACGGCGCGGTCGGGGTCGCCGATCTCCTCCATCATGTGCATCACGGCCTCGTTCGCCCCGCCGTGCAGCGGCCCCTTCAGGGCGCCCACGCCGGCCACGACCGCGCTGTAGATGTCCGAGAGGGTCGAGGTGACGACGCGCGCCGTGAAGGTCGAAGCGTTGAAGCTGTGCTCGGCGTAGAGGACGAGCGAGATCTCGAAGCAGCGGACCACCGCCGGCTCGGGGACCTCCCCGAAGCACATCTGGAAGAAGTTCTCGGCGAAGCCGAGCGAGGGGTCGGGGGGGATCGGCGGCTGGCCGCGGCGGCGGCGCTGCTCGAGGGCGACGATGGTCGGGATCTTCGCCATCATGTCGAGGGACTTCGCGAGGTTCGCCTCCTCGCTGGCGTCGTCCTCGCGGGGGTCGACGGTACCGAGCCAGCTGAGCGCGGTGCGGAGGGTGTCCATCGGATGGCCGCCCCGGGGCGTCGCGACGAGCAGCTCGACGAGCTGCTCGGGGAGGGCGCGCAGCGAGCGCTCGCTCGCGGTGAAGGTCGCGAGCTCGTCGACGCTCGGCAGCTCGCCGTGCCAGATGAGGTAGGCGACCTGCTCGAAGCTGCAGAAGGCGGCGAGCTCCTGCACGGGGTAGCCGCGGTAGGTGAGGGAGTTGGAGGCCGGGTTCACCATCGACACCGCGGTGGTGTCGACGACGACGCCGTCGAGGCCCTTGTGGATTTCGTCGCTCTCGCTCACTTGCACCCTTTCAGACCGCCTGGCGCGGTCAGCTGTTGTCCTCGAGAGTGAAGTTGAAGATCTCGCCGTCAAAGGCGGTGTAGCCCTCGTAGTCGAGGACCTCGTAGAGACGGGCCCGCGTCTGCATCTTGTCGACGAGGCTGCGCTGGTCCCCCTCGCGGGCGAGCACCTCGAGGCCCGCCTCGGCGGCGCCCATCGCGAGGCGGAAGAAGGTCACCGGGTAGATCGCGACGTTCACCCCGAGCGCCTCGAGGGTTGCGCGCGAAAGGAGCGGGCTCTTGCCGAACTCGGTCATGTTCGCGAGCAGCGGTGCCGGCACGGCCTTTTTGAACTGCTCGAACTCGTGCTCGTTCTCGAGCGCCTCGGCGAAGATGAGGTCGGCGCCGGCGTCGACGTAGGCCTTGGCGCGCTCGATCGCCCCGTCGAGGCCCTCCACCGCGCGCGCGTCGGTGCGGGCGCAGACGACGAAGTCGCCGTCGCGGCGCGCACCGACCGCGGCCGCGAGGCGGCGGCACATCTCGTCGCGCCCGACGACGGCCTTGCCGTCGAGGTGGCCGCAGCGCTTCGGGTTCACTTGGTCCTCGATGTGGCAGCCGGCGAGGCCCATCTCCTCCAGCTGCTGGACGGTGCGCGCCGCGTTCATCGGCTCCCCGAAGCCGGTGTCGGCGTCGACGAGGGCCGGCAGGTTGGTGACCCGCGCGATGGCGTGCGCGCGCCCCGCGACCTCGGTGAGGGTGGTGAGGCCGATGTCGGGGAGGCCGAGCTCGGCCGAGAGGACCGCGCCCGAGACGTAGACGCCCTCGAAGCCGTGCTCCTCGATGAGCAGCGCCGAGTTCGGGTTGAAGGCACCGGGGAAGCGCAGCAGCCGCCCCGAGGCGAGCCCCTCGCGAAAGGCGCGCCGCCGCTCGGCGACCGAGGTCGTGGCGCCGAGCATCAGCGGAGCCCCGCGGGAGCCGTCGCGTCGCGCCCGGCGAGGTCCTCGACGGCGACGTTGAGGCCGAGGAGCTCCTCGCCCCGCAGCTCGCGCAACGACTCCGCGGCGGCGAGGAAGCGCCGCTGCTCGGCGGGGCTGACGACCCCTTCGGCGAGGGTGGTGAACTTCGCCACGTAGTCGGCGCGAGCGAAGGGTCGGGCGCCGAGGGGGTGGGCGTCGGCGACGGCGAGCTCGTCCTCGACGCGCGTGCCGTCGGCGAGCTCGATCACCACGCGGCCGCCAAAGGCCTTCTCCTTCGGGTCGAGGGCGTGGTAGCGGCGGCTCCACTCCGGGTCCTCGACGGTCGAGATGCTCCGCCAGAGCTTGATCGTCGAGGGGCGGTGCGCCCGCTCACTCGCGTAAGAGCGCTCGTGGTGCCAGCCGCCGTCCTCGAGGGCGACCGCGAAGATGTAGGGGGCGGAGTGGTCGAGGGTCTCCCGCGAGGCGTCGGGGTCGAACTTCTGCGGGTCATTGGCGCCCGTGCCGATCACCGCGTGGGTGTGGTGGCTGGTGTGGATGGTCACCGCCACCACCGCGCCGAGGTCGCCGATGCGCCCCCGCATCCGCAGCGCGAGGTCGATCAGGGCCTGCGCCTGGTACTCCGCCGAGTACTCCTTGGTGTAGCTCTCGAGGATCGCCCGCTTCTCCTCGCCCGCCGCGGGGAGGGGGACGACGTAGGCGCTGTCCGGGCCGTCGAGCATCCACGCGAGGACGCCGTCCTCGCCCTCGTAGATCGGTGACGGGGCGCCCTCGCCGCGCAGGCAGCGGTCGACGGCCTCGATCGCCACCTTGCCGGCGAAGGCGGGGGCGTAGGCCTTCCAGGACGAGATCTCGCCCTTTCGGGACTGTCGGGTCGTGGTCGTCGTGTGCAGGGCCTGGCCGACCGCCTGGTAGGTGACCTCGGTGGGCAACCCGAGGAGGGTGCCGAGGCCGGCGGCGACCGAGGGGCCGAGGTGGGCGATGTGGTCGATGCGGTGCTCGTGGAGGCAGATCCCGGTGGCGAGGTCGATCTGGATCTCGTAGCCGGTCGCGATCGCCCGGCAGAGCTCCTCGCCGCTCGCCCCCACGTGCTGCGCGGTGGCGAGCAGCGGGGGGATGTTGTCGCCGGGGTGGGCGTACTCGGCGGCGAGGAAGGTGTCGTGGAAGTCGAGCTCGCGGACCGCGACGCCGTTCGCCCACGCCGCCCACTCGGGGGCGACGCGCAGCGCCTGCTCGCGCCCGAGGACCGCGGCGCCCCGCGTCGAGGGAGCCGCCAGCGCCTGCAAGCGGGCGGTCCGCACCGGGTGGCGGTCCACCGAGGCGACGGCGACCGCGGCGTTGTCGATGATGCGGTTGACGACCATCTCCGCGACGTCCTCGGCGAGGGGGACGGGGTCGGCGGCGACCTCGGCGATCTTCCACGCGAGCTGCCCGGCTCGCGGCAACGACTCGGCGCTCTTGTAGACCCGGACGGCGTGCTCGATCATCTCGCTCCCGAAAGTGGCGGCGCGAAAGCGTTGCACGCGCCGTCGGCGCCGTCGAGACGGGCGGGCGCGCCGGTGGCCTATCGTCCGAAGATGGAGATCACCCGTACCGATCCCCCGGCCGTGGCCGATGAGCGCGAGATGCTGCTCAGCTGGCTCGACTTCCACCGCGCGACCCTCGAGCGCAAGTGCGAGGGCCTCGACGCCGCGGCGCTCTCCCGCCGGTCGGTGCCCCCCTCCTCGATGTCGCTCATCGGCCTCGTCCGCCACATGTCCGAGGTCGAGCGCCGCTGGCTGCAGGGGCGCTTCGCCGGCCTCGAGGTCGAGCCCCTCTACCAGCGGGAGGAGGCGCCGAACGCGGCCTTCGACGAGGCCGAGGCGGCCGACCCCGCCGCCGCGCTGTCGACCTTTCGCAGCGAGTGCGACCGCTCGCGCGAGATCGTCGACTCCGCCTCGCTCGACGACATCGCCCCCCGCCCGAGCGGTCGGCGCGCCCTCCAGCCGAGCCTGCGCTACGTGCTCGTCCACCTGATCGAGGAGTACGCCCGCCACAACGGCCACGCCGACCTCTTGCGCGAGGTGATCGACGGGACCGTCGGCGTCTAGGCCGACGTCATCGCCTTGACCGGAGCTGTCACGACACTGCCACTGCACCTCGTCGGGGAGGGCCTCGAGGTCCCCTGCCTCGACGGCGCCACCCGCCCCTACCTGAGCCTCGACCAGGCCGCCTCGACGGGCGCCTCGCTCGGTGTGGCCGCCCGCGTCAACGCCTTCCTCCCCTACTACTCGAGCGTGCACCGCGGCGCCGGCTACGCCTCGCGCTTCTCGACCGCCGCCTACGAGGAGGCCCGCGCCGCCGTGCTCAGCTTCGCCGGCCGCTCCGCCGACGACGTCGCCATCCTCTGCCGCAACACCACCGAGGCGATCAACCACCTCGCCTTCCGCCTCGCGCTCGCCCCCGGCGACATCGTGCTCACGACGGTCCTCGAGCACCACGCCAACCTCCTCCCGTGGGGGCGCTACGCCACCTGCCGCTTCGTCGAGTGCACGGCCGACGGCCGCCTCGAGCTCGCGGCGCTGCTCGCCGGCCTCGAGGCCTCGCCCCGCCCGAAGCTCCTCGCGATCACCGGCGCCTCGAACGTCACCGGCTACCTCCCGCCGCTCGAGGAGGCGATCACCGCCGCACACGAGCGCGGCGTCCCGGTCCTCGTCGACGCCGCGCAGCTCGCCCCCCACCGGGCGCTCCCCGCCGCCGCGGACTACGTCGTCTTCTCCGGCCACAAGCTCTACGCCCCCTTCGGCGCGGGGGCGCTCATCGGACCGCGCGCCACGTTCGCGGTGGGGGACCCCTTCCTCGCGGGCGGCGGCGCCGTCGAGCTGGTCGACCTCGACGAGGTCGTCTGGTCGGCGCCGCCCGAGCGCGAGGAGGCCGGCTCGCCGAACGTCCTCGGTGCCGTCGCCCTCGGCGCCGCCCTCGACGAGCTCGCCGCGATCGGCTTCCCCGCGATCACCGCCCACGACGAGGCGCTGCGCAGCTGCCTGTACCGCGGGCTGGCGGCGATCGAGGGCGTCCGGCTGCTCGGCCCCCCGGCCGAAGTGGCGGGCCTCCCCGTCGCCGCCTTCGTGGTCGAAGGGCTGCCGCACGCCCTCATCGCCGCCCGCCTCTCCGCCGAGTTCGGGATCGGCGTCCGCCACGGCTGCTTCTGCGCCCACCCCTACCTCGTCCGCCTGCTCGGCCTCGGCGAGGGCGAGCTCGCCCGCTTCCGGGAGCGCGCGCGGCGCGGCGACCACCGCGAGATGCCGGGCGCAGTGCGCGCCTCTGCGGGGGCCTCGACGACCACCGCCGACGTCGAGCGCTTCCTCGAGGCGCTGCGCACCATCGTCTCCTCGCCGCACCCCACCGCCTACCTGCTCGACGAGGTCACCGGCGACTACTGGCCCGAGGGGTTCGGCCGCCCCGATGCCGACCTCGCCTCGGTCGCGGGCTGCGGCAGGGTGTGAGCGTGCCCCCGGGCGGGGGCGCCCCGGACGGCGGTGTCTCGGTGGCCGTCTTCAACGGCCACGGCGGGGTCGACGGATGGGGGCGCCCCTACGACTTCTGGGGCGCCTTCCACCGCCTCGACGCCGACGTCGTCGTGCTCCCCGAGCTCTTCTTCGCCGACGGCGAGAGCGCCGCCACCGAGCGCGCCGCCGCCCCGTACCGTCTCGTGACCACCGAGCTCGCACGGGCGCGCCTCGTCCGCCACGAGCCGGCGGCGCGCGCCGCCGGCCGCTGGGGCCCCTCCGTCGTGCGCCGGGCGCCGCGGGCGCTCCGCCTCGAGGGCCCGCCGCGCAGCCGGCGGGCGGCGCTGCGCCCGGCCGAGCGCGGCATGCCGGGGGTGCGCGGGAGCTGGCGCCTCGGCGTCGCGACCCGCCTCCCGCTCCTCGACGCCGAGGTGCTCGACCTCCCCCAGCTGCGCCGCGACCCCGCCCGCCGCCGGGCGGTCGTCGTGCGCGTCGGTCTTCCCGGCGACGAGCTCGTCGTCGCCGGCACCCACCTCGGCCACATCAGCCACGGTGCGTGGCGCCAGGTGCGGGCCCTCGGCGCGGCGCTCGCGGGGCGCCCCGTCGCGGTCATCGGCGGCGACATGAACTGCTGGGGAGCACCCCTCCTCGCGCTCCTCCCGGGCTGGCGGCGCGCCGTGCGCGCCAGGAGCTGGCCCGCCTGGCGGCCGCACAGTCAGATCGACCACCTGCTCTTCCGCGGCCCGCTGCGCGTCGGGGAGGCGGGCGTGCTCGCCGACGCCGGCTCGGACCACCGGCCGGTGCGGGCCCGCCTCGTCCCGGTCGAGCGCGACGCGGCGACCACGCCGCCGGGGCGCGTGCACCGGGCGCGACCGTGAGGCGCCGCGGCGCACGGCTCCTCCGGCTGCCGGCGGCCGCGGTCCTCGTCGGCCTCGTCGCGCCCGCCGCGGTGGCCGCCGCGATCTCGCCGCTGCGCTCGAGCTTCCAGGCGGCCGACGCCGCGCTCGTGCTCGTCGCGGTGGTCGTCGCCGTCGCGGCGACCGGCCAACGCCTCGGCGGCTTCCTCGCCGCCGCTTCGGCGAGCGTCTGGTTCGACTTCTTCTTCACCCGCCCCTACGACCACTTCTCGATCGTGCAGCGCTTCGACATCGAGACGACGCTGCTCTTGCTCGCGGTCGGTGTCGCGGTGAGCGAGCTCGCGGCGCGCGGCCGCCGCCAGCGGCGGATCGCGCTCGAGGGGGCCAACCACCTCGCGATGCTGCACGACTTCGCGGAGATGATCGCCCTCGGCGAGCCTCCCGAGTTCGTCGTCATCCGCGCCGCCGCGGAGCTCTCCGACCTGCTCTACCTACGCGACTGCCGCTTCGAGCGGCTCCCCTCGGACCCCCGCCTCGCCCGCCTTGAGGCGGGAGGGGAGGTGATCCTCTCCGGCCGTTCGTGGGACGCCGGGGACCTCGGCCTGCCGGGGAGGGAGCTCGAGCTCACCGTCGAGGGGCGGGGGGTGCACCAGGGGCGCTTCCTCCTCGTCCCGACCCCCGGCCGGCCGGTGAGCCTCGAGCGGCGCGTCGTCGCCGCGGCGATCGCCAGCCAGGTCGGCACGGCGCTCGCCGGCGGCGGGGCGGCGAGCTCCTAGCGGTGCTCCTCGCTCGTCGAGAGGATCTCGTAGCGGGGGTTCACCACGGCGAGCTGGCCGCGGTGGGTGCCGATGCGCCCCTCCACGCTGACGACGGTTCCTGTCCGCAGTCCGGGGACGTCGCGGCGGCCGAGGAAGACGACGAGCAGGGTTCGCCGGGAGTTGTCGACGATCGAGCACTCAAGGGTCGGCACCCCCGACCACGGTTGGATGCGGATCGCCCGCACCCTGCCCGCGACCACGGCGCGGTCGCGCCACTTGAGCTCGGAGATCGGCGTCGCCCCGGCGATCTCCGGTGTCGGGTTCGAGGCCTCGTCCCGCTCGCGCTGCGAGCGACGCTCGGTCTCGGGCTCCTCGAGGCCGGCGGCGAGGTCGAGGTCGATCGCGCCGGCGACGTTGAAGGGGACGATCGTCGCGTTGACGTGCGCCAGCTGGCTCACCGTCTCGACGATGCGGTCGGCGGTGTGGTCGTGGAGGAAGCGCCCCCAGCCTCCCCGGTAGGAGCGGCGGGGCAGCAGCATGCTCACCTCGGTCTCGCCGTCCGCGGACTCGGCCGCGAGCTCGAGGGCGGCACGACCGAGACGGCGGTCGGGGCACTCGATGACGTCGAGGGGCAGGCGGGTCAGCCCGAGCTGGCGCCAGCGGGAGACTAGGCGCTCGCTGCGGCTCTCGTCGACGTTGAAGTGCACGGCGCGCAGCTCGTCGGGTGAGAGGGTGCGCGCGTACTGCAGCGCCCGCGCGGTGGCGAGGTCGATGCGGTCGATGAGCACGACCACGACGTGGCGGCGCAGCACCGGCGCCTCGCAGGCGACCACGGCGGCCCCCTCCTCGAGGACCCGCGACTCCTGGCGGTAGCGGCGGTTGGTGCGCACGAGGCCGAACACGAGGAGCGGCATCACGACGACCACCACCCAGGCGCCGCGGGTGAACTCGGTGATCGCGAAGATCACGACGACGAGCGTGCAGACGACCGCCGCCACCGCGCCGATCGCGACGCCGCGCCGCCAGCCCGCTTCGCGGTGGGTGACGTGGTGCTTGGCCATCCCCGCGCCGGCCATCGTGAAGCCGGTGAAGACGCCGATCGCGTACATCGGGATGAGCGAGGCGACCTGCGCCTGGGTCGCGAGCAAAAGGGCGATCGAGGCGAAGGTGAGGAGGAGGATGCCGTTCGAGAAGACGAGGCGGTGGCCGCGGACCGTGAGCTGGCGTGGCAGGAAGGAGTCCTCGGCGACGAAGGAGACGAGGAAGGGGAAGCCCGTGTAGCTCGTGTTCGCGGCGAGCACGAGGATCACCGCCGTCGCCGTCTGCAGGCTGATGTAGAGGACGCGCCCGACGCCGCCGCCGTAGACGAGCTTGCCGATCTCGGAGACCACCGTCGGCGTCCCCGAGACGAAGGGGACGGCGTGCGTCAGCGAGGCGAGCACCGAGACGCCGAGGAACATCGTGCCGAGGATGCAGGACATGAGGACGAGGGTCGTCCTCGCGTTCTTGGACTGCGGCGCCCGGAAGATGCTCACCCCGTTGGAGATCGCCTCGGTCCCGGTCATCGCGGAGCCGCCGTTCGCGAAGGCGCGCAGCACGAAGAAGACCGAGACCCCGAGGAAGAGCCCGCCACCCTTGGTGCCGAGGTGGAGCTGGTCGTGCGAGATCGGCGTGTGCGGGAGGGTCCCCGTCGCCGCCTTGATCAGCCCCCAGATGATGAGCGCCGCCATGTTGGCGATGAAGAAGTACGTCGGGAGCGCGAAGACCCTGCCCGCCTCGCGGATCCCCCGCAGGTTCGCGAAGGCGATCAGCACCACGAAGGCGATGGACAACGGGACGGCGAGGTTCTTCAGCTCGGGGGCGACCGAGATGATCGCGTCGACGCCGGCGGCGACCGAGACCGCGACCGTGATCGTGTAGCTCACGAGCAGCGCCGCGCCGGCCACCTGGGCGATGTTCGGCCCGAAGTTGTCGCGGCTCACGACGTAGGAGCCCCCCGCCTTGGGGTAGGAGGCGACGACGTCGCGGTAGCAGATGGTGACGACGGCGAGCACCGCCAGCAGTGCGAGGGTGAGCGGGGTGACGAGGCCGAAGGCGGCCAGCCCGCCGACGGGGATCAGCACCCGCAGCATCTCCTCTGTGCCGTAGGCGCAGGAGGACATCACGTCCGAGGAGAGGACCGCGAGCGCGGTGGGCTTGCCGAGGCGCTCGGAGGAGAGGCGGTCCGAGACGATCGGCGGCCCGAGGAGCGTCCGCTTCAGGCGGTAGCTGAGCGCCTCGGGGAGCGAGCTCGCGAGGGCGAGGGCGGCCGGCCGGGGGGCGGTCGCCCAACGCGAGCGTGCCGCGGTCGGCTGCCCGGTGCCGCTCCCCTCCGGGGGGGCCAGGGTCTCACCGGCCATCGACAGACCTCATCGGGAGGCGGTGGGCGTCACGACGGGCGCACCCACGGAGCGCTCCTCGGTGCTGCGCGGTCCTCGATGCCGGTCGCCATCGTCCCCACCTCCCCGCCGCATCGTACGGAGCGCCTGGCCGACCCGCACGGCCGGGCGCGCCGGATGGGCGTCGTGGAGCGCGCGGCGGTCGTCCGCTGCCGGTGGATTCCCTTGCCACCCAGCAACTTCTCTCACATCGGACGCGAGAACGGTCGTTAGGCACGAGTCGAATCGCCGAACGCCGCGGATGGACCCACCCATGTCGGAAAGTCGAGCCCAGCACACCACGCCGTCGAGCGGGCGTCGTCCGGCACGCCACCCCGCCGTCGAGCGACCGCCCTCCTGGAGCCCCCTCGCCACCCGCCACGGCGCGCACCACCCGGGCCACCGGCCGGCGGCAGCACCGCATCCACGCGCCCAGTTCCCCCGGGCGCGTGGATGCCTCCTCCTCCTGCTCCTCCTCCTCGGCGTGCTCGCCGGCCTCGCGCTCTCGCCGCTGTTCTCGCGCGCCGGCTCGGCATCCTCGCTCGTGCGCCTGGGGGGGGTGCTCGCGCCGCCCCCCGGCTCGGTGCTCCTCGGCCCGGTGCCGCCGCGCCGCGCGATCACCCTCGACGTCGTGCTCGTGCCGCGCGACCCGGCGGGGCTCGCGGCGCTCGCCTCCTCGGTGAGCGACCCGTCGAGCCCGCGCTTTCGCCACTTCCTCGCGCCCGCGGCGGTGGCGGCGCGCTTCGCGCCGTCGCGCGCGGTCGTCTCGGCGGTGCGCTCCGGCCTCGCGGCGCGCGGGCTTTCGGGTGGGGTGCTCTCCGACGGCGGCCTCGTCGTCTCCTACGCGACGACGGCCGGGGTGCTGGAGTCGGCCTTCTCGCTGGGCTTGTCGGACTACCGCGTGCCGGGACGCCCCTCCCCCTCCTACGGCGCCTCCGCGGGGCCGCTCCTCGGGCGCGCGATCGCCCCCGCGGTGGCCTTCGTCGCGGGGCTGAGCGACTTCGACGCCGCGCTCGCCGAGGGCGCGCCCGAAAGCCGCGCCGTGCCGGGGCGCGCCGTCACCTCGTCGGGCTCCTCGGGCGGCCCCGTCCCCTGCGCGGCGGCGGTCGCGACGGGGGGGATGACCGCCGACACCTTGGCGTCTGCCTATGACCTCTCCCCCCTCTACGGGGCGGGCGACTTCGGCCAGGGGGTGCGCGTCGCGCTCTTCGAGCTCGAGCCCTTCCGCGCGGACGACGTCGCGCGCTACGCCTCCTGCTACGGCCTCGCGCCGCGGCTCGCGGTGCAGCGCGTCGACGGCGGCGCGGGGGTGGGGGCGGGCTCGGGGGAGGCGGCGAGCGACGTCGAGTCCCTCCTCTCGGTGGCGCCCCGCGCCCGCCTCTCGGTCTACGAGGGGCCGTGGTCTGAGTCCGGGGTGATCGACACCTACTCGGCGATCGTCCTCGGCTCGCGGGCCGCGGTCTTGTCGACGAGCTGGGGGATCTGCGAGGGGGAGCTCTCGCCGGGGCTCTCTGCTGCTGAGGACAGCATCTTCGAGGAGGCCGCGGCGGGGGGGATGAGCGTCGTCGCCGCCTCGGGGGACCACGGCTCGGAGGACTGCGCGACCGGCTGGGGCTCTCC
>Ga0307373_10000702_pt1 | contig 64638 bp, 62 predicted proteins | sample OX2MG_FD_202534 | JGI IMG/M metagenome (GOLD analysis project Ga0307373, IMG submission 202534) | Soil microbial communities from Risofladan, Vaasa, Finland - OX-2 | ecosystem: Environmental > Terrestrial > Soil > Coastal area > Acid sulfate soil | place: Finland: Risofladan, Vaasa | collected... | reverse complement strand
TGTCCTTGGTGATGGTCGGCGCCAGAGCGACAGATCCTTAAAAGGGCACGAGGCCGGTGTACGAAAGGGTCAACCCTGGGCACTCAACCACCACCCAGGAATCGTCGCAGTGTACGAACGTAGAAACGGGCTTTAGTTGCCGACGCCGCCCGTATTCGCCGCGTGCCTCGCCACCCGACGTGGGCCTGCATCGGTTGGGTTGGTCTCGGCTCTAAGCGCAGCCGCAGCAAACCCCAAAGTCATGACCACCGAAATGACACTGAGCATGCTGGCTGTCATAAAAATCACGATGCTGAAGGCGTCGACGACGGGCGGGCCGCCGAATCCGGCGGTGAGCAGATACGGTGCGTCGGACGGCTGGTAGCTCATCTGGCTGGGATAGACATTGATCAGACCAGCCCCGATGAACCAAAAGGGTCCGTAAAGGACGATCAGGAAAGACGCACCAATCAGTCCGAGCACGAGGGCTGTTCGCTTGGTGCGTCTGAGGGTCGCGGCTGCGAAGAGAGCCACTACAAATACGTTCACGAAGGTCCCAAGGAACACGTAGATCGGCCATTGGGCCTGCCGAATCCCCCCGGCGGGGTTGAACAGTACACTCCCACCGTCGGGCAGCACCTCCGAGGCCACCAGCCAGACTGGAACTGTGGTGAGAAGGGCTATTGCCGCGCTACGAAGTGCGATCGCTGAGCGCTTACGGATCATGCGCCTTCGCCGCATATCCTAACCCCAGCCCGCCGCGCCTCTTCGAGCTTGCGGCGCTCGGCGCGCCCAAGCGCTTGCATCTGACCCCGTAAGGCCGGAGCCGCGTCCAGCCGCGCGCCCGGTCCCATCTCAGGGTTCCCTGTGTTCATCGCGTCGAACTGGTGGGCTGTCGTTATTAAACAGTTATCAGTACCAATTTCCTTACGCCCAAGACCGGCTAAAGCGGACACGCGGAGCTCGGCAACAAGCCAAGCTGACACCCATCGAGTCCGAGACGGTGCGTCCGCCAAGGGTCCTCGAATGTCCCGTTCAGCAGGAGGCGAGTCTGAGGCAGTGCACGAGCTCGCATCCGACGACCCGGACCAACGTGGAGGCGTGCTGGTGCTGGAGACTCGTGTTCGCCGTGTTCACCTTGACGAGAACATCCTCGCGCCCGGTGAGCTGAATCGGATCGATACGGATCGCTGAGGCCACTGATCACGAGCTTTCAGCAGTTCTACGGGCTCACGCCAACCAACCTCCAGCGGTCGGAACTGGCTACCATCCCAGAGTCCGCGCATAGAGGACCGGACATCGACCGCCGAAATGCAAGTCGATCGTCCTGACGAGTTAGTGTGCTCGACACCCAGCACGGTCTGAAACAGACCGGCGCATGCGAAACGATCCCCGGAGTCGGGTTGAATCTAACTTGCCTGCGATTCTCGTACCAAGGCGAAGTAGTGACCCGACTCCATATCCGCAATGAGCCCTGGCCGGACGGGCTGCCAGCCGAGCAGCGCGCGTGTCTTCGTGCTCGATGCCGGCTGGTCACTCGCGAGAACCACGCCGAGAAAGCCGAACTGATCGGCCGGCGCTGGTGTCGTCGGCAGGTTCAGCTTTCGACCGATTACTTCAGCCATTTCGCGCGTGGGTACGGCCTCATCACCGACGGCGTGCCAGACCGATCCGGCTGGAGCCTTCTCGACCGCCAAGCAGAAGAGCTGAGCGGCGTCCAAAACGTGCACGGCTGGCCATCGGCTGGAGCCGTCACCGACATAGCCGGAGACTCCCTTCTCGCGCGCGATCGCGATCAGCCTCGGGATCAAGCCGTGTACATCTCCCTCGCCGTGCACCGACCGAGGGAGACGAACCACTGATGAGCGGACGCCGTGTGAAGCCAGCGCAATCGCCGCCCGAGCGTTCTCACCCCGAAGGGCCGCGGGTCCGCCGGCGCTGATATCGTCACTCTCGGTAGCCAGCCTTCCGGGCACGGCCGGTGTGCCCGATGCGATGACGAGGGGATGGTCGGATCCCGCCAGCGCCTCACCCAAGGCCTCGATCGCTTGGCGATCGAAGGCCGCAGCCTGCGCAAAGCCGTCAGGAGTGAAGGCAACTGCATGTTTGTAGGCCAGGTGGATCACTGCATCCGAGCTCCTGGCTCCGGTCTGCAGTATCTCGACGTCATCGAGATCGCCGCGTAGCACATCGACTCCCGAAGCGTCTAGCTTCGCGGCGGCGGCGTCCGAGCGGGCAAGGCCAGTAACTTCATGACCCGCCTTCAGAAGCTCCGGCACCACGGCCGAGCCGATCCAACCACTCGCACCGGTGACGAATATGCGCATCTGAACTCCTCCACAACATGGGTGATGACACTTGGTGACCTCATCCTAGCAGGAGTGACGGCACTGAGTGCCATCGTCGCCTAGAATCACGGCATGCCGAGATGGGAACCCGCTGCCGAGGCAAGGCTGCTGGATGCGGCGGTAGCCCTATTTGAGGAGCGTGGCTACGACGAGACCACGGTCGCGGAGATCGCGGAGCGGGCGGGGTTGACCAAGCGCACTTTCTTCCGCTACTTCGCGGACAAGCGCGAGGTGCTGTTCTGGGGCGCGGAGAGAATCGAGGATCTATTCATGGGAGCCATCCAGTCGGCTCCGCCCGCTGCGTCGCCTCTCGACGCAGTTGCACTCGGGCTCGAAGCCTTTGGCCGGAGCCTCGAGGGCCAGGGTGAGGTTGCTGCACGCCGCATCCGGATTGTGCAAGCAAGCCCGGAGCTGTCTGAGCGGCAGCTGATCAAGTTCGCGTCGATGGCCGATACGGCGTCGCGCGCGCTGCGTAGCCGGGGCGTCAGCGCCGACGCGGCCGTCCTCGCGGCCGAGACGGGGATGACGGTCTTCCGGGTCGCGACCGCCCGTTGGCTCGAAGACACGAGTGACAGTACGCTTCCTCAGCTCATCGCGGAGGCGTTCGCACAACTGCGGGCCGTGGCGAGCGCCTGAGTTCGGGCGGCTTCTGGGCTCGCAGCGCTCACCAGAGTTGAAATGGGCGGCATACGAACGCCGGCGCAGCCACTGGATGCACTTTAGTGTGTCAAATAGTGTGTCAGCCGCCGCGAAGGGGCTGCGTTGACAGGCCGGTAGTGGTGATTTCGAATACAGAAATTTGGTGGACCCGATCGCGCCAGCCACCGGACGGACTTTCCGCGCACCTGAAGCAGAGCGCTCGGCTTAATCGACTCCGTGAGGGAGACAGCGCGGGCCGGCGGATGAGCTTGTAGGATCGCCCGGTCTGCGGGCTCGAGTCGAGGTCTCTTCACCTGCCAGCGAACTACGCGCAGTTGATGACGGAGAAAGGTCGGCCTGTCCCGCGAAGCCGTCCAAACGCCGCCAATTTTCGCCGCACCAATTCCCGATGCCACCCCGAGCACTGTTTCGGGCTGCACGAGCATGCCAGTTAGTGCAGCACGGCTCACGACACTGCTCAGCGCTGCCAGGAGTAGCTCAGCCTCGGCGTCTCGTGCTCCAAGCCTGAGGTCGACCAGGCCGAAGAACAATCGGAGCCAGGAGTAAAGGAACGCGAACACCATCGGGACCGCGATCCTATCGTTCAGTCAAGCCAAAACTGGGTAGCCAACCTGCGGACGAATAAGTGACGCCCACAGCCAGGTATAAGTAACCAGGGTTTGGAATCCCTCCCGCTCCGTAGTTACCGTACGCCCTCGCTAATTGGCTTCGCCTTCGCGCAAGAACGTAAGGATGGCCGCGGCGCTCTCCGCGGGTGCGGTGACCGGGCTCGCGTGTCCGTGGCCCTCGACGGCGATGGTCCGGCTCTTGGGCAGCACTCGCTCGAGCTCCTCGATGGCGCGTCGATGATGGGTCTGCGTCGCCGTCCCCCACATCAGCAGTGTGTCCGCGGAGATCGCGCCGTACCGCGTTACGTCGGAGAGCAGTTGGTCGATGCACGCGAACTCGCGAACCCAGGCCGGAGTCCGACTGACCTGCTCCAACCAGGCTGGCTGGGCACGCCTAGCCTCGATTTCTGCCGGTGGAACCTTTACCCCTTCACGCAATCCGATGACGAGGGCCGTTTCCAGGTCGCCGCGCCCGACAGCCGCTTCCATCTCTGCGCGATGTGCTTCGGAAATAATCGCCCCGTTAACGGGGAGCGGCGGCTCGACGACGATCAACTTCTCGACGTCGGTTAAGAGTGCGGCGCCGAGCGCGACGATTGCCCCCGATGAGGTGCCCCAGACCCATCTCGGCGGGCCGACTTCGTCGAGGACCGCGCAGACGTCCTCGTACTCTCGCTCGTAAGAGTAGCCGGGGCTATCGTCGCTGAATCCGTAGCCACGTCGACCTATAGCGACGCAGGTCACGGTAGAGGCTAAATGGGCCACGAGCGGGGCCAGACGCGTTGGATGACCCAACCCTCCGTGCACCAGAACCAGCGAGGGACCCGAGCCAGTGGCCAGCCAGCGAATGACGGTGCCGTCCGTCGATGTTGCCTGGTTGGGCATCGCGGGGAGTCTACAGCCCTGGGCGGCCTGAGCCGTGGTGCCTCGCGATGGAGTCCGTGTTCGGGGCGCAGTCGCCAGCGGCCCCCGAGGACCTTCGCCCGAAGAAACACGAGGTCGGGTACGACCGGCGGGACTGTCGCGATCCGTCGGTCTAGTTGATAGCGGAGCCCCAGACGATGCAACTGTTGGCGCAACCGGACTTCGGGACCCGTGTCGCGCTTTCTATTTGCACGCATGACGTTTCTCGCGGCAGGTGACGAGGCCCAAGACTGCTCCGGGCGGCGAGCACCAGATGAGCCAGGTCGCGTCAAGTCGCTAGAGCCAAACATATGTTCTGGTCAGAGCCACTCGAAGGATACCAACTGGATGCCTGTTTGCCGAAAGCCATTCGGCCTTCGTGATCTCTCGCGTTGCATAGCCAGCTTAAGTAGATTGCGGCTTCGCCGCTTGCACGACCTGGCTCAACCGGTGGGTTAGCAGGTTGGATAAGGTGCAGAATAGGGTGCGGAATCGGGTGCAAAGTTAGACGGCGGTGCGCCCATTTCCTAGACGCCAGCCTGATTTCGAATTCAGAAATTTGGTGGACCCGAGGGGATTCGAACCCCTGACCTTCTGAATGCCATGCACACGGTTGACCGTCCACCAGAGTCCACCAGGGTCGTTTTCGAGTTCAAACCTGACAGTGATTACAGGCGATCAGTCCACCAGAGTCCACCGGAGTCCACCCGATAGGCTGTCAAACGGACCGCAACATTCACTTCAAGGATCGCTCGGCCTTCCTCAGGTTCGTAAGCCGGGTCGCCGGCTTGGCGGTCATTAGACCGACCGAGGCCGTGGAGACACCTCGCAGATTATCGTGCTGTCTAGCCTGCATCGTCTAGCGGCATCAGAACGACACGACTCTGGTTCTATGGCGCGGCCTGGCGGTCGACGCGGTACTTGATGTGAGTGACGCCGGGAGATGCGACCACCGTCATCGGAGCGAACTGCAGGGCGCCGACACCGTCAAGCAACCGCTCGCCCGCGCCGAGCACGATCGGCACGATGTGGAGGTACAGCTCGTCGAGCTGGCCGGCGCGGAGAGTCTGTCGCACAGTGTTCGCGCCGCCCGCGATGTGTACGTCTTTGTCACCAGCGGCTTCACCGGCCTTGCGCAGCGCTGATTCGATTCCGTCCGTGACGAAGAAGAACGTGGTTCCACCCTGCATATGGAGCGGCTGGCGGGGGAAGTGAGTCAGGACGAACACCGGGGCGTGGTACGGCGGGTTGTCTCCCCACCAACCCTTCCAGCTCTCGTCCCACTCCCCGCGGTTGGGGTCGAACATGTGGCGGCCCATGATATAAGCGCCGGCGTTGCTGGGCGATGCGATCCCTTCGACTATGGCTGAGTCGGGCGTTTCCGGTATCGGCGGCATGCCCTGCATCCTTCTCCACGCCGCCGTCTCGAACATCCAGCCGTGCAAACTCATGCCGCCTTGGCCGATCGGGTTTTCGAGGCTCTGGTTCGGTCCCGCGGTGTAGCCATCGAGCGAGATGGATTGGTGGCAGCGCACGATACTCATCACTTTCGGTCTACAACGTTAATGATCTGGGCGCCCTCGCGGCCCACTGCCGGATACCCTGTTAGATGGTCTCGTTATCGGTTGCGTCGATCCGTGGACCTTGATGTACCAGATGTGCATCAACGACAACAAGGTCGAAGAGTTCTCGAAGACAGGGGAGCTGATGCAACCTTGGGAGGCCTACGCTCCGCCCCGGGTCAGCAGAACGAGCCAGCCAAAGTGACGGTTGATTCGAGCCGATTAAGGTGTCAGATAGGGTGTCAAATAGAGTGTCAGTTGCAGTCCTCGTAGTACGGGATGACAGCACTGATGCCAACTCTGATCTCGGAAATTTGGTGGACCCGAGGGGATTCGAACCCCTGGCCTTCTGAATGCCATGCACACGGTTGACAGTCCACTGGAGTCCACCAGAGTCGTTTTCGAGTTCAGACCGGCCATTCCCGGTGGTCGAGTAGTCCACCAGAGTCCACAGAAGTCCACCGGATAGGCTGTCAGATCTACCGGAGCATACATGTCGATCGCGCCAGCCCCTGGACAGACTTTCCGCACACGTCTAGCAGCGCGCTCGGCTTCATCGACTCCGCGAACAGGCAGCGCGGGCGGGGGGTGAGCTTGTAGACGGGCATCACCGCCGCGCCCGCACCGATTACCAGCGGGTTCGGCATACCGAGCACGAGTGGCTGTTCAGCCCGAGGCGGGAGCGGGCTATGCGGGACGCCCGCCGCGGTCAGGTCGTTATGTTGAGAGTCCGTCGCTATAGAATCGCCTCGCGCAGCTTGATCTCCGTCCGTTCATCGCCGGGCGTGTAGAGGTAGAGGCGAAGAGAAGGCTCCTCAGCGCTCTGCCTCTGAACGAGGCTTTGCTCGTGACGGGCCTCCACTTGGATCCAGGTGCTTCGGTCGCTTAGCCTGTGCGAGTGGGAGTTATGGCGTTAGTAACTAGTTTTCGGCACCTCTTCATGTTGACCAAGCCATGGCAGAGAATGGTGATCGGCCTGATTGCGATCGCCGCTGTTGTTGTCCTCGTTCTGGTCGCGTTCAGCGGAGGAAAAGCGACCAGAGCTCCAGTCGTCTCGTACACACTTCGGGGACTCTTCTTGGTGGGCCTGGTCGGCGCGTCAGGATACCTTGCGAGTCGGCGCCGCAAGCCATAACCTCCGCTTCGGTGTGCTCTTCGTGGTCCCCTTCTTCCTGCAGGACGGCCCCCACGTCAGTCCTGGCGAGGCTGGGTTTGAGCTCATGGTCCTACCCGCCGCTCTCGGGGTCATGGCTCCTTTCGGCGGTCGCCTGGCGGATCGGTTCGGGGCCAGGCGTGTGACGACTGCCGGAATGCTAGTGAGCGCAGGCGGCGGTGTCTTGATGGCGTTTGCCCACGATCCCTTGTTACCTTTGCTGATCGAGCTGGGGTTGATAGGACTCGGCTTGGGAGCCTTCACCCCGGCCAATAACGCCGCCATCATTGACCAGCGCTCCGCCAGCCGAGGCGGGGCTCGCCTCGGGCATCCTCAATATGAGTCGCGGTCTCGGTACGTCTTTAGGGGTGACGCTGACGGCGATCGTCTTCAGCTTCGCGGCGGACCCTTCGAGAGGCCTCAGCGATGCAGCTTTCTTCCTTACCGGAATCGCGCTCCTGGCTGCCCTTATGACCAGATTCCGTGGGAGGCCGGCGTTGGTATCCCACGCCAAAGCAGGCTGATTCCAATCTGCGGGTGAAATGATGCCCGGCCCACGACGCCACGCGGCGCGCCAACACTGACCGCTGGCGAAGCCTCCTCCTGAACATCTACCTGAGCCCGCAGCACCAGCCGGGTGACCTGGTTCCTCTGCCGGAACCGGGGCAAGGGGATGCCGGCTACGACCCTTTGGCGAGGTGACTCGGCACTTCGCGGCCATGGAGGAGCCGGCCCGCGAACAAGCTCGGCCGGCGTGGTCAAGTTCGGCGTCGCACAAGGCCACACGCGGGCAGCGCTCGGGCAGCCACTCCACCATTCCCATCTGGATCTCGCGCGGGTGGGAAACCGCCACTCAGGAACCCAGGACCATCCCGTCGACCGCGATGGTCTGTGGGTTGCCGCCCTGCTTCCAGGTGAGGTTGGAGAGCGGATAGGCAGCAGGGCCGTGCAGCACCGTACCGTTGAGGTGGAAGCGCGAGCCGTGGCAGGGACAGTCAAAGGATTTTCCCGCCTGGTTGAAGACGACCGAGCAGCCCAGGTGCGAGCAGTTGACCGCAAAGACGTTGAGGGTGCCCACCTCATCCTTGACCACGAACCCGGCGAACGCGAGCTCACCCGCTGCGTTGTCTCCGCCGCCGTTGGCCATGATGAATGCCGAGTTGGGGCTGGTCGGGGCGTCGAACCTGACGGCGTCCGCGTTGGCGAGCTGGTCGATGGGAGTGCTCAGCGTAACCGTGACCGGCGTCTTCTTCTGCCCCTTGGGCGGCGCCGGCCAGAGGTAGACGAGGACGGGTGCGAGGACGGTGCCGACGGTGGCGGTCAGGAGGCCGGCAATCCACCACCCGAGGAATTTCCGTCGGTTGACACGCGGGGCAGATGAGGAACCGGCCATCGGGCCCGAATTCAGCACGGTCAACTCGAGGAACCCGGATACTGTCCGAGGGTGATGGTGACTGTCTTCCCGGGCCCGCCGCTTTGAATGATCTGGACTAGGACCTTCTGCCCGGGCATCAGGTTCGCCAAGACCTCACTCAGCGCCGCGTCCGACGGGGTCGGATGCCCGTCTACCGCGGTGATGAGATCGCCGGGCAGAATCCCGGCTGCCGCGGTCGGCCCTCCGGGTTCGACGGAAGCCACCAGCGCGTCACCAGCACCAGAGACGGAGAAGAGCGAAACCCCGAGGTAGGCACGGTGGGAGTTGATCACATGGCCATAGCGGACGAGCTGAGTCGCGATGTCCTTGGCCATGTTGCTAGGGATCGCGAACCCGATTCCGTTGGCCTGGTCGCCGAGCTGGGGATCGATTGCCGCCAGGGTCGGGATTCCAACCACCTGTCCCTCGAGATCGACCAATGCGCCCCCGCTGTTGCCGGGGTTGATGGGCGCGCTGGTCTGGATCACGCCGGGCAAAGTGACGCCGCCGCCCTCGCTGACAGTGCGATTCACCGCGCTGACGATCCCATCGGTGACCGAGCTGGTCAGTCCGAGCGGATTGCCGATCGCGAGCACGATGTCACCCACCTGCAGTGCGCTGGAATCACCAAACGTGGCGGGCTGGAAACCGTTGCCTTGGATCCGGAGAACGGCCAGGTCGTCGGCACGGAAGACCCCCACCAGGCTGGCTGCATAGCGTGTGCCATTCGCCAGTGTCACCTCGAACGAGGTCGAGCCGGAGGCGACGTGTGCGTTGGTGATCACATCGCCCTTGGAGTCGAAGATCACGCCTGATCCCAAGCCCGAGAGGTCTGCACCTGAACTGCCGACCTGGTCACTGACCGCACCACATCAACGATCTGGCCTTGCAGCGCGACCGCCTGTGACGTTGCGCTGGCGGGAGGGGCAACGGTTGTCGTGGCGCCCGAGCTTGCCACGGTCTTGAGACCGGATGCCATGACTGCTGGCAGGAGGAGCCAACCGAGGCCCCCCCGCAGAAGTCCGGCTACCGCCGCCCCGAGAACGCCCAGCAGCCGGGGCCTGTTTGAGCTAATCATGTCTATCTCCTAAGGTCGGGAGTTGGGTCAAGCGGCCGGGTTGGCGACGACCCAGCCCACAGCTGCGGCGCTGACCGAATGCTTGAGCACATGGCCTTGGATCTCAGAGGGGACCGGATTCGGCACCACCTGGGGCGGCTTGGTCGCGGTTGCATTTTCGTAGACAGTTGTCGCGCCGACTTCAGGGTCTGTGAGCACGAAGAGGACCGGCTTGTTGAAGTTCACAACCAGCGCGCCGGAGCTGTTCAAGACTCTGAACGCGAAGTCGCTGACCACCGTCTGTCCCTTGGGGACGTTGCTCTGCCAGTAGCTTGGGGTGCCCTGGAGAAGCTCAAACGTCACCGGTTCGGTGAAGGCGTCGGCCGGGATCTGGACCGAGAGCTGGCCCGAGGTCACAGTCGCGGCCACGCCCGGTTTGAACTTCACAGTGGCCATCACTTTCGGAAAGCCGTATGCGGTGAGGCCGGCCGGTACCGCCGGAGTAGATTGGATTGTCTGGGCGGCAGCGCTTCCACACGCGGCTAGAACGAACCCACTCAACAGCACGGCCAGCGTATGTCTTTGATTCAGCATCCTTGGTCTCCTCCTAGCTTCGGCGCGATCCGTGCCACATGTGACCCCGAGGCACGAGACGGGTCGAAGGCAAATCCTGCGAGCGGTCACGAAAGCCACGCTAGCGGGGCATGTTGACTGGTCGACAAAGCCATGCTTAAAGGCCTCCAAAGAAGGAGGAGGGCTCTCCTGGCTGAATGCGCAGAGCCGCTGCCCGTCCGCTGGAAGCTGGCCCGGCGCGATCTTTTGGCTGACCTTTAGAAAGCAGCCATAGTTTCTTTAAGGAATGCGCGTCCTCGTCGTCGAAGACGAACAGCGGCTTGCCGCCACATTGCGGCGTGGCTTGACCGAGATCGGATTCGCGGTTGACCTGGCCTATGACGGGGACGAAGGACTGGCGGCCGCGCTCGGCGCGCCATACGACGTCCTTGTCCTCGACATAATGCTGCCCAAGCTCGACGGCTTGCTCCTGACTCGGGAGCTGAGGTCTCGACGCGTGTCCACCCCAATCCTGATGCTGACCGCTCGCGATTCGGTGGAGGATCGGGTGAAGGGGTTGGGTGCCGGCGCCGACGACTACCTCGTCAAGCCGTTTGCGATGCGAGAGCTGATCGCAAGGATCAGCGCGTTGGCGCGCCGGCAGCTGCCCGACCGCAGCGAAGTGCTGCAGGCCGGACCCATCTTGATGGACACCACTGCCCACGCCGTCCGGGTGTGCGATCAGCCGGTTGAATTGACGGCCAAGGAGTTCGCCGTCCTCCAGTTCTTTCTGCTCCACCAGAGGCAACTGCTGACGCGGAGCCAGATCATCCAGAATGTCTGGGACTACGACTTTGACGGCGGCCGCGGCCTGATCGAGGTCTACGTCGGTCGTCTGCGGCGGAAGGTCCTGGAGGCCGGCGGCGGTAACCCGTTCGTGACGCTGCGTGGCGTTGGATACAGGTTCGATCCACAGTGAGGTCGACCACCGGTTCTAGACCAAAGCCGCTGAACAGACTATGGGCGACGACTCGCGGCCGCCTGACGTTGATTTCGGTGGCGATCCTGACCGTCGCGGTCAGCATCGCGGGGGCAGCTACTTACGAGGCATTCGCGATCAGTGGCGCCGCAGACGTGGATGGAACCCTCCTCGCCGAAGCGGCGGTCCTCGCGAGTGGAATCGAAGAGAACGGCGGCCAGCTAACCTTCCGCGGCAATCAGCTCCCGAGCGAGACTGAGACCGGGATCGCGGTCTCGGGTGCTGTTGTCACCCCGCTTGGCGTGGTGCTGCAGACGCCACGCCAACCTCTGGCAGAGGCCACAACGTTGATGGGCATCGTGAACCAGGTCCGGCAGGAACGACATAGCGTCTGGATGACGGCAGCCGATGTCCAGGGCGTTCCGCGGCGCATCTATGCCGAGCCCTTGTCCAATGCGGACGGACTCGGGGCAGTGCTGGTCGTGAGCCGGTCGATCAAGGAACTCCAGTCGCAGCTAGACCGGCTGCTCCTGCTCCTGCTGCTGTTCGGAGGCATCGTTGTCATTCTGGGTGGCGGACTGGCGTACTGGCTGGCAGGTCGGGTTCTCAGACCCGTGCACACCATTTCTGCAGCCGCGCGCTCATTGGGCGAAACCAATCTCCACCGGCGGGTCGAGACCATGGTTCCCAACGATGAGCTCGGCGAGCTCGTAAGCACCTTCAACGGCATGTTGGAACGACTCGAGTCTTCCTTCAACGGCCTCAAGCAGATCACCGCTGATGCGTCTCACGAGCTGCGGGCTCCGCTGGCCCTGATGCAAACCGAAGTCGAGGTCGCACTTTCTCGCCCTCGATCGGAGATCGAGTACGTGCGTGTGCTGCGGTCGGTCCACTCCGAAATCGAGCATCTGAGCGGGACGACCGATCGCCTCCTCATGTTGTCACGGGCCGACGCCGGTGCTCTTCAGGCCACCTTGGAGAAGGTTGACGTCACCGATTTCCTGCACGAGGCTGCTGCCCGGTGGACGACTATCGCAGCCAGGCGGCGGGTCAAGCTCCAGGTCGAGGGGCCGGATTCCGGAGCCATGGAGGCCGACCCCTTGCTCTTGCGCCGTCTCATCGACAACCTGCTCGACAATGCGATCCGCCATAGCCCGCGCGGCGGCCGGATCTGGCTCCGGGCGTTTGATGCGAATGCGACGTGGACGATTGAGGTCGCCGATGAGGGCCCGGGAGTCCCGCTGGGTGAGCGCGAAAAGATCTTCGTGCGCTTCTCACGCACCGACAGCGCGCGGACGCGGCAAGGAGGAGGTGCCGGACTCGGATTGGCCCTGAGCTCTGCCATCGCCAAGGCTCATGGCGGTGAGCTCTCGCTTGCCCCGAGGAAAGAACCAAGAGGAGCCGTGTTCCTTCTTCGCCTTCCCCACCAGCCTGCGGGCGAGGTTGCGGCCGCCGAGCCCGCAGGGCAAGTCCAAACCTCGTCCTGGCACACCCGCAAGCTCGCAACGCTGAGCGCAGCGGTGCGGAAGCTGGCGCTCTGACCATCTCTGCCGCGTTTCCCCCTGGTCTCAGACCGCGCCAGCAGGCGAGTCATCGAGGTCGATCCCCGAGGCCGTGTCGCGTCGCGGTTTCCACGGCCGCTTTCAAGCGGGGCATAAGGGCCCGCACATCGGCGGCGGCCTTGGGGCGGACCAAGGACTGACGGTCCATGCAGCTGGTCCTCAGCTGGCCCGTCCGGCTGCTCGTCGTTGGGATATTGCTGTTCTCCTTGTTCGTGGACGGGGCCGGCTATGTGTACCGCATCGCCAACCACTATCCCCTGACCGGAAACGTGCCGGGACTGCCGCCGAACTTCGGTGGCTGGCCGCTCTACATCCACAAGGGCCTCGACCTCTCAGGCGGGACCCAGATCGAATACTTGCTGACGAACTTTCCGCCCGGCCAATCTCGCGCTGACGTGCAGCAGCGGACCATCAGCGTCATCACCAAACGCGTCAATTCGCTGGGTGTCAGCGAGCCCGAGATCCGCGGGGCGGGGAACAATAACGATCGCATCGTCGTCGACCTCGCAGGGGTCACCGCCGCCCAGGCCCAGCAGTCCATCGGCGCTGTCTCGAAGCTGGTCTACACGAAGTGGGTCCCGGACCCCAAGGTCACAGGCGGTCCGCAGCCCGGCTACAAACCCGCGTTCACCGGCCTGACGGGAGACGACATCTCGAGCGCCACCGCCGCTATCGACCAGCAAGGAATCGGATGGGTGGTGAACGTGACCTTCACATCGCAGGGTTCAGACCTGTTCGCCACCCTCACACGCGCGGCCGTGGCCGCCTGCCCGGGTACCCCGGGAGTCGACGCGACTGCCAGTTGCCCGCAGCGTTTCCTGACCATCTGGCTCGACCTGACCCAGCAGGACATCGCCAACTGGGAGAACCGGGCATACGCCGACAAGGTCTCGCAGAACTACGACCCGGGCTGCCTCGCCACCGCAACGCCCACCACAGTCTGTCCCAAGCTCATCGTCGACGCCATCACCCAGCAGGAGATCGACGGCGGGCAGGCGCTGATCAGTGGGTCCAACTTCACCCAGCAGAGCGCCAACGACCTGGCCACCGGCATCAACGCTGGGTCACTCCCGGTCGACCTGAAGGTGCTTGACGTGACGCAGATTTCCTCCACCCTCGGCTCCCAATCGGTGAATCTCAGCCTGGCTGCCGGTCTCCTCGGCCTCTCGATCGTGGTCATTTTCATGATCGTCTACTACCGCGTTCTCGGTCTGGTGGCGAGCATTGCCCTGCTCTTCTACGCGGGTGCCGTCCTGGCGGTCTTCAAGGTCGTGCCGGTGACGCTTACGCTGGCCGGGATCACCGGGTTCATCCTTTCCGTGGGCATGGCCGTCGATGCCAATGTCTTGATCTTCGAGCGTTTCAAGGAAGAGGTGAGGTCCGGGCGCACGATACCTGCGGCGGTCGATGCTTCCGTTCACCGCGCCTGGCCGGCGATCCGCGATTCCAACACCTCCACCTTCATCACCTGCGTGATCCTCGGGTTCGTCGGCCCGATGCAGGTGAAAGGTTTTGCGATCACGCTCGCCATCGGCGTGGTCGCGAGCCTTATCTCCTCCATCATCGTCACTCACAACCTGCTGGCGATCGTCCTCTCCGCTCGCGCCTTTCGACGGCCTGAGCTGCTAGGGGTGGAGCGTGCTCAACGGGTCTGAGGACATCGGCCCCGCGCCGGAGATATGGGCGCCAGGTCGGCGAGAACTCCCCGAATCGAGCACACCTCGTCCGCAGACGTATGGCGCAGCGTGCGCAGCAGCCGAGTCTCGCAACTGCTGCTGGTCCGGCACCGGCAGTCGGAGCTCTACATCAGCGCGGTCGCGCTCAACGTTTGATCATGGCTGGAGGCGGGCGGCAGGCTCAAGAGAGGCGCCCCGCTTGCCCATCCTAGCCCCAGAGGGGTCATGCATATTCCGGATCTGGTTGGCCGAACCAAACAGGGTGTCTGGCCAGTCTCGGCAAACGCATGTCGTCCGCCTCACAAAAGGTTCGCGAACGTGCTCAGACCTTCCCTTGGGTTGACGCGGAGACGCGGTAGCTGCCAGAGCTGGGCCCCGAGCTCGAGGTCCGAGTCTTGACGGGAGTCGATTAGGCCGCCGACGTAGCCGAACTGTTCCAACTGGGAAAACAGTTGGCGCTCGGCAGCGCCGGCGCCGGTTGGGCTCGGGTAGGGCCAGAGCCCGGTGTATGCGATGAACTGTACCGGCACTCCGGCAAGGCCCTGAAGCTGCTGCCGGCTGTCTGACACGATCGGCTTCAACCGCGCTTGGGTTAGACCCCAGAGCGCCACGTTGTCTTTCTGGGTGTGATCCTCAACCCAGAACCCCGCCGTCACGAGAGCAGTGACCTGCTCGGAGGTGATGTAGTGCTGTGTGTTGTTCGTCGCGCCCATCAGGCCGGTAGGCACAAAGAACATCGCCGTGTAACCGTGCTGCTGGAGGATTGGCACCGCGTTCTGCAGCGCCGACTCGCGGCCGTCGTCGAAGGTGAAGATCACTGGGCGGGCGGGAAGTGGGAGGCCGTAGAGGAGGTTGTCGGCAAGTCTGGTCAATGAGATAGCGGCATAGCCGTGCTGGACGAGGTAGGAGACCTGGCCGGCGAACTCTTCGGGACTCACCGTGAGTCCATAGTCGAGGTGATAGTCGTAGGCCGTCCGATAACGGGCGGGGTCGGGGTAGGGGGCAATGCGGTGGTACATGAGGATGGGAACCCGAGCATGGCGAGTAGGCACTGACGGCGGAAGCAACAACGGACCGTCCAAGGAAGTCGGCCCCTCGCCGACGACCTCAGGGATTCCATCCGCGGGCGTCGATACGTAGACGCTCATCGCTACGTAGGCGGAGGCAACGCCGGCCGGCCGGAGCGCCTCGGGATCGGTGAAGGTGACCGTTACCGGAACCCGCCAGAGCCCAGACGCCGTCGCGAGATCCTCAGGGCTAGCCCAGGTCGCGCCTGCCACTGGATCACCGGATTCGACCTCACTCACCGGAGCCGCGCCGAACTTCGCCTGCAGCATCGCCGTCCGAGCCGGTTCCGATGGCCACTGAGTGCGCGCGAGCGGACTAAGCATGTTCCACTGGTCAGCGAAATCCCGGCTCTGGAAGTCCGCCATGAATGTCTCTACCAGCGATCGCGCTACCGCGACGGGCGGCGGGGAGAGGTTTGGCACGCGCGGACTCTGGTGGACCAGGTTCGCTGCGGTCGGTCCTTCGCCACATGTGCCGAGCGCCAGCGCCAGCGCCAAGCCTGTGACTGCGCCCCAATGCCGCCTTCGCACACCGCCTCTCATCCAAGCACCTGGGCACTGAAGTCTGCCACACGAGTGAAGCACCTCTCGCCTCCGGCCGCAATGACCTCCGCGTAATCAAACGCTGGGAGCCGAACGTAAAGACGAAATCCAGAGGGGCGCGTCAAACGTCCTCGCGCACTCAGCGCTGATCCTCCGAGCGGAATGGCCTCCCAGGTCGTGAGCTTCCAGGAAAGCTGTTGCCGATGTTCGCGCCGTCGCTGTTCGGACGAATCCGGCTCGATCCGTTTGATCAGGCTCGCTTCTTTGTGCCGCCGCTGAGTGTCTGGTCGTTGGCTTTTAGGTGAAGGCGTCGTCTCCGAGGCAGCTCACGCCAGCGGCGGCCACACCAGGCCAAACTGAGTTGCAGTCCTCCGGCGCGCCAGGACGCGACAGAGCTCTACAGGTCGATCGTACGGTCGTGCGTGATGTGCATTCGCACAATCGGGCCGCCCCTGCATCGAGCCGCCGGACTCTTCACACCGCACAGTCCGATCTGCGGGCGGGTCTGGCTCACAAAGCTCACGGAACCCAGGACCGCGATCGGAACTTGCTGACCTGCCACGACAGGCGCGTTGCCAGAACAGCAGGCTCGGGCTGGAACAGCTCGAGCGATGAGAAGTGGCTCTGGCGGAGATGACCGGCCAGGATTTCGAGGTCCGGGTCCTGCCGCCACGGCAAGATCACCCGAGATGGGCGCTTTTCGCGCAGCCAGCCGACAGCTTCGGGCCAGCTCCCGTAATCGAACAGCTCCCAGCTTGCTTCGACTCCGCGTCCAACCAGGCGCCGGGTGGTTTCACGCACGACGATGTCCAGAGCATCGAAGCGGGAACGCCGTGGCTCCAGCCCGACAACGAAGACTTCGGAGCCGGCCTCAATTGGAACGGTACTCCCGAGTTCAACGTCCGCTGGATGCATAACGCACAAGATCACTGGATTTGGAGTGCCCGACCGCTCGGTCGAGGCCTGTACCGCCTCAGACTCGACCATCACGATCCCTCCACGGTGTGTCGCTCGTCAAAGATCTGGTCGCGCCCGCTTTTTGCAAAGTCATACCAATCAAGGTGGCGCCACCATCTAAAAGCACGCTGAAGCCGAAGATGGCGTAGCTGAATGAGGAGATTGCCCTGGCCAAAGCAGGCGGCGCAGCGGATCTCCTTCAACTGTTCTTTATCCGAGGACCATAGCCTGCCTGTGAATCGCAGCCTATAAACCGGAGGTCGACATGAGCCAATCGAGAAGATCACGCGAACGCCTACAGCAATTCAGAGAACGCCTGCGGCGACGCCTGGAGATGCTGCAGCTCGAGGAGAGTCGGCTGGACATCGAATTGGCTAACGAAGTCGACGACCGCACGTGTTGGGCCGAGACTGGGGACCAAGCGCAGATGTTGGCAGAGCTGGAGTACGGCTTCGCTCGGCGTCGTGTGATCGAGATTAGCAAGGAGCGCACAGTTCAGGCGCTGAAGCGCGCCTTCAGCGGGTCATACGGGTTGTGCGAAGACTGTGGTGTGAAAATCCCCGAAGAGAGGCTGGAGGCCTGGCCCGAGGCCACCCGATGTGTCCGCTGCCAGCGCTCGTCAGAAATGATGCACCCACTCGCAGGCTGAATGGCCGCCGACAGAATTTTGATCTTGACGTTGTGTCGACGCCACCCGCCGATGCTCCGTCCGTACATTGGTCAGATTGAGTGACCGACGAACGCAATCCAGCTCGCGTCCCGGTGGCGCTGTAAAAGTTGAACGACGTAGTCTCCCGCGGTAGGCCTGTGAAACCACCAAAGGAGGACTACGTCGTTGAAGACAAGGGTAGCGCCAAGCGAGGTTCTGGAGGCGAAGATCGCCGAGCTCTTGAGCGAGGGCATCGGAGATAGCGATCGTCTCGCCCAGGTGGGGCGGCTGGGAGCCCAGCTCGTCCTGCAGAAAGGAATCGAGGAGGAGGTCGCCGCGTTCTTGCAGCGCGTCCGCTACCAGCGGACCGCAGAGGCTCGCGGCTCTCGCAATGGCAACCGCGCCAAGCGCGTGATGACCGCCGAGGGAGAGCTGGACCTCCAGGTGCCGCAACTGCGCAAAACCGCCCAGCGCTTCATCAGTCGTGTCATCCCCGACATGGGCATGGCAATCAGGACGCGACCGCTGGAAGCCTTGATCATCGGTGCCTACGTGCGCGGTCTCTCCGACCGCGACATCGAGAGCCTGCTCGAAGAAGCTGGCTTGGGCAAGCTCTCTCGGACCACGGCCAGCCAAATCTGCCAGGAGCTTCGAGCTCGCTACGCCGCCTTTCGGGCGCGGAGCTTGGCCAAGGTCGATCTCCTTGTCCTCTTCCTGGATGCCATCTACTTGCCAACCCGACCCAGCGGAGCCAAGGAGGGCGTCCTGGTGGCATGGGGTTACACCGAGTCGGGCGAACGAGTTCTGCTCGACGTCTGTCTCGGTCAGCGTGAGCGCCACGAGGACTGGCTGGAGATGGGGCGCGGCCTTGTTCGCCGTGGGCTGCGAGCGCCCTGGCTGTCGGTCATCGATGGTGCGCCTGGTCTGATCAAAGCGGTCGAGGAGCTGTGGCCGGACAGCGATCGTCAACGCTGTACCGTGCATCGACTTCGGAACGTGATCGCCAAGCTGCCGAAGAAGCCGGAGCTCATCGACCGCGTCCGCAAGGCTTACTGGTCGGCGCCGGACCAGGCCGGATCGGCAGTCGACGGTGAGGCTCGTCTGCGCGCCTTGGTTGGCGAACTGGAGGCCGAGTATCCGAGCGCTGCGGCGTGTCTGGCCGATGACCTGCCGGCGTTGTGCGTCCATCTCAACTATCCGCTTCGTCTTCGCAAACGGCTTCGCAGCACCAACTTGCTCGAGCGCTCGCTGGGCGAGCTCAAGCGAAGGACCAAGGTCATCGGCCGCTTCCCTGGTGAGACCAGCTGCCTCAGCCTTTGCTGGGCGGTTCTCGACCTCGTCGTCGGCGGTGCCAGAGGTCTCGGTCTCACTGACTTCGAGCATCGTCAACTCGCCGACATGCGCGCTGCCAAGCGCGCACTTCTCCCGGAGGAGATGACCGCTTAGAATGCGGACGCCGCGCGGAGAAACGTCTTCGCTTTTACAGCAGGTGCGGGACGCGACTTGCGGCTTCGTCCGTGTAGACCGTATTTGCCGGTAGATACCTGGCACGTAGTGTGTCAAATAGTGTGTCAACCGCTGCGTGGGCGCGGCACTGTGGGGCCAGTAACGGCGATTTCGAATACAAGAATTTGGTGGACCCGAGGGGATTCGAACCCCTGACCTTCTGAATGCCATTCAGACGCGCTCCCAACTGCGCCACGGGCCCACGCCGCGACCGCGCGAGTAGTTAAGGATACCGCCCGCCTGCAACCGGCCTCTCTACCCGACTACCATCTCTCACGTCTAAGCGACGACCATGCTGACGCGAGACATCGAAGCGAGCGAGCTCAAAGGCGGCGGCTACCTGGCGCTGCCCGGTGGCGCCGGCCGCCATCCCGGCGTGGTGGTCATCCACGAGGCCTACGGCCTCAACGACAACATGAAGAGCATCGCGCGCAGGTTCGCGGATGAGGGGTACGCCGCCCTGGCTGTCGATCTGTTCACCGGTCGCAACCGCGCCGTCTGCATGTCGCGCTACATGGCCGGGATGCTGCTCGGCTCGGTTAACCGCTACGGGATCTTCGACCTGAAGTCCGCGCTGACCGTGCTCGCGAAGATGCCCGAAGTCGATGCCCAGCGCATGGGCGCCATCGGCTTTTGCATGGGCGGCGGTTTTGCGATCGCATGGGCCTGCACCGATTCACGGCTCAAGGCGATCGCGCCCTTCTACGGGGTCAATCCTCGGCCGCTCGAGGTGGTCAAGCGCCTATGCCCCGTCGTCGGCTCATACCCCGAGAAAGACTTCACCGCGCGCGCGGGCAGGTCTCTAGAGCAGGTGTTGGAGAGGAGCGGGATCGCCCACGACATCAAGGTTTATCCGGGCGCTCACCACTCGTTCTTCAACGAGGGCGGACGCGCCTATGACAAAGAGGCTGCGGACGACTCCTGGCGTCGGGTTATGACGTTCTTTGGGGAGCACCTGGGCGCCACGAGCTAGTGCCGCGGCGCCGGGTGACGCCGCGAGAGCCGCGAGCCTTCGGAGCGCCGTGGCTCTGCATCGGTCGCGACTCGCGGTACAGCCACGTGCCCTCGTCGACCAGCTGTCGAGCATCTACCTCGCGAATGTCGGGTGCGCCCTGGCGACTGAGCTTGACCCAGGCCGGCTCGTCCTCGGGGGTCACGAACGTGACCGCGCGACCGGTCTCCCCCATGCGGGCCGTGCGGCCGACGCGGTGGGTGAGCCATTGTGCGGAGTCGGGAAGCTCGAAGTTGACGACCAAGCCCACGCTGTCGACGTCGATCCCCCGCGCCGCCACGTTGGTTGCGACCAGGATCTGCGTGCGGCCCTCGCGGAAAGACGCCATCGCGCGGTCGCGCACTGACTGCGAGAGGTCGCCCTGCAGCTCGACGGAGTTGTGCCCCATCTGGCGCAGGTTCTTGTTGAGCTTCTTGACGCCGTGCTTGGTACGCCCGAACACGATCGCGGTGCCGCCGTGGCGGCGCAGCAACTTGCTCAGCGTCTGCAGCTTCGATTCGCTGTCGACCCGCAGCATCCCGTGCTCGAGAAGATCCTTGTGCTCGGAAACGACCTTGATCTCGACCGGGTCGTTGGTGTGCTTTTCGACCATGCGCTCCACCCAGCTCGGCATAGTGGCCGATGCGAGCGCGGTCTGCGGCTCGTAAGTGAGGCCGAGGATTCGCTCCACCGAGGGCGCGAACCCGGCGTCGAGCATCTCGTCCGCCTCGTCCAACACCAAGTACTCGATGCGCGAAAGGGAGAGCAATCCCTGGCCGACCATGTCGAGGATGCGGCCCGGCGTGCCGACGACCACGTCCACTCCGCGCCGCAGCGCGAGGCGCTGGGTGGCGTAGCCGACGCCGCCGTACAGGACGGTCGAGCGAAGGCCGGTCGAAAGCAGGCGAAGCACCTTCTCGACCTGGAGTGCGAGCTCGCGGGTCGGCGTGACGATCAGGGCACGGGGCCCGGCACCGCCGCGTGGCAGGCGCTCGACCATGGGCACGAGGAAGGCGAGGGTCTTGCCCGACCCGGTCGGGGCTTCCATGACCACGTCCCGTCCCGCGAGCAGGGCGGGGATGGCCTCCGCCTGGACCTGGACCGGTTCCGAGATGCCCTGAGCGGCAAGGGTGGCGACTGTGCGCGGGCTCACGCCCGCTTCTGCGAATGTAGACAACGTATTCTCCTGGTCCTCTCGTTTTTGGATTTGCGGCGATCAGGACACCGTTTCTATGACGGCGAGAGAGGACCCGAGCGAAGCGGGCCGGCGAACCGGCTGTGCAGCCAGTGTACGAGGAATGACCCGGTTGATGCGCGAATGAACGTTCTGGTGACTGGTGACTGGTGACACCGGGACGGCATCTCGTGACGGAGCTCAGGCACGCCATCGCGCGCGCATCCTCAGCCGCCGCAAGCAGACCAAGGCGGATGATCGACCTGTGGCTGCCGTTCAAGATCAGCCGCCAGCTCGCCGAGGGCCGGCTGCTCTGCCCCGAGCACAAAGACGCACAATCACCTTCGAGCAGTACTTGAGCGAGAGGTTCGAGAGTTGATGGCGGGCCTGGTCGAGCGTTTCGGAAAGACCGGCTTTGCCGCCCTGACCAGCCTGATCTGGGCGCTGCCGATGGCTGCATGGGCCGGTTCGGCCGACCTCACGCCGATCGATACCACCGCCTACCCGCGAATCGCGCTCGGCGTGGGCGTCGTGATGCTGATCGTCTGGCTCGTCCTGATCAGCCGCCTCGGACACATTCAGGCGTCTGGGCGCCCGCACCGGCTGGACCTCGCTCGCATGTCGGCTTCGGAGAAGCGCTGGACATTGGCCCTGGCGGCCTTTGTGACGGGCCTCATAGCCTGGCTGAACGGGGCCGCGACGGTCGACTTGAGACCACTCGGGGCGGCCGTCCAATCCGGAAAGCCAGGACCGATCCTGTTCGGCGTCACACTGGCCGGCTTCCTCGTGATCATGCTGGCGGGCATCTGGATCAGCTGGCGCAGGTCGGGCCAGGCGTTCCAGCGCAGGAGATCTTCAGCCCTCTTGGAATAGTTGCTTGCGCAAGCAAGTAGTAGTGGGTGAGAATTCAGTTTCCAGGAGGAACACATGGTTAAGTACGAAGTCGATCAGCAGCACACGCATATCGGGTTCACCGCCAAGCACCTCGGCGTTTCCACGGTGCGCGGCCGGTTCAACAAGTTCGAGGGTCAGCTCGAAGGCCCCGACGATGACTTCACGAAGGCACGCGGCGAGGTCAAGATCGAAGTGGCCAGCCTGGAGTCGAGGAGCGACCAGCGCGACACGCACCTTCGCTCGGCCGACTTCTTCGACGCCGAGAAGTACCCCTACATCACCTTCAAGATCACCAAGGTCGAAGCCGCAAGCGCAGAGTCGTTCCGCGTCACCGGTGACCTGACCGTGAAGGACGTGACCAAGCCCATCGTCCTCGACGCCACCGTCGAAGGCCGCATGCCCGACCCGTTCGGGGCCAAGGAGAGGGTCGGCATCAGCGCGCGCGGCCAGCTCGACCGGATGGCTTTCGGGCTCAACTGGAACGGGGTCGCCGGCGCCGTGCCGTTCGCGAGCCACACCATCAAGCTCGAGGTCGACGCCGAGATCGTGATCAAGGCCGCCGAGCTCGTCCCGGCATCGTAAGGATTCCCTAGGAAACGGCCGGGCAAGCTTGCCCGGCCTCTTCCTTATCTATACAGGCCCACGATGAATACCATTGGCGACGTGAAGAAGGTCAGCCCGACCAAGGTGGTCGAGGTGTGGGAGAGCCTCGCGCGAGTCCATAACGCGACCTCGGCCGCGATCGAAAAGGACATGCTCCCGAGCGCTGGGATCCCGCTGGGGTGGTACGAGGTGCTCGCCCACCTCAATCGCGCTCCGGACGCCATGCTCCGCTTCCAGGACCTGGCCAGGCTGGCCGGCATCACCGACAGCGGCGCCTCGCGAAGAATCGAGCAGATGATCAAGGCTGGTCTGATCGACCGCCGCTCGTGCCCGGTCGATCGGCGCGGCGTCTACGCGCACCTCACCGTGCAGGGTAAAGCGGCGTACGAAAAGGCGCACACGGTGTTCGTGCGCAGCTTGGAGCAGAACCTGGGCAGCCGTCTCGCGGCTGAAGAGGCCGACGCCGTCCACGCGGCCCTGTCCAGGCTCTAAGCAGGCTCTTCTCGGTCCCCTTTGCGAGGTTCGCGAGCAGGTCGTTGAAATCGGAGCCCCGGCTGCCTCTATAGTCCGCCGGTGAGTCGGTCTGCCCAGCCACTCGGATGTGGGATCGATTTCGGGACCAGCAACAGCTCGGTCTCGATCGCGTACGCCGACCGCGTCGACGTGCTGCCGGTCGGGTCGGGAGGCTCGAAGACACTGCCGTCGTTCATCTACCTGCACCGAGGCGGCCGGCGGACGGCTGGCGATGAGGCGGTCAAGACCTTCCTGCGATCCGGGTACCAGAAGACCGACTGCTGGAAGTGCCCGCTGGCGCCGTACGGCTGGGACACCGACTGCCGCCAGTTCCGCAAGGGCGGCGGCTGCAACGACGCCCGCCTCCTGTCCGGCGTCAAGCACGAGCTGGCGAAGCTCGGTTTCGCCGGGACGAACTCCTGGGCGACCGACTTCAGCGTCGGCGCGCTGGTGAGCGTGGTGCTCAAACGACTCAAGAACGATGTCGACTCCGCCGCAGGAAGCCCGGTCGGCGCTGTGGTGCTCGGGCACCCCGTGGTTTTCGCAGGCGAGGATCCCGACGAACGCGCCGCCTCAAGAGCGGAAGCGTTCCGGCGGCTCGAGCAGGCTGCCGAGCAGGCGGGGTTCACCGAGGTCGCTTTTCTCGCGGAGCCGGCGGCTGCCGTGATCGGCGAGCAAGCCCACCCCGGGGTCGAGATCGCGGTCGACTTCGGCGGTGGCACCTACGACGTGGCGGTCCTGGATTCGCGCGGCGGCGAGCCGCGGATCGCGGCCACGTCGGGCATCGCGATCGGCGGGGAGATCCTGGACGGCGTGCTCTTCGAAACCCTGGTCGGTCCCGCGCTGGGGCTCGACTCGCTACCGAACTGGCTCTTCAACGAGCTTCGCACCGCCAGCTCCGTTCGCCTGTTGATGGCCGATCCCGGCATCCCGGCGATCCTCTCACGCATCGGCGGCACCGAAGCCGAGATCGTCCACTCGCTGCTTTACGACGGCCAGGCGTACGACTTCTACAAGGCGATCGAGGCGGCCAAGATCGCGCTCTCGAACGATGATGCGACCGAAATCGAGTTCGCGCCCTTGAACCTGCGGGTCACCGTGCGGCGTTCGGCTTTCGAATCGATGATCCGGCCGGAGCTCGATCTGGTGGCAAAGACGACGGGGCGCGCTCTCGACGAGGCGGGGATCGGCACCGGCGACGTCGAGCGGGTGCTGCTCACAGGCGGGTCGGCTTACATCCCGGCGTTCAGAGCAGACCTGGCCTCGACTTTCGGGGCTGGAAAGCTCGAACAACGCGACGCCTTCACCGCCGTCGTGCATGGGCTCGGCGTGCGCGCGCAGCAGCTGTGGGGCGTGGAGAGGGCCAGCCCTCCGCGAGCGTGAGCGACGGCGCGTGCGCGACAGGCGCGACCTTTTCTTTCGTCAAGTTGAGCACGACGATCACACCAATCAAAAGGCCGGTTCCGACGATCTGCACTCCGTAAACGGGCTGGTTGAAGCCCCAGGGCGGCGGGGCTGAGGCGATGAGCGTCGCCGCCACCGGGTACGCCATCTCGGCGATGGTCGCAAGCGAAGCCGGGGTCCTCGAGAGCGCGCGGTAGTAGAGGAGTAGAGCCAGGAGGCCGGGCACGAGCGCGATGGCCAGCAGGTTCGGCACGAAGTCGGAGAACCTATAGTGCGTGAAGCCCGAGGTGCCGTTCTGGGCCAGCGTGATGGCGATCAGCACCGGCAGCGCCAGGGTGAATCGCAGCGCGGTCATGCTCCAGAAGCTGATCGAGCCCAGGGCGAATCGACCCAGCACCGTCCCGCTCGCCCACAGCACCGCGGCGCCGAGGGCGAGGAGGCCGACCTCGACCCGGCCTTTTTGAAGAGCTGACACGGGCGCGGTCGGGTCCTGCGCGAACACGACCAGGTACACGGCGACCAGCGCCACCGCGGCGGCCGGCCAGAACCAAGGACGGCGCCGCTCGCCGAGCACGATCCAGGCGAGGACGATCGCGATCAGGGGCTGGGTCTGCTGCAGGACGAACGTCTCAGCGAAGACCTTGTAGGTGGCGGCGGCCTGGAAGGAGGCGGTGAACAGGATGGTCGCAACCGATTGCGCACCCGCGGCGATGATGCCGACCGCGAGCCATCCGCGTGGCCCGAGATGGCGCAGCTCGCTCGAGTTGCGGATGAGGACGGGCAGGAGGAACAGGGTGACCAGCGCGTCTTCGGCGACCACGATCTGCGTGGCGGTGAGGTGGCTGACGAGCTGATTGCGGAAGTAGGCGTCGGACGCCCACAGGGTGGCGGCCACGGCGACAAGGACGACCGAGAACCGGTCCACGCTGATGCCGCCTGCAGGAGAGACCGACCTTTTCATCGACGACCATTCAACCGCATCCGCCCCTGCAAGCTTCCAACCTCCGCCTGCTCACGCCTGTTCCGAGGGCCCTCCCACCTCCCGGAGCCCCCCAGCTCCCAACGCGCCTCCTGGGCGTGAAACTACGAAACGCCAGGGCTGCCAGCAACCCAGCCTGTTAACGGCCCATGAGCCGGGCCTTGCCCGGCGCACCACCGAGGATGAGAATTGAGGTGCGCCGGCTGGACGAAATGCTCATGCCTCTTTGGTGCATAGAGCCCGGGCGAAGACTGACGTCAAGGATGCCGAGTGGTTGGCTGACCTGCTTCGACATGGCCTGCTTAAAGCCAGCTTCATCCCCAACCGCGAGCAGCGTGAATTACGTGAGCTGGTTCGCTACCGGCGCACGGTGATTGAGCAGCGTGCGCACGTGGTCCAGCGGATTCAGAAGTTGCTAGAGGGAGCAAATATCAAGCTTGGTGACATGACCAGCGACGTCATGGGCGTCTCCGGTCGGGCCATGCTCACCGCGCTCGCCACCGCTGACCAGGATGCCCGAACCCTGGCGGGGATGGCCAAGACCGCACTCCGGTGGAAGATTCCCGAGCTGGAAAAAGCACTCACAGGCTCCTTTGGTCCGCACCAGCGGTTCATGTTGCGCAGCCAATTTCAACTGCTGGAGGCTCTGGAGGCACAGACCGCATCACTTGATGACGAGGTCGCCCAGCGAATGCGCCCTTTACAGGCGGCTCTCGACCACCTGGATGAGATACCAGGAATCGGCGTCCGAGCTGCTCAGCAGATCATTGCCGAGGTCGGTACAGACATGACTCGATTTCCGACCTCGGCCCACTTTGCTTCCTGGGCTCGCATTTGTCCCGGTAATAACGAGTCCGCCGGTAAGCGTAGGAACAGCTCCATCGGCGGTGGCAACCGCTGGCTACGCAACGCTTTGCTTGAAGCAGCTTGGACAGTCAGCCACTCTCGCCGACAGACCTTCTTCACCGCCCGCCATCGTCGGATCGCAGCCCGTCGCGGCAACAAGCGCGCGGCCCCTCTCCAGCGCTCACTCCCTGTTGGTCGCCATCTATCACACGCTGCGCGATGGCACCGTCTTCCAGGATCTCAGCCCAACGCACTTCGAGAAGCTCAATCGCGAGGCAGTCACCCGCCGCAGTCTCAGACGCCTAGAGCAGCTCGGCTACCGTGTCACTCTCGAGGAGGCCACAGCTTTACCGGAGGCTAATCTTCAAGGCAAGACGCTGCCCGGCGCCGGCGTGGCGTCAGACCGTGACCTCGTCCTCGGCCACCACGTTCTCCAGCGCAACCTCGTCGTGCTGCAGCACGTAAATCTCTTCCGGACGGTCGTGCCCCTCTAGCATCCGCTTGCCCACGCTGACCAGCTTGATGTCGTCGCGCAGGATGTCGGCCACGATCGAGTAAGTCGTCTCCGATACGAGCACCTGGTTGCCGACCGCGCGCCGTCGCAGCTTCGCGCACCGGTTGACCGCCGGTGAGCGATAGTCCCGGTCCTGCGCGTCGGCCTCTCCTGTGAGGATCGCCATCCTCACGCTCAGCTGGATGCGGTCTGGCCAGGCCTCCGAACGGATTTCGCGCTGCGCCTCGAGAGCCGCCGCGACCGCGTCAGTGGCGCGCAGGAAGACGGCGAAGAAGCTGTCTCCCTCACCGCGCTCTTTCAGCACGATGCCGCCGTTGGCCTCGATGGCGCCGGCGAGCAGCTGGTCGTGACGCCGCATCACCGCGTACATCTGCGCTCGACTCTGCAGCCACAGCGGGGTCGACTCCACCACATCGGTCATGAGGAACGTGACGATGCCGTCGGGGAGCGACCTACCGGGCTCGACCCTGAACGCGGTACCCGGAGAGGTCGTGGTCGTGCCTTCATCCGCCGCTCGAGGCAGCAGCGTGGCGGCGACCACCAGGTAATCGTCGATCGCGTTGACACGCCGGAAGAAGTGCACGTTGTACGACGGCAGAACGCTCCACTGGGAGTAGTCGCTCGAGAACTCGCCCTCCCGGCTCACATCGGGCGCAACCGCCAGCAGCCGCCCCAGCTTCATCACCGCCGTCGCCTCGAGGTCGATCTCGCGCGCCGCATCCTCGCTCGTGACTGGCTTGCTGTCCTGGTCGGCATCAACGGCCCTTCGCACGACCTGTACGAAGTTCTCGAGGTCCACCTGCGTGTCGCGGCAGCGCTGCAGCTGTTCGAGCGAAAGCGCGACCTCGAAATCGCCGTTCGGCCCGGAGCCATTTCCATTCGATCCGTCTGCGTGGTTGCTCGGAGCGAACATGGAGATGACGCGCTCGAAACTGTCCTCGACCGCGTACTCGCGCGTGGTCCGCTGATAGACCTCTGCGGCCGTCGGCCAGCGCCCGTTGGCGACGAAATAGTTCGCCACCACCTGCTCGTAAAGCCACGCCGAGCCGTTCAGCGAAAGATCGACGTTCAGCGCCACTTGCAGGAAGTCGATCAATCGCCTGTAAAGCTCCTGAACTATCGCGTAAGGACCGACTTCGGCGACCTTGATCTCGCGGTCGAGGCCCAGGGCGGGATTCGGCCTCGGCGTCCCGTCGATGTACGTGAACGCTTCGAGCGCCACCAGGTCGCCGTGGTTGCGCAGCTTGATTCGCGTCTGGGAGACCCGGGGGCCGGGACCCGTGACAGGGCTGTCGGCGACGTGGACGTGGCCGCCGAGGCCCCAGGCGCGCTGGATCGGCGCGCGCAAATCCGAGATGAGCGAGTAGAAGCGCTGGATGAATGCCAGCGCCGCCTTGTCGCCGCCCATGTCGAAGCGGTCCTGGCGCACGGCGCGCAGATCACGCTCCCAGGCGGCGGTGATCGCCCCCCTCAAACCAACGATGCCTGGCTGCATCGATCCCATCCCTGGGGCCTTCGAAATCCCCCCCCGCGTCCAGCCCCAGCGGTAGGTTATCTCGGAACCTGCGCCTTCCGCGCCCCCTAAGAGCAATTAGCCGCACTTATGAATTGACACCGGCCGTAGAACGGTGCATGTTTAGTGGTCTTGCTGGGTGCCGGGGCACATGGACTCCCGGCCGTTGAAAGGAGGTCAAGGGGATGTCTGATACAAGAGTTGCTGCCCCACCGGTGGCGGCGATCGCGAACCCCGCCGCCTTGGGCTTGGGCGGCTTTGCGCTCACGACTTTCGTCCTAAGCACGCACAACGCTAATCTCGCGCCCGACCTGACGTGGGTCGGCCTAGCGTTCTTCTACGGAGGCCTCGCTCAGTTCTGCGCCGGGATGTGGGAGTTCCGGACCGGCAACACTTTCGGCGCCACCGCATTTTCGACGTACGGCGCCTTTTGGCTCTCTCTGGCCACGTTCATCGTCCTCGTCCTGATGGGCAAGGTGCCGGCCGGGGACATCAGCAACGACGTAGGCTGGTTCCTCGTCTCATTCGCCATCTTCAACACTTACATGATGTTCTGGAGCTTGCGGGTCAGTGTCGCCGTATTCCTAGTCTTTCTCACCCTGGAGATCACCGAGATCCTGCTGTTCATCGGTGCCTTCAACGGCAGTGGACCTGGTGTAGGTCTGACAGGACTCGGGGGCTGGGTCGGAATCCTCACCGCCATCGTGGCCTGGTACACGTCGGCCGCGGTAGTGGCCAACAGCATGCGGGCCAAGCCGATCCTGCCGGTCGGCGGTCCGCTGTGGTCATAACCCGGAAGACCGCGATTCTGAGCGAGGCAGGAGCATGAGGGACGACCAGCACACCGGCCATGCGATCGAGACCATGCAGGTCGAGGAGCGGCGCTACAAGCCGTCTCTCGAGTTCAGCCAGAAGGCGAACGCAAAGCCGGAGATCTACGGCAAGGGACTCGACGAGTTCTGGACCGAAGAGGGCAGCAAGCGGGTCACCTGGTTCGAACCCTGGAAGCAACTCTACGAATGGAAGCCGCCTTACGCCAAGTGGTATGTCGGCGGCAAGCTCAACGTTTGCTACAACTGCGTCGACCGCCACGTCGAAGGCGGACACAAGGACAAGGTCGCCTACTTCTGGGAGGGCGAGCCTGAAGACGATCGCAAGGAGATAACCTTCGGCGACCTCCAGCGCGATGTCGTGCGGTTCGCCAACGGGCTGAAGAAGCTCGGCGTCAAGAAAGGGACCCACATCGGCATCTACATGGGCATGGTCCCCGAGCTGCCGGTGGCGATGCTCGCATGCACTCGCCTCGGCGCCCCTTTCACAGTCGTTTTCGGCGGCTTCTCGGGCGAGTCGCTCTCCGACCGCATGAACGACATGAAATGCGAGCTGCTGATCACCCAGGACGAGGGTTGGCGGCGGGGCAACCGGGTCCCGCTCAAGGCCAACGCCGACGCCGCCCTGGCCATGTCGCCGACCGTCAAGACCTGCCTCGTGGTCAAGCGGACCGGCGGCGAGATCGACATGAAGAAGGGCCGCGACGTCTGGGCCCACGACGTGCTCGAGGGCCTCAACGACGACCCCCAGTCATGCCCCTGCGAGCCCATGGACTCCGAGGACCTGCTCTACCTTCTCTACACCAGCGGCACCACGGCCAAGCCCAAGGGCATCATCCACACCACCGGCGGCTACCTCGTCGGAGTCGCCACCACCCACTACTACATCTTCGACATCAAGCCCAACTCGGTCTTCTGGTGCGCCGCCGACATCGGCTGGGTCACCGGACACAGCTACATCGTCTTCGGGCCGCTGGCCAACGGGACCACCGGCATCATCTACGAGGGCACACCCGACTTCCCCGACAAGGACCGCTGGTGGAAGATCGTGGAGCGCTACAAGCCGGACATCCTCTACACGGCTCCGACCACCATCCGCACGCACATGAAATGGGGACCGGAATACGCGGCAAAGCACGACCTCAGCTCGCTCCGGCTGCTCGGCTCAGTGGGTGAGCCTATCAACCCGGAAGCCTGGATCTGGTATCGCGAGCACATCGGCGGCAACCGCACGCCGGTAGTCGACACGTGGTGGCAGACCGAGACCGGGATGATCCTCATCACTCCGCTCCCCGGCATCACCACGCTCAAGCCCGGCTCGGCGACCAAGCCTTTTCCGACCATCGACGCCGCTGTCTTCAGCAACCAGGGCGAAGAGGTCCCGCCGGGCGGGGGCGGCTACTTGGTCATCCGCAAGCCGTGGCCCGCGATGCTGCGCGGGATCTACGGCGACCCCGATCGATACCAGCAGACCTACTGGAACCGCTGGAAGGACACCTACTTCGTGGGCGACGGCGCCCGCATCGACGAGGACGGGGACTTCTGGCTCCTGGGCCGGGTGGACGACGTCATGAACGTCTCCGGCCACCGCATCTCGACCATCGAGATCGAAAGCGCGCTGGTCAGCCACCAGGCTGTCGCCGAAGCGGCCGTCGCCGGCCGCAACGACGCCCAGACCGGCCAGGCCATCGTCGCGTTCGTCACCTTGAAGGGCGGCAAGGAAGGCTCGCCGCAAATGATGCGCGAGCTGCGCGACCACGTCGGCAAGGTGATCGGCAAGTTCGCCGCCCCCGCCAACATCGTCTTCACGCCCGAGCTGCCCAAGACCCGCTCGGGCAAGATCATGCGCAGACTCCTGCGCGACGTTTCCGAGAACCGGCCCCTCGGCGACACCACCACCCTGGCGGATCCTGCCGTGGTGGCCGAGATCGCACGACGCGGCAAAGAGGAAGCCGGCAAAGACGAGGCCTAGAACAGGGAGGGCCATCCGGCTCTCCCTGCCTTCGGGCGGCTTGGCGCAGAATTCCCGCCTATGACCCTCGACCCCGCCGTCGAGGCGTCGATCCACAAGGGCAAGTCCCCGTCGTCGCAGGGCGCTGTGGTGACCCGCCGCAGGATCGGACGCCCAAGACCTTCAGGCCGAACCGTCAATGCGGTCGCAGCCCTGGTCGCTGCGGCCGCGGTTCTCTATGCGGCCTTTTTCGGGGCGGGCCCGCTCCCCGCGCTGGGTCCGGCGTTCAACCCGCTCACCGGCGCCTGGACGATGGCCGCAGCGGCGCAGGTGGGCAACCAGACACTCCACCTCGCCGGGCTGCAGCAGCCCGTCAATGTGAGCTTCGAAACTGACGGGACGGCGCACATAGTCGCGCAGACCGACCACGACCTATTCCTGGCGACGGGGTACGTGCACGCGCGCTTCCGCCTCTTCCAGATGGACCTCATGCGCCGCCAGGGCGAGGGCAGGCTGTCCCAGGTGATCGGCAAGGCGGCGCTGGACTCGGACCGCTTCGAGCTGCAGCTCGGCCTGCTGCGGACCGCCAAGCTGGAGTGGAGCCAGCTCACCTCGAGCGATCCCTCGCGCGACGCTCTGATCGCATACGCGGAGGGCGTCAACGATCGCATCTCGGAGGCCGAGTCGACCCACCAGCTGGATGCGATGTTCACGCTCCTCGGCTATCAGCCCGCGCCCTGGACGCCCATCGACACCCTGATCGTGAAGGGCGACATGACCCAGACGCTGAACTTCACCGACACGCCGCTGGTGATCGCCCAGCTCGACAAGTCCCTGGGCGCCGACCTGACGTCGGAGTGGTTCCCGGTCCTGCCGCCCAACGCACAGTCGCCTTACGACCCCGGGCCTTACGGGGCCGCGACCACCGCCCCGATCGAGTCCATGAGCCAGGTGAGCGACTCCGTGGCCGCCACCGCCGCGGCGCTGTACCAGCGCCTGGCCGCCCTTCCGCCAGGCCTCATCGCCACAGGAGGCGCCAGCAACAACTGGGCGGTGGCAGGATCGAAGAGCGCCAGCGGCGGAGCGCTGCTGGCCGGCGACCCGCACCTTCACCTCACCCTGCCGTCGATCTGGTTCCAGCTCTCCATGGATTCCCCGGGCTACCACGCGAGCGGTGTAAGCATCCCCGGCACCCCGATCGTGCTGATCGGCCACAACCAGCACATCGCGTGGAGCCTGACCGACGCCCAGGACCAGCAGACCTTCTACTACCTGGAGCACGAGGACGCGGCGCATCCCAACCAGTACCTCTGGAAGGGCTCCTGGCAGCCTTACAAAACGGTCGCCTATGACATCCCGGTGCTGGGCGGCGCTACCGAGCACCTCACCGTCAAGCTCAGCGTGCACGGCCCGGTCATCACCCAGCGTGGGCAGACCACCTCGGTCTGGTGGGCGGGCAACCTTCCCTCGCAGGACCTCGACGCACTGCTGCGGGTCGGACAGGCTTCCAACTGGCAGCAGTTTCGCGACGCGCTCCGCGACTGGCACTCCCCGACCCACAACTTCGTGTACGCGGACGACCTGGGCAACATCGGGCTCATCTCGGCGGGCTACTTCCCCCTGGTCGCGGCCGGCCAGCCCTGGCTGCCCATGCCCGGGACGGGCGAGGACGACGTCACCGGAACCGTGCCCTACGACGCGATCCCCCAGGTCTACGACCCGCCGGCCGGCATCATCTGGTCCGCCAACCAGCGCCAGGTGACTAGCGACTACCCGTACTACATCGGCACCGCCTCGAACTTCTTCGATCCGGGCTACCGCGCCAACGAGATCCACCGCGTCCTGAGCCTCGGCACCGCCAACGGCGGCAAGATGAGCGCCGCCGACATGATGGGTCTGCAGACCGATACGCGCGATTTCCTGGCCTCGGAGATCGTGCCGGTGCTGGTGCAGGCGCTGGCCGGCGAGCAGCTGAGCCCATCCGAATCGGCGGCGCGGGACCTCCTCGCCAAATGGGACTACCGCATGGACACCAGCTCCGCCGCGGCGACGATCTGGTCGACCTTCTGGCAGTCCTACCTCAGCGAGACGTTCGACCCCTGGTGGAAGTCGCGCGCCGTCTCGATCGATCGCACGGAGGTGGACGATGCGCTCGGCCAAGACCTCGAGGCGTGGACCCTGGGCGATACCGCCAACCGGGCGTTCAGCTCGCCGGGAAACGGGGTGCGCACCGCCGCCGACGTGATGCTCAAGGCTTTTCACGCCACCGTCGGGACCCTCACCAAGAGCCTCGGTTCCACCCCGAGCTCCTGGCCCTGGGGGCGGGTCCACACGCGTGAGCTGGAGAACCTGGCCCAGGTCAGCGGCCTGAGCTACGGCCCGCGGGCCGACCGTGGCGACGCCAACACGCCGCTAGCCTCAGGCGGCAACCCGTCCACTCACGGTCCGAGCTGGAGAATGGTGGTCGACTGGGGGACCGGCACCTTCAGCGGGATCTACCCCGGCGGTCAGAGCGAGAACCCCGCGTCCGCCTGGTACACCAACCGGGTCGACACATGGTGGAGCGGCCTCTACGCGCCCATGCTGACCGCAGACCAGGCCTCCGCGGCGAAGGGAACGTTCAAGTGGAGCCTGCAGCCGTGAGTCGGAGGCTATCGCTCGGGATCACCCTGATAATCGTCGTCGCCCTGGGGGCCGTCGATCTGGTCCTCTTCGCCTGGTGGGCGCCCTTCCTCGCGGGGCTGGCCATCGGAGTCCTCGCCGGGCGGGCGCGCGTGACAATCCCCGTCGGCGCGCTGCTCGGGCTACTCGCCTGGGGAGCGCCGCTGCTCTACGACCAGGAGCGCTACGGCCTCGGCCCGGCCGCCTCCAGCCTGGCGGCGATCATGGGATTCGGCCACCAGGGCGCCATCCCCGTGGTGCTGACCTTGCTCGTGGGCACGCTGCTCGGCCTGACCGGAGCGTGGCTGGGCTCGGTGGCGAAAAGCTGGCTGCCCGCCCTTCAGCGGGCGACCTCGCGGTAGACCGACTCCGTCTCGTCTGAGGGCTCGACGCCGAGCTCTTCGGCCAGCAGCCTGCGAAGATCCGCGTACACGCGGACCGCCTCCGCGCGGTCACCCTTGCCGGCATGGACCCGCATCAGCCGCCTGTAGCCCGACTCTCGGAAAGGCTCCAGCCGAACCGCCTCGCGCGCATGCGCCAGCGCCAGCTCGACTTCGGAGTTGGCAAGGAGCGCCTCGACCCTGCAGTCCAGGGCCCTGACCAGCATGGCCGCCAGCCCCTGGCGCCGCTCCTCGGTCCAAGCGCCGGCGTCTCCCGGCAGAAAGGGACGCCGCAGGATCGTGGTCGCGATCAGCGAAGGGCCGTAGGCGGCCCCAGGATCGCCTGCGTTCAACCCGCCCTCGGCCACATCGACGGCGGCGAGCGCAGCCTCGACGTCCACCCACGCGTCGGCCGGGGCGGTGAACTGATAGCAGCCGAACGCATGGCCGATGATCCGGGTCCGGTCGAGCCCGATCCCGCCGAGGCGCGACCGCAGCTTGCTGATGATCGCGCTCAGGGCAAGGGGCCACGAGGTCGGGGGGGCGCCGGACCACAGGGCGTCGGCGAGCTCCGACTGTGCGACCGCGCGCTTCCTCTCCGTGGCCAGGTAGGCGAGGACGAACCGGCCCTGGGGCCCGCCGAGCTTAGACTCGCGGAGCAGGCGTCCTTCGCTCTCGACCTGGACCTCGCCGGTGAGATAGAGCCTCAACGATCTGCCGGCCTCGATCGACGCCAAAGAATCGCCAAAGCCCTCCGGGCATGATGCTAACGCTGGTCCGGAACAGCACAAGGAGAAGATATGAAGAAAAGAGTCGAATGTGAGTGCGGATGGGTCCTGGAGACCGATGACGAGGAAGAGCTCGTCAACGGCGTCAAGAAACACGCCAGCGAGGTTCACCACATGCAGGGCGTGACCCGCGAGCAGGTCTTGGCCCAGGCGAAGCCCGTCTAGCCCTCGATCGGAGCTGGAGCCACCCGGAGGTGTCTCCATTTGAAAAGGAGTCGACGTGAAGTACCTCTATCTTTTGTATGCCGACGAGGCCAAGATGCCCGCGCCGGGCAGCCCGGCGTTCAACGCGCAGAACGACGCCTACAACAAGTACTACGAGGAGCTCTCGGGCCGCGAGCTCTTCAAGTCGGGCGACCCCGTGATGCCGTCGCCGACGTCGAAGACCGTCCGCGTACGCAGCTCGGCGACCAAGGCCGACTCGGGGCCTTTCAATCACAGCGGTGACCAGGTGATCGGCTTTTACGTGGTCGAAGCCAAGGACATGGAGGAGGCGGTCGCTTACGCCGCCAAATGCCCAGCCGCCTCGGCGGGAGCCGTGGAGGTCCGACCCATCGTCCAGATGTAGAAACTCCCGGAGCCGGCGGGTCGCTCCCGCCGGCTCATAGGCTTGTTGCGCCACGCGCAATCGTTGACGCCTGCAACTTCGGGTGATAGGTTCCGGCGCAACCAGAAGGCCTGTTCTTTTTAGGGGAGGAAGGAGTTGGAAGACCATGCCCACCACGCGGATGTCCGCGACCTGGCGCGGTTCGGCCATCCGCAGGAGCTGAGGCGCGCCCTCGGCGTCTATTCGAGCTTCGCCGTCGCGTTCTCATACATCTCACCGTCGACAGGCATCTTCACGCTCTTCATCCTTGGGATTGGGCTGGCCGGTCCAGCGTTCTTCTGGAGCTGGCCCATCGTCGTGGTCGGGCAGCTGCTCGTGGGTCTGAACTTCGCCGAGGTGAGCTCCCACTTCCCGGTCGCGGGCTCCGTTTACCAGTGGACCAAGTACCTATCCAACCGGCACTACTCCTGGTTCAGCGGATGGATCTATCTGTTCGCCGGAGTGCTCACTGTCGCGGCGGTCGTGGCGACAGTTCCACTCGTGCTGATCCCGCTGCTGAACAACCTGGGCATCAACATTCCCAACGACCCGGACGCCCAGCGCAACACGGCCGCGGTCGTGCTCCTGAGCACCACCCTGCTGAGCATCTTCGGGGTGAGGATCGTTGCCTTCGTCAACAACACGGGCGTCGTATTCGAAATCCTCGGCATGGTCGTTTTCGCCCTCGTCCTGCTGCTCTTCTATCACCGCCAGTCGGTGTCAGTCTTCGGCGACTTCAGCGCACTGGGCTCTGGCTTCTCGAACCAGGCCGGGACGTTCCTTGCCGCCATGTTCATGTCCCTGTTCGTGATCTACGGCTTCGACACGGCAAGCACCCTGGCTGAGGAGACCAAGAACCCGAGGCGCGAGGCGCCACGGGCGGTCCTGGCGTCCATCGTGGGAGCCGCGGTCATCGGTGCGATCTTCCTGTTCGCGGTGATCATCGCCATCCCTGGCGACATGAGCAAGTTCGTGTCCGACACCGCCGCCGGCAAGTACCCGTTCCCACTCGTGACGATCATCGAATCGAACTTCCCGGGCTGGGCGGCCAACCTCTACCTGTTCGTGGTCTTCGCGGCCATTTACGTTTGCTGCCTCGCCATCCAGACGGCAACCATCCGGCTCGCGTTCGGGATGGGGCGCGACGGCAAGCTCCCACTGGCGAAGGTCTACAACAACGTCCACTCAACCCTGCACACTCCGATCGGCACCTGCATTGTGATCGGCGTGCTGGCCGGTCTACCTCTCATCTACTACGCGGGCGCCGGCACGATCGCGATCGGCGCGACCGGGATGATCTACCTCGCGTACATCTTGGGCAACCTCGCCATCCTCTTCGCCCGCTTCCGCGGCTGGCCGACGGAGAGCACGCCCTTCAAGTTGGGCGGCTGGGGCATGATCGTCAACATCCTTGCGCTGGTGTGGGGCATCAGCATGGAGATCAATTTCCTGTGGCCGCGCAACGCGGCCGTAGGGGGCCAGAACCCTCCGCTGAGCGCCTTGCCGAACGTCACTATCGGCGGCCCGATTGGCAGCATCCCCGTCTTCGAGTTCACCCTCGGGTTGATCTTGCTTGTCGGCGTGATCTACTACGTGGTCGCACAGCGCAACGCGCCTGAGACAAAGGCCGTCGCGCCCGCCGAAACACCCGCCGTCTAAGGTCTCGACCGGGGGCCGGCCACGTCCGGCCCCCGCACCTCTCACACTTGACACCACCTTGAGATCCCACGCGCGCGCGGTCGTGATCGGGGGCGGCGTCGGCGGCGCTGCCATCCTTTACTGGCTGACAAGGCTCGGCTGGACCGACACGATGCTGGTCGAGCGCTCGCGCGTGACCAGCGGTTCTACCTTCCACTCCGCAGGCCTGGTCGGCCAGCTGCGCGGCTCGCTCAGCCTGACCCGGATGATGATGAACTCCGTCGAGCTGTACCGGACGCTCAGCTACGAGGTCGGCCTGGAGACCGGATGGCACGAGGTCGGATCGCTGCGGCTGGCGTCCAGTCAGGAGCGCATGGAAGAGCTCACGCGCCAGGCGGCCTGGGCCAAGACTTTCGGTCTCCCGCTGGAGCTGGTGTCGGCGCACGACGCTCAGCGCATGTTCCCGCCCATGACCACCGACGGCGTGCTCGGCGCCGCCTACCTGCCGACGGACGGCTACATCGACCCGAGCCAGCTGACCTTCGCGTTGGTCGAGGGGGCTCGCCGGCGGGGGGCTGAGATCTGCGAGGACACCCGCGTCACCGCGATCGACGTCGCCCGCGGCCACGTGCGCCGCGTGGCCACCGACAAGGGCGACATCACGACCGAGCTGGTGATCAACGCCGGCGGCATTTTCGCGCCCGAGATCGGCCGCATGGCCGGCGTCAACGTGCCCCTGATCCCGATGGCCCACGAGTACCTGATCACCAGGCCGACCGGCCTGCCGCTGGACATGCCGACCATGCGCGATCCGTCGCTGCTCGTCTACTACCGGCCGGAATCGGGCGGCCTGATCATGGGCGGCTACGAGCGCGATCCGGCGCCGTGGAGCCTGGACGGGATCCCCGCCGATTTCAACGGCCGGCTGCTCGAGCCTGACTGGGACCGTTTCGAGCCCCTGATGGCCAACGCGATCGTGCGCACGCCGTCGATCAAGGACGCGGAAGTCGTGCGGCTGGTCAACGGGCCGGAGGCGTTCACGCCGGACGGCGAGTTCATCGTCGGCCCGAGCGAGGTCCGAGGCTTTTGGGTCGCGGCGGGGTTCTGCGCCCACGGCCTGGCCGGAGCGGGCGGGATGGGAAGGCTGGTCGCCGAGTGGATCGTCGACGGGAGGCCGAGCCTGGACACGTGGGAGATGGATTCCAGGCGGTTCGGCCGGCAGTACACCAGCCGCGACTACACGCTCGAGCGCACGCGCGAGGTCTACTCGACCTACTACGACGTCAAGTACCCCGGCCACGAGCGGGCGGCCGGCCGCCCACTTCGCCTCTCGCCCATCTACTCCCGGTTGTCGGACCTCGGCGCGGCGTTCGGCGAGAAGTCGGGCTGGGAGCGCGCCAACTGGTTCGAGCCCAACGGGACGCGCGGCGACCAGGCACTGCGCCCACGAGGCTGGGCGGGCCGCTTGTGGTCTCCCGCCATCGGGGTCGAGCACCAGGCGTGTCGTGAGACGGCGGCGGTGTTCGACTTCACGTCGTTTGCGAAGATCGAGGTCCGCGGCCGGCGCGCCGCCGAGTTCCTCGAGACTCTTTCCGACAACCGCGTCGCCCGGGCCGTCGGCTCGCTGACCTACACACAGATGCTCAACGAGGGCGGAGGCATCGAGTGCGACTTCACGGTCACCCGGCTCGCCGAGGACCGCTTCCGCATCATCACCGGCACCGCGTTCGGCCAGCACGACCTGGCCTGGGTGCGCGACCACGCGCCCGAGGATGGATCGGTCTTCGTCGAGGACGTCACATCGGCCTATGCGTGTGTCGGCCTGTGGGGGCCCCGATCGCGGGACATCCTCCAGGCCCTCACCACCACCGACGTCGGCAACTCCGCCTTCCCGTTCATGACCGCGCGCCAGCTGGCGGTCGGATCCGTGCCCTGTCTCGCGCTGCGGGTCACTTACGTCGGCGAGCTCGGCTGGGAGCTCTACTGCCCGTCCGAGTTCGGCCTGCGGCTGTGGGACGCGATCTGGGAGGCCGGCCACGACAAGGACCTGGTCCCCGGGGGGTACAAGGCGGTGGATTCGCTGCGGCTCGAGAAGGGCTACCGGGTCTGGGGCGCCGACATCGGGCCCGAGTCAGACCCCTATCAGGCTGGTCTCGGTTTCTGCGTCAAGCTCGACAAGGGCGACTTCATCGGGCGTTCAGCCCTGGTCGAGCTCGCGAAGAAGCCGGCCGAGGCCAGGCTCGCCTGCCTGGTGCTGGACGACCCGCGCGCGGTCGCACTCGGCTCAGAGCCGGTGCGGATCGGCGACCAGATCGTCGGGCGGGTGACCAGCGGGGGCTACGGGTACACGATCGCCGCCTCGATCGCGTACGCCTTCGTGCCCGCCGCCACGCCCGTCGGCGAGGCGGTCGAGGTCGACATCTTCGGAACCTGGGCGCGGGGGCGGGTGGCCAAAGATCCCCTCTACGACCCGGCGGGCTCCCGCATCCGCTCCTAGAGCTCTCCCTTCCCGGTAGTAGGAACGGTGGCCCGCAGGGCCGGCTGGGGCGAGACATCTGGGGAAGTGGTGGGGCTCAGCCCGGTATCACGGTCCGTAGGTAATCACCGAAGGCGGGGTCTGACGCCGTGTGTTCCATGCGCTCGAAGTGTTGGGCCGCATAGCCGGTGAAGTCGAAATCCAGCTCCGAGATCCCGCTCTGGAGCACCCCCCACATCGCCTCGCGAAAGTCGGACATGAACCGCATCAGTCGCAGCGAAGCGAGGTCGCGCTCTTCCGCGGCCCCGAAGTATTCAGACAGCAACCTTCGATCGTCGGCAACCGAGAACTCGTGATTCACGGAAAGGTTGGCGAGGTCGAAGAAGCGGTCGCCCATCCCGGCGTATTCCCAGTCCACGATCCGGACCTCGCCATCGTCCAGGAAGTTCGCGTTGAGCAGGTCGTTGTGGCACGGGACCAGGGGCTGGGGGCCGCGCGCCGATCTGATTTGCTGCGACACCTGCCGTGCCGCCGCGAACTCGGCCGGGATGCTCGCGCCGAAGCTCTCGGCCTTGGCCCGGTAGTCGTCGACCACGGCATGCGCGTCGAAACGCCCGGGGATGGCGGGCGCCGAGTGGATCTTGCGCAACGCGGCGGCGACCCGGCCCAGCTCTTTCGGCTCGCGCATCTCGTCCGGAGGGATTCGCCTGCCCTCGATGAACCGGGTCACGAGCCAGCCTTCCGATTGCACGAAGGCGATCACCGCCGGCCCGATCCCGATTTCCTCTGCGCGCAAGCTCGCCGCGTGCTCGACGGCGCGGTCGATCCCTAAGAGCTCGGTCCTCACGCCCCCCATCCGCAGCACGTAGGCCGACCCGTCGACCGTGACCTTGTAGTTGCGGTTGGTGATCCCACCGTCGAGCGGGACGACCGCCTGGCGCCGTCCGGGCCAGAGTCGTTCTACGGCCTGGGCCGCGGCGTCCACAATCGCGGATGGTATCTGCTTGAATGGGGCGGCATTGTCAGCCACCGAGCGCTCCACTGACACCGAGCTGGCCGAGCTCAGGGCCCGATACGTCCCGCGCGGCATCACGACCGCCCATCCGCTGGTGGCCGACCGGGCCAGCGGGGCTGAGCTCTGGGACGTCAACGGGCACCGCTACATCGACTTCGCGGGCGGGATCGGCGTGATGAACGTCGGCCACGGCCACCCCCGGGTGATGGAGGCGGTGCGGGCCCAGCTCGAGCGCGCCACCCATACCTCTTTCCAAGTGGTCATGTACGAGTCGTACCTGCGCCTGGCCGAGCGGCTGTGCGAGGTCGCGCCCCTGGACGGGCCGAAGAAAGCGATCTTCTTCAGCACCGGCGCCGAAGCAGTGGAGAACGCGGTTAAGATCGCCCGGGCGCACACCCGCCGCTCGGCGGTGATCAGCTTCCGCGGCAGCTTCCATGGCCGCACGCTCCTGGCCCTGAGCCTCACCGGATCGGTGAGCCCGTACAAGCAGAACTTCGGGCCCTACGCCGGTGAGATCTACCAGGCTCCCTTCCCGTATGAGTACCGCGGCTGGGACACGGGGCGCGCGCTCGCAGCTCTGCAGAGCATCTTCGACTGCGAGGTCTCGGCCGACCGCGTCGCGGCGGTGATCATCGAACCGGTGCTCGGCGAGGGCGGATTCGTGCCTGCCCCGGCCGAGTTCTTGCAGAGGCTTCGCGAGATCTGCGATCGCCACGGGATCCTGCTCATCGTCGACGAGATCCAGACCGGCTTCGGACGCACCGGCAAGTTCTTCGCGATCGAGCACTCGGGCGTCAAGCCCGACCTGGTCACCGTCGCCAAGAGCCTGGCCGCCGGCTTCCCGCTGTCGGGGGTGGTCGGCCGCGCCGAGGTGATGGACGCCCCCGACCCCGGAGGGCTGGGCGGGACCTACGGAGGCAACCCGGTCGCGTGCGCGGCGGCCCTCGCCGTGATGGACGTAATGCGCGACGAAAAGCTGCCCGAGCGCGCGGCGCGCATCGGCTCGGTCCTCGAGGAGCGCATGCAGAGCTGGGCTGCCGAGCACGACCTGATCGGTGACGTTCGAGTCATGGGCGCGATGGCCGGCATGGAGCTGGTGCGCGATCGCACCGACAAGACGCCGGCGGACAAGGAGACGGCCAAGGTGATGGTCGCCGCTCGCGAAAAGGGACTCATCATCCTGCGGGCCGGCCTGCATCACAACGTGATCCGCACGCTGATGCCGCTGACCATCCCGGATGAGCAACTCGACGAAGGGCTGGACATCCTGGGCGCGGCGGTCGGAGAAGTCGCGGCCGGGTAAACACGGTGAGGGCAAGGAGGGAGCCATGAGCACGACGCTTCGACGCCACGAGATGTTCATCGACGGCAAGTGGACGCCCGGCGAGGGAGCCGAGCAGGAGATCATCAACCCGGCCACGGGCAAGGTGATCGCCCACGTGCCCAAAGGCACCGAGCACGACGTCGAGCGCGCGGTCGCCGCGGCGCGCAAGGCGTACGACGAGGTCTGGTTCGACAGCACTCCTAGAGACCGTAGCGAGCGCTTGATCAAGCTCGCCGAGGCGATCGAGGCCAACGGCGACGAGCTGGCAGGCATCGAATCGCAGAACGTGGGCAAGCCGCTGGCCCCGACCAAGTCCGAGGAGATCCCCCCCATCGCCGACTGTTTCCGCTTCTTCGCCGGCGCCGCGCGCCTGCTCGAGGGAAGGGCTGCGGGCGAGTACATGTCCGGCTTCACGAGCATCCTGCGGCGCGAGTCCCTCGGCGTGGTCGGGTCGATCGCGCCCTGGAACTACCCGCTGATGATGGCCGCCTGGAAGGTGGCGCCCGCCCTCGCGGCCGGCAACACGGTCGTCCTGAAGCCTTCCGAGTGGACCCCGCTCACCGCGCTCCGGTTCGCCGAGCTCGCCGCCGACGTCCTGCCGCCCGGCGTGCTCAACGTCATCACGGGCGACGGCGAGCCGGTCGGAGCAGGCCTCGTCCGGCACCCCGGAGTGGCGATGGTCTCGTTGACCGGCGACGTGGCGACCGGCAAGGAGGTCGCCCGCGCGGCGGCCGCGACGCTCAAGCGGGTGCACCTGGAGCTGGGCGGCAAAGCGCCGGTGGTCGTGTTTGACGACGCCGACCTGGAGAAGGTCGTCGAGTGGATCAAGATCGGCGGCTTCTTCAACGCAGGCCAGGACTGCACTGCCGCCACCCGCGTCATCGCCGGGCCGAAGATCTACGACAACTTGATGGCCGACCTCGTGCCGGCCGTCAGCGGCCTCAAGGTGGGCGACCCGATGGCGGAGGACACCGAGATGGGCCCCCTGGTGTCCGAGGAGCAGGCCGAGCGCGTGTCCGGCTTCGTCGACCGCGCCCGCAGAGCGGGCGGCGAGGTCCTGACCGGCGGCGCGCGGATCAAGAAGGCCGGTTCGTGGTACCAGCCCACGGTCGTGGTGCCTTCGGGTCCTGACGCCGAGATCGTGAACCGCGAGGTGTTCGGCCCGGTGGTCACCGTGCAGCGCTTCAGCGACGAAGACCAGGCTCTGCAGTGGGCCAACAGTGTCGACTACGGCCTGGCCGCCTCGGTCTGGACGCGCGACGTCGGCCGCGCGCTGCGCATGGCGCGCCGGCTCCAGTTCGGCACCGTCTGGATCAACACCCACATCCCGCTCGTCAACGAGATGCCGCACGGCGGTTACAAGCAGAGCGGCTACGGCAAGGACATGTCGATCTACTCCCTCGAGGAGTACACGCAGATCAAGCACGTGATGGCGTCCCTGGACTGAGTTGGCGGCCACGGCAACTGAAAGCAAGCCGGCGCTCAGGCTGCTGGGCGTCCGGAAGAACTACGGACAGGTGGTCGCGGTGGCGGGGGTGGACCTCACCATCGTCGAGGGTGAGTTCTTCACGCTCCTCGGCCCTTCGGGCTCGGGCAAGACCACCCTGCTGCGCATGATCGCGGGCTTCGAGAGGCCCGACTCGGGGCGGATCGAGCTCGGCGGTCGAGATGTGACCACGATGCCGCCGCACATGCGTGACACCAACACCGTGTTCCAGGACTACGCCCTCTTCCCGCACATGACCGTCGGAGAGAACATCGGCTACGGCCTGCGCATCAAGCGCGTGCCGGGCACCGAGCGCAAGAAGCGGGTCCAGCGTGCCGTGCAGATGGTCCGGCTCTCCGGGCTCGAGAACCGCAAGCCCAACCAACTCTCGGGGGGCCAGCGTCAGCGCGTCGCGCTGGCGCGAGCCGTGATCAACCAACCCGAGGTGCTTCTGCTCGACGAGCCCCTGGGCGCCCTCGACCTCAAGCTGCGCCAGGAGATGCAGATCGAGCTGAAGCAGATCCAAAAGGAGGTCGGGATCACGTTCATCTACGTCACCCACGACCAGGAGGAGGCGCTCACGATGAGCGACCGGATGGCGGTGATGTCGAACGGCCGCATCGAGCAGATCGGCTCGCCGGTCGACGTGTATGAGCGCCCCGCGACCGAGTTCGTGGCCGGCTTCATCGGGATCTCGAACGTGCTCTCACGCGACGGGGTGCGATTCGTGGTGCGCCCCGAGAAGATCCGGATCCTCGCCGAGGGGGATCGGGCCGACCCTGACATGACGGTGGAGCAGGGGACGGTCGAGGAGGTCGTCTACGTCGGGATGTCGACCCGGTACGTGGTCAGACTGGGCCGGGGCGAGCAGCTGGTCGCTGTACGCCAAAATATGGACGCCCCGGGCGATGCCCAGGACCTCCAGGGCCGGGCCGTGAGGCTGGCCTGGACCAATGACCACACGTTCGTGCTCGAGAGCAAGGAGAGATAGGAAGACCATGAGTTCAGCAGAAGGGCGGAAGAGCTTTTGGCGATTGGCATGCCTGGGCGCGTCAGTCGTCGTGGCCATCACCGCATGCGGTTCGAGCAACACTCCGACGGGGTCGACCCAGGCGCAGCCGCCGACCGCGACCATGAAGCCGCCGACATCGGTCGGGGCAGGCGAGGGCCAGCTCAACTTGGTCCTCTGGGACGGGTACGCGGACAAGTCGTGGGCCGACCCGTTCACGGCGGCAACCGGCTGCAAGCTCAACCTGCATCCAGCCGGCTCATCCGACGAGATGGTGAGCCTGATGAAGGACGGCGGTGGCGGGCAGTGGGACATGGTCTCCGCCTCGGGTGACGCCGACCTGCGCCTGATCTATGGCGGCGACGTCAAGCCGATGAACACGGACCTCATCCCCGACTGGAAGAACTTCCAGGCGTACTTCCAGTCACCGCCCTACAACACCATCAGCGGCGTCCACTACGGCATCTCCCTGCAGTGGGGTCCCAACACGCTGCTCTACAACACCCAGAAGTTCCCCACCGCGCCGACCAGCTGGAGCGTCATCTACGACAAGGCCAACACGGGCCTGGTCACGGTGCCCGACAACCCGATCCAGATCGCGGATGCGGCTCTTTACCTGAGCAAGACCCAGCCGAGCCTGGGCATCACCGACCCGTACGAGCTCACCCAGAAGCAGTTCGACGCGACCGTCGCGCTGCTCAAGCAGCAGCAGCCGCTGATCAAGCACTACTGGGCCCTTGCGACCGATGAGATCAGCCTGTTCCAGAACGGCGACGTCACAGTCGGCGCTGCGTGGCCCTACCAGACGATCCAGCTCAAGGCGGCGGGCGCGCCCGTCGACGAGACCATCCCGCAAGAGGGCGCCACCGGCTGGGCGGACACTTGGATGATGGCGACCAAGGCGCCTCACCCCAACTGCGCTTACAAGTGGGTGCAGTGGGTGAGCACCGCGCACGTCCAGGCGATGCAGGCCCTGTCCTTCGGAGAGACCCCGGTCAACAGCAAGGCGTGCGCCGAGATGGACGCCCTGCAGTCAGGCTCCTGCCACCAGTACCACGCCGACGAGACCGGCGCTTCGTACTTCAACACCATCAAGTTCTGGAAGACCCCGCTGGCCACCTGCGACAACGGCAGCCAGAACTGCGTTCCGTACGACCAGTGGGTCTCGGCCTGGACCGCGATCAAAGGCTAGGGACCGCTTGTCCGTAAAGGCGGCGAGGCGGCCCCCCTCGAAGGGAGGAGGGGCCGCCCCCTTCCAGGCACTGTTCTGGCGCCTTCCGTGGTTGCGGCCGGTCCTTCTGCTGACCCCGCCGCTCGGCTGGTTCGTCTTCGTCTACCTGGCAGCGCTCGGCCTGCTGCTGATCTCGGCCTTCTGGACGATCGATCCGTTCACGACCCAGGTGGTGGAGTCCTGGAACCTCGACAACTTCCGGATCATCCTGACGGACCCCACCTACTGGAGGATCATCGGCCGCACTGTCCTCATCGCGGGACTGGTCACCCTGACCGACGCGGCCCTGGCCTTCCCATTCGCCTACTTCATGGCCCGGGTCGCGTCGCGCCGGGTCCAGACGATCATGTTCGCGGCTGTGTTGCTACCCCTGTGGGCGAGCTACCTCGCCCGCGTGTACGCCTGGATCCTCATCCTCAATCACGACGGGGTGCTCAACTGGAGCCTCCAGAAGGCGGGCCTGCCGGCGGCCAACATCGGGTACACCAACGTCGCGATGTGGCTGGTCTTCTCGTATATCTGGCTGCCCTTCATGATCATCCCGGTCTACACGGCGCTGGAGCGGCTGCCCGAATCCTTGCTCGAGGCGGCGGCCGACCTGGGAGCGCGCCGGTGGCGCACGGTGCGTGACGTCGTCCTGCCCCTGGTGCTGCCCGGCGTCGTCGCCGGCTCGATCTTCACCTTCTCGCTGACGCTGGGCGACTACATCACCCCGATCTTGATCGGCGGGGCGAGCTCGAACTTCATCGGCAACGTCGTCTACGCGAACATCGGCATCGCCAACAACGTGCCATTCGCGGCGGCCCTGACCATGGTGCCGGTCGCGGTGATGACCGTTTACCTGACCGTCGCGCAGCGCCTCGGCGCATTCGAGGCCCTGTAGTCGTGGAGGGAACCTGGACGCGGGTCGGGCTGTGGGCATGGTCCGCGCTGATCCTGATGTTTCTCTTCTTTCCAATCCTCCTGATCTTCTTCTATGCGTTCAACAGCTCGAACATAGAGAGCTGGCCCATCCCAGGCTTGACGTTGAAGTGGTTCACCGCGACGTGGAACGACGAGAACGTGCGCACGGCCTTCGGGCTGTCGCTCCAGGTCGGCCTCGTGGCGACCGCGATCGCACTGCTGCTGGGGTCGTGCGCGGCCTTCGCCATCCACCGCACTCCCTTCTTCGGCCGGGAGGCGGTCAGCCTTCTCTTCATCCTCCCGCTCGCCCTGCCCGGCATCATCACCGGCATCGCGCTGAACGCTTTCTTCAGCTTCAGCGGCGTCTCGCTTTCGACCTGGACGATCGTGATCGGCCACACGACCTTCTGCATCGTCGTCGTCTACAACAACGTGCTCGCCCGCCTGCGCCGCACCCAGGGCTCCCTGGTCGAGGCCGCCATGGACCTCGGCGCCAACGGCTTTCAGACCTTTCGCGACATCACGCTCCCGCTCATCTCGACGTCGGTGGTGGCCGGTTGCATGCTCGCCTTCGCGCTGTCCTTCGACGAGGTGATCGTCACGACGTTCACCGCGGGTGCCCAGTCCACGCTGCCGATCTGGATCTTCGGCCAGATCCGCCATGGAGTGCTGCTGCCGGAGGTGAACGTGGTCGTTTCCTTCGTGATCCTGGTCACGATCATCCCGGTCGTCGTCGCCGCGCGCCTCACCGGTGGCGGCGCGGCGCGTGTGCCGGCCGCCCGCTGACCTACTTGACGAACAGCGGGACCAGGATCGAGGCCACCCACAGGGCAAGGCCCACGCCGAGCAGCCCCACCTTCTTGTACTTCCAGCCGATCGCGGCGAGGACGAACGCGATGAAGGCAAGGATCAGGAGGATGGTGCTGAGGTTGAGGCTCGAAAGACGGCCGAGCAGCTCTTCCAGGGACCACAGGGCCAGGCCGATCGCGATCAGGTCGATCTTCTTGAAGCCCCAGCCCACGGCTGCAAGGACGAAGGCGATCAGCGCCGCGATGAGAAGCAGGTCGGTCAGGCTCATCGGGGCATTATCAGGTACGGATGACTAATGTTCCACGATTTCGGCCGGACGATCGCCCAGCGCTCCGTGCGGCACCAGCCAACCGAAGATCTCGAGGATCAGCCGGCCGGCCTGCACAGAAGGGTCCTGGTGAGCGAGGCGCGAGGCCTCTTCCACCGAGGTGCGGAGGACTGCGACCCCGCGAAGCGAGTGGTCGGGCTGGCCGATGAACGGGCCGTTGACCAGGACGTGCCCCTCCTCCCGCAGCCTCGCCCAGAACGCCAGGTGCTTTCGCTGCAGCTCGTCGAGTGCCTCTTCGCTCATCTGGGGCGCGCCGGCGGGCCGGCGGAGAAAGACCACCGCGTAAGCGTCGAGCCGCATGGCGCAACACTAACGCGGTGAACCAGGACCCCGCCGGTCTCAACCTCACCGGTTTGGCGCGCACCCCTGGAGCGCAGCGCAGCTGGTGGTTGCGCGAAGCGCTCGCCCGTGAGGATCGTGGCGCCGCGCCGCCGCTGGCCGGGGACGTGAACGCCGACGTGGCCATCGTCGGAGGCGGATTCACGGGGCTCTGGACGGCGTATTTCCTGACCCAGGCGAACCCCGGCCTGGGCGTGGCCGTCGTCGAGCAGGACATCTGCGGCGGCGGCCCGAGCGGCCGCAACGGCGGCTTTGCCAGCGGGTGGTGGGACGAGCTGCACGGGCTGATGAACCTGTACGGCCCCGAAGGCGCCGTGAAGGCCTGCCGCGCGATCTCCGACAGCATCACGGCGATCGGCGAGTTTTGCGACGGCAACGGCGTCGACGCTTGGTTCAAGAAGGCGGGGTACATGTACGCCGTGACCGCCCCCGCACACGAACCGACGTGCAAGGCCATGGTCGACCTGGCCCGCGAGGTCGGCCTGCCCGAAGAGCTGCGCGAGCTCACCGAGGCCGAGGTGCGCGCCCGCTGCGCGTCGCCGGCGTTCCTGGCAGGCGCTTTCATGCGTGACGGCGCGTCGGTCCAACCGGGCTTCCTGGTTCGCGGCCTCCGGCGCGTGGTCATGGAGCGCGGAGTGCGGATCTACGAGGGCACTGCCGTCACCGGACTGAAGCCAGGTCCTCCCGCGATCCTCACCACGCCGAATGGCAGCCTGCGCGCCAAACACGTCGTGCTGGCCCTGAACGCGTGGGCGACCGGGTGGCCACAGCTCAGCCGCCGGTTGGTGGCGTGGAGCTCGTACATCGTGCTCACGGCGCCCGCTCCGGAGCGCCTGGCCGAGATCGGTTGGACCGGTGGCGAGCTGATCTCCGATTTCCGCACATCGCTGCGGTACTTCAGGACGACCGCGGATGGCCGGATCGCGTTTGGGGGCGGGGGCGGCCGCGCGCGCCGCACGATCGACGACGCGTTCACGCACGACGCCCGGGCCGTCGAGCAGGCCGCCGAAGGTTTCCGCCTCATGTTCCCGACGTTCGCCGACGTGCCGATCGAGGACGGCTGGGGCGGCCCGATCGATGTTTCGCCGACCCATCTGCCGGTGTTCGGCACGCTCGAGCCGGGGAACGTCTTCTACGCGCTCGGCTACACGGGCAACGGCGTCGCGCCCTCCCACCTCGCAGGCCAGGTGCTGGCCGATCTCGCGACCGGACGTGACACCGACACGGTGAGACTGCCGATGGTCAACCCGCGGCCTCGTCTGTTTCCTCCGCAGCCCTTCCGGTCATGGGGCGCCGCCGTGGTGAGGCAGGCCATGATCGCCAAGGAGACGGCGGAGGAGCAGGGCCGCAAGCCCGGCCTGATCGTCTCCGAGCTGGCGCGGATGCCGCGCCGGATGGGCTACCTGTTAGGGCCTGACTAGATCCCCGAGCAGGTGCACGCCCCACCCTTTCGGCATCAGGCGCTCCGACAGCACCGAGGCCCTGAACATGAAGCCGTTCAGCGCGAGGTAGGTGGGGTCGGGCACCACGCGGAGCTCGGCCACCTCCAGCCCGCTCTTGCCGGCCTGTTCGCGCAGCGCCTTGATGGTGTTGGCCCGGTACTGGACCGGGAAGGTGTCGGCCTCCTCTCGCCCGTAAAGCCGGGGCACCAGCCGCCGCTGCAGCCGGGGGAGCGCCTTGCCCAGCCGGTTGAGCCACATCAGCGGGTTGCGCAGGTTGGGGGTTAGGAACATGAAGTGGCCCCCCGGCCGCAGCACCCTGCGAACCTCGCCAAACACCGCCTCGGGTTCCTTGAGGTGCTCCATCACCCACACGCACACCACCAGGTCGAACGAGGCGTCGGCGAAGGGCAGCCGTTCGCCTACGCCCCTGATGACCGGCATTCCCGGCGCCCGGTGCTCGGACAGTGACGGCGAGTCGGGGTCGAGGCCCGCGGCGAGCCTGACGTCCCTCCAGATCAGCTCCACTACCCCGCCACGCCCGCAGCCGAGGTCCAGGACCTGGCTGTCGGAGGTCGCCCTGGCGCGCACGAGAGCCTCGAGCTGGTCACCGCTCGAACGCCATTCGGGCCGCATGGCCCGGTAGCGCGCGCGATAGGAGTTCTGGAGCGTGAGGGGAAGCAGCGCCTGCCGAGCGGCCGGGTCCCCCGCGTCCGCGATGCCCATGCTCCGGGCATTCTGACCGCAGAGCTGCCCGGCCGCAACCCTCAGGTCAGCGACCAAGGAACGTCACTTCCCCTCTTCGTGGAGAAGTGAGCTTTCCCCGGCCGACCGGCGGCCGGACCTCGTCTCGGCCGAGCTAGCTTCGAAGGGGCTTTCGCGCCCTGATATAGGCGCTGCCAACCTCTCCATCGACTCCCGGAAGGGTCTGCGTCGCGTGGACCTGGAAGTCGGGGTCCTCGAACCCAGCCTCGACCAGCACGGCCCGGTATTCGTCGATCGGGATCGTGCCCGAGATGCATCCCGCCCACGAGTCCAGCTGCGCCTTCATCGACGGGCTGAGCGTCTTGAGCTCGACCATGTCCGCGACCGCGAACCGGCCGCCCGGCTTCAGGACTCGGAAGGCCTCTTTGATCACGGCTCGCTTGTCCTCGGCGAGGTTGATGACGCAGTTGGAGATCACCACGTCGACGGTCGCGTCCGGAAGGGGGATGTCCTCGATCGAGCCCTTGAGGAACGTCGCGTTGTCGACTCCCGCCTGCTCCTTGTTGCGGTTGGCGAGCGCGAGCATCTCGTCGGTCATGTCCAGCCCGTACGCTAGGCCGCCGGGCGAGACGCGCCTGGCCGAAAGCAAGACGTCCAGGCCGGCGCCGGATCCGAGGTCGAGCACGACCTGTCCGGGCTCGAGCTGCGCCAGGGCGGTCGGGTTGCCACATCCCAGGCTGAGGCCATCGCCCATGCCGAGATCCTTCAGCTCCTGGTCGGAGTAGGAGCCGGCACATCCGCAGTCCGGGCCGTCGACCTGGCAGCAGCCGGCTGCATCGAGCGGCAGGACGGTAAGTTGCCTGGCCGCTTCCGCGTAGTGAGACCTGACCGCTTCTTTGACATCACCCATGACTGACCAACTCCTTTGATCGATGAACTTCGATACGTTGAGCCTATCACGACCCATCGACCGCTGTCGATGGGTTGGCGTATTATCTCGTCTATGGCGCTGAAGGCCCTGCCCGTGATCCGGGAGCGCGGCGCTTGCTGCGAGCTGCCCGCGGTCAAACCGGACTGGGCAACCAGGACGTCGACGTTGATGAAAGCCCTGTCCGACCCCACGCGCTTGACCATGGTCGCGTCTTTGTGGAAGGCCGATGCGCCGATCTGCATCTGCGACTTCACTGCCGGCCTGGGGCTGGGACAACCAACCATCTCGCACCACATGGCGCGGCTCAGGGACGCGGGCCTCGTGGAGTCCGAGAAGCGTGGGATCTGGGTGTACTACCGCCTGCGAGAGAGGCTCGATCCGTCGACCCGCAAGCTGCTCGCGCAGCTCATCGCCTAGTCGCGCCTCTCCTAGTACTGTTACGCGGTGCGCTCACGCCTGGCGTCGGCCGCAGCAGTCCTGATCCTCACAGCTTGCGGCTCCGGACCTTCGACGTCGGCCTCGCACAGCCCGAGCGCGGCGCCGACTGTCCCGGCCACTCCCTCCAGCTCCGCCGCGCCCTCGCCCTCCCCATCCGCCTCCGCGCCGGCCGGCCCGGCGAGCCTGGTCCACTGCAGCGTGGCGGTGCCGGCGGGCGACAACCTCGTGATCGGCAGCGTGGCCGGCGACCCGACCGTGGTGGTGCGGGACATCCAGGACCCGGCCAATGCCAAGAACCTGTGCACCTTCGATCCGGCAGCGCTGGCGCCGCAGTTCGTGAGTGCGACGACGGTGGCCTACGAGACGGCGGACAACCAGATCGTGAAAGCCGACCTAGCCGGCGGCGCGACCACCGTGCTCGCGACCTACGGCACAGGGTTCGGTTCCGGCCAGTATGCCGTCAGCCCGGATGGCAAATCGGTGACCTATGTGGACGGCAACGCCTGGCGCCTGGCCGGACCGTCGGGCAACCGGGTCCTCACCAAATTGCCCCCTGCACCGGGCCGCGGCACGAACCCGGACCAGGACGACAGCTTTCTCAGCTACTCGCCCGACGGCCAGTACGTCGCTCTGTTCCAGACCTACCACACGGGAGGCAGCGGTGAGACGGCGGCGGACCAGATCCGCCGGGCCGGCGACGGGACACTCGCCTACTCGACGTCAGGGATGACCATGGCAGTCTGGGCGTCGGTGCCCAGCCGCCTGTTCTTCCGTGACTCGTCGGGAAACATGCACCGCTGGGATTCGAGCAGCGGGGTCTCTTCGATGATGTCCCTGCACTGGATCCGGCCACGGTCGTCACCCGACGGCCGATGGATCGCTTACACGTTCAGGACCACCAGCGGTGTCGGCGGCGTGGGTTTCTACAGCGTGCAGGGCAACAGCATCTCCAACACGAGCCCGCCCGGCCGCTCAGGCGTCCGGTTTCTGAACAACGACCTGGTCTGGTACATCGGCGAGCAAGCCTGCTCGACCTGTTTCGGCGGTGCACCCTCCCCGACGGGAGTGGCCTACATCTACGACATCGCCGGAGCGAGCGAGATCACGGCCCGGCTGGCGGCAGTGCAGGACGCATGGCCGCACTACACGCCACCGGGACCGTAGATCCCCGGCTGGTCGGACCGCGCGCCTAGGCCATCTCGCGGCGTTCGCTCTCGACGCGCCGGGCCCCGACCTCTGTCCCGATCATCCGCTCCATCACAGCTCGGTAGTGGAGCATGGCCTGGCGCATGCCCTCGGTCTTGTCCTTCCTGTCGACCGCCTCGCGGCGAGCTTGACGGACCTCGTTGGGGAGATCCCTTTCGCCCAGAGGGTGCCCACGCTCACGCAGGACGGACATCACGATCGCGTCGGCCTCGCGCACCGCGTCTTCGGGCGCGTCGATGAAACGTGTCTCGATCCGGTCCCACTCCGTGATGTAACGGTCGCGCGATTCAACGGCAAGCGGACGAAGGATCGGCCGCTTGCGCCGGCCCGTGAACGCCCGCACGAGCAGGAGCAGAACCACGACCGCGAGCACGACCACCGCAATGGTCACCAATGTTCCTGTAGTCATCTGGCAGTACCTCCAATGAAGTAACGCCGGTGGCAGGGCTTTGACTCAGGTCTCTTTGGCCGAGCAAGGCCGCGCCAAGCCACTGGATTGAGTCGGCGCGTTGTACCAGGGTGGAGGTCCGTCAAGCTGCGCTGTGGATCGCTTTGCTCTTCAGCGGACAGGCGACGGACACCATCACAACCGCGCTCGACCGCGCGAGAGGGGCGCTCGAATCGATGCCCGTCAGCGCCCACCTGTTGGAGCTGGGCGGCCTCGCCCTTTTCTGGGGTACCAAGTGCTTGCTGGTGGCGGCCGCGGCCGCGGTCCTGCTCGTCGCCGCGCGCTGGGTACACCCCGACCGGCAGCTGTCGCGGATCACCTTTCGTTTCGCGCTGCTTTGTGTGCAGGCCTCGACCATCGGGCTGGCCTGGGTTTCGGTGCACAACGTGATGCTCCTGAAATCGCTCCAGAGCTGACGCAAGGCTGAGCCGCCGGCGCGGCCGGCGGCCCAGCTGCATCAGGGGGGACTTCAGGCTGGGTGGATTCGACGCGAAGTGACGCTGCTGCCGAGCAAGCGATGCGCGACGGTGAGCAACCACAGCATTGCGATGACGGCCATCATCACGAGCAGGTAGATCGTCGAGTTCGCAAACATGCCGACGAGACCCGCGCCCAGCGCGACCACGCCCAGCGCTGCCGCGACGATCATGAACGGGTCCTTGAAGGAAGGGCTGCCCTCAGCCCATCCGCTGACCGCGCAACCGAGCAGCCCGGTTACGCCGAGCGCGATGATGCCCATCCTGACACCCTTCATCAACGGCCAGTTCCAGCCCTCCGTCACCGATATCGCGACTAAAAGGCCGGCTGCCACCACGATCGTGGCGTACAGATCCCTCCGAGTGAGTGTCATATCTCATACCTCCACTCAGATTGTTCACGGCGCCGCCGAGGGCGCCAATTGCCCATGGACTCCCAGCGGCCAGGACCTTCGGGTCTGCTAGACGGCCCGAGGCTTCCACCCTTGCTCGAGCTCATGCGACGTCGACGATGGACGGTGGCGGTGCCACGCCTTCAGGCAGCTCTCGCACGAGCAGCCCGGTCCCTCGACCCGCGCTGGCGGGAGGAGTGACGTGCGAAACAGCTTCAACAACGATGCAGTGACTGTGGTGCGACGTAGTGGTGTCATGTTGCCTCCGGTGGTGCAGTGCTGCCAAGAATAGCGATGGGGCCCGGAGTTTCATGCACCTTAACGTCGCCGAACGACGCGAGCTCAGATCCGAATCGCCAGCCGCCCGATCGGTTCCAGTAGCTGCTCTTCCTCGTACTTCAAGTGCGCGAGCAACGTGTCGCTGAGATGCTCGACCGCATGCTCCGTGTCATCGAGGCGCTCTTCGTCGTCGACCATCGCGACCAGCGCGGAATCAATTTCTGCGAGGACCCGCGCGATTCCTTCGTGCTCATGACGAAGGCGCTCGAGGATCGGACCGAGTGAGTGGTCCGCGGCCTTGAGGTCGACGAAAAGCTGCTGGTCCTCGATCGCGTGATGGACGCTGACCACCCGACAGTAGGCCGCGCAGAACGCGCCCAGCGTCCAGTAGTTCTGTCGCATGGTCATGTTGTTGAGATAAGACCTGGCGTCCGCCGCCGTGGAGCGGCCTTCGCGAACTTCCTCGATGACCTCTCGCAGGCGCGCGAGCTCCTGGCGCAGATGCTCGTGAATCGCGAGCAGCGTTTGCTGCCCTTCACGTCCCACGGCCAGGCGGGCGCCATCCTCATCCACGAGACGCTCTGCTTCGCGGATGGCGTGCGCCGCCGCGACTCGCGAACCGCCACCCACCGATGGGGCGTCAGCCCTGGCAGTGCCGCTGCGCGCTTTGGCCACCGCCTCGCGGACCGCTGGTACAACCTCGCCGGCCCACCGTCTCAAATCCCCCTCCCCGCCCGGACCGGTGCCCAGCACGAATGCGCTGATCCCGTCCCGGAGCGCGAGCTCGGTCAGCTGTTCGGCCCAGAGCCTGGAAGGACCCTGCAGAAAGCCTCGCGCGGCGGGGCCAAACGATCCGCTGACGTTGAACCCACGACGGATCCCAGACGGATCGCGCCCGGCCTCCACTGATGCGGCGTCGATGACCGCGTTCATCGGTCCCAGCTCCTCGGGTGAGGCGTACCCCAGCGAAGGGATCCAGCCATCAGCCGCGCGGCCTGTCAACCGCAGCATGCGCGCCTTGTATGCCCCGAGCCAGATGGCGATGGGATGCGGGGTCACGGGGCCGGGGCGTGCGCCCTCGAGCGAGTAGTACTTGCCGTGGAAACGTACCGGCGGCCCGGCTGTCAGCAGGGCGCGGATCACCGTGATGGCCTCGTCGAGGGCGTCTACCAGCTCGGACATCGTCCTGCGCGGCGCGCCCATCGCGACCATCGGGTCGATGAAATACCCCGCGCCGAGCCCGAGCTCGACCCGCCCGCCGCTCAGGATGTCAAGAGCGGCTGCGCTGCGCGCCAGCACGGCCGGCGGGCGGAGCGGAATGTTCGCGACGTCGGGAAACAGGCGGACGTGGTGCGTGCGGGCCGCGACGTAGGACAAGAGCGTCCAAGCGTCGAGGAAACCCGGCTGGTAAGGGTGGTCCTGGAATCCGACGAGGTCCAGGCCCAGCCCGTCGGCGAGCTCGGCGATGGCGAGCACCTGCTCGTGGTCGCCGGCGCTCGGCGGCAGCGCCACGCCGAAGATCAAATCGTGCTTGTAGTCGGTCATCTGAGGCTTCTGATGAACCTAGCAGGCAGCCCACACGACGCATATAGCTGAATAATCGATTATTCACCTATACTGCGCCGATGGCCATGTTCGCCGTCCCGCCCAAGTCGCCCTCGCTGCTGAAGCGGCTCAGCGAGCTCGACGAGCTGCGCCGCTACCTCGCCCAGAACCTCGGCGATTCGACCCAGCCCTGGACCGGTGCCCTGCGCCGCCTGGCGGCGGCCGAGGCCACAGTCGGGTCGACCTCGATCGAGGGATACGGGGCCAGCCTGGAGGACACGGTCGAGATCCTGGCCGGCCGGCATCCCTCCGGCACCTCCGGGGAGACCCAGCGCATCATCGCCGCCTACGCGCAGGCGATGGACCGGGTTGCCGTGCTGGCGGAGGACCGGCGCTTCGAATGGTCGCCGCAGACGATCCTCGACCTCCACTTCCTGGTCTGCCATCCTCAGCCGGAGGCCGGTCCAGGCCGTTTTCGCGACGGCTCCGTGATCGTGACCCGAGGTCCCGGCCGCGACCCTTATCGCCCGCCCCCCGCGCCCGAAGTCCCGGCCCTGGTCGGCGAGGTGGCTGCCTGGTTGGCCTCGGGCGACCTGTCCCGCCACCCAGTCGTGCGCGCCGCGATGGCGCACCTCAACCTGGTCTCGATTCATCCGTTTCGGGACGGCAACGGGCGACTGGCACGCGTCGTGCAATCGCTCGTGCTCGCCAGGGAGGGACTGCTCCGGCCTGAGCTCGTATCCATCGAGCCATACCTCGGCCGCCACACGCGCGAGTACTACGCGATCCTCGAAGAGGTGCAGGGCCGCACGTTCGAACCGCAGCGTGACGTGTCGGCGTGGATCGAGTTCTGCATCGAGGCCCACGTTTTCGAGGCGGCCGAGCGGCGACGGTGGCTCGAGGTCGCTTATAGGCGACACGATTTCTGCGAAGAGCTCGCGCGCCGCGAGGGCTATCCCGATCGCTTCTCCATCGCGCTCGACCAGGCGCTGCTCGGGCTGCCCGTGACGAATGCCGACTACCGACGGGAGACCGAAATCGCCAGCCCGACTGCCGCCCAGGACCTGCAGCGACTGCGTCGCGACGGGTGGCTGGAACAGGAAGGAGGCGGTCGCTCCATCCGCTACGTGGCAGGCAAGAAGCTGCGGGAGCGCTGGTCCGCCTGAAGGGCCAGGTGACGGCCCGGACTCACTTGGACGGTTGGTGGAGGAGCTGGAAGACGGTCGTCTGGTCGAGCTTCAAGTAGCCCCCGGGCGGCTGCGGGCACGGGCACACATACGTGGATTCAGCCCAGATGGCCCCGGAGCCTGTCCGCTGCCAGTGCTCGATGGCGAAGCTGTGACGCCCGGTCGCGTGGTCCGAGCTGAGCGTCTCGATGCCATCGTAGTAGCTGCTGAGCGGTATCGGCGGGATGGGGAATGGCGACTGGATGCTGATCACCTCGGTGGCCGAACCGTAGTCCACGACCATGTGGATGGAGTCCCCGCTCAGGCCGGCCGGGATCACCGTGTCCGAGTCGAGGTCCAGGGAGAAGTCGAGCACCGGCCGTAATGCACAGATCAAGGCGTCGCATCACAGGCAGGAGAATAACGGCGAACTTGTTTCACACGCGGCTGGTGTCCTGCAGTGCTTTACCGAGGTGGAGGTGATCGATGAGATACATGCTGTTCATCTACCCCGACAGGAGCGTCCAGCTCGACCCCGAACGGAGGGCGGCCATCCCGAGGGCGGTTGCGGCCTGGGTGAGCGAGATGGACTCTCGGGGGGTCCGGCTTCAGGGCCACGTGCTGCGACCGGTCGGCGAAGCTAGGACGGTCCGGGTCCGCGATGGCAAGATCTCCATCGGCGAAGGGCCTTCGGCTGGCTCGGATGAGGGAATTACCGGCTTCAACATTCTCGACTGCGCGGATCTCGATGAAGCGCTCGAGGTGGCTTCGAAGCACCCGGTCGCAACATTCGGCACGCTCGAGCTCAGAGAGTTCGCTGAAGGATGAACGCGCCCAGCGTCGCCGCAGCGGTCTTTAGCGCAATGGACCTTTCTTATCGATTCCGGTTTGCACCCAGGCGATCGCGGCCTCGACCGTGGCGAACTTGCGCATCGCCAGCCCGTGGTTGCACATCTGCTTGAAGAACTCCTCGTGCTGGATTCTTCCCATTCCGGTAGGCGACGTCACCGTCGCCATGCGCTCGAGACCCGACTTCACGATTGTGGGAAACCACACCTCCCTCGCCCATAGCTCGTCCCCTTCGCGAACGACACGCGCCCTCCGAGAGTCGCCGACCAGATGGAGGACGTGGCGCTCGTGGATCGCGCCCAAGACGGTGGCCAGCACTTTGCGAAGCTCCTGGCTGGTCGCGTAGGCCTTCCACTCCGTGAAGAGGATCTTCGACGCCCTGCGCCACTGGACCGACACGTAAGACTCGTCCAGGTACGTTTGGTCCTCATCGGGCGCGACACGTTCAGCCGTCGGGATCAGGGTCGCGATTTCGATACCCTCTCGGTCGGCTGGGCGGGATCCCATTTCACAGACGTTTAGTTGTACGCCCGTACACGCGGCGACACCACAGCGGAAGATAGTGCCCTCAACCCATCCAAACACATTGGAAGTGGAGCGAACGATCCGGGGCCTAGTGGCTCAGCAAATCCTTCATCTGGCCGGCGATGAATGCCGTGGCGCGCTTTGGGCTGAGGCGATAGAAGCGGTCAAGCAGCTTTGCGTCAGGTCCCACCAGGACTCGGAAACGATTGCGCTCCATGCCGTCGAGGATGTCGCGCGCCGCCTGGTCCGCGGGATAGATCTTGCGGGGAGCGGTCTCGGCCGTCGCGGTTATGTTCACGCCCGAGTTCGCCGAGATGTTGGTGGCGACCGCGCCCGGAAAGACGACGGTCACGCCCACCGCTGTGCCCGTGAGCTCCGAGTGCAATCCTTCGGTCAAGAGCTTGACTGCAGCCTTGGACGCGCCGTAGGCGGTCTGGCCGGGCACAGGCAGGAAGCCACCCATGCTCGAGATGTTCACGATGTGCGCCTCGGGGCGCTTGAGCAGCCACGGAAGAAATGTCTTCGTCATGTACAGGGTCCCGCGCCAGTTCACGTCGAAGACCCGGTCGATCGCGGCGTAGTCAAGCTCGTTGAGGCGAACGAAAGGCTGGATGATCCCCGCGCAGTTGATGACTCCATCGACGCTGCCGAATCGGTCTGCCACTTGCTGCGGGAGGGCCTCCACGGCGGCCCTGTCGGTGACGTTGACGACGAACGTGGCCAGCGCATCGGTCCCGCTGGGCGCCAGCGCCGACGTCTCTCGCAACCTGGGCTCGCTCATGTCGACCGCGGCGACGCGAGCCTTCCGCCGAAGCAGTTCGAGCACGATCTCGCGCCCCATGCCGCTCCCGGCGCCGGTGACGACCAAGACCTTGCCTGCTGCTTTCACTGTCTCTGAATCGTAGGTGGCAAATTTCCGCCCGGCTCGGGCCGCAATGCCCGGCCGCCAAGTGCCATTGGACCCTTGAGCAGGCACACCTCGTGAGGGTGGGATTCTAAGAGATAAGACTGATCGAAAACGGTCGCGGCACTGGGCCCACAGCAGGTGGTTGATCAGGGCTCCGATCTCGGCAATAGAAGCCGGTGCGGCGGTGGCGCGGGAAGCGACGCCGGAACCACCGCTGGCGGTAAAGGCGGCTGCGGCAGCAAGCGTGATGATCCGACGCAGATCCCTGGTCGTCCGCATCACAGTCTTACCCAAAGTCGCGATCAGTTCGACAGCGCTGAGTTAAGTGGTTGGGTCCACCAGCGATCATGAGCTCTGAGGAACCAGGCTGCTGAACACGACCAGTCGATGGTCGTAGCTTCCGGTGCTTGGCAGGTACTTGCCGTAGCACGTCACGAGGACAAGCTGCCGCAGCGGGGTCGGACCGAAGACCTCGACCTGAGTCGCGCGGGTCAGGCTGAGCGACGCGATGCGCGTGACCTCGAAGACGAGCTCGCCCCCGGTCGCATCCGCCACGTAGATCCGGTCACCTGCGCGAACGCTTTCGAGATGACCGAAGAGTCCCGGAGCGCCGATACCGCGATGTCCCGCGATCACTGCACTGCCGGCCTGGCCCGGGCGAGGTCCCTCCGACAGCCATGACGAGGTCCACAGGTTGTCGGGAACATCCATAGAACCGTCCGAACCCAGGCCGACGCCATCGACTCTTGCATCCACACCGATTGCTGGGATGCGGAGGGTGGTCGGAACAATGGGTCCGGCGGCGAGATGGAAGGTCTCCGCAGGGGCGGCTGCGGGCGGCGTGACGATGACCGGTGCGCTACCGACCATCAGCGTGTCGGATTGGGGGCCTGCCGAGGATGTGTCATGGACGCTGATCACTGCGGTCGGAGCCGTCAATGGCACAGACGCAAAGGCTCCGAGTTGGCTGCTTGAAATCACGCCCAGCATCAAGCCCGCAAGCAGGGTCGACCCGCCAAGAGCAATCCGTTCTCGTGGACCCCGGCTGATGACACCCTGGCTGCGACGCCGCCGGAAGCGAGATCGGCGTCCGCCCGAGCGCATGGCGGCCACGCCGATCGCACCCATCCCCGCAACCAGGCCAAGAACCGCCAGCGAAACAGCCGGCGCTCCGACGGGAGTTATCGGTCCAGCCGTCCCAGATGGAGCCGAAGTGTTCGGCAAGCCTGGAAGCGCGGTCACCGTCGCCGAGGCCGAGTTGTTGCCGGCGCCCGGGTCGGATTGATTCTCGGCGGTCTTGGTCGCCGTGTTGCTCACCGGAGTCGTCACCTTCACGTTGGCCACGATTGACAGCGTCGCGTGCGCGCCGTTGGCGATGGCCCCGATGTCCCACAGGCCGGTGGACGCCGTATATGTCGTGCCCGCGCTCGGCGTTGCGGAGACCAAGGTCAAGCCTGCGGGAAGCAGTTCGGTGACCTGGACCCCTGTCGCGCTCCCGGGTCCGTTGTTCGTGGCGGTGATGGTGAATGTCACATTGGTGTTCTGATTCGGCGCCGCGTTGCTGACCGTCTTGGTCACCGCGATGTCGGCAGGCAATCCGACCGTCACGCGCTCAGCGCCGCCGCCCGGGTATGTGGACGATGTTGTGGCGCTGACCGTGGTGCGGGTGGGATCCAGGTATGTGGCCGCGGCCGGGTTGTTGTAGGTGCCGTCGGGCACGCTTGCCGCGACGTTCACTGTGAAGGTGATCACGACCGAACCCCCTGAAGGGATGGTGAAAGTCCCAAATGCCGGGTTGGTGGCTCCGGGGCTCGGATCGACCGTCGTCGACCGCGAACTGCCACCTTTCAGGGCGATGCCACCGGTCGACGCGTAGGTGAACCCGGTGGGCAGCGCATCGGAGATCGTGATGGCGGTCGCCGCCGCGGTGTTGATGGCATTGCTGACCATGATCGAGTAGGTGGCGGTCGTGCCAGTCGGAGTGTTGGTCACGCTGGGCGTGCTTGTCGTCTTCGTAACCGTCAGGACCGGTAGGCACTCCGCCCCGGAAGACGACCCGGGCAGGCCCCCGGGAGTAGTCGCGAGGACGCGGCCGACCGCTCCGTCGGTGGATCCGTAGGCGAACAGATCAGTGGTGGTGGTGCCGTGGGCGCCACCCAAAACGCTGGTCGAGAGGGGGGCACTCGAGACGATGATGACTCCGCCGCCGCCGCCGCCTCCTGGACCGTGGTAGTCAGGCACGCCGCCCGTGTCGGTGGGCCAGGCGTCGGTGCCTCGTCCTCCGTTCGCGCTGATCGTCAGGCCACCGACCGTGCCGGTTACCGAGCTGACCACGACGCTCCCGCCCGCGCCGCCGCCACCTCCGCCGTCATTCTCGGGCGTCACACCCACGCCGCCGTTCGCTGTGATCGTGCCAGTCCCGACCACCGAACCGGCCCGGATCATCACGATCCCACCGCCGGTGCCACCCGAGGAGGCAAACCCGCTCGAGTTGTTGCGTGATCCGGCTCCGCCGCCTCCGCCGAGGATCACCCTGTTGGCCGCAGCCGCGAACGCCGCGCCGCCCAGCCCGCCGACCGGCAGATTGGTGTTCCAGCTGTTGCCACCGCCGCCGCCTTGCCCTTCGTTGCCTCCTCCGCCGCCGCCCGAGTTCTGGTCGTTGAGCGCAGGATCGGCGTCAGTGCCGCCGCCACCCGCGTTGCCCGGGGCGCCTCGTGCAGCGTCCCCGTTCGGGTAGCCGTCGGCCACCCCGTTCACCGCGGCGGCCCCGATCGGGTCGTACAGGAAACGCGGTGTGCCCGCGATCCCCTCTCCCTTATACCCGTGCTGTCCGTTGAGGCTGGGAACGACGTAATCCGTGCCGGTGGCGCCGTTGGTGGGGCCGGCCTGGGCCACGCCGAGCCCACCCTTGAACCCGAGCTGGTCGACGCTGATCGACTGACCATTCACGTCGAAGGCCCCGGCCACGTCGACGGCCAAGACACCGCCGGCGTGAATAGTTCCATCCCATGCCGCGGCAGTCAGACCGGGGGCGACGGTCGCGCTTGAATACTGCGGAACCCGGATGACCTGGAATGTCCGGAAGCCATGAATAGGGGCGACCGTGCTCACTGTGTTGGAGAAGTCATAGCTGTTGAGCAAACCGCCGCCGGCCCCGGAGCCCGAGATGGCAACCGTGCCCCCAACGACAGCACTCGTGGCGCGGACGTACTCGTACTTGCCGGTCGAATTGAGGGCTGTGGAGCCGCGGCCCGTCGCCCCGTCGCCATACGCGATGGTGTTCGAGTCCGAGATGTCCGCGTCCTGCATCTGGATCACGAGCAGCAGGTCGCCAGCCGCAATATCCGGTGATCCGCCCGGGATACGGGCGCCGACCGCAATTGTCGTGGCGCCGACCGCAGCGCTGGCGGTGGCCGGATAGTAGGTGTTGACTATGCCGGTAAGCGCGGCGTTGGGCCCGTCGTTGCCGGGAGAGACGCACCCGCTCGCGGCGGCCGAAACCAGCTCGGGCGCCGGAACCACGAATGCTGCCATCGCCAGCATCGTCGCGACTCCGAACGCAACGCCCAATTGCGAGAGCGCGGCAGCCGACCGGCGCCCAGCCGGCGCCCGGCTGTTCCCGCCTCTCATCGGCTAGACGCCTCGCTACGATTCCAGATCGTAGGTTCGGACAATTCGGCCACACATTAGCGGTAAGGGCGGGGGTTTGGGTAGCGAGGTTCCGATTCCCGTTCCCCTTGTGCTCACAGCCTCCGCAGTAATTGGTAGTGAGCTGCTTTTCGGTAATACGTGCAGGCTCGGTCGCCCATCACCCGCCAAGCCTCGACGCCGTCCGACTCGCGGAACTGTTTCGGTGTGTACCGAGGGCCGCGACTGAACAGGGACCCGTCGGTGTGATCCGTCGTTGTCGGCGCACCGAAGATTTAAAGTGCAGCCAATGAAATCGAAACTGGCCGGCCCTGACACGAAGAGAAGTCGCTGGTGGCCGTTCAACCTGCGCTCGGTCCAGATCGCGATCCTCGCGGTCGCGGTCCTCTACACCATAAATTACATCGTGGCACTGCTCTTCCCTGGTACCCAGGTTTAAGACTCCCCGTCGGTCTAGCCCAGTTCGCCTGCCATGACCCGAGCTGAGCGTCCTCTATCGCCGCCACCAATGCGACAAGGTTCTCGCCAGCGTCGAATGACTTTGGGGATCGGCTGCCTGGCAATCGTGTTCGTGCTGATCACTCTTCCGTGGTCCTCCCAGGCTGCGGCGCTCGACTTCTATTCGGCCAAGTGCGGCCACCTGCCGATTGTCGGCGACAGCTTCGCAGCCGCCTACGAGTACTACCTACCCAGTGACCAGGGCTATTGGAACCAGGCATTCTCGATCGTCCCCTTCCTCGGGCCGAGCGCCTACTGGTGCACAGAGAAGGAAGCGAGGTTCGGCTACCACCACGCTATCTATCCGTCCATTTGACTCTGATCGTCGAGAAGTAGGTTCGCCCTGGTGGAACTCGACCACGTACTGATAGCCGTGGCGAACCTGTCCACGGCCGGGCGAGCGATCGAGGAACACCACGGCCTCGTGACTGTCGAGGGCGGCCATCATGCTGCCTGGGGCACCGCCAACAGGATCGTGCCGCTTGGTGATTCCTACCTCGAGCTGGTCGCGGTGGTCGATCACGCAAGGGCGTCGGAGAGCACTTTTGGGCGATGGGTCGCGGCCGGCGCATCCGGTGCCGGACAGCCGCTCGGCTGGGCGGTCCGCACGTCTCGGCTCGCCCAGATCGCCCGACGCCTGGATATACCTGTGCATGCAGGGTCGAGAGCCACATCTGGCGGACAGCACCTGCGATGGCGTGTTGACGGCAGCTTTGGTTGCACACCGGTCGGCAGGGTTGTGTGAGGACGCTGCGGCAAGCTCGATGAGGATGGCCTGACGATCATTCTTCGGTGAACTCGGCGACCGCCTTCTTGGCACAGGCG
>Ga0307373_10000700_pt1 | contig 64648 bp, 59 predicted proteins | sample OX2MG_FD_202534 | JGI IMG/M metagenome (GOLD analysis project Ga0307373, IMG submission 202534) | Soil microbial communities from Risofladan, Vaasa, Finland - OX-2 | ecosystem: Environmental > Terrestrial > Soil > Coastal area > Acid sulfate soil | place: Finland: Risofladan, Vaasa | collected... | reverse complement strand
CAGACAGTTCAACGGCCTCGACTTCTCCACTGCTGGCTCGACCTCGCCGCTCCAAACCGTTGCTATATTAACTCTGACTGATTTTCATGAGGTTTCGCGGGCCGCAGGCCCTAAAGGACAGTTCAGTATGCGGCCTTGCGCCGTCCTCTGCCGCACTAGACAATCCCGATTTTCTGTCTCAAGATCACAGCCGTGACGAATGATGATATAGCCGCAACCCTGGATGGCTTCGATACCGTAGTCCAATGGTTCGGAGTTTGGCCAAGCTTCCACGACGCGGAAATTATCATCCTGCACTTGGCGCGCACGGGAGAATCGGTACTCCGCGTTTATCCGTACCACCCCGAAAAACCGGCCGCTGTTGATTTCGTGCTCGAAGGAGTTACCGATTTGGAACTGGGTAGCTTCAGCTCACAGAACGTAATTTTTTCTCTGGACCTGGAAGCCGTCGTTGACCAGACAAAGGAAAAGGCCATCCGATTAACGTTACGTCCTTGCTACGGATTGGCTGGCCGCATTGATGCCAGGCGCGTGAGAGTCAAACTCGTGCCCGGTAAATCGTCAGATGGTGTGAGCCTGTGGTAAGAATGCAATCTCGTCCTTCATCCAGAAAATTCGCCGCTTCCCGCTCTCCGCAAAGCGCGGCCATCACCTCGCGCGAAAACCATTGGCTCAAACTATTTTGCGCTGTCCTCCAGTCTTCGCGCCCCGAAGACAATCGCATCGGCCTCGAAGGCGTTCGCCTTGTTTCCGAAGCAATTCGCTCCGGCCTCGAACTCGAAGCCATCCTCGCCAGCGCCTCCGCCGAAAAATCTCTCGCCGCGCTGCTCGCGGAACTCGACCGCCCCACTCTCGTCCTGCACACCACGGACAAGCTTTTCGCCTCTGTCACCGCCACGGAAACTCCTCAAGGCATCGCCGCTCTGTTGCGCGCGCCGCAATTCGCATTCGAAGCCCTTCTTCGCGGAGCCGACCCTCTCGTCGTCGTTCTCGCCGGCGTGCAGGACCCCGGCAACGTCGGCACAATTCTGCGCTCCGCCGAAGCCCTCGGCGCGACCGGTGCTATCGCCCTGCGCGGCTCCGCGCATCCGCATTCGCCGAAAGCTCTGCGCGCCTCGGCAGGTTCCGCGTTACGCCTGCCGGTAATTTCCGAACTCGCAGCTCCAATCGCGCTCGCGCAACTCCGCGTCTCGGGACTGAAAATCGTCGCCGCCTCTTCCGCGAAAAATCCCGCCGCGCGCGACCCGCAATCCTTCGATTTTCGCCTGCCCGTCGCCCTTCTCATCGGCAACGAAGGCGCCGGCCTTGCCCCCGAAATAGAACGCAGCGCCGACGCGCTCATTCGCATCCAACTTGCCGAGCCGGTGGAATCCTTGAACGCCGCCGTCGCCGCATCGCTGATTCTGTACGAAGCCGCGCGCCAGCGCCGCGGCCTGAAATGAGCTGCGAACCATCACCATGAATCTTTTTCGCGCCATCGACCCCGAAGAATCGGAAAACGACGAGTCGCGCGGCGCGCGCCCTCTCGCCGATCGCATGCGCCCGCGCACGCTCGACGAAGTCGTCGGCCAGGACGAACTCCTTGCTCCCGGAAAGCCTCTACGCACGCAGATCGAGCGCGACAACATCGTTTCCATGCTCTTCTGGGGCCCTCCCGGCTGCGGGAAAACCACTCTCGCGCGCCTCATCGCAAAAAAGACGCGCTCCGACTTCGTCCCTTTCAGCGCCGTGATGTCCGGCATCAAGGAAATCAAGCAAGTCATGGCCGCCGCGGAAGGCGCTCGCCATTACGGCCGCCGCACCGTGGTCTTCGTCGACGAAATTCACCGCTTCAACAAAGCCCAGCAGGACGCGTTTCTGCCCGCCGTCGAAGCCGGCACGATTATTCTCATCGGCGCGACCACCGAAAATCCCTCCTTCGAAGTCATCGCGCCGCTCCTCTCGCGCATGAAGGTTTACATTCTCCGCGCGCTTTCCGCCGAACAAATCATCGATCTTCTGCATCGCGCGCTCGCCGACAAAGCTCGCGGCCTCGGCGGCGAGCAAATCGAAATTCCCGATGACGTTCTCGATCGCATCGCGCAGCTCGCCAATGGCGACGGCCGCGCCGCATACAACACGCTCGAAGCCGTCGTCCTCGGCACCGCGCCCGATTCCGCGGGCCGCCGCGTCGTTTCCCGCGAGCGCCTCGAAGACGTCCTCCAGCACAAGCTTCTGCTTTACGACAAATCCGGCGAGGAACATTTCAATCTCATCTCCGCGCTGCACAAATCCGTGCGCAATTCGGATCCCGACGCCGCTCTCTATTGGCTCGCGCGCATGATCGAATCCGGCGAAGACGCGCTCTATCTCGCGCGCCGCCTCGTCCGCATGGCCAGCGAGGATATCGGCCTCGCCGATCCCAACGCCCTGAACATCACGCTCGCCGCCATGAACGCTTTCGATTTCCTCGGCATCCCCGAAGGCCATCTCGCTCTCGCCGAAGCCGCCGTCTATCTCTCGCTCGCGCCGAAATCCAACGCCATCTATACCGCGTATAATTCCGTCCGCGACGATTTGCAGCGCACCATCGCCGAACCCGTTCCGCTTCATTTGCGCAATGCCGTCACCGGCTTGATGAAAAATGTGGGCTACGGCAGGGGCTATCAATACGCTCACAACGCCGAGGAGAAAGTCACGAACATGGCGTGTCTGCCCGACAGCCTCCGCGACCGCGTCTACTATCATCCAACCGATCAGGGCGCGGAAGCGCGCATTCGCCAGCGTCTCGAAGAGATTCGCCGCATCAAATCAAAGCCGGATGAATCTAAGTCGAAGCCCGAATCGAAGCATGACGAGAAGAAAAACAGGAGTTAAGGAAGCAGCGAAAACAAACGAGCGCCACAAAATAAAAAAGAAGGGCGAAAATAAGCCAGTGACGCAAAACGAAATCATGACCAGCCGCGGAACCGCACGCTTTCTGCCGCGCCGCATCGCGCAACTCGCGCTCTTGTCCGCCGCGATTTTAATCTCGCTGGCCGCCGCGCCGCGCCTTCACGCGCAGCAGCAAAAGCCCCTCGCCAGTTTCAAGCTCGACTGCCGCGCCTTCGCCGTTTCTTCCGATGGCCGCGTTGCCTGCGCCACATTCCGCCAATTGCGATTCGGCCACTACACCATCGAGCGCGACAATATCTGGATGCTCACGAGCAAGGGCAAGCGCAAAAAAATCGTCGACGGTGAAACCCTCGTAAAAACGCCCACGCCCTTCAGTTTTTCCATTCGCCGCGTCGCCTTTTCCCCCGATGGCCACCGGCTCACGGTTCAGATGACCACCGCCCAGGTTACCAATGCCCAGGGCGACACTCATTCCGGCCAACTCGTCGATCTAATGACCGACGACGGCAAGGAAATTCCCGTCGCGGGCACCAAAACCAGCGTCATCGAGGACGCCAAGCAAGCGGATTGGCTCGCCGGCGGCGACACCGTCGCTTACCTTCTTCGCGACCCGGACTCCGAACTGCTCTACCGCATTGGCTTGACTCATCCTTCTCTCGGCGCCGGCGGCGCCATTTTCAGCGGCCATTTCTTCACGGCCGTGGTCTGGGACGCGGCGCACGATTCCGCCATCGCCATCGAACGCGATCAGGCTCTCTCTGGCCCCATCAAGCTTGTCCGCCTCGACCTTCTCCGCGGCACGGATGAAACTCTGGCAATTCTCCCGGGCTTCATCGGCCAGCTTTCGCTTTCCCCGCGCGGAGACAAAGTCGCGTATTTTCGCGATGGCGAAACCCTCGAAGTCCGCTCGCTCGCGGATCCGAAAACCGCCATCGTTGTTCATTGCGCCTATGGAACCTACGCCTGGGGAGCCAACGAGCAGCGCATCCTTCTCAAGCGCGGCCCTGAAAAGCAATTGAGCGATCTCGTCTGGGTTTCGATTCCCGGCGGCAACTTGACTCCGATCCTCCATGACCTCGTCTACCACAGCTTCGCCGTCTCACCCGACGGCCACACCCTCGCCGTCACGCAGCCGGGCAATAACAAAATCTCGATTTACCCCCTGCCCTAGCGCGCCACCCACCCGTTTGGATCAGCGAACTTGCGAAGTTAAGCGCTGCTCCAAGCGTCAGCGGGTTTTCGCGTGCGTCTTGACAGCTGGTTTCACCGCTTCGCTCAGCGGAATTTCCTTGCCCGCGCTGTTTACATAATGAATATCGAACGCGCCGCTCGAATGCAGGAACAAGCTGCACGGAACCGTCCCCACGCACATCGCCTGATGGATGTTGTGGGATGGCATAAGTGCGTAGTCGCCCCCGTGGAGAAACATCGGCTTGGCCCCGCCCTTCATTTCTGCGCGAAACGTGCCGCTCACGACCAAGAGCGTTTCCTCCGCCGTGTGCCAGTGCCACGGCGCGCGGCAGCCCGGCCTGAAGCGAAGGAGAAGAGTGGAAGCCTCGGTCATCGGATTCCCGCGTTCGGAAGCCCCCGTCAGGCACGCGGGCAAATTGGGCAGCGGGCCAAACTTCATTGCCGAATGCATGTTGATCACCGGCTCATTAGCGTTCTGAGCCCACACCGTGCCGGACCCCGCAAGCGCGACGGCTCCGAAAAACAGTAATAACGCGCACAACCCTCGGGGAATGGTCATCTTTGCCTCCGTGAGATAAGTCGAAATTCCGGTTCTACTTTTCCGGGTAGGGCGGAAGGTACACCCGACCGTCTACGTATGCAAGGGCGAGCAGGGATGGCAAATCGGGCCGCAGGATCGCCCGCCCGGCGCTCTGGTCACATGTGAAGGTGAAAATCCGGATTAATTGCTCTTCGCGAATCGCCGGAAGAAACTCGTCGGCTCCCACTCAGGCCGCATCGAATCATCCGCGACGTGATCCGCCAGCAAAAAAAGCATGTGGCAGAATTTCCCCGCGGCCTCGCGGTCCACTTTCTGGTGAAGGTTATCCAAAGGCTCGTGGTAACGCGTGTCCACCCAATCATTGAAGATTTTTTCCTGCGGCGATCCCTTCACGTATCCGAACTTGAACGCCAGCGCCGGAACGCCTACCTGCACGAAGCTGTACTGATCGCTGCGAATGAAGCGGTTTGCTGACGGCTGCTCATCCGCGATCACGTGGATTCCATCCGCGCGTCCCACGGCCCGAATGTCCCCGCCCAGCGTCGATTCATCCAGGCCCTGCACCTGCAAATAATCCAGCGGAAACAGCGGCAAGAACATGTCCATATTCAGGTCGGCAACAATATCTTTTGCCGGTACCGACGGATGGTTCGCGAAATACCACGACCCCAGCTCGCCCTCTTCCTCGCCGGTCAAGGCCAGAAACAGCACCGAGCGTTTCGGCTTCACACCCGATTCCCGGAAATCCCGCGCGATCTGAATCAGCGCCGCCACTCCCGCCGCATTGTCCATCGCGCCGTGGTAAACGTCGTCGCCATCCACCGCCGCGCCCACTCCCAGGTGATCCAAATGCGCGCTCACGATCACGTACTCATTCTTCAGTTGCGGATCCGAGCCTTCAATCGCAGCCGCGATGTTCGGCGATTCCAGCGGAGACTTATTCACCACGATCTTCGCTCGGATGTTCACCGCCAGCGGAAAATGCGGCAGCGGCTGCTTCGCCTTCGCCGCCGCGATAATTTCCGCCATGGTGTGCCCCGAACCCGCCAGAAACTCGTCCGCGTCGCTCGGGTTGATGGTCAGATCGATCTGCATATCCTGATCCTGCCGCAGCGCCGCATCCGCCAGTTCCAGTGACGGCCGCTCGCGATTCGCCGCGATGCGCTCCCACGGTATTTCTTGCTCCGCCGGATTCGGTATCACAGCGACTCCAATCGCTCCCGCCGCCTTCATCGCTTTCCATCGCTGGCCCATCGATTCTTCATGCGCCCGCAGCGGATCCTGAATCGTCGGCGGCCCGCCCGTCAGAAACACGGCAATCTTCCCATGCAGGTCCATTCCCGCCAGATCGTCGTAGTGCTTCTCCGGCACGGACATCCCGTAGCCAACGAACACAGCGCCAGCATCAACTGTGCTGGAAGGTCCGCCCGTCGGCCTCAAAATCGCTTCGTGCCCGAATTTCAATAGCGTCGAGTTCCCGTTCTTCACAATCTCCAGCCATGAACGCGCCTCATCCAGTTCCCGCGACACGAAATGCACCGGCTGGAAATATCCGATCGTGCCCGCCGGTTGTAATCCTTCCTTCTTGAACTTCTCCGCCACATATTCCGCGGCCTCTTGATAGCCCACGCTTCCCGTCATCCGGCCCCGCAGATCATTGCTCGCCAGAAACGTCACTTCGCTCCACCAGCGATTCCCTTCCGCCTTGTCATCATTTTTTGTGGTGGCGCCCAGCGTCGCGAATAAAATAATCGCCACGCCCGCCGCAAAAACGCCCCGCGTCCAGGCCCTTCGTCCGAATCGCTTTTCGCCCAATTTCGCGTTCATTTTGCGGTCCTCTTCGCGGCCCTCAGCGAAATCGCTTCGCGTGCACCTTCATTATGCACGGATTCATCTCCACCGTAAGCCCCGCGCCTCAGCGCTTCCACTTCGGAAATCGGTCTTTCGCCGACCGAGGCGTCGATTCGGCCAAGCGCCGCACCACTTGACGTTTAAGGGTGCGGTCTTCGCGTTTCTCGCCGGGTAGCCCGGCTTGGGCTTCGTCTTTTCGGGTGCGCCATGCTCGGTTTGTGAGCGTGGGGCTTTCTCCCAAAGCTGCGTTTGGCATCCTTGATTTTACGTCCGCGTGCCGCCACTGTCTCGCCGCTTCCTTCCGGATGCAGCTCCGCCCGCGTCACCGCGCGTTCCAGTTCCGCGACTTCTTCGCGCGTCACGTGACGGTATTCCCCCGGCCCCAGCGACCCCAGTTCCAAATGCCCCACGGCGATGCGTTTCATCTTTTCGACGGGATGTTTGCTCGCGAACAGCGCGTCGCGAAACGCGTCCTTGCTCACTCCCGCCGTCGTCACGTCCCACCATCCGCCGGGCATGCCTTTCGCGCGCTGCATTTTCACGCGCGCGCGGCTTTGTGTCTCGCGAATTTCCGCATCGCTCAGCGCACCGGAGACTTTGCAGCAATATTTCTGTGGCAATGCGTGCGCGCGCATCATCCGGTTCGCCAGCTCACCGTCATTCGTCAGCAGCAGCAGTCCCGAAGTGTGATATTCCAATCGGCCCACGGGAAAAACCCGTCCCGGCACGCCCGAGAGAAAATCCGCGATCGTGCTTCTTCCTTCCGGATCGCGCATCGTCGCCACCACACCGTCCGGTTTGTGCAGCATGATGTACACTTTCGCTTCTCGCGCGCGCAGCAATTTCCCCGAGACGCGAATGTGATCGCGCTCCGCGTCCGCTTTCGTTCCCAACTCCCTCACCACTTGCCCATTCACCGCGACTTGCCCCGCCACAATCAATTCCTCGGCGTGCCGCCGCGAAGCGGCGCCTGCTCGCGCAATAATTTTCTGCAGCCGCTCTTCCATCGCCTATTCCTTCTGAGCCCCCCGGCTCTGTCGCGCCTTCACGACAATCGGCTCGAAGTACTTCGGCACAATGACCTGCGTATGCGGCGACGCCGCTTTCACCTCTGCAACGAACGACTGCACTCTTTGAATCGCTGGCTGCTGCGATGCGCTGTACGGAACATTGAACCGATCCCAGTGCGTGGGCAGCACCAGAGGCGGATCGCCGAGGGCGCGCATCAAGCGCGGTGTGTATCTGTAAATTTCTCGCCTTTCCGGCGCCCGCCCACGATTGCCACATCCGGCCGCAGTCCATCCACCTCGCGCTCTATATAATTCATCGACCCGAACACCAGCACTTTCACGCCGCTCAGGGGAATGAGATAGGCAAGAGTTCCGCCCTCGATCAGAAGATCGCGAACCCGAAACGGCGGTTTCGCATTCGCTGGAAAAATAGTGGAAGGCGGCGGCATCGGCGGAAAGTGCGAAATGTTCGGCCCGTGACGCAGAATTCCGTGGAGGCTGGGAATCACCCGCACGGAGAAGTTCCCAAACTCCAGGTCGTCGCCGCCTAGCACGATCATAAGCTGTCTATCCGGCACTCCGCTCGCCCGCGCGAAATTAATCGTGCTTTCCGTCCCGATCACCATGGCGCCAGTTTTTCGCGCGATGTACGGCATGTCCAACACATGATCGATATGCGTGTGCGTCAGCAGAATAAAGTCCGCGCGTTTGATGTGCGCATCAATCACGGCCTTGTCGGAAACGGCCACGTCGTCGAGGGTGAACGTACGGCGAGGGTCCCCGGACAGCACCGGGTCGCCTGGCGTGACCATCTTTAGCCGCGACAGATACGGATCCACGAGGATGACCGTCTTGCCATTCGTGATCTCCCAGCCAGCAGTGCCAAGATACGAAAGGCGCACCTCGCCTTGTGCGCGTGCGAATCCGGGAAGCATCGCGCCAGCGAGCACGCAGAAAACCGCAGCGAGAAAATATTTTCTCATCCTCTTACCTTCCCGCAGCTTTGCCGCGCGCTTCGCGCTCCGGCGACTCCTGTGCCTCCGCTGCGTCGCTCGATTTTTCCTCCGGCGTCAACTCGCTCACTTCGGCTCCTTCGGCTTCCGTTGGCCCGGCGGCTTCGATCTTCGCCGAATCGGAAACGCTTTCCGCTTGCGCGCCTGCGTCGCTCGCCTGCGCGTCCGGCGCCACCAGTTCCAACTCGCCGCTCGTCCGCTCCATCACTCCTTCTCTCGCCACCAGCATTTCTTCTTCCGGCTCCGCAGGCGCAACGCCCTCATCCGCGCCCAGCGCTGCTTGCGCGAGCTGCTCGAATTCCTTCAAACTCGGCAACTCTTCCAAATCCGCCAGCCCGAATCGCATCAAGAAATCCTTCGACGTGCGATAGAGAATCGGCCGCCCCACCGCTTCCTTGCGCCCCGCCGTGGTAATCAGCCTCCGCTCGAGCAGCGTCTTCACCACGCCGCCGCAATTCACCCCGCGCACCTCATTCAGTTCCGGCAGCGTCACCGGCTGCTTGTACGCGATCACGGAAAGCGTTTCCAGCGCCGGCAGCGTCAGCCGCAGCGGAGGCCGCAATCCCTTGATGAATTTCCGCACCACTTCATGGTGCTGCGCCTTTGTGTACATCTTCCAGCCGCCCGCGACTTTGCGAATCTCCACGCCGCGCTCCTCCACGGCATACGACGCGACCAGCCGGTCCAGCCCCGCGCGCACTTCGCTTCGTTCGCCGCCCACCGCCGCCACAATGTGATCCAACGTCGCCGGCTCATCCGCCGCGTAAATAATCGCTTCCAACGCGCTCTGCAATTCCTGTTCCGTCATTGGGTTCGTTCCATGTTAGAGGTATTCGTCATCAATCTTGGACATCGCGTCGCCGCCTTCAAACACCAGATCGAACATCTTGTGCTTCCGCAACAAAATATCGCCAAACATTTTATCCTGCACCAGCGCCACGGCTTGCAACTTCACCATTTCGAGCACCGCCAGCAGCGCCACAATCATCGCGCGCCTCGACGGGCACGCCTCGAAAAATCCCGTAAGCGACACGGCCTCGCCGCTCGCCATCAGCCGCGCGCGCAGTTGCTCGATCATCTGCGCCACGGTCACCGCTTCATGCTCCAGCTCCAGTTTCGGCGCTTCCCTCCGCCGCTCGAGCACTTGCTGAAACACTTTCACTAAGTCCACCAGCGACACAATCAACTCGCCTTCCGTCTCTTCGCTCTGGTACAGCGACAAATCCGGATGCGACCACACGTGCGCCTCCAGCTGCTGCCGTTCGTACAGCATCTGCGCCGCGTTCTTGAATTTCTCGTGTTCCAGCAGCCGGTGCACCAGTTCGCCGCGCGGGTCCTGCTCCTCCGGCGGCGCCAGCGGATCCACCGGCAGCAGCATCTTCGACTTGATGTAAATCAGCGTCGCCGCCATATACAAAAAGTCCGCCGAAATATCCACGTTCAGTTTTTCGAGCTGGTGCAAATAATCGAGGTACTGCTGCGTGAGTTTCGCGATGGGAATGTTGTGGATGTCGATTTCCTGCTTGCGCACCAAATCCAGGAGCAAATCGAGCGGCCCTTCGTACGCCGCCAGTTGAATCCGGTAATCCGGTTGTGCGTTCGCCGCCATCAATTATTGCCTTCGTAGGGGCGACCTTCAGGTCGCCCGCGGCTGCGCCCGCAGCCGGTCACTTCACCCCGCCGCTCGCCGTCACGCTACCTTCATCCTTGCCCGCCGCCAAGCTCGGCCTTCCCGCGCCTTCCCAATTAAACACCGCCTTGCGCACGCGCTCCATCGTCTTTTCGGCAACGCCCTTCGCGCGCTTCGACCCGTCATCCAGTATCTCCCAGACGCGCTGCGGATTCGCCTCATATTCTCGCCGCCGCGCCTGAATCGGCTCGATCCATTTCACCAACGCATCCGCCATCAGCTTCTTGCAATCCACGCAGCCAATTTCCGCCGTCCGGCATTCGCGATCCACGCGCTCGATCCGCGCGCGATCCTCCGCGCTTTTCTCCACCGGAAATAAATTGTGATACGCAAACACGGGACACACTTCCGGCCGCCCAGGATCCGTTCGCCTCACGCGCTGCGGGTCCGTCATCATGTTGTGCGCTTTTTTGCGAATTTCTTCCGGCGTGTCGCTCAGCCATATCGCGTTCCCGTAACTCTTCGCCATCCGACGCCCGTCCGTCCCCGGCACCCTCGGCGTCTCCGTCAAAATCACATCCGGTTCTTGTAGGACTCGCGTCATTCTTAGGTACGGCTTCCAATGGTCTTCATGCAACGAAAGCCCATCAATGAAGTTGGTGAACCCCACTTCTGCGACTTGCTTCTTGATCATCGCCCTGAAGAATGCTCGATACTCGGGCGGGTACTCAGTCCCGGCTGGAGTAGTCATCGATGCTATTCCGTAGGTCTGCATTAGAGGCAGTGAGGTTTTCGGGTCAAACGTGTTGATTATTTTCTGGAGAAATATTCCAGCTTCCGGCCCATCGAAAAGGAGGTCAGTGACTTCAAGCCCAAAGTGAGCATTAAATCGCCGCACAATCTCGCGGGTCATTTCGATATGCGGCGCCTGATCTTCTCCGACGGGCACGAGCAGCTCGCAACCAGGTTCCCCATACATAACAATGTCCGCGCCCTGCAATAACGGATAACCCAAAAACCCATACGTCCCCAAATCCTTGTCGCGCAAATTCTCGATCTGCTCTTTGTACGTCGGCACGCGCTCGAGCCACGACAGCGGCGTAATCATCGACAGCAGCAGATGCAGCTCCGCATGTTCCGGCACGCTCGACTGAATAAAGAGCGTCGCCTTCGCCGGATCCAGCCCCACCGCCAGCCAGTCCGTGGCCACTTCCAGCGTGTTCGACGCCACCTGCGAACTATCCGCGTAATGCGTCGTCAGCGCGTGCCAGTCCGCCACGAAGAAATAGCAGTCGTATTCTTCCTGCATCTTCAGCCAATTCGACAGCGCGCCAAAGTAATGCCCAATGTGCAGCCTCCCCGTCGGCCGCATCCCGCTCAGCACCCGCTTCCGTTTTGTTTTTTGTGCGGCCTGTGTCACAGATTGTTACCCTTCTCAACCTTAGGTTCAGTTCCTGTCTGGCGCGCTTCCTCGCACCAAGAGAACTCACCATCCTGTGCTGCCAAGTGTATGAACGAATTCCAATCATGAACGAAAAACCGGCAGCAGAAGGCACCGGCAGGTAGTTTTGTTTTCAGATGCTCGAAGAGCGGGAATTGGCTTGGATCTTCAGAGTATCCATCGATTTGTATCGACCTCTTTGGGTAAAAAAGGTGATCAGAATCAGGCGGTTCTATCGAAAAGTAATAAAATTCACGCGCAATAAGCACCGCTCGCTCATAGACGTTGCGGTCGGGGCTATCGGGCGAGTTGCCGCGGAGATTCAGATGTAACGTTGCAGTCCGATTTTGGTAGTCAAGAGTCAGGCTGGTTATTTCCGCGTCAACAAAACCATTTGGATATCTCTGGTCCAATTCCTCAAAAGTCATTGAGTTCACTTTTTCTCTCGTCACTGCGTCAAGAGATCTCGCGCGATAACCGTGCGCTGCATTTCACTGGTGCCTTCGTAAATCGTCAGGACGCGCGCGTCGCGATAATATCGTTCGACGTCGCTCTCGCGCGAATATCCCTGACTCCCATGAATCTGCACCGCCTTCGCGCACACGCGATTCGCCATCTCGCTTGCATACAATTTCGCGCGCGACGCCTGCGAACCTCGGCGTGAGCCGCCCTGATCCCGCATCCACGCCGCGTAATACATCAGCCCGCGCGCCGCCTCGATCTCCGTCTGCATGTCCGCAATCATGAACTGAATCGCCTGAAACTCCGCAATCGTTTTGCCGAACGCGCGCCGCTGCTTCGCGTATTTCACCGACGCCTCGAATGCGCCCTGCGCAATCCCCACCGACTGCGCCGCAATCCCCACGCGCCCGCCGTCGAGTGCTCCCAGCGCGATTTTCAGCCCTTGCCCTTCTTCGCCAATCCGATTCGCCGCCGGCACGCGGCAATCGCTCAACGAAATTTCCGCCGACTTCGAAATCCGCAGCCCCATCTTATCTTCATATCGCGCGATGCGAAAACCCGGAAACGACGGCTCGACCAGAAACGCCGTGATCGCGCCCTTGCCTGCACCTGCCTCCCCTGGCGGCTCCGTCTTCGCGAAAACAATATACACACCCGTGTGCGCCCCGCTCGACACCCAGCTTTTCGTCCCATTCAGCACGTAAAAATCGCCGTCGCGCGCCGCGCGCGTTTGAATCGCCGACGCGTCCGAGCCAGCTTGCGGCTCGGTCAAACAAAACGACCCGAGGATTTCCCCGCGCGCCAGCCGCGTCAGATATTTTCTCTTCTGCTCGTCCGTGCCGTGCTTCCAAATCGGCACCGCGACCACCGAATTCGTCACGCTCAGCGTCACCGCCGTCGACGCGCACACGCGCGCCACTTCTTCGAGCATCACCACGTAGCTGACCGTGTCCATCCCCGCGCCGCCCCACTCCTCGGGGATCAGCATTCCGCAGCAACCCAATTCGCCCAGCTCGCGCAGCTCCGCCGCCGGAAATTTCTCCTCGCGCTCGTATGCGCGCAGCACGGGACGCATCTCCGTCTCCATGAACTGCCGCACCGTGTCGCGCAGTATCTCCTGATCCGAGTTGAGTGAAAAATCCATCCGGCAGGTGTAAGCCCGATGCTAGCATAGCCCCGCAGATTCGCGAACTGCGCACATCGTAGTGATGCATGCCGCTCATGGAGCGCCTTTGATTCGTTGGCTCAAGGCAAGATGGTTTCGTTGGCTCGGACGGAGGTTGCGTTCCAAGCGACCAGATTTGGCTCTTGAAAACTTTCGAAGGGCCCAAAAGCTCGAACCCGAGGACCTCGCCACGCAAGTCCAAATCGCTTGGTGTCTTCATAAGCTAAAGGACTATCAGGCTGCAATAGACCATTTCGAGATCGCACTTCAGAAAAGACCCGACTTCGCGGCGGCTCACGTGTATCTTGCGTTGACGCTTGCCGAAACTCATCGAACGCGAGAAGCCGTTGATGAGGTTCGCCGCGGATTGCGCATCCTCAGAGGGAAAAAAAGCCGAGCATTCTTCGAAGGCAAACTCGGAGAATGGCTTGCCGACCTCGGCCGCTCGGAGGAGGCAATCGGGCCCCTGCAGCATTCAATTGCCTCACGGCCCAATAGCGCTAATCCGCACTACTACCTCGGCTATGTCTATGCTGAACTCAAACGCCAACAGGAGGCTGTGAAGGAATTTCAGGAATCCATTAGGCTCAATCCTGCTTGGGCCCCTACGCACTATGCACTCGGCGTGAGTCTTGCAGCGCTGAACAAATTCGACGAGGCTATAGCCGCCTATACCGAAGCGATCCGGCTTCGCCCGGATAACGCCGACACGCATTTTAACCTTGGCGTAGCCTATGGCGAGCTAGGCCGGCACAATGACGAAATCAGCGAGTACAAGCGAGCCATCGAGATCGCACCCGGCGATTTCACCTCGTGGAACAACCTGGCGCTTACTTATTCGCAGGTCGGCGACCACCGATCCGCCATTGAAACCTGGAAAAGCGCGATCAAGCTGGACCCTGAAAATGTGCCTGCCTACACGAGCCTTGGACTGGAATATGAACGGATGGGTCGCTATCAAGAAGCTCTTGAGGCTGCGCAGGAAGTCGAGCGAATACGACCCGATTCCTCAATATCTCAAGGGAACGTCGCGACATTTCTCAGCCGTTTAGGTCAGTTCGATGCTGCCCTCCAGAAAGCGCGGCGCGCCATGCAGTTGGATCCGAATTATGCCGATGCGTATTTTATTGCTGCGTACGCGTTGAATGGCCTGGAGGACAATGGGGCGGCAATCGCTGAATATTTGAAGGCAATCGAATTGAAACCTGATTACTTGGAAGCTTTCGTAAACCTTGGGGGGACATATTTCGAATTGGGACGGAATCGCGATGCACTCACACCCTTGAAGCAAGCCATAGAGTTGAAGCCAGACTGCGTGGAGGCACACGATTATTTGGGCGCGACCTTTCTGAAAAACGGCGAGCGCGAGAACGCCATGGAACAATTACGCATAATCGCGCAGCTGAGACCTGGATTTGAGGGCGAGTTGGGCAAGTTGCTCAGTTCGGAAAATGCCAACAGCAAATGATCGGGGGCAACTTTAGTCGTCGATTCTTCCTTTCGCGCGCTTTACCCGCGCGATGTATTGGCCTTTTCTAGTCACTAACCACTGGCCACTCGCCACTGTCTTTTCACAGCTTCAGCAATTCCCGCAATCTCCGCGTCTGCGCCCGGCTCACGGGCACTTCGCTGGCACGCTTGTCATTCATTTTCAACATGTAGCTCGATTTGAACCACGGCACCACTTCCTTGATGTGGTTGATGTTGATCAGATACGACCGGTGCGCGCGCCAGAAAAAATCCGAATCGAGCGACGCCTGCAATTCCTCGATCGTCCGGTAATTCGACACGCCTTCCGAATCCTTCGTGAAAATCGTGATCGTGCCGTCCTGAATCGACGCGTACACCATCTCATCCGCGTCCACCAAAAACATTCTCTGCTGCGATTTCAGCAGCAGCTTCATCGGCTGCGCTGTCTGCGGCGCTTTCGGCGTCCCGAGTTGCCCGATCAGCGTTTCCAGTCTTTCGACCGGCGACGCATGCGCCTCCACCATTTTCTTCGCGCGCTGCACCGCCTTCGCCAGCCGCCCTTTGTCGAACGGCTTCAGCACGTAATCCACCGCGTTCACTTCGAACGCCTGCACCGCATACTCGTCAAACGCCGTCGCGAAAATAATCTGCGGCACGCGCAACTTTTTCTCCGCCAGCTTTTTGATCACGCCGAATCCGTCCAGCCCCGGCATCTGCACGTCCAGAAAAACCAGATCCGGATCGTGCTCCTTGATCAAATTCAGCGCATCGAGTCCATTTTTTCCCTGCGCGACGATGTTGATCTCCGGAAACGCCTTCAGCAAATACGCGAGCTCCTCCCGCGCGGGTTTCTCGTCGTCAATAATCAGCGTATTAATCGTCATAATTCCAGCGTAACAATCGCGAATAGGGAAGTGTAGCCCTGCCCTTTCGCGCTCGCCACAGTTTTCGCGCTTCGACTCTCAACTCTCGGCTTTCAACTCTCCCCGTTCGCCTTTATCATATTCCTCGCGCTCATCGGAGGCACACCATCGCTCGCGCCAAAATCAGTTCCAGTAAAACTCTTTTCCGCGGCCGCGTTTTCAACGTTCGCCGCGACACGGTCATCGAGCCCGGCGGCGTCCGCGCCACGCGCGACCTCGTCGTCCACAACGGCTCCGTCGTCGTCCTTCCCGTCCTCGACGACGGTCGCCTGCTCCTCATCCGCCAGTATCGCCATTCCGTCGGCGGCTATCTCTGGGAACTCGTCGCCGGCCGCATCGAGCCGCGCGAGCATCCCCTCCCCGGCGCCAAACGCGAACTCCTCGAGGAAACCGGCTACACCGCGCGCCGCTGGCAAAAAATCCTCGACCTCTTCCCCACTCCCGGCTTCGTCAGCGAACGCATGGTCGTTTACGTCGCGCGCGATCTTCGCGCCGGACCCGCGCATCCCGAAGCCGACGAACGCATCACCGTCCGCGCCTTCCGCCCGCGCGAAATGGAAACATGGATTCGCACCGGCAAACTCCGCGATGCCAAATCCGTCGCCGCCATTTTGTATTACTTGCGCTTCCGCCGCCGGCAGTCTTAAAACTCACGCCTCCGCGCAAACAGGCGCGCTTGTCATTCCGAGGAGCCTGCTCGCCGCAGGCGAGCCACGCGATGCGCCTTTTGCGCCCCGGATATTTCGGCGGGACGAGGAATCTGCCGTTTTGGTTCCTGCTTTTTGTAGGGGCGCTGCTTGCTGCGCCCGCTTGCCCTGAGTGCTGTGGCGAAGGGAGCGGTTTGTGCGAAGCGCGACACTTGCGCCCCAGACGCCCTTACGGAAGGTGGCGATTTTCCGACTTTCGCTTTTCGAATTTCGAATTTCGATTTTCGCTTTTGCTTTCCAACTTTCATCTCTAAACTATCAACTCTCGACTATCCCCATGCACGGCACCGTAAAATGGTTCAACAACGCGAAAGGCTTCGGCTTCATCGGTCGCGACGACGACGGCCCCGACGTTTTCGTCCATCACACGGGCATCGCCGGCGAAAAATTCAAAACCCTCCGCGAAGGCGACCACGTCGAATTCGACATCGTCGAAGGTCCGAAAGGCCAGCAAGCCGCCAACGTCACCAAGAAGTGAGGTAAGCTAATGCAGGGGGGAGGTCGACCATGAGGCGCATTCAGCGCATTCTCTGCCTAGTTATCAGTTTTCTCGCTTTCACGACCGCGGCTCCCGCGCAGACGATACCGAAAGTACTGTGGGGCAAGTGGAGAGTCCGGCGCGACCTGCCTACCACAACAATTTCCTGCTGGGGAGAATCGGATGCTAAAAAGTTAATCGGCACAGAAATTGAGTACTCGGCTGACCTTTTTCGCTGGCAGAAAGTGTCTGTGAAGCACCCGATCGCGGAGGCAAAAGTTGTCACAGCCGATCAGTTCGCGACCGACAATTCCGCAATGGACGCTAATGGATCCCAAGTGAATTTTCGCGAAATCGGAATAAAAGCGAAGAGCGTCGAGCAGATCTCGATTCAGCATCCTCCAGCAAGCATCACCGGCGCCACCATAGAAATTCCGGGCGATGAAGTGTGGGTGAGGGGCCCTCACACGATCATCTTCTCGGTTTGCAATGTCTACTTCGAAGCGAAGCGCTTCACGCCAAAGCAAAAAGAGACCAAGCACTGACGCCGAGCAGCGCAGACTCCCCTTTTCCGCTCTCTGCCACTATAATCATGCCATGGAAAATCGGGAGATTGCGCGAATCCTGCACGAGACGGCGCAGCTGCTCGAAATTGACGGCGCGATCATCGGGCGCTATCGCAGCTACGAAAAAGCCGCTGAGATGATCAACAGCCTCCCCGAACGCATCGAGGAATTGGCGAAAGACCGCGAGAAACTCACCGAGCTTCCCGGCATCGGCGACAACATGGCCGATCACATCGACGAAATTCTCAAGACCGGCGACTACGCCCTGCGCGCGAAGCTCTTGAAAAAATATCCCGTCACGCTTCTCGACGTCATCTCCCTGCAATCCCTCGGCCCGAAAAAAGCGGCGCTACTTTGGAAAAAGTTCAAAGCTGGCAGCGTCGAAGCCGTCGCCAAACTCGCCCGCGAGCAAAAACTTCGCGACGTTCCCGGCTTCGGCGAAAAGTCCGAGGAAAACATTCTGAAAGCTGTCGAATTTTTCCAGCGCTCCACGGGACGCTTCCGCATCGACGTCGCCGAAAAAGCCGCCGAGCAAATCACCGCTTACATCCAAAAACTCGGCAAGCAGATCCAATCCGTCACGCCCGCAGGCTCGCTTCGACGCGGCAAGGAAACCATCGGCGATCTCGATTTCGTCGTCATCCCCGCCGGGAAACATTCCCACAAATCCGTCGAAGCCGTCTTCGATCACATTTTGAAATACCCTCCCATCCAGCAAGTCCTCGCGCACGGCGAAAACAAAATCAGTTTTCTTCTGCCGAATGGCATGCAGGTTGACGTGCGCGTGATCGCGCCGGAAAGTTACGGCGCCGCGCTTTTATATTTCACCGGCTCGAAGGAACACAACGTCGCGCTGCGCGGCCGCGCCAATACGATGGGCTACACGCTCAACGAGTACGCGCTCTCGACTCTCAAGGGCGGCAAGAACGTCGCCAGCCGCACCGAAACCGAGATTTACACCAAACTCGATCTTCCCTATATCGAACCCGAGCTGCGCGAACACACCGGCGAAATCGAAGCCGCCGAAGCCGGCAAGCTCCCCAAGCTCGTCACGCTCGCCAACATTCGCGGCGATCTGCAAATGCACACCACCGCCTCCGACGGCAAACATTCCATCGAAGAAATGGCCCAAGCCGCGCGTGAACTCGGCTACGAATACATCGCGCTCACCGACCACTCGAAAGCTGTCACCGTCGCCAACGGCCTCGACGAAAAACGCACGCTCGCGCAAATCAAGAAAATCCGCGACGCCGAAAAATCCGCCGGCGGCATTCGCCTCTTCGCCAGCAGCGAAGTCGATATTCTGAAAAATGGCTCGCTCGATTTGAGCGACGAAGTCCTCGCGCAACTCGATCTTGTCGTCGTTTCCATTCATTCGTATATGAATCTCGAACGCACCGCGATGACGGAGCGCATTCTGGCCGCGCTCGAAAATCCCTACACGCAAATTCTCGCGCATCCCACGGGACGCCTTGTGCTTCGCCGCGATCCTTTCGATTACGATATGGAAACAGTTTTCGACGCCTGCCGCGCCCACGGCGTCGCCGTCGAATGCAACGCCGCTCCGGAACGCCTCGATCTTCGCGACGCGCATCTCCGCCTCGCCAAGCAGCGCGGCGTCAAAGTTGTCATCTCCACTGACGCGCATTCCACCGCGCAGCTCCAGCTCATGAAATACGGCGTGCAGACCGCGCGGCGCGGCTGGCTCGAACCGCGCGACGTCATCAACACGCTCCCTCTCGAAAAATTCCTCGCCGTCCTCCGCCCCAAGCCTGGCGCTACAAAGGACGGGCATGCATTCCGAGCGCGCAGCCAATCGCGATGACCACTGAATGATCAATTATCTGAGGGCTTTTCGGCAGGGCCTTATACTAGACTGACATGTCAGTCTAGTTGATCAAAAAGATAACAACAAATGGGAATATGTTCAGATGGACTGGTTTTGCGCGTCAAACAACCATCAGCCGTCAGAAAGGCCCCACGCTCACAAACGGAGCATGGGCCACCCTGAAGAACCAAACCGTAGCCTGACCCACCCGCCCGGCTGCTTCTTGCAAATATCCGCCGGTTCGCGCATGATATTTTGTTTTGCTGACGCGCGCATTTTTACCCAGGCCATACGTCGCGCCTCAAATCCATATCATTCTAGGAGAGTGGAATGCGGAAACCCGGAAACATCGCGCCGCCAAAAGGCAAGCTGGGAGTTTTAACGCCCGGCATGGGCGCGGTCAGCACCACATTTATGGCGGGCGTCGAACTTGTGCGCAAAGGCAAAGCCTTGCCCGTCGGCTCGCTCACGCAGATGGGCACGATTCGCCTCGGCAAACGCACCGAAGGCCGCACGCCCAAAATTCACGATTTCGTGCCTCTGGCGAATCTCAACGACATCGTCTTCGGCGCCTGGGATATTTTCCCCGACACGGCTCACGAAGCCGCCACGCACGCCGGCGTGCTCGACGCGCGCCATCTCGCCGAAGTTCAGCCGTTCCTGAAAAACATCAAGCCCATGAAGGCCGCCTTCGACCAGAACTACGTCAAAAAACTTCACGGCACGCACGTCAAAAAAGCGAAAAACAAATTCGATCTCGCCGAGCAGCTTCGCGACGACATTCGCGACTTCAAAAAGAAATCCAAAGTCGCGCGCACCGTGATGGTCTGGTGCGCCTCCACCGAAATTTTCCTCAAGGCCGAGAAAACGCACGCCACGCTGAAGGATTTCGAGCGCGCCATGAAGGAAAATCACGAATCCATCGCGCCGTCGATGCTCTACGCCTACGCCGCCATCCAGGAAGGCGTGCCCTTCGCCAACGGCGCGCCGAATCTCACCGCCGAGCTTCCCGCGCTCGTCGAGCTCGCTCAAGAAAAAAACGTCCCCATCTGCGGCAAGGATTTCAAGACCGGCCAAACGCTGATGAAAACGATTCTCGCTCCCGGCTTCAAAGCGCGCATGTTGGGCGTGCACGGCTGGTTCTCGACGAACATTCTCGGCAATCGCGACGGCGAAGTCCTCGACGATCCCGGCTCGTTCAAAACAAAAGAAGAATCGAAACTCGGCGCGCTCGAATATATTTTTCAGTCGAAGCTTTATCCCGAGCTGTACGGCGATCTCTACCACAAAGTGCGCATCAATTATTATCCGCCGCGCGGCGACAACAAAGAGGGCTGGGACAACATCGACATTTTCGGCTGGCTCGGCTACCCGATGCAGATCAAGGTCGACTTCCTCTGCCGCGATTCGATTCTCGCCGCGCCCATCGTTCTCGACCTCGTTTTGTTTCTCGATCTCGCGCAGCGCGCCGGAATGCGCGGCATTCAGGAGTGGCTCAGCTTCTATTTCAAGTCGCCCATGTGCGCGCCCGAGCTGTATCCCGAACACGACCTCTTCATCCAATCGATGAAGCTGAAAAACACTCTGCGCTGGATGATGGGCGAAGACCTGATCACCCACCTCGGCTCCGAATACTACGACTAGCCCCCGCGCGTATTGTGCCTTAGCCTTTTCGGGCGCCCCATTCTGCTCGCCCCGCTCGTCCTGAGCGAATCTTGCAAAGGGACACGGGAAGGTTGCGTAGTTCAGCAAAGGGGGGGCCTTCGCTTTTGTAGGGCCCGACCTGCCTACCGCAGGCAGGCTATGGTCGGGCCGCGCCGCGCGAACGCGCGGCGAAATTGCGCCGCTTTGCGCTTTGCTATGCAGTGCGGCGCGCGGGACGCAAAACGAGATGCAGATTCCTCCTCGCGTTTGCTCGTCGGAATGACGCCGAAAATCGCAGGAACATTCGGGAGGCGACATGCGCGCCGCACTCCAGATGCCGACCAAAATGGACTGGGGCGCGAAAAGTTTTTTTTGCGCGAGGGGGCGCGTTCGCTTGACGCCAGCGAAGCACTACGCTATCGTCCCCAAATTAAATTCGAACGCCGCAGCTTGCTGCGGGGGAGGCTAGATGGACGCAAAATCAGCACTGGATTATGCCGCGAAGCACAACGCCAAGATTCTCGACGTCCGCTTCATCGACATACCGGGCGTCTGGCATCACGTCAGCTTTCCGATTCATCAATTGACCGCCGGATCGTTCGAGGACGGCTACGGAATCGACGGCAGCTCGATTCGCGGCTGGGCGTCGATTCACGAATCCGACATGCTGCTCGTCCCCGATCCCAGCACGTGCTTCATGGACCCGTTTCGCGACACGCCCACGCTCGTCATGCTCGGCGACGTGGTCGATCCCATGACCAAGCAGCCCTATCCGCGCGACTCGCGGCACATCGCGCGCAAAGCGGAAGCGTATCTCGGCTTCACGGGAATCGCCGATCAGGCTTTCTTCGGCGCGGAATCGGAATTTTTTATTTTCGACAACGTGCGTTTCGATCAGCGCGAGCAGCACGGTTTTTATTACATCGACGCCGAAGAGGGCCGCTGGAATTCCGGCCGCGCGGAACACAATCTCGGCTATCGCCCGCGCTACAAGGAAGGCTACTTCCCCGTCCCGCCGACGGATCACTATCTCGATCTGCGCACGGACATGACTTTGCAACTCGAAGCCTGCGGCATCCACGTCGAATGCCATCACCACGAAGTCGCCACCGGCGGACAGACCGAAATCGATTTCAAATTCGACACCATGCTGCGCGCCGCCGACAACATGATGATTTTCAAATACGTGGTGCGCAACACGGCGAATCAATATGGAAAAACCGTCACGTTCATGCCCAAGCCGATTTTTCAGGACAATGGCAACGGCATGCACACGCACCAATCGCTGTGGCTGAAGGGCAAGCCGCTTTTCGCTGGCGAAGCGTACGCGGGATTGAGCCAGACAGCGCTGTGGTACATCGGCGGCCTGTTGAAGCACGCGCCCGCATTGGCCGCGTTTATTGCGCCGACGACGAATTCTTACAAGCGGCTTGTGCCCGGCTTCGAAGCGCCCGTGAATCTCGCGTACTCGCGCCGCAACCGTTCGGCGGCGGTGCGCATCCCGATGTACTCGGCAAGCCCGAAGTCGAAGCGCGTCGAATTTCGTCCGCCGGATCCGTCGTGCAATCCGTATCTGGCCTTTTCCGCGATGCTGATGGCGGGACTCGACGGCGTCGAAAATAAAATCGATCCCGGCCAGCCGCTCGACAAGGATATTTACGATCTTTCGCCCGAGGAATTGAAAAACGTTCCGGCGATGCCGGGCTCGCTCGAGGAATCGCTTAAAGCCTTGGAGAACGACCACAAATTCTTGCTCAAGGGCGACGTCTTCTCGCAGGATTTGATCAACCTGTGGGTCGACTACAAAATGAAAAACGAAGTCAACGCCCTGCGCATGCGCCCGCACCCGTACGAATTCATGCTGTATTACGACATCTGATGAATTCACAATTGTGTTTTTGAGTTCAGTGCCGCTGGCGCCAAATTCGCGCTGTCGGCACTGAAGTTTTTTCGCGCCAACTTCTTTGCATCCGCCGCCCGCATCCGTTACGCTTTCCGCTCCATGCACTCTTCTTTTGCGAGCATCGTTTTTAATGAGCCTTCGGCGGCGGAGGCGAATCTTGCAATTCTCGAATCGCGGCTTTCGCCGAAGCTGTGGGCCGCGCTGCCCACGCTACTCGCGCAAGTTCCCAGTCCCGACGACGCGCTGAATTTTCTGGAACGCTATTTGCGCGAAGCTCCCGCGAGCGTGACGCGGCATTTGGAAGCGCATCCCGCCGCGCTGCATTATTTGCTTTCGCTTTTCAGCTACAGCCGTTTCCTTTCCGAATCGCTGGTGCAACAGCCGGAATTAATTCTGTGGCTCGACCGGCGCACTCCCGCCGAAGGACTCGAGCGCAGAAAATCGCGCGATGATCTTCTGGAAGATTGCTACCGCTTCTCGACGATGGCGTACGAACTTTCTCCCGCGGTTCTGCTCGCACGATTCAAGCGGCGCGAATATTTGCGCATCACGCTGCGCGACGTTTTGAATTTGGCCACGCTCGCGGACACAGTTTTGGAACTTTCCGATCTCGCGGACGTGCTGATCGAACGCGCGCTGCGGCTCTGCGCGCAGCGTTTGGAGAATCTGTACGGCGTGCCGCAGTGGCGCGACGCAACGGGACATTTGCAACCGGCGCGGCTGACCGTGCTTTCGCTCGGAAAACTTGGCGGGCAGGAATTGAATTACAGTTCCGACATCGATTTGATTTTTCTCTACGATCACGACGGCGAAACCTCGGGAGGAACCTCGGGCGGAACTTCTTCAGAACAGGGCGGCACGATTTCCAATCTGGAATATTTCGTGCGGCTCACGCAAGCGATTTTGCAATTGCTCACTGGAGCGACACCGGAAGGCGCGGTTTTCCGCGTGGATTTGCGGCTGCGGCCCGAAGGCCAGCAAGGCGACATCGCGGTGAGCTTGAACGCGGCCATCGATTACTACCGCACACGCGCGCGCGAATGGGAATTGCAAACGCTGATTAAGGCGCGCGTTTCCGCCGGCGAAGCGTCGACCGGAGAAAAGTTCCTGCGCGCGGTTTACGGATTGATTTACCGGCCTGAATTTCATTTCGCCGCCGTGGAAGCGGTGGTGAACGCGCGCGAGGGTATTTCGCGCTCGCTGCATCGCGATAATTCGCCGCGCGAAACCTACGCGGCGGAGTGGAACGTGAAATTATCGCCGGGAGGAATTCGCGACATCGAATTTCTGACGCAGTGCTTGCAGCGCATTCATGGCGGGCACGATCCGTGGCTGACGGGCCGGCGCTCGGGTTCGACGCTGGTGGCGCTGCAGCATCTTCACGATAAGGGATATTTGTCGCAGCGCGATTTTTTCCGGCTGAGCGCGGCGTATCAGTTTTTGCGCAAGGCCGAACATCGCTTGCAGCTTCGCGATGGTTTGCAGGAGCACACGCTGCCGCGCAAGCCGGGCCAACTTGACCGCATCGCGCGGCGTTGCGGAATTGAAGCTGCGGGCGGCAAATCGCCGAGCGAGCAATTGCTGCAGCAAACGCGCGCGCATTTCGACGAGGTGCGCGCGATTTACGAGCGCGTGCTGCCCACGATCGAGCGTGACGGCGCGGGCTCGCCGGCGCGTTCGGAGCGCGCGCAGGACAGATCATTTTTTGGCGCGGATTCGCTGCTTGCTCGATTGCAGGCCGATTATCCGTCGCTTGCGGGGCAATTCGCGCAATACCGCGCGAGCGGCGATGTGTTCACGCGGCGCGGAGTCGAGAAATTCCTCGACGCCGCGCTGCACGCGCCCGCGCTGCTTCGCGAACTCGACGAGCATGCGGATTGGCTGAAGCTCGCGGCGCAGCTTTTTTCGCTGAGCGATTTCGCGACGGAGATGTTGCTTCGCGATCCGCACGCGATTCGCCACATCGCAGCGGATGAAGGCGCGGCGGCGGCGAGACTTCCCTTTCAGTTAACATTGTCGTCGCTGCGCGTCAATTATCGAGAAGCCGCACTGCGCGCGGCGGCGCGCTCGCTCCTCCGAAAAGCGACGCCATTCGAGACCTTTGCGGCGCTGACGGACGCGGCGGAAAATGCGCTGCGTGGAGCGTTCGCTCTTGCCACGCACCAAGAAAGCGCGACCGCGGCGCGGGAAATTCGACGAGAAAACATTTCATCTGGCAACGCTTCGTTCGACGATGCGCCGTTCGCGGTGATCGCGCTGGGACGCCTGGGCACGCATGAATTCGACATCGGGTCGGACGCGGACGTGATGTTTATTGTGGGCTCCGCCTCGAGCGAGAGCGAGATGCACGAGTGGCGACGCGTCGCCGAGCGGTTTTTGCATATCGCGGGAAGTTATACGAGCGACGGATTGTTGTTGCCGGTCGATACGCGTCTGCGGCCGCGCGGCGGCGAAGGCGAGATCGTGCACTCGGCGTCGTATTTGCTCGATTATTTTTCGCGCGACGCGGAAGGATGGGAAGCGGCGACGTATTTGAAAGCGCGGGCGATCGCAGGGAATATTGCGCTCGGAGAAAAGATTCTCGCGGAGTTGCGCGGGATTTTGCGGCGGCGATTCTTCGGCGCGGCGGGCGATGCTCGCGAGCTTGCACGGCAACTGATTCATACGCGGACGCGGCTGGAGCACGAGCGACTCGAAGGCCCGTCAGGATTCAAATCTTGCGCGGGCGGATTTTTCGACATTGATTACGTAGTTGCGTATCTGAGATTGTCGCGGCGATTCGTCGCGGAAACGCAGGCGAATTGTCTGGCGCAGATTTTGTTTTTGGAGTCGAGGGGCGCGCTGGATTCGCGGCAGGCAGAAACGTTGCGCGCGGCGGCGATGTTTTACCGGTCGCTGGACCATGCGATTCGGCTGGTGCTGGGGCATCCGTCGGCGGAATTGCCGGAGGCGGCGCAAATTTCGCGGGTGAGTGCGCTGCTGGAGCGGTGGGGCGTGGCGATTCGAGGCTCGCTCAAAGAAACAATCGAGGAGACGCGGCGAGACGTGAGGGCAATTTATGAAGGGGTGGTCGCGTTGCATGGCACATAGAAACGCGCTGCGCGCAGCGCGCGGGCGGGGCAAGCCCCGCCCCTACGAGGCAAAAACCAAACAGCAGATTCCTCGTCGCATGGCTCCTCGGAATGGCCAGGAAGCGCGGACGCTTAAGCCACGCCCCCCCCCCCCCCAGATATGATGTACAATTCGCCGCACGGAGGCGCGAATCATGGCCTACACGCAATTGCAGAAGTTGCGGAAAATGCGAGCCAGAAACAAGGGTTTGAATAGAATACTAGGTTCTACCCTTCGCCGCGTAGCGGCGCAATTCGAAAAGAAGGGGCCTGAAGAATTGACCCGCCAAGAAGTCAACACGCTGCAGACTCTGCGTTCGATGCTGGCCACGCGACTGCGAACGAACGCGCTGACCCAAGCCGTGTACGACAATCTCCATGGGATCCCCAAACGCAGACACGTGCGTTGATCTCTGAGACCGGAAAACTGAACCTCTTGCAAGTCGTAGAGTTGGAGACGCGGGGCGTGATATGTTCACGGGATTGCATGGAGGGAGAGCGGAAATGAATGATCCTAAGAAGGGCGAGTTTGTGCAGCTGCACGATGGGTGCCTGGCAGAAGTCATTGACATTGGCAGCATAGTTACCGACCGTCGGTCAGTCCCGTTGTACAACCTTAAGTTTTCGGATGGGGGGACTGTGAGCGTCAACTGTTTGCGTGAAGAGTTTACTTTCCCTATATAAGTAGGGGCCACGACAGTCCATAAAGGCAACGGAGCACAACGGATGAAAGAAAAGTACAACGAAGTGGCGGTGCCGAAGGAGGGCGCGGCGATTGAATGCGACGTGCCTGTGTCACAGGGAAAAACCCCACCCTTTGCACAAGACGCAAAGGATGGGGCACCCGAAAAGGCCTCGCCTGCGCGATTTTTGATGATGACCAAGATGGAGCAGGCTGACAGCAACGCGGAGAATAGATGAGGCAAGCGTACAACGGCGTAGCGGCACCGCGTGAGGGCGGGGCGATTGAATTTGTGGGCGGGGCGATGCGCGTGGCGGAGAGGCCGATCATACCGTTCATCGAAGGCGATGGGACGGGGCGGGACATTTGGCGGGCGTCGCGGCGCGTTTTCGATGCGGCGGTGGAGCACGCGTACGGATCGAAACGCAAAGTGGAGTGGCTGGAAGTTTTCGCGGGCGAAAAGGCGTTTCAGAAATTCGGGGAGTGGCTGCCGCAGGATACGGTGGACGCGATTCGCGATTTCCGCGTGGCGATCAAAGGGCCGCTGACGACTCCGGTGGGCGGAGGGATACGTTCGCTGAACGTGACGCTGCGGCAAATGCTGGATTTGTATGCGTGCGTGCGTCCGGTGAAATATTTTCCGGGCGTGCCGTCGCCGGTGACGAATCCGGAGCGCATGAACGTGGTGATTTTCCGCGAGAATACCGAGGATGTGTACGCGGGAATCGAATGGCGGTCAGGGACGGCGGAGGCGAAGCGGCTGCTGGATTTCTTGAACCACGAAATGCTGAAAGGCAAGCGGCAAATTCGCGAGGACTCTGGCGTGGGCATCAAGCCGATGTCGCCGACAGGGACGAAGCGATTGGTGCGGAGGGCGATTCAGCACGCGGTCGATCATTCAATGGGGCGCAAGCGGCGCGTGGTGACGCTGGTGCATAAGGGCAACATCATGAAGTTCACGGAAGGCGCGTTTCGCGATTGGGGCTACGAGCTGGCGAAGGAAGAATTTCGCGGGCAGATTGTGACGGAACGCGAGAGCTGGATTCTGGACAACAAGGACAAGAACGCGAATATCAGCATCGAGGAAAATGCGGCGATGGTCGAGCCGGGACTGGAAAACGCGCCGGAGCAATTCCGCAAGGACGTGTGCGCGGAGGTGAAAGCGACGCTGGATGCGATTTACGCGACGCACGGGCGCGGCGAATGGAAAAATAAGATTCTGATCAACGACCGCATCGCGGATTCGGTGTTTCAGCAGATTTTGACGCGCGCGGATGAGTATCAAGTATTCGCGACGCCGAATCTGAACGGCGATTATTTGTCGGATGCGTGCGCGGCGCAGGTGGGCGGGCTGGGAATGGCGCCGGGCGCGAATATCGGCGACGGCTACGGCGTGTTCGAGGCGACGCATGGCACGGCGCCGAAATACGCGGACAAGGATGTGATCAATCCCGCGTCGGTGATGCTGAGCGGGGCGATGATGTTCGAATTCATCGGATGGAATGAGGCGGCGCGGCTGATCGAGTCGGGAATCGAGCGCACGATTCAGCAGAAACGCGTGACGTACGATTTGGAGCGCATGATGCAAGGCGCGAAAAAAGTGAGCACGTCGGAATTTGCGTCGGCGATTATTGAGAATATGGCGGCGAGCAAGACGGCAGTTGAGAGTTGATAGCTAAGAGTTGAAAGTGAGAACGTACGGGGCGCGGTGAGTTGGGCAAAGAAGGATGCAGATCCCTCGCGGCATGGCCGCTCGGGATGACAATTCTCTGAGTTTTTGCTAGACGATAAATTGTCATGTCGCGGCCCGGAGAAAGGCTGGCCTCAGGGGCTGAAGCCCCTAAAAAAGAAGAGAAATGCTCATGTCGCGGCTAAAGCCGCGACCCACAATACCCAGAGATTTTTCTTTTGTGGAGATCGTAAAATCGTGTCTTGGCGCGAGTCATTTTCGAGACCGCTTGTACTTTTAGCTTTTGACTGTTAACTCTCGACTAATTTTAGGAGACGCATTGATGAGGAAAAAAGTGACGGTGGTGGGCGGAGGGTTCGTCGGATCGACGACGGCGCAGAGGCTGGTGGATTCGGGTTTGGCCGACGTGGTGTTGACGGACATTTTGGAAGGCGTGCCGACGGGCAAGGCGCTGGACATGCTGGAATCCGCGTCGATTTCAGGCTCGAGCGTGAGCGCGACGGGAATTTCGACGGGCACGGGCGACTACAAAGAAACGGCGCAGAGCGACATTGTGGTGATTACGGCGGGGTTTCCGCGGAAGGCGGGGATGAGCCGCGACGATTTGCTGAAGGCGAATTACGACGTAATCAAAGGCGTGGTCGAGCCGATTGTGAAACTTTCGCCCGAGGCGATTTTGATCACGGTGACGAATCCGCTGGACGTGATGACGCAGACGGCGTTCAGGATCAGCGGATTTCCGAAGCAGCGCGTGATGGGGATGGCGGGGGTGCTGGATTCGGCGCGGATGGCGGCGTTCGTGTCGATGGAATTGAACGTGTCGGTCGAAAATATTTCGTGCTTTGTGCTGGGCGGCCACGGCGACGACATGGTGCCGCTGCCGCGGTATTCAACCGTGGCGGGAATTCCGTTGCCGGATTTGCTGCCGAAAGAGCGCGTGGACGCGATCGTGCAACGCACGCGCAAGGGCGGCGGCGAAATCGTGAATTATTTGAAGACTGGCTCGGCGTACTACGCGCCGTCGGCGGCGGCGTTCGCGATGTGCGAAGCGATTTTGATGGACAAGAAGAAAATCATGCCGTGCGCCGCGTATCTGGAGGGCGAGTACGGGATCAAGGGATTGTTCGTCGGCGTGCCGTGCAAGTTGGGCGCGCGCGGGATCGAGCAGATCATCGAGATCAAATTGCTGCCGGAGGAAAAGGCGGCGCTGGAAAAATCGGCGGCGTCGGTGCGCGAGTTGGTGAATATTTTGGGATTGTGATGGCGCGTTGGTGACTCGCAGCGCGCCGGGGTCCGAGCGGCAAGCAAAACGCTGCTTCGCGCGGGTGAAACGCGCGATAGGAAGAGGAATACAACGGCCGCTTGTCGTTGCGCCTGAAGGCGCAACCCACAAAGACAAAGGCCCGCAATGCCGGAGAGCGCGCGCGGGATCGAGGCAAGCAACGGCGAGACGTTCGTCTCGCCCGGTCGGGTCTTAAGACCCGACCCTACGGAAGGCAAGGCGCGCGAAGCTACGCCCCTGCGGAAACAAGAGCGAAAGACCATACCCTTTGCAAAGGACGCACCCTTCCTGCATCAGGGCAGGCAGGATGGGGCACGCGCAAGGACAAAAGCAAAGGCTGCCGGCCCTGACGAAAACCACATGCAGATTCCTCCTCGCGTTTGCTCGTCGGAATGACAACGAGTAGAGTTTTTGAGCAAGCTGTTAAGACACTGGTGTGGCTTCGCGTCAGCGATGCGCGAGCGGGGGCGAGCCACGCCCCTACGAAATGCAAACGCCTACAGGCCGCGCCTACCGACGGGAACCGAGTCTAAGCGGGCGGGGGTGAACCTCGCCCCTACAAAATCGAAAGGCCGCCGCTACCAAACCAGAAACGAAAGACCCCACCCTTTGCAAAGGACGCACCCTTCCTGCATCAGGGCAGGCAGGATGGCGCACCCGCACGCGAGGGCGCGGCAAACCCGGCCCTACAGAAACAAAAGCGATCAGTGGTGCGCGGGCGGATGCGGAGCCGGGTGCGCAACTGGGACGAGGCGGGCGGTGAGAATCGTGTCGAGCTTGGGGAAATTTTTCTCGACGTAGGCCTTCCCTTCCTTGGTGAGGAGGCCTTGATCGGGGCCGTTGTCGCCGTAGCCTCCGTAGAATTTCTCGACGACGTCCATGCCTTCGATGACTTTGCCGAACGGGGCGAAGCCCATGCTGTCGAGGCGCGCGTTGTTTTGGAGGCTGATGAAGACTTGCGTGGTGCGGGTGTTGGGACCGGCCATGGCGAAGGTGACGTAGCCGAGGGCGTTCGATTCCTTTACGGGATCGTCCTTGAGATTGGCGTGGGACCAGGCCGCGGAGACGCGCGGATCGGCAGAAAGGCCGAATTGGACGACAAAGCCGGGGACGACGCGGAAGAGGCTGGCGCCGTCGTAGAAATGATGCTCGACGAGATTATAGAAGCGGTCCGCGCCGATGGGCGCCCATGCGCGCGTGACCTGCATGGTGAAGTCGCCCTTGGTGGTGTGGAATTTCACGTCGTAGACCGCCGGCGCCGTCGCGTGAAGCGAGGCGGGAGTCAGCAAAGAACCTGTCGTGGACACGTATCGTTTCCTCCGGACCGTCCGAGTCTGGCCCTGCAGGGACGGTGCTGCGCAGAAAGCGATTAGGCCCAAGCTGAACAAAATCGTGATGAGTTTTGCTGGGGTATGCTTCGCGATCTTCATTGCTCCTCCTGGAACGCTCGAAACATTGTGGGGCGTTACCGCTCGTTGTGCCACAGAAAAAAACAGCCTCGGGCGCGGAAGCCCATTTTACAGTATGCACGCAAGGAGAAAGGCAAACACAAAAGCAAAGGCGAGACATACGTCTCGCCCGGGCGGGGTGAACCCCGCCCCTACAAAATTCAAATGCGCAGCCCCTACAAAGGCAAAAGCAAAGCGGCGTCGAGCCGCCGCACTCCAAAAGGGCTGAAGCCCCGCCTTAGTGCCCTTCCTGGGCTTACATTTCTTGGCTGACGCGCTCGGCGTCGGCCATAAGGCGCAGCGTGTTTTCGCCGAGAATTTTCTTGATGTCCGCATCGAAATAGCCGCGATCGATGAGCGCCTGCGTGATTTGCGGCAAGTGCGTGACATCCTCCATGCCGAGCGGCATGTCGGAGCCATCGTAATCGGAGCCAAGGCCGACGTGATCGATGCCGGCGACTTTCACGGCGTGATCGATGTGGTCGACGATTTCCGTCCAGCGTACTTGTGGCAGCGTGCCATCGAGCATCATGCGGCGAACGATTATATTTTCCGTCATGAGCTGGCAGTTTTCGTCGTCCGGCGCGCATCGTTGCGCGACTTCGTCGCGGATTTGCTTGACGATTTCGGGATGGGCGTTCGTCGCGTCGACGTATTTCTGGCTGAGAAATCCAACGTGATAATTGATTTGTATGACGCCGCCGGCGGCCGCGAGGGCTTTCATCATGTCGTCGGTCATATTGCGGGGCGCGTTGCAGATTGCGCGGCACGAGGAATGCGAGGCGATGATGGGCGCTTGGCTGACGGCGAGCGCGTCCCAAAATGTTTTATCCGATGCGTGCGAAACGTCGACGAGCATGGCGTTGCGATTCATTTCGAGAATGGCTTGCTTGCCGAAATCGGTGAGGCCGTTGTGCGCGGGCTTGTCGGTGGAAGAATCGGCCCAACCGGTGTTGCGCCAATGCGTGAGCGTCATATAGCGCACGCCGAGCGCGGCGAAAGCGCGGAGGACGCTGAAGTCGTCGTTCATCATGTGGCCGCCCTCGACGCCGAGCAGCGCGGCGATTTTGCGTTCGGCGAAAGCGCGGCGGACGTCAGCGGCGGTGCGTGCGAGCATCATGTCGTTGGAATGGCGCTCGACCGCTTCGCGCACGGCGGCGATTTGGCCGAGGGCTTTTTCGACGGCGGCGGGGCCGATGTTTGTGCCGGGAATCCAGATGGCGAAGAAAATGGCGCCGAGGCCGCCTTCTTTCATGCGGGGAATGTCGACATTGCCGTCGGCGTGGCGCGCGGCGAGATCGAAACGCGGGTCGAGGAGGCGCTGCGTGGTGTCGGCGTGCGCGTCGATGACGATGGAGTGAGATTGCAGTTCGCGCGCGTGCGCGGAAATTGTCGGGTTTTGGGCTGACACGATGATTGGGAACGCTAAGAATAGCAGACCGCACCCGGCACAGGCAAAATTGCGCATGACTCAGGTTTCCTCCGGCGCAAAAGAGTAACGCAAGGAGCTAATGCGGGCAAAGGATAAATCGCCTCCGATAAGGGGTCAGTCCGAACTTTGACTCTTTGCGTCACGATTAGGGAAATTCAAACTGACCCGCTATCTCACTTCTGAATGCCAAGGCGCTTCCGATATGGCTGCAGGCGCGAAACTGAGGCATTTCGCGCTGCGCGCGACGGGCGGGGCAAGCCCCGCCCTACGAAGACGAAACGGTCCTGAAGCGCCCAGAAAAAGAGCAAGATTACACCTTTGACAAACCCATGTTTTTAAGACTCCTCGGAGCGGTCGTAATCATCCAGGTTGGGCGGTTGGTCCCTCGAGGTGAATGAATTGCCTGATTGCGGGCGACCGCAATTACATACCTCTTCGCCGCTCACAAATTTCCGTATTCTGCGAGGCTCTTCGATTTCGTCAGCATGCTCGCCAGCATCCATTAGCCTCAGACCGCATCTATGGCACCTGATAGGCGAATGCGTCATCCCGGGAGTTTCCTCGCCTTCACCTGCCGTTCCAATGGCAGGATCGTACTCTTGCGACCGCAAAGAGGGCATTTCCTTTCTGACCCGGTTAACGGTGGCTTGCGGCACTTGATTAGGTATCCGCAATCGCAAAGCAATCCATATGAATTACCTACTCTGCTGCCCCGACCACTTATTGTCCGCATCATGAATGCCTATTTCTGGATCCCCAGTCGTTTCCATTCGTCGTCGCGCTCGGTGGGGCCTTCGGAAAAATTCAGCCAGTCCCAGACGGCGTGCTTGAGGACCTGGCGATTGATTTCGTTGTTGGATTCGGTGAGGGGAATGCTTTTCGGGCAAACCTTGACGCAATTCTGCGCGTTGTCGCAATCCTGAATGCCGCCGGGGCCCATCATGGCTTCGAGGCGTTCGCGCGCGTGCATGGCGCCGGTGGGATGCATGTTGAACAGGCGCACCTGATTGATGATGGCCGCGCCGATGAATTGCGTGTGCTCGTTGACCTTGGGGCAAATTTCGAGGCAATTGCCGCAGGTGATGCAGCGCGCCATGGGATAGCCGATTTGCTGCTGCTCGGGGGACATGCGCGGGCCGGCGCCGATGGCGTAAGTGCCGTCGATGGGCACCCAGCATTTCATGCGCTTCAAATTTTCGAACATGATGGAGCGATCGACTTGCAGGTCGCGGATCAGCGGAAATTTGGAGAGCGGCTCGAGGCGAATCGGCTTTTCGAGATTGTCGACGAGCGCGGAGCAGGCCTGGCGCGGATAGCCATTGATGAGCATGGCGCACGCGCCGCAGACTTCCTCGAGGCAATTCGCTTCGTAGGAAATGGGCGTAGTGCCGTTGCCGGCGCGCGTGACGGGGTGTTCGGCAATGTCTCGCAAACAGGTGATGATATTCAGATGCGGGCGGTAACGAATTTCGAATTCTTCCCAGACGACGCGTTCCTGTGGAGCGGCCTGGCGCTTGATGCGAATGATGAATGTGTTGTCGGCCATGATGCCTCGATTCCTTGCTAATACTTGCGCGAACGCGGCGGAAGAAGCGAAATGTCCACGGGATCGTATTCGAGCTTGATGTTTCCGCCGTTGTAACTCGCTTTCGTTGTCTTGAGCCAATTCTTGTCGTCGCGTTCGGGAAATTCGGGCTTGTAGTGCGCACCGCGCGTTTCGTTGCGGGCCAGTGCGCCGAGCGTGATCGCTTTCGCGAGGATCAGCATGTTGCCGAGCTCGCGCGTGAATTGCAGCGTCTGATTCGACCATTGCGTGCGGTCGGCAAGATTGACGCGGCTGAAGCGATCGCTCAACTCGTCGAGCTTCACGAGAGTTTTTTGGAGATTCGCGTTCAAGCGCACGACGGTGACGTGCTCGGTCATCCACGCGCCAAGTTCTTTCCAGATCGTGATCGGATTTTCGAAACCTTGCTGATTGAGTAGGCTGTCGTTGGCTTCCCGCTGGCGGCTGGCCTCGCCGTAAAAAACGCTCTCGGACGTGCTGTCGCAGCCCTTTTCGAGATTGCGCGCGTATTTCACGGCGGAAGGTCCCGCGACCATGCCTCCATAAATGCAGGACACGAGCGAATTCGCGCCGAGGCGGTTCGCGCCGTGATACTGGTATTCGCATTCGCCCGCGGCGAAAATTCCGGGGACGTTGGTGGCCTGATGTTCGTTGTCGATCCAGAGGCCGCCCATGGTGTAGTGCATCGCGGGGAAAACTTTCATAGGCTCCTCGCGCGGATCGGGGCCGACGAATTTCTGGTAAATCTCGAGGACGCCTTCGAGTTTGCGGTCGAGCATCTCGCGCGGGAGATGCGTGAGGTCGAGATAGACGGCGTTCATTCCCGCGAGGCTGAGCTTCTCCTCGAAGACGATTTTGTAAATCGCGCGCGTGGCGACGTCGCGCGGAACGAGATTGCCGTATTTCGGGTACCACTCCTCGAGGAAATAGAAGCGCTCGCTTTCGGGGATGGAGCGAGCGGGGCGCGTGTCGCCAGCTTTTTTCGGGACCCAGACGCGGCCGCCTTCGCCGCGCAGCGATTCGCTCATCAGGCGGCATTTGTCTTCGCCGGGAATCGCCGTGGGATGGACTTGAATGAATTCGCCGTTGGCGTAATAGACGCCCTGCTGGAAGAGAGAGGATTGCGCGCTGCCCGTGCACACGACAGAATTCGTGGTCTGGCCGAAAATTGCGCCGATGCCGCCGGTGCAAAAAATCACGGCGTCGGCGGGGAACGTGCGGACTCCCATGGTTTTCAAATCCATGGCGCAGATGCCGCGGCAGACGCCGCTTTCGTCGATGACGACGGAGAGGAACGACCAGCCCTCGTGCTTGTGAACTTTATCCTCGGATTCGAAACGGCGGACTTGCTCGTCGAGCGCATAGAGCAACTGCTGGCCGGTGGTGGCGCCGGCGAACGCGGTGCGATGATAGAGCGTTCCGCCGAAGCGGCGGAAATCGAGCAGGCCCTCGGGCGTGCGATTGAACATCACGCCCATGCGGTCGAGAAGATCGATGATCGCCGGAGCGGCTTCGCACATGCCCTTGACGAGAGGCTGATTGGCGAGGAAATCGCCGCCGTAGACGGTGTCGTCGAAATGAATCCAGGTGGAATCGCCTTCGCCTTTCAGGTTTTTGGCCGCGTTGATGCCGCCCTGGGCGCAGACGGAATGTGAGCGCTTCACGGGCACGATGGAAAAAAGTTCCACGGGCACGCCGGATTCGGCGACACGAATGGCGGCCATCAGTCCCGCGAGTCCCCCGCCGACGATGATGATTTTTGGCTCTCTCATGAAATTTTCGTTTCGCAAGCATCAAACGGCCTCCGGGGTTAAAACCCCTGAGGGAAGAGCGTTCTTACGGCGGGGTTGAAACCCCGCGCTGCCCAATGCCGGGACTCTTTCAGCAGCCTCCGACCCGTTCCTGCCAGGCTAAAGTTTGCCGGCCCTGCTTGCATCAGGCAAGCTAAAGGCCGCCGCTACAAACGGCCGGTTGTTAAAGATAGCCGCTGAACGGATGCCAGTTATACAGAAAGCCGGCGACGATCAGCAGGCCCGCAAAAGCGAAAACGAATCCGACGGAGGCTCCGAACCAGCCGGCGGCGCGCTGCGCGCGTGGCGTGACGGCAATGCCCCACTTGCAGGAAAAATTCCAGATGCCGTTGCCGAGATGAAACGACGCCGCGAGAATGCCGATGATATAGAACGCGGCGTACCACGGATGCGCGAAATCGCGAGCGACGCCAAGATACGTGCTGCGGCCATGCGTGGCGAAACGTTCGAGCCACACGTGCCAGATGATATACGCGAAGGCGATGATGCCGGTCCAGCGCTGGAGCGTATAGAGCCAGTTGGCCATCCACGGATGCGCGAAGACGTTCGTCTTGCCGCGCCACCAGATATACAGGCCGTAGCAACCGTGGAACGCGATGGGCAGCCAGATAAAAGCGAATTCGACGGGCAGGCGCCAGGGAATTTGTTCGAGGGCCGCGGCGGTGGTGTTGTATTTTTCCGGGCTGACGAGGGCGTAGCTATTGGACCAGAAATGCTCGGCGAGGAACGCTCCAATGGGAATGATGCCGCTGAGGGAATGCAGTTTGTCCCAGAAGTAATTGGAGTCAGCTTTCGACGCCGCGCTCGACATCCACTCTCCGAAAAATTCCCGCAAGAACGAAAAGAAAAACGAGCGGCGAGCGCGAGTGTAAAATGGCCCGCCCTGAAAACGTTTCAGTATAGACAGCGGCTCGCGTGTTTGCAAGACGGCAACACGAGAAAATGGGCCAGGCGGACGCGTGCTAGACTCGATGCATGATAAGCGCGGGCGTTTCGGAGCTGGAAGTCCTGGTCAGCGGAATGGTGGAGCGCGGAGCGGCCCTGGACGCAGCGCACATGACGAAGATCGCGGGAGCAGTGAGCCGCGTGTTTTCCGTGCAGCCGGACGAAGTGGCCATTCTGTGGGTAACGCAGGACAATAGATTTCTGCGCTTCCGCGTTCCGGAACAATTGCAAAGCGTGGGACAAATTCCGCTGACGAGCAACGCGTCGCTGGCGGTGCGCACGGTGCGGGACAAACGGCCCGAGGTCGTCAACCACTTCAATATCGTGCCGCACGCGTCGGTCTTCGAAGCGGTGAGGCTGCGGGACGAACGCAGCGACCCGATACAGAAAATCATCAGCGCGCCCATCACGGCGGGAGCTAAGGTAGTGGGAGTGCTGCAGGTTTCACGCAAGGCGAAGACCGCCAAGGGAGCGCGGGATTTTACTCCGCAAGACCTGCGGCAACTGATTTCCATCAGCGAACTTTTGGCGCCCGCGCTTTCGCTCTGCGAAGATTAGCAGATACCTCGAATCACGCCGCCGCAGTGCGCCACGCGATAACCAAGGCGAAAAGCGAAATCATGCCCGCCTAAAGGCGGCCGCTACAGAAACGCGACCCACAGAGCCGGAACGGAAACGCTGTCACGCATGCGCGCGGCGGCGAGGTTGTGAGATACTTCCCCTCGCATGACTCGCATATCGAAACGCGCGGCTTCCACCGTTTGCGGCGTTTTTTTGTGCGCGGGGCTTTTTTGCGCGGGGCTGGCGATGGCGGGCGCCGCGCGCGCCCACGAACCGGGCGTCCGCGCGCAGACGCCGAGCAAAGTTACGCTGACGCTCCTGAGCACGGCGGATTCGCACGGGCATTTGCTGGCGTGGAGCTACATGAGGAACCGGCCCGCGAATTGGGGCCTGGCGAAGATCGCCACGCTGGTCCAGCGAATTCGCGCGACCGCGCCGAACGTGATCCTACTCGATTGCGGCGACACGATTGAAGGCACGCCGCTGGCGTATTACTTCAACGTGACCGATCGCGCGCCGCCCAATCCGGAAATCGCGGTGATGAACGCGATGCACTACGACGCGATGGCCGTGGGAAATCACGAATTTAATTTTGGCGAGCGCGTGATGTGGAAGGCAAAAGGCGAAGCGCATTTTCCGTGGCTGGCGGCGAACCTCAAGCAAACCTATACGAGCGGCGTACCGTACGTGAAGCCCTACATCATCAAGAAAATCGACGGAGTGCGCGTGGGCATCGTGGGATTTGTGACGCCGGGCGTGACGCGGTGGGAGATTCCCGCGAATTACCGCGGCTATACATTTGAGCCGATCGTGGAAACGGCGCGAAAAATCATTCCCGAAGTGCGCGCGAAATGCGATCTGCTGGTGGTGATTCTGCATTCCGGGCTGGACCGCAACCCGAAAACGGGCGCGCTGCTTCCGGGCTATCAGGACAACGGTGAGAATGCAGCGTGGGAGCTGGCGGAACAGGTTCCGGAAATCGATGTGCTGTTTTACGGGCACACGCATCTGGAAATGCCTCAGCTTATCGTCCATGGCGTGCTGATGGCGCAGGCGAAAAATTGGGGCGGGTCGCTGGCGCGCGCGGATGTGACTTTGCAACGGGATTCCGCGGGGCGCTGGAGAGTGATTTCAAAGCATTCGACGACGATTCGGCCTTCGCCGGCGACGCCCGAAGATCCGGAGATTCTGAAGATCGTCGAGCCGTATCAGGAAAAAGTCGAAAAGTATTTGGATACGCCGATTGCCATGCTGCGCGAGCCGCTCAACGGGACGCTTGCGCGATACGAAGATGATCCTCTGGTGGATTTGATTCAGCGCGTGCAACTTCGCGATGCGCACGCGGACGCGTCGTTCGCCACGCTTTTCGTTCCGAGCGTGCATATCGCGGCGGGCACGGTGACGATTCGCGATATTTTCGGACTGTATCCCTACGAGAACACGCTCTACGGCGTCGAAATGACCGGCGCGCAGCTTCGCGACGCGCTCGAACACGCGGCAAGTTTTTTTCCGGCGTGGCCGTCGCCCGCGGGGAAGCGGATGCGGCTGCCCGGCTACAACGCGGATTCGGCCGAGGGCGTAGCGTATGAAATCGACCTTTCGCAACCCGTGGGCCATCGCATCACGAATTTGACGTATCACGGACGGCCGCTATCACCGGATCAGAAGTTGCGCGTGGCGATCAACAACTACCGTTACACGGGCGGGGGCGGATACGCGGTGTTTAAGGGACTGCCGATCGTTTATCGCTCGACGGGCGAGATTCGCGATTTGATCATCGCGCATTTGGAAAAGACGAAGAAATTTCCGGCGACGGCGGATGGAAATTGGAAGATTGTCCCGCGCGCGGCGCGCGAGGCCATCCTGAAACAAGCGGCGGCATTCGAGAGGCAGCGCGAGCGGCCACGGGCGAAACCGGCGAATGCAGCGTATCGATGACTGTTAAATTTTCGTTAAACGCGCGAAAAGCATTGACACCCCATTCGCTTCTTGTTACTTTTTGCGCGCATCTGTTCTTGCAGATCTCCTGAGCGGAGGAACCGCAGTCCGGCACGTTTCATGGCGTTCGTCGCGAAGAAAATATTCCTTACCAAGGGAGTCGGGAAACACCGCGAGAGGCTTTCGAGCTTCGAGCTTGCGCTGCGCAATGCGGGCATCGCGGCGTGCAATATCGTGCGCGTGTCCTCGATTTTCCCTCCGCACTGCAAACTGATCTCGCGCAGCGAAGGCTTGAAGCATTTGAAGCCGGGGCAAGTGGCGTTTGTGGTGATCAGCGAAAATCAGACGCGCGAGGCGCACCGGCTGATTGCGGCGTCGGTGGGCGTGGCGCTTCCCGGCGATAAATCGATGTACGGCTACCTTTCCGAGCATCACTCGTTCGGCGAGCCGGAGGAAATCGCGGGCGAGTACGCCGAGGAGCTGGCGGCGGAAATGCTGGCGACGACGTTGAACGTGGAGTTCGATCCGGATCTGTCGTGGGACGAGAAAAAAGAGGTCTACCGCATCTCGAATAAAATCGTGCGCACGATGAATATCACGCAGTCCGCCGTTGGCGACAAGCGCGGGCTGTGGTCTACCGTGCTCGCCGCGGCGATTCTGCTTGGCGAAGACGATTAGCCTTTCGCAAACGTGTTTTCTCCCCTTTTGCAACTCCCTTTCGTGATTTTATGCCGCAAGACCCAGCACGTCTTTATGGGCACATCCTGAATCATCCCTGTTTAGCCGGACGGGGCTTTCTGGTTATTCTAAGAAATCGCGGCTGCGCCCAGGATTGCGGTGCGCGGCTGCAAGGGACACGCTGAAAAGCCAAGATGCCAAAGAATTCCGAAATCGCAAACGTGAAAATTCTCGAAAACGTGCCGCTGGCACAGTACAGCAATTACCGCATTGGCGGGGCGGCGCGATATTTTTGCGAGGCGTCGAACGAAGAGGAAATTCGCGCGGGAGTGCTGTTTGCGCGCGAGCAGCGCCTGAAGCTCTTTATTCTGGGCGGCGCCACGAACCTGCTGATCGACGACGCTGGCTTCAACGGGCTGATGCTGAAGCCGAGCCTGATGCAACTGGAAGCGCACGGCGACATCGTGACCGTGGGAGCCGGTGTGCCGGTCGCGGATTTGCTGAAATTCACGATTGCGCATTCGCTGAGCGGACTGGAATGGGCGGGCGGATTGCCGGGAACCGTGGGAGGCGCGGTGCGTGGGAATGCGGGCGCGTTTAAGGGCGAAATCAAGGATCGCATCATCCGCGTGGAAAGTTTCGACGTGGAAACGCTCCAGACCATCTCGCGCGAGAATGCGGCGTGCCAGTTCGGCTACCGTTCGAGTATTTTCAAGGAGAAAAATGGGCGGGAGATTATTCTGTCCGCAAGAATAAAGCTGGAAAAAGGCGAACTGGAAAAAATCGCGGCGGGGATTCAGGACAAAATCAATTACCGGCTCGAACGGCATCCGATGGAGTATCCGAACATCGGCAGCACGTTCAAGAACGTCGAACTAGCGCTCGTGCCGAAAATCTGGCGCGACGCGGTGGCGAAAGTTGTGAAAGTGGATCCGTTTCCCGTGGTGCCGACGGCGTATTTAATTTCCGAGGCGGGTTTGCGCGGGACGCAACACGGCGGCGCGCAAGTCTCACAGAAGCATCCGAACTTCATTGTGAATCTTGGCGGGGCGACGGCGAAGGACGTGAAGTTTCTCATCGCCGTTGTAAAGCAGCGCGTGTCCGAGAAATACGGAATTGCCCTCGAAGAAGAAATTCAGCTCGTGTAGGGCCGCGCGCGCAAGCCGTATTCGTGATGTGCCGAGCGGAACAAAAAGGCAAGGAAATGCAGATTCCTCGTCGCGTGTCTCCTCGGAATGACAACTACTTCCCTTCTTGCCCGCACTGATAAGTACGCCGCACGGACAAAAAAAGCGAGAAGCGGATTTCTCGCGCCGCGCGAACGAGCGCGCTTCACCCGGGATGACAATCGATAGATGGAGGGCTAGCGGGAATTGGGAGCGACGGGGCGGTGATGGTGATTCGAGGCGGGCATTTTCTTCGTACGTTTCGCTTCGCCGCTCTGATCGAAGTAGCCGATGCGCTCGAGGACCGCGCCGACGATGAGCGGCAGCGCGACAGTGGCGTCCTCGAAAACCTCCGCGAATTGCCCGCCTTCGTCGGGAGGCACGAATTTTCCCCAGGAGACGGCTTCAGTGTAGGTGCTGCCGGAAAGGCCGCCCCAATGCACCGGCTCGGGGCAAATACGCAGGCCATAATTGTAACGCTTGAGGGGCATTTCCTCGTAGCCGCGGCGCGCGAGCAATTCCGCGTAGACGCCGAACTGCTGCGACCAATTGCGCGGCACGCCGCCGCCGACGGTGAAAATTCCCATGCGGTTGGTGGCGAGCATGGTCTCGGCGAAATGCTCGAAGTCCGCAAAAGAATCGAAGCGCAGGACGGGGCGCCCATCCTTGCGGCGCTGGCGCTGATGCAAGGCGAAATCGATGCCCAGCTCGGAATCGCTGAACGCGGGAACGAAAACGGGAACATTGTTTTCGGCGGCGGATTTCAAAATGCCGCGGCCGGGCGCGTGCTGAATCAGATATTCACCAATGCGCCGGTTGAGCGCCCAACTCGAAACGGCTTCCGCCGGGTCCCACTTCTCGAAGAGCGCCTCGACAATCTCCTCGATGTAATCGAGATTGATCTCCGGTTCGAGCGAATCATAAACGCGATTGTAGCCGGCGAAAAAAAGTTCCTTGTCGCCCATTTTCGGATCGTAGCGGAAATGGTGTTTGCCGGCGGCTTCGACCAGGCCGTGGGCCATCAGGGCGCCGGTGGAGACGACGGCGTTGACGATTCCGGAATCGATCAAGTCGCAGAAAACCAGGCCCATCTTCGCGACGGTCATGGCGCCGGAGAGAGTGAGCACGACGAAACAATCCGTGTCGCGCGCCATGGCTTCGAGGACGTTGGCGGCGTCGCCGACCTGCCGCGCGGTGAAGGCCGTCTGGCTCATGGCGCGGACGAGCGCGTCGACGGTGCGCGCCTTCGAGAGATCCAATGGATAAATCGGAGTTAGACGATCCGCGATCGGATCGTGCAGAACTCTTTCCGTGACTCCTCTTTTCTTCGCCATTCACCCTTCCCGCAGATAATGTATCACCTCGCCAGCACTTTTGCGGATTATAAATAGTACGAAATCCGTCGCGAGAAAAGAAAAATATATTTCATTTTCAAGCGCATCCGACCGCGGAGCCGAAACGTTGCGCGCTTTGCGCCGCCGAAAACGTTCGAAAGCTACAGGGCGGGCTGCTGCTGCGTGAGGCAGTGCAAAGTGCCGAGGCCCCAGACGAGATCCACGGAATGGATTCCCGCGACTGGACGGCCGGAAAATAGTTCCGCGAGCGTGCCGAGAGCGACGCGATCGTTTGGATCGTTGAACGTGGGGACGAGCACAGCCGCATTTGAGATATAAAAGTTCGCGTAGCTGGCCGGCAATCGCTGGCCCTCGAAAAAAAGCGGAGCAGGCATCGGAAGAGATACGACTTCGATTTTGCTTCCGTCGTCGAGGCGCATCCCCTGCAATCGCTCGCGATTTTCCTCGAGCCGGCGATAATTGGCGTCACGCGGATTTTTTTCACGGCACAAAACAACCGTGCGAGGCCCGACGAAGCGGCAAAAGTCGTCCACATGGCCGTGCGTGTCGTCGCCCGCAATGCCCCGCCCGAGCCACAAAATGTTTTTCACGCCCAGATGAGCGCGGAGAATTTCCTCGATGCCCGCGCGGTGAATCCCGGGATTGCGCGGCTGCGTTTTTTGATCCAGCAGGCACTCTTCCGTGGTCAACAGGGTGCCGCGGCCATTGGTGTCAAAGGCGCCGCCCTCGAGCACCACATCGCGGCCGCGAAATTGCGCGCGAAACAGCCGGCATTTCAGCGCGCGCGCCGTGCGTTCGGCAATGGCATCGTCTTTTTTCCAGTCCGGATAGCGCGCCCAGGCATTGAAACGGAAACGGACGATGGCGACTTCGGGACGCGGCTTGCGCCGCCGTACGAAAATCGGACCGAAATCGCGCGTCCATCCGCGATTGGTGGGAAATCGGAAAAACCGGACTTGCGCGAGATTCACGCCGGCACGGCCGAGAATTCCGCGCGCGCGCGCCTGACGCTGCCGGGGGCTGACGAGGATGTGAACGAGTTCGCCGGGCGCAATTTTGCGCACGATTTCGCCATAGACCCAATCAATCGCGGCAATTTTCCCGGGCCAGTCGGTGGCATTATGCGGCCAGCCCAGCCAAGTAGCTTCGTGGCGTTCCCATTCCGCAGGAATGCGAAAGCCCAGAGCGGCAGGCGTCGAATGGCGGCTGGAAAGAGGAGTTAGACTTTTTTGGCCCACGGTTTCTCGTCGAGGAAACGCCGATCCAGTCCCATGTACGCATCAATCCGACGGTCGCGGAGGAACGGCCAGTTGCGCCGGACGTCCTCGAGGCGCGCGAGGTCCACTTCGCCGAGGAGGATCTCCTCACGATCGGCGGAGGCTTGGGCAATCACGACGCCGTGGGGATCGCAGAGAAAAGAGGAGCCCCAGAACTCGATGCCCGCGCCGCCGCTCGAAGGAATCTCTGTGCCCACGCGGTTCACGGCCGCAACGTAAATTCCGTTCGCGATGGCGTGGCCGCGCTGCACCGTGCGCCAAGCGTCAAGCTGTTCGGCGCCGGACGATTTCTTCTCGCTGGGATGCCAGCCAATGGCCGTGGGATAGAAAAGAACGTGAGCGCCATCGAGAGCGGCGAGCCGCGCGGCCTCTGGATACCACTGGTCCCAGCAGATCAGCGTCGCGATACGGCCCGCTTGCGTATCGAATGCGCGGAAGCCAAGATCGCCGGGCGTGAAATAAAATTTTTCGTAATAGGCCGGATCGTCGGGGATGTGCATCTTGCGGTAAAGGCCGGCGAGTTGGCCGTTGCTGTCGAGCACGACGGCGGAGTTGTGATAGAGGCCCGCGGCGCGGCGCTCGAAAACCGGAGCCACAATCACAATTTTCCACTGGCGGGCAACGCGGCCGAGCGCCTCCGTAGTTGGTCCGGGCACAGGCTCCGCCAAATCGAAGGATGACGCGTCTTCGCGCTGGCAGAAATATCGCGAGCGAAACAGCTCCGGCAGGCAGACGATGCGCGCACCGCTTCGCGCGGCGTCCTCGACCCGGGAAATGGCGAGCGAGAGATTTTCCGCCGTATCGGACGCCATCGCCATCTGCACCAGAGCGATCGTGAATTTTTCGGGACCCTGCATCGCTCGAAAGGCTACAACAAACGGTGGCGCAAAACCATACGTCGCGGCAAGTTTGTGTTTTCGCGGCGACCGCGCGGGTTCCTGCTGCGTCCGCATAAACGGGACCCGCCCACGGCAGGCAGGCGTGAGCTGCGAACATCGCGAACCGGGAACCGCCGCGCATTCGCGCGTCGCGGCCCGACCTTAGTCCCGCCCTACAAGAACAAAGGCTAAAACGTGAGGAGGGCCTGGACGGTGCGAGACGGCGCGTTTTTCGTTTGTTTTTCGAAGCGGGCCATGCTGAGATGCTTCGAGGCGAGTAGGGAGGCTGCGAATGTTCGTCATCTATTACAACCACGGACTGATTGCATGGATTCTGATCGGCCTGATCGCGGGCTGGCTGACGGGAACGGTGACGCGCGGGCGCGGGTTTGGATGCTTCGCCGACACGATTCTGGGATTGGTTGGCGCGGTGATCGGCGGCTGGATTTTTTCGAAACTGGGAATCGCAAGTTTTGGAGTGCTGGGCAGCCTGGCGGCCGCGTTCGTGGGAGCGATTGTGCTGGTCTCGATTGCGCGGCTCTTCGCCGGACACCACGATTGAACCGCGCCGGAGTACCTGCGCGCGTTTTCCGTCGCTGTCTTTCACGGGCACCTCGCCCATAAAAAAGTAAACCGCGGAGCGCTGCGGCGCGTCCAACAGTCCGGAGGATTCGCGAATTGGGCCCCGAGAAAAGTTCCACGTACAGCGCCGCGCTGGTTGACCTGGCGCGGATCACGGTACGCGTGCTGGCGCGCAATAAAATGCGCAGTGCGCTGACCATGCTGGGAATCACGATCGGAATTAGCGCGGTGATTTGCACGGTGGCGATTGGCGAAGGCGGCTCGCAGCAGATTCGCGACCGCATTGCCAACCTGGGCGACAACATGGTGTGGGTGGAAGCCGGCGGGCGGAACGTCAACGGCGTTCGCACGGGAAATGACAATACGAAGTCGCTGACGAATGCGGACGCGCGGGCCCTCCCCGCGGAAATTCCTCTGCTGAAGCGCTGCTCGCCGAATACGGATGGCCACATCCAGGTGATCTACGGCAATAAAAATTGGTGGACGCACTATCGCGGCACGGCGCCGAATTTTTTGACCATCCGCAACTGGCCGATCATCGAGGGAGCAAATTTCACCCAGCAGGACGTGGCCACGCACGCGCAGGTGACGGTTCTCGGCAAGACGGTGGTGGATGAATTGTTCCGTCCAGGCGAAGATCCTGTGGGCAAGACCATACAGATTGGCGGCCTACCGTTCAAAGTAGTGGGACTGCTCGCGCAAAAGGGATTCACACCCTTCGGATGGGATCAGGACGACACGCTCGGAATGCCGTACACGACGGCGCAGCGCAAACTGCTCGGCACAAACTGGGTGGACGATATTTTTTGCTCGGCCGTCAGCCCCGCGGCCATCGGGCCCGCGCAGGACCTTGCCGAACGGCTGCTGCGTGCGCGCCATCATTTGCGTCCCAATGAGCCGGACGATTTCAACATTCGCACGCCGACGCAATTTTTGGAAGCCATGGAGAAATCGAGCCACACGTTCACGCTGATGCTGGCGTGCATCGCGTCGGTGTCGCTGCTGGTGGGCGGCATTGGAATCATGAACATCATGCTCGTCTCGGTGACGGAGCGGACGCGCGAGATTGGCGTGCGCATGGCTGTGGGCGCCACGGAACGCGACATTCAGTTGCAGTTCCTCATCGAAGCGATGATCGTCAGCCTGCTCGGAGGCGTATTCGGAGTGGTCGTGGGCGTGTTCGCTTCGCATTTGCTGGCGACTACTTTGCAGTGGACGATGGAGATTCCGCCAACGGCGATCGTCGTGGCCGCGGCGTTTGCGCTCTTCGTGGGACTTTTCTTCGGCTACTATCCGGCGCAGAAAGCCTCGCAGCTGGATCCGATTGAAGCGCTGCGATTCGAATAGGCGCGGATTGTCCTGCGAACTTTCGCACGCGACCTTCGCCGCGCACTTCGGCGCGAACTTCCGCCTGCGTTTCCGTTGATAAGCTGGGGCGAGCCGCGCGCTGTGGTACCATGGCGTTTCGACAAAAGGAGGCGCAAAAGCGCACTTGAGTAAAACTTCCCTGTGGATGATCCCGCTTGGCGGGCTGGGCGAATTTGGAATGAACATGATGGCCCTCCGCTACGGCGAGGACATTCTCGCCATCGACGCGGGCCTGATGTTCCCCGAAACCGAGCTCCTCGGCGTCGACGTGGTGATTCCGGACATTTCCTATCTGAAACAGAATCGCGCGGGGCTGCGCGCGCTGATCCTGACACACGCGCATGAGGATCACATTGGCGCGGTGCCTTATCTGCTGCCCGACCTGAAATGCCCAATCTACGGAACGCGCTTCACGCTGGCGCTGGTGCGAAAAAAGCTCGAAGAGCACGGGCTGCTCGAGTCGGCGGATTTGCACGAGATCGCGCCGGGAATGTCCGTGACGCTCGGGCCATTTCAGGTGGAATTCGTTCACGTGACGCACAGCACGATCGAATGCGTGGCGCTGGCGATACGGACACCGCTGGGAATCGTTCTGCACACGGGCGATTTCAAGATTGATCCCACGCCGGTGGACAACATTCCGTTCGACCTGCATCGCTTCGCGCGCTACGGCGAGGAAGGCGTGCTGGCGCTGTTCGCGGATTCGACGAATGCGGAACGGCCGGGGTACACGCCGTCGGAGCGCACCGTGCGGCCGCGTCTCGAGGAGCTGTTCCGCGCCGCGCCGCAGCGCGTGGTGATTTCGTGCTTTTCGAGTTCCGTGCATCGCATCCAGCAAGTGATCGACGTCGCCACGGAGCAAGGGCGCAAGGTCGGCTTCATCGGTCGCAGCATGGTGGATAACATCGAGATTGCGCATTCGATGAAAAAATTGCGCATTCCCGATGGGTCGATCGTTCGCCCGCAGGACATCAAATCGTACGATCCGCGCAAATTGGTGGTGCTGGCGTCCGGCAGCCAGGCCGAGCCGATGTCCGCGCTTTCGCGCATCGCCGTCGATAATCACCGCCTGCTCGATATTCAGGAGAACGATACGGTAATTTTGTCGGCGCGCATCATTCCCGGAAACGAAAAAGCCATTTCGCGGATGATCGATCATCTATTCCGCCGGCGCGTGCTGGTGTATTACGAGAGCGGGCGCTCATCGCCGATTCATGTGTCGGGCCACGGCAGCCAGGAAGAAATGAAGCTGCTCTTGAATCTGGTGCGGCCAAAATATTTCGTGCCGATTCACGGCGAGTACCGGCAATTGTTCCAACATGCGGCGCTGGCGCATCAGGTGGGCTCTGTTTCGGGCCAGATTATGCTGGTGGAATCCGGGCAGCCCATCGAGTTCACGGCGGACGGCGCGTTTCGCCGCGATCCGGTTCCCGTGGGCCGCGTGTGCGTGGACTCGGGATCGCTCGAGGAGCTCGAAGAGTTTGTGATCCGGGACCGCAGGCACCTGGCCGAGGATGGCATCGTGGTGCCGATCCTCGCGATCAACAAGCACAGCGGGCGCATGGAAGCGCCGCCGGAGATTGTGACGCGCGGGTTTCTGCCTTCCGACGACGGTCAGGAGCTGATGGCGCAGGCTCGCGAGGTGATCATGAAAACCGTGGAGCAATCGAACTCCGAGGAAAAAACCGATTGGAGCGTCATCAAGGAAAAAATTCGCACGGATTTGAAGCGTTTCCTCAATAAAAAAACCTCGAAGCGGCCGATGATTTTGCCGGTGATTCTCGAAGTCTGAAAGCGCAAGCGTTTTTCAACGCGCGCGAAACGCCCGCCAAAGCTCGCCGCTCACGAGTATGATGGCCCGCAGTGCAATTTTCGATTCGCGAATACGGCGCGGCAGATTTCGAGGCAATTTATGCCATCGATCAGGTTTGCTACTCGCCGGAGATCGCGTACTCGCGCGCTGAGCTGCGATGGTATCTGGGCCTTCCCGGCGCGGAGTGCCTGATCGCGGAAACGCGCACCGCCGCCAAGAATCCGCGCAAACAGATTGTTGGCTTCATTATCATAGCCTGCCGGAAACTCCACGGACACATCATCACGATTGACGTGCTCGAAGCGCATCGGCGGGCGGGCGTGGGCGCTTCCCTGCTCCGCAGAGCGGAAACGCGATTGCGCAGGCGTGGTGCGCGAGAGGTGTGGCTGGAAACGGCAACCGACAACGAAGCCGCGATTGCGTTCTGGGAAAAGCACGGCTATCGTACACGCGGCCGGTTGGCGAATTATTATCCGGACGGGCTGGACGCTTTGGCTATGTCGAAAGTTCTTGCGGGTTCCGCTTCCGTGAAGAGCTGAGGAACCATCCGCCTCGGCCGGGCAATCGTTGGGACGGCGAGAAAAGGAGAAATGCACAGATGGCCGTTTGGCATGTAATCGTTCTGGCGATTGTGCAAGGGCTGGCTGAATTGCTGCCGGTGTCGAGTTCGGCGCACGTCATCGTGGCTGAAGAGCTGCTGGGCATGAATCCTGCTGCGCCGCAGATGACCTTGCTGTTGGTCATGCTTCATACGGGCACAATGTTCGCTGTGATCGCATATTTCTGGCGGCGATGGTACCGGGCATTTTTTCAGAGCGTCCCAGACTTCAAGAAATTCGTGGTCGCGCTCGTGTTAGCGACGGTTTTGACGGGCGTTGTCGGCGGGGGATTGATCGAAGGCATCGAAAAAATCTATTTGCGCAAAGAGCCGCACGCCTGGATCGAGCAGCTGTTTGGGCGTCTCGATCTGATTGCAGTGGCGCTGGCCGCGGTGGGCGTTCTGATTCTGATCGCCGGTCTGCGGGAAAGGCGCTCCCGCGCCGCGGAATCCGCCGCGGCCTCCGAAATGACGTTGAAGCAGACCGTGCTGATTGGCGCCGTGCAGGGCCTGTGCCTGCCCTTTCGCGGGTTTTCCCGCTCCGGCGCAACGATCTCGACGGGCATGCTGGCTGGCGTGGCAAAAATGCGCGCCGAGGATTTCAGTTTCGCGCTGGCGGTGGTGCTCACGCCGCCCGCGATTGCGCGCGAATTGTGGCGCTTGATTCAAATGCAGCACATCCATCATGACGCGAACTTGGTTTCCGCCATCATGCCCGACATTCTGGGAGCCGTGTGCGCGTTTGTTGCCGGCTTGATCGCGCTGAAGTGGCTCAGCCGCTGGCTCGAGAGCGGGCGATGGTATTTCTTCGGCATTTACTGCCTGGCCGCCGCCGGCGCCGTGGCGTACCTATACCACGTCGGCTACTGACGACGAAGCGACGCACGGCAAGGCACTTCGCTCCTCCAGCGATGGACGGGGCGCGCGGTGATCGCGTTTTTCCCGCGTTATCTGCAAGTACGCACGCTGAAAATATTCATTTACTACCGGCTTCTGCTGGGTATAGTGATTCTGTCGCTTGTGTTCCTCCACAGGGGAGCCGCGCGCTAGCGCCCGCGCGTCGCGAGCGACGCTGAGGCTTTCCCCGCAGCCCAGGAGAATTTGTGCGCATATTCGAGCTGACTGAAAACCGCCGCATCAACGAGCTAATCGGCTTTGTGGGCATCACGCTGGCCGTTTTGCTCGCGCTGAGTTTGCTTTCCTATTCGCCGCAGGATGTCGCGTTCAATGTGGCCGCGGCGCCGCCCGCCGCTGGACCGGCGCACAATTGGATTGGCCCAGTTGGCGCGCATGTGGCGGATCTTTTCTTTCAGGGAATCGGCTACGCCGCGTTTCTCTTCCCCATCGGACTTTTCATCGTCGCGTTCCGGTGGTTCCGCAGCCAAAAAATCAATGCGCCCATCGCCAAGCTGATCGGCTGCGCGCTGTTCATTTTTGCGCTGCCCGCGGAGCTTTCGCTGACGCACGCTCCGGAAGTGCGCGGCGCGCTGCCGCCCGGCGGAATGCTGGGCCAGCTGACGGCGGAAGCTCTGCGCGGGGCGTTTAATTCCATTGGAGCGCACGTGGTGGCGCTGGCGTGCATTTTTGCGGCGCTGCTGCTGACGACGCAATTTACCTTTGCAGGCACGGCGAGATGGATGCGCGGACCGCTGGGCGCGGAGGGATTTCTCGGCAGGAGAGTCCTCGCCCTCGTCGAGCGCGTGAGAGATTGGCGCGAGGCGCGCGAATCGGACAAGCTGCGCAAGCGCGTCGAGGAAATTAAAATTGCCGGAAGGCCCGCCGTGACGGCGCAATTAAAATCCGCGGCCGCGATGCAGGACGAAGAGGAGGACGCGGGCGACGAAGAGAAAATCGAGTCGCGCCGCATCGCGCCCGTGATTACGTTCAGCGAACAGCCCGGAGCGCCGCCCTCGCGGAAATCCAGCTCGGAACCGAAAATCGCCAAGGGCAAGACGGCGTACCGGCTGCCTTCTCCGTCGCTATTGCGCGGGGCGGAGCGCGGCGAGCGCATGACGGAGCCGGAACTGAAGGAATACGCGCGCGCGATCGAGCAGAAGTGCGCGGAATTCGGCGTGGCCGGCCACGTCACGCAGATCAATCCCGGCCCTGTGGTCACGACATTCGAATTGAAGCCCGACGCAGGAATCAAGTACAGCCGGATCACCGGCCTTGCGGATGATTTGTGCCTCGCGCTGAAGGCGGAATCGATTTTGATCGAGCGCATTCCCGGCAAATCGACCGTGGGCATCGAAGTGCCAAATCCGCATCGCGAGACCATCGCGCTGCGCGAAGTAATCGAGTCGCCGGAATTCTCGCATTCCTCGACGAAGCTGGCGCTGCCGCTCGGCAAGGATCTTGTTGGCCACATTCGCGCCGCGGATTTGTCGCAGATGCCGCATTTGCTGATCGCTGGCGCAACGGGCACGGGCAAGAGCGTCTTCATCAACGCGATGCTGATGGGCATGCTCTATAAATCGACGCCCGACGAAATGAAAGTGGTGCTGATCGATCCGAAACGCATCGAGCTGGGGCTTTACGAAAACATTCCCCATTTGTTCACGCCGGTGGTGACGGATCCGAAGGTCGCGTCGAACGTGCTGCGCAACGCGACGCGCGAAATGGAAAAGCGGTTGAAGCTGCTGGCGCAGCGCGGCGTGCGCAATATCGATCAGTACAATCGCACGTTCGAGAAGGGCCAGCCGATGTCGCTCTTCGACGACGTCGAGGAAACCGAGCACAAGCCGCTTCCCTACATCGTGATCGTCATCGACGAGCTTGCCGATTTGATGATGGTGGACACGACGAACGTCGAGGAATCCATCACGCGGCTGGCGCAAATGGCGCGCGCCGTGGGCATCCATTTGATTTTGGCGACGCAGCGGCCGTCGGTCGACGTAATCACGGGCTTGATCAAGGCGAATTTTCCGGCGCGCATTTCGTTCCGCGTGGCCAGCAAAGTGGACTCGCGCACGATTCTCGATACGAACGGCGCGGAGTCGCTGCTCGGACGCGGCGACATGCTCTATTTGCCGGCCGGGTCTTCGCGCATTCATCGCATTCACGGGCCACTGGTCACCGAATCGGAAGTCGCCGCCGTGTGCGACTTCTGGCGCGATCAGGCGAAGGCGATTTACAACGAGGAATTGCTCAAGCCGCCGCGCGATGAAAACGCCGAGAGCGTGGCGGGCGAGAACGACGGAGGCGAGGAAGTTGACGACGCACTCTATCAGGACGCCGTGCGCGTGGTGTGCGAGATGGGACGCGCATCCACTTCCACGCTGCAACGGCGGCTGCGCGTCGGCTACGGACGCGCCGCGCGGCTGATCGATTTGATGGAGAAAGACGGAATCGTCGGGCCGCCTGACGGCGCGCGCGCGCGCGAAGTGCTCAAGAAAAAAGATTGGGTGCGCGAATTCGACGAATCGGTGAAATAACCTCAGTTCAGAAATCCTCAATCCGAATTGACACGCCCGCGCGGCGCCCGTAAAATCGCTGATTGCTCCCGTGCCGAGGTAGCTCACCGGTAGAGCGCGGCCCTGAAAAGGCCGGCGTAGGCAGTTCAACTCTGCCCCTCGGCACCATCTTTCTTCCGCACGACTTTTCCCGTGCCGCCTGCGCTGTGGCTCGCATTTTCGCGGCAAGATGGCGTAGAATGCGCGAGAGGCGGGAAAATGAGCGCGGCCTGCGCGCACGTCAACGAAATTCGCAAAGTCACGCCGAGCGGCAAAGGCTGCAAGGAATGCCTGGCGATGGGCGACACGTGGGTTCATCTGCGCCTGTGCCTGACGTGCGGGCACGTCGGGTGCTGCGACTCATCGAAAAATAAGCACGCCACCAAGCATTTTCACGCGACGCATCATCCGATTATTCAGTCGTTCGAGCTGGGCGAGGACTGGCGCTGGTGCTACGTGGATGAAATGATGCTGGATTGACTTGCCGCGGCGCGGCAGGATTCGCGCCGCATGATTCGCGTCCGTCTTTTAATTCCCGAGGTGCGCGGATGAATCCTGAAGCGAAACGCGCGGAAAATCCCGCGTGGCCGGCGCTGCCGCTGAAAGAGTGGGAAGCGACGCGCGCGACGCTGCATATGTGGACGCAAATGGCGGGCAAGGTCCGGCTGGCGCTCGCTCCGAGCGTAAATCACTGGTGGCAGGTGCCGCTGTACGTCAACAGCCGCGGGCTGACGACTTCCGCGATTCCTGTTGACGGCGGCGCATTCGAAATTCAATTCGATTTTCTGCGCCACGTTTTGGAAATTCAATCGTGCGACGGCCCGATTCGCACGCTTGCACTGGCGCCGCGCTCGGTGGCCGATTTTTACCATGAATTCATGGATGCGCTCGCGTCCCTCGGCATTCGCGTGAAAATCTGGCCCATGCCCGTGGAAATTCCCAATCCGATGCGCTTCGATGAAGACCGCGTGCATGCGTCGTACGACCCGGAATATGCGAACCGCTTCTGGCGCGCGCTGGTTTCGGCGGATTCCGTTTTCGAGGAATTTCGCGGGCGGTTCATTGGCAAATCGAGTCCCGTGCATTTTTTCTGGGGCAGTTTTGATCTGGCGGTGACGCGATTTTCGGGGCGGCGCGCGCCGGAGCGTCCGGGCGCGGACAAAATCACGCGCGAAGCGTATTCGCACGAAGTGATCAGCGCAGGCTTCTGGCCGGGAAATGGAGGAGTGATCGACGCCGCGTTTTACGCCTACGCTGCGCCGGAGCCGCCGGGATTCGCGGAGGCAACTCTGCGTCCCACCGCGGCTTTTTATGACGAGAAAATGAGTGAATTTTTTCTGCCGTACGAAGACGTGCGCCGCGCGGCTGATCCGCGCACCACGCTCCTCGAATTTCTGGAAAGCTCCTACGAAGCTGGCTCGACATGCGGTGGCTGGGATCGAGCCGCGCTCGAACGCTCCACATAATTTATTTTTTCACCGCGCGTGAAGGAAGCACGAAGCGCGAGCACGAAGCGGGCACCGGCCGCATCGCGCGCGTGACGGATACTGCGAAGTAAAAAGAAATCTCGTAGAACTTACGACAAGTGGCGCTCGAGTACTTTCTCAATTTGCGCTTTCGGCACCGCGCCGACAACCTGATCGACCACCGCGCCGCCCTTGAAAATCAGCAGCGCTGGAATGCCGCGAATGTTGAATTTGCCCGGCGTGTTCATGTTTTCGTCGACGTTCATCTTCACGACTTTCAATTTGCCGGCGCGCTCGGTGGCAATCGCGTCCACGGTCGGCGAAAGCGCCCTACACGGACCGCACCACTCCGCCCAGAAATCCACCATCACCGGCTGAGTTTTGCTGGCGTCGATCACTTCCGCCTGAAAACTGGAATCACTGACTGCCGAAATATTTTGCGACATGTTTCCTCGATGTGCGCGGGCCGTTAACTGAATCTCGTCCGCTATGGATTAGATGATGCAGCCACTCTTTGGATTCTCCCCTGCCGTGCCGCTTCGTATAGCTTGACGTATTCCGCCGCCGAAGCCTTCCATGAAAAATCCTTGGCCATGCCGTTGGCCTGAATCGCGCGCCACTTTCGCAGGTCGCGATAAATCGCCAGCGCCTCGCGAATGCATTGCATCAGCGCCTTGCCGTCGTAGGATTCGAACTTGAATCCAGTTCCCTTGCCCGTGCGCGCGTCGAAGGCCTCGACCGTATCGTCCAATCCGCCCGTGGCGCGAACCACGGGAATCGTGCCGTAACGCAAACTGTAAATCTGATTCAGCCCGCACGGCTCGTAGCGCGACGGCATCAAGAACATATCCGCGCCCGCCTCGATTTTGTGCGCGATCACGTTATCGTAAGCCACTTTCACGCCCACGCGCGACGGATACTTCTTCGCCAGTTCCTGAAACAGCTTTTCATATTTCGCGTCGCCGTTGCCGAGCGCCACCAGCGCTAAATCTTCCTTCATCAACTCCGCGGCGGACTCGGCGATCAGATCGAATCCTTTTTGATCCACGAAGCGCGAAACGATGCCGATCAGCGGCCGCTCGATATTGTCCGAAGGCAATTGAACCGCGGCGAGCAAATCTTTTTTGCACAGCCGCTTCCCGTCCATCACTTTCGACGAATAGGTCGCCGCGATATTCGCATCCGTCTCCGGATTCCACGCCGTGTAATCGACGCCGTTCAAAATCCCCACCACGCGGTCGCCGCGCGAACGAATCACGCCTTCCAAGCCGCAGCCGAATTCCGGCGTTTGAATTTCCTGCGCGTATTTCCGGCTGACCGTGGTGACGTAATCCGAAAAAACCAGGCCGCCTTTCAAGAAATTCACCTTGCCGTAGTATTCGAGCATCTCAACGTGAAACAAATCCTCCGGCAATCCTGCGAGGGTCAGCGCCGTGCGCGCAAAAAGCCCTTGATACCCGAGATTGTGAACCGTGAAGATTACGGGCAGCGCGGATACCGCCGCATCGTGCGCATAGACCGCGCGCAAATAGACGGGGACAAGCGCGCTCTGCCAATCGTGGCAGTGGATGACGTCCGGCATCCAGACGTGCTTCGTGAATTCAATCGCCGCGCGGCTCAGTTCGGCGAAACGCTGCGGATTGTCAGAATAGTCGCCGATCTGGTCGCCGTAAAGTTTTTCGCGATCGAAATACTGCGGATCATCAACGAAGCAGTAGCGCACGCCCTCGAACGTTCCGCCCTCGGCAATCGCGGGAAAGCGCATCCTGTGGCCCAGCGGAACGCTGAGGCTGGGAAGAATCGTGCGCGCGGCCTGGTTCCCGCGATAGCGCGGCAGCAGCACGACGACTTGATGGCCCATCGCCACCAGCGAACGCGGCAGCGCCTCCACCACATCCGCCAAACCGCCAGTCTTCGAGAACGGCAGCCCTTCTGGAGAAACAAACAGAATCTTCATCAACCCTCGCGAGAATCGTCAGCCTGAAGCGCGAAACATAAACCCTACTGAATCGTTGCAGTCGCGTCAAGCAATTCCCGGCGTAACATCCAAGGAAACAATTTCTGTCAAAACGGGCCGCGTTTCTGTAATGTGACAAAAGAAATCTCCCAAGATCGGAGGAAATATGCGCGTCCTGCTTGGTGCAGTCATTTTATCCCTTTGCTTCGCCCCATCCGCTCTCTCGCAAGACAACAACGTGAATCGTCAGAATCGCACGATCGAAGTTGTCGCAACAGAAACGGTCCGGGTCGCGCCGGATGTGGCTAAGGTCACGCTGGGATGCGTAACTTACGGCCAGACCCACGACGAAGCCTATCAGGCAAATTTGGCCATCGCCGATAAAGTCATCAAGGCGCTCCTGAGCGCAGGCGTCCTTAAAACGCAAATTGAAAGCAGCTCAATAGAGCTGACCGAGGCCGACCCCGGCGATATGAGGAACGAGTCTCCAGCCGTGCGGAAGATGCATCAATTCAAGGCGCACCAGAGCTGGCTTGTGCGCGTGAAGGCTTCCGAAGCACAGAAGATCATCGACGACGCAGTTCAAGCGGGCGCCAACGGTATCGAGGATGTGAGCTGGGACGTCTCGAACCCTGAAACGCTCGAATCGAGAGCGCGCGCGGCGGCGATGGAGAAGGCCCGCAAAACTGCTGCCGAAATTGCCGCCTCCGCGGGCGGCAAATTGGGCCAACTGCTCTATGCCAGCAATGTCGTCAACGGCATAATGGGATTATTGGCCGGGCGCCCTCTCGAGACTACGTCTGCGTCGGTCGGTAGTGGCGGCGCGTTTGCGACTCCAAGTTTTTCGTTGCAACTTTTTCCCCAAAAGGTCGAAAAACAGGCAACTGTTAGGGCAATATTCGCGCTCGACTGATTTTCTATTGCGTGCAAATCTGAAGCCTCATTAGCCAAGACTTGTTACACTTTCGCTCGTAATGCCCGCACAAAAGTCACATAGGAAGACGCGGCAGAAGCTGGGGCAGCATTTTCTCGCGCAAACTTCGTGGCGGAAGCGGATCGCGGAGACGCTTGGCGGCACTGCCGACGCCGTATGGGTGGAAATCGGCACGGGGCACGGCGAAATGACGGAGCTTCTCGCAGCGCGCACCCGCCGCGTGATCGCCATCGAGACGGATGCAGCGCTCATCGGCCCGCTTCGCGAACGCGCCGCGCATTGGTTACATGGGTCACGCGGGTCGGGCGGATCAGGTTTGTCGCGCGTCGAAATCGTCCACGGCGACGTGCTCTCGCTCGACCTCGCCGCGCTCGTTCGCAGCCATCCTGCAAATGATTTGCGTCAGGGCACGGTTTCAACCGTGCCGAAGAGCGCGATAACAACAGGGGTTTTAACCCCTGAGGCCGGCCTTGAAACGGGCAAGCCAGCGCATCAGGTAAGTTCTGGCGAACGGTTTCGCGTCTATGGCAACTTGCCGTACTACATCACGTCGCCGATTCTGAGCCACCTGTTCCGTTTCGCGTCCCAGATCGATTCGATTCATATCGTCACGCAGCTCGAAGTCGCCGAGCGCATCGCGGCGCGCCCGCGCAGCCGCGATTACGGCTACCTGTCAACGCTCTGCCAATTTTACGCGCAGCCCGAGCTCGTGTTCCGCATTCCACCCGGCGCATTTCATCCGCCGCCGAAAGTGACTTCGGCGCTGATCGCGATGCGTTTCCCCGGCGAGCGCGCCGCGCTCGGCATTCGCGACGAATCCGCGTTCCTGAAGTTTTTGCAGCTTTGCTTCGCGCACAAGCGCAAAACGCTGCGCAATAATTTGCGGAGCGTCCATCCGCAAGATCGCATCGAACGCGCGCTCGGCGAAAACGCGCTCGCGGACAACTCCCGTGCCGAGGAATTGACGCTGCAGCAATTCGCGCGGATTTTTCTGTCGCTGAACACGGAGTAGGGTTAATTTGTCTTCATAGCGCGGAGAAGCGACGGACTTTTACTTGCGCACGGAGGATTGGTCGATTTCCGCGCACAAACGATTCGGATAATCGGTAATAATTCCATTGACGCCGAGCGCCATCAGCGCGCGCAACTGCTCCGGCTCATTCACGGTCCATGCGGCCACTTGCATCGACGCGCGATGCGCTTCGTCGACCAGTTCGCGTGTCACCAAATCCGCGCGCGGCAGAATCTGGCGCGCTCCAATGCTCTGCGCTTTCTCGATCGCATTGGGCACGTGCTTTTCGAAAAGTAGCCCGGTCATCAATGTGGCGTCGAGCCGCCGCAGATTTTCGAGCGTTCCGGCGTCAAACGAAATCACCACGCATCGCGCGACTTCCTTTGCGGTTCGCAGCGCCTCCGCCATCGCGTGGTGAATTCCCCACGTTCCTTCGTGCTTGATCTCCAGATAAAACACGACGTCGCTTTCGCGCGCAAACGCGAAAATCTCCTCGATGGCGGGAATGCGTTCGCTGGCAAATTCCGGCGCGAACCACGAGCCGGCGTCGAGTTCGCGCAACTGCGCGAGCGTGAAATCGCGCACCAGCCCGCGGCCGTTGGTGGTGCGATCGAGCGTGGCGTCGTGCATGGCGACAAAGCGCGCGTCGTGCGAGAGCCGCAAATCCGTCTCAATGAACGTTGCGCCCAGCGCGGCGGCCCGGCGAAACGAAGCCATGGTATTCTCGGGCGCCTGCCCGGAAGCCCCTCGGTGTGCGATCACCCACGGCCGCGCCATAGCAAGCGTATCGTAACAGAATCGCGCGAGTTGGTTGCGGGATCGCGGCGTGAAGTGTGCGCAGGCAGTATCCCAAAGGGAAAAAGTGTTGGCTCAAATGTGAAAAGTTTCGACTATGCGGACGTGAAGATGATTGCGGCTCCTCCCGTAAATACCACATAAAGAACTGGATAGATATTCTGATGGTACTTCGCCCCCTGGCCGTTGAATTGCCCATGTGCATTTGAATCGACCAAGGCGGAACTGATGGCCCTTTTGGTAATTGTGATTGTGGCGCTGGTGATGGGACAGACGTGGTGGGACTGGCGCGACGTCCAGCGGAAGTCGCCCCTGCCGCGATGGGTTGGCGGCGTGGCGCTGGCGGGGATTCTCGCAGCCGGTCTTTCCGGCGCGGCGTCCATGGGATCGATGTTCTACCAGCACACGGTCGGCGAATTGCACTCCGGCTTCGGGTCGAGCACGTTCTGGCCGGAAGCGGCGTTCCTGCTGTGCGGGATGGGCGTGATCGTCGCGTCGGTGCGCAAAAAGAGCGTGCGTTCGCTGCTGCTGGTCGCGGGCGTCATGGCCTTCGCGTTCTGGCTCGGCATAGCCTTGTACTCGTAGCTTTGCGTAATCCGCCGAATTGCCTTTGCGGCAATTCGCCCCGCGTTCGGCAATTCACGCAGCACCCTCCGCTGACCGAAGCGACACCTCCTTCTCCGTGAGTCTTGCCCTCTGAGCATCTGGTTGCCATACTCGAAATAATGAAACGCGCCGGAATGATCCTCGCTGTGCTTTTGCTTCTCGCTGTTGCCGCGCGCGCCGACGAATTTCACCTGAAGGACGGCACGACGATCATCGGCACGATTGTCGGCTACCAGGGAAATTCATTTCGCGTAAAGACGAGCTATGGCTTCGCGCTGGTCGATCGCAACGCCATCGCATCGATCACCGTGTCGAAGCCGGGCAAAGCCGCTGGGACAAAAGAAAAAACGCGCGCGCCAGAGAATTTCAATCGCGCCGCGAAAACTGGCGCTTCTGCCGCAACGGCGCGCGAAAAATCCGCCGAACCCGCGCACAGCGGGTCGGTTGAAGTCGCGAAGAAATCCGCGCCGGAAAAGCTGGCGAAATCCATCCCAACGGCGAAACCGCTTGGCGCTGCCGCTGAAACAGCAACGGCTCCGGCGAAAATTACGGCGCGCGCGCAGGAAACGCAGCCGCAGGCCATCGCGGCGCAATCATCCACAGCGCCCGCAGCCGCGCCGGCACCCGTGGCGATTCCGGTGCGCGACGAAGTGCAGGGAAACTCGTACATCAACGAGACGTACGGTTTTCGCATGTACAAGCCTCCGGACTGGGACGTGATCCAAGGAGCGCGAGCGGCGCTGCCCGGCGCGATCACCGCGCTCGGCACGTCGGATCAGAGCACGTATCTCATCATCGGCCTCGAGCCAGCGAGCGGAGCGCTGCAAACGCACGTCGCATCTATAAACGAGCGGCTGGCGAATCTCTTCGACAATTTTCGCGCGCTGCATGCGGCGCAAGTGGTTGTCGCAGGGTCGCCCGCGTACGAATATCAGTTCCAGGGAATGGCAAACAATCAGCAGTGGAGCGGTACGGTGGTTTTGCTCGACCGTGGGCAGAATTTCTTCACGGTCTTTGGAGTGACAGCGGCGAATTCCGACCTGGTGCAAATCCAGCAGAACGTCATCTCACGCACCATCGCCAGCCTGCAATTCACCACGCCGTAAATTTCCCTAAAACTTGGTGACTTCGCTGAAATGGAAGTCGCGGACTTTCATGGCGGGGACGACCATATCGAATGACTCTTCGCCGGACGCGCGCACGGCGGGACCGAGCATCCCGACGTTGGAGAGCATTTCGATGATGCTTTGATTGAAGCGGAAATTGCGGACGGCGCCAGTGACGCGTCCGTTTTCGACGAGGAATGTGCCGTCGCGAGTCATGCCAGTGAGAATTTTCTGGTACGGATCGACTTCGCGGATATACCAGAGGCGCGTGACGAGCAGGCCGCGCTCAGTGGAGCCAATCATTTCTTCCGTGGAGGCGCTGCCGCCGGCGAAAACCAGATTGAAGGGCGCTTCGCCGTCTTCCGTGGGCAACGAAAATCCGTGGCCCGTGGGCTTCGAGGTCGCTTTTTTCGCGCTGGCTCGCGAGTAGACCAAATTCACGGGCACACCGCGTTCGACGAGCGCGACTTTTTTGCGCGGGACGCCTTCACCGTCGAATGGCGGGCCGAGCTGCAATGGATGATAGACGTCATCCCAAATGGAGATATTTTCGCCGAAGAGTTTTTGCCCCATGCGGCCAGTGAAGCAGGAACGCTGATCCGCGACGCACGTCGCGGCAAAGTCGTAAAATAAAAATCCGACGAGATCGAGCACGGCGGCGGGTTCGAGAATCGTGGTGTAGCGTCCCGCCGGAATTTCACGCGGGGCGCGCGAGCTGGCGGATTTTTCGCTGGCGCGCCGCGCCAAAGCCTCTGGATCGATGTCGCCGATGCGCGACGAAGTGGCTTTGGCCCAGCCGGAAGAATCCTTTTCGAGAACCGTGACCGAGAATTCCGCGCGCGTGTCGGCGTAATATTCAAAAAGGCCGCGCGAATTCGCCAGGGCAATTTCGGCGAGGCCCGTCGAGAAAATTCCCGCCGCGGTTTGTTTGTTCTTTTCCGCCATTTGGCAAACGGACGTGACGGCGCGCGCGCGGTCGGCGGGCGTGGCCGCGGCGGTTTGCGCGACGAAGCGGTCGATTTTGGCGAGCTTCTGCGGCCCGAGCATGGGCAAGAGATCCGGATTGCGCGGCTGGACGCGCGCCAGGTCGAGCGCGGCCGAGGTCACGCGGCGGAGGGATTCATCGTCGGTCTTGTTGGTGGAGGCGCGGGCCGTGCGGCCATCGACAACCGCGCGCACGGAAATTGTCAGACCCTGCTCGGCGACGTTCTGGTGAATCGTGTTATTGGCGAAGCGCGTGAGCGCGCTGGTGACGGCGCTGACATCGACTTCCGTTTCGTCCGCTTCGCTCAGTTTGAAAATCTTTTCGGCGATGCGGCGCAATTCTGCCGCACCCAGACGATGATCGAGCGCAACCGCGCGCCCCTGCCGCGAAGCCTTCGGCGCGGCGCGCTTCCCTTTTCGTGTGTTGGCGTGCTTTGGCATTATTTTGAGGACGCGATTCCTACTTTCACGTTCCGGAAACGAGCGGGCGCCGCGCCGTGGCCCGTGCCCATGGTCTGCATGGGCTGGCCCTTGCCGCAATTCGGCGTGCCCCAGAGCGTCCAGTAATCGCGCGAGCAGATGGCGTCGCAACTGTTCCAAAATTCGGTGGTGATTCCGCTATAGCTGGGATTCTTGATCATGCGCGTGCGCTTGCCGTTCTTGATTTCCCAGCCAATTTCGGTGGAGAACTGGAAATGATAGCGGCGATCATCGATGGACCACGAGCGATTGGTTTCCATGTAAATCCCGTCGTCTGTGCCGGCGATTAGATCCTCGAATCTGCGATCTCCCGGCAAAATACTGATATTCGTCATGCGAATAATCGGCAAACGATTCCAGCTTTCCGTGCGCATGGTGCCATTCGAGCGCGGCTGGCCAATGGCGGCGGCGGTTTCGCGATTCGTCAAGTAACCGGTAAAAAGCCCATCGGTGATGATGGGCGTGCACTGCGCGGGCACGCCTTCGTCGTCGTAGGCGAACGTTCCGAGGCCCGGGCCGTGGGCGAGGCGCGCGTCGGCGACGACGTTGACGATTTCCGACGCGTAGCGCAGCGAGTTGAGCTTTTCGAGAGTGAGAAAACTCATGCCCGCGAAATTCGCTTCCATGCCGAGGACGCGGTCGAGTTCGATGGGATGGCCGATGGATTCGTGAATCTGCAAGCCGAGCTGCGAGCTATCGAGGATAATTGTGCGCTGGCCCTCGGGACATTTTTCCGCGCTGTGCAACGCGACACACTCTTCCGCGACGCGCGGCGCGTGGCCCACAAGATCAAGCTCTTCAATCAATTCGTAGCCGCGCAGCATGTGCTGGCCGCCGAAACTGTTGGGGTACGAGCGCTTCTGAATTTCCTCGCCGGCAAAACTGGTAGCGACGATTCCCGCGCCCGACTGCATTTTGATCTGGTGAATCGACGAGCCAATGCTGGAAACGAAAAACTGTTCGATTTTTCGAAACGACATGGAGCCTTCGGCCAGCGTGACGCCTTTGACTTTGCGCATTTCGGCATCGGCGCGAAGAAGCACGGCGATTTGCGTTTCGATGGGAATGCGGAAGGGATCCTTGATGAAGGGATTCTGCCAAGTGTCAATGTAAGGCTGCTCGGGAGCGAGAACCACGTCGTGGCGCTTCGCCATGGCGGAGGCTTTGGCGATGGCGACGGCTTGCGCGGCGCAGGCGTCGATGGCGTTGCGGTCGAGACGATCCGTGGCGGAGAATCCCCAGGCTCCGTGGGCAATCACGCGAAGGCCGATGCCGAGCGATTCGGATTCGACAGCGCGGCCAACCTGGCCGTTCTTGGTGGAAATGTCGCGATGGCGAATGTCCATGACGCGCGCGTCCGCGTAGGTCGCGCCGCGCGCCAGCGCCTTTTCAATCGCCGAATTGGCCAGGTCTCGCACTTTTTTTAATGTCGGCAGTATGCGCCGCGTACTTTTTCGCGTCGCGCATTCGGCGAACCCACAGCCATCGCAGCTGTGGATTTTCTCCAATTTGCCGCGTCGCCAAAAACCGCTATTTTGTACCGATTAGAACGTGACGCTGTGCTGTATTTTCAATAACTTACAGGCATTTCTAATAATTTGTTGTACCGATTAGAATTGGCCATTCTCGGCCGCGTAGCACGCGCCAAAGAGCCGCCGGGAAAGAGATGCTGCGCCGGACGCTCGAGTTGAGTTCGGATTTCGGGCTCAATATTCACAACAACATGGTAATTACAGCAACGCGAATAAGCAATAGGCGACGGCTGTGAAAGCCCTGGTGCTACGGATGCTCGGAATAGACGCCTCGCATCAGAAGCGGGGGGGGGGGGGTAAACCGTGCCCCGACAAAGGCAACGGCAAAGCGGGGTCGAGCCGTCCCGCAGAAGCATCCGGGACGCAAAAAGCGCGCCGCACTCCAAAAAAATGGGCGGATCTGAAGATCCGCCCCTACGGATGCAAGCGCGCCAAGGACGCGCGCTCAGGCGCGCGCGAAGTGGCGGCGAATGATTGGGCCGAGGCCGAGCAGACCGGTACCGAGCAGAAGAAGCGAGGATGGCTCGGGTGTGGCACCGACGTCGAAAGTGGAGAAGCCGAGGTCCCCGCCGCAGGGGCCACCTGATGGGCCACAAAGGGCAGTGCTAGAGCCGAAGATGCTCACGTCAAACGACTGGAGTCCTAGCGGCAGCGAGATTGTTCCGGAAATGTTGATGTTGCCGAAATCAATGACTAGAGTGTCGCCGAAAGAACCCGTGAACTCCGCAAAAACGTCAGGACCACTACCGCTGGCGAATCCCGACGTAAATGCCTCACCAAATAAGGAAAGCGACACATTAGAGATCGCAAGGGATGAAGCATCAAAATCGAACGAACCTAGTCCCACGGAACTGATCATAACCGGGCTGGCATTCGCTCGTTGTATGGCTGCAAAGAACAAAAGCAGGATTAATGCACCCGTGGCTACCGCAGCGCGGACTAGTATTTTCTTCGTGGGGAGGAGTCTCGATGAGTTGAATATGCGCCGCGCAGGGCTAGCCGATGCAGCCTCTCTCATAACAGCCTCCTATGGTCTCGATTCGAGGACGATGCTGATCGTGATTTTGGAACTCCCCCGAGGGACACTACCATGTGGAAAGTCAGCAAACGAATTGCCAAACTCTTGTGTTCTGTTCTGACCTGTTTTGCAAGGACTTAGCCGGTTGGCGTAAATTGTTGAAGTGTCGCGATGCGCAAGCCGATATGCCGAATCTGCAAGTACTTGCGGGGTATGGTACGACGCTATGGCCGCCCCGTGCGATGAGGGCTTAGGCACAAGGGAGATGGGCGGGGGTAAACCGCGCCCCTACTGTCAATTCCGATTGAAAATTCCCCACCCCTGATCCTCATGATTGGGCTTCCTTGGCCGCGGACGGAGTGGAGCCCAGCGCCGTCTTTTGGCGCGTTTTGGGCGCAACGGAGTCCGAGGCCAAGGAACGAGCCGCGGCC
>Ga0307373_10000698_pt1 | contig 64726 bp, 57 predicted proteins | sample OX2MG_FD_202534 | JGI IMG/M metagenome (GOLD analysis project Ga0307373, IMG submission 202534) | Soil microbial communities from Risofladan, Vaasa, Finland - OX-2 | ecosystem: Environmental > Terrestrial > Soil > Coastal area > Acid sulfate soil | place: Finland: Risofladan, Vaasa | collected... | reverse complement strand
TCACGCACTGTGCGATGACGGCCACCTTTTGCAACTCCCGTTGGCTCAACGTGAATGTCTCCTGTCTCATGGGGTGACATTTTCACGCGGCCGTTAAGGGGTGACAGAATTATCTGGCTAAGACATGGCCACTAGCCGTGCTGGCCAGGGCGAGCCTAAACGATTAAGATCATTTTTGGTCTATCCGGCGCCAGGCGCGCGTTTCCGCGCCAGCCAGCATGTGCGCAATTTCAGCGAGGGAAAGAACGCAATTATGAACGAACAGATCGGCGAGCTAAATCCTCCGGACCGGTTGATGCTGACTCCCGGCCCTTCCTCAGTTCATCCGCGCGTCTACCGCGCGATGTCCTCGACGCTGGTCGGTCACAACGACCCCTGGTTCATCCACATGGTGATGAACGAGGTGCAGGTGCTGCTCCGGAGCGTCTTCCGCACCGAGAACCGCATCACCTTTCCCATCTCCGCCGCGGGATCGGGCGGGATCGAGGCCTCGATGGTCAATCCGCTCGAGGAAGGCGACGAGGCCCTGATCTGCGTCAACGGCTCCTTCAGCCAGCGCATGGCCGAAATCGCCGAGCGCGCCCGCGCCCGCGTTACCCAGGTGACCGCCCCCTGGGGTCGCATCGTCGATCCCGAAGACGTGCGCCGCGCCGGCAAGGGGAAGAAGTTCAAGATCCTGGGCGTCACGCACGGAGAAAGCTCGACGACGGTGGCTAATCCGATCGAGGAATATCGCCAGGTCGCCGACGAGCTGGGCGCGATTCTCGTCGTCGATTGCGTTTCCACCCTGGCCGGCATGCCCGTCGACGTGGATGGCTCGCGCCTGGACATCTGCTTCAGCGGCTCGCAGAAAGCCCTGGGCACGCCGCCCGGCCTGAGTCCCATCACCGTCGGCCCGCGGGCCGAAGAAATCTTGCGTTCGCGCAAGACGAAGGTTCAAAGCTGGTATTTCGATCTCACCACCACGATGAAATACTGGGGCAAGGAACGCACCTATCACCATACGCCGCCCATTTCCATCATCTATGCGTTCCGCGAGGCGCTGCGCATGATCATGGAAGAGGGTCTCGAAGCCGGATGGGAGCGGCACCGCTCGAATCATCACGCCCTGGTTGTTGGCCTGGAAGCGATGGGGCTGAAGCTATTCGTCACCGATCCGGCCCACCGCATGATCACCGTCACCGCCATTGAGGTGCCCGAGGCCGTGGACGCCAAGCAGCTGCAACAACAGTTGCTGGCCGATTTCGATATCGAGATCGCCGGCGGTCTGGGTCCTCTGAAGGGCAAGATATGGCGCGTCGGAATCATGGGCTACACATCGCGCCAAAGAAACGTTCTCCTGCTGCTGGCGGCCCTGGAGAAAGCGCTCACCGACCAGGGCTACCGGGTCCCGGCCGGCGCGGGCGTTGCGGCCGCGATTCACGCCTACTCCGAGACGAGCGCCGCAGCCGCATTGAAATAGCGTCCCCTGGCCCGGCCGAGCGAGCCGGGCCGCAATACCAAGACAAACATTTCCATATGCTAGAGAGAAGGCCCGATGCATGTCTTCGGGCCAGAGAACTTGGCAGCGATGAAGGCTGGCCGCTAGGGCAGCGGCATGCCCGGCATGGGCACGATCCCACCCATCCGCAGGATTTCCCGGTATTCGGCCTCGAGGACGAGAGAGATCGGCAACCTGGGGTTTTTCAGGAATTTCACATGGCGCAAGAGAGGATTCCCCCGCATATCGGCGAGACGCACCGCCCGCGGAATCCGCTCGAGCGCCCGCAAGTCGATGATGATGGCCTTCCCGGCCGGATCCCCGGGATCGACGTAGGGATCGCGCGTCACCTCCGCCAGAGCATAAACCCGCCGATCCGGCGTACCGTGGAAAGCCAGTACGCGGTCACCTCGCCGCATCTGTTTCACCAAGCGCCTCACCGGCAAGCTGGCTCCAGCACCGCGCCACATCTCCTTGCCTTTCACAAATAAAGTGTCCCAGTGGTAGCGGCGAGGGTCTGATGACAGGATCCAGTAGCGGCGCTCGTCGGTCGGTTCCATCAAGGTATGAATGGCGGACTATACACGCTCTTGCTTCCCGGGAAAAGGCGCTCGATATAAGTTTCCAGGAGATGGGAGAATAAAAGGAGAATTCGGCCAATTTGACGCTCAATTGACCAACGGCCCGGCTAGTCTACGTCTACCCAGACCTCGTCGTTCCGGATTTCCACCGGGTAGGTTGCAATGCTCATTTCCGGGTTGAAAGTGACCCTCCCGGTGCTGACTTCGTATTGCCACCCGTGCCAGGGACAGGTCAGGATACCGCCCGCCAGTGCTCCTTGACCGAGTGGCCCGCCGCGATGGAGGCAGGTGTTGTTCAGGGCGTAGAACTTACCATCGACGTTCACCAGGGCGATGGTCCGCTCATTCAGCTTCACTTCCCGGACTGTTCCGGCAGGCATTTCATCTTGTCGCACGGCGCGTAGGAACGCCATTCCTCATCGACTCCCTCGGCGGATGGGTGGCCCTTGGAGCCACCGAAATGCGCGGGCGAGTATAGGGCTCTGTTCTGTGGACCGTCAAATCCGGATGCCGGTGAGAGTATCCGGGATCTTGTGCAAGCCGCCCGGAGGGTTCCGTTCGCGGAACAGCTACTGGATCATCCGGTAGCTTCGCTCGCTGCCGATCAGCGAATCGAAGATCGCCAGGACCTGGGAGCGATATTCGAGGATTCGTCCCAGCAAGGCGCGCTGCTCGGGACGCATGCCCCGGTCCCGGCTCCATTTCCGAATGATTTCGGCCGGCACTTCGATATCGTGCCGCAACTGCTCGATCGAATGGCCGCGCAGGAACAGGCCATAGAAGAAGGCCGCTTCCCGCTGCGGGAAGGCGAAGTCCCGATCATCCTCGAATGTGGCCGTCGCCGTTGCCATCGAAATATGAGAGTGTACAGATTTCAAGGGCTTCGTCAAGCATTCTGCACCGCTGCCCAACTGGCACGTTTGTAACCATTTATCTCTTTCCTCGCGCTCACTCCCCCTTGCGCTGCGCCCGACAATCGGGCGATGCAGCCGCCGGCTGGTATACTGGCCGGCTGATATATTCTCCGGGATTTATTCCCCTAGGATTTCATTGCCGATGCCCGCACGCGCCATCGTCGTCCACTACCACGAACTCTGGCTCAAAGGCCGCAACCGGGCATTTTTCCTGAGCCGACTGCTCGACTCCCTCGGCCGCAGCCTCGAAGGGTTGCCGGTCGAGCGCATCGACCGGCCCGGCGACCGCATACTGATCCGGCTGCGTGAGGGGGCCGATGCCGAGCAGGCGTTGGAGCGGCTGGGGCGCGTATTCGGCGTGGCTTACTTCGCCTTGGCGCGGCCGGTCGAGCGGAACCTCGATGCCATTTGCGAAGCCTGCTGGGCGGAGGTGCGAAACCTGGAATTTGCCACCTTTGCCGTCCGTGCCAAGCGGAGCGACAAATCCTTCCTTTGCCGCAGCTCGGAGATCGAGCGGACCGTGGGCGCTTACCTGCTCGGCAAACTGCGAGAGGGCCAGCGCGACGTTCGGGTGAAACTGAGCGATCCCGATCTGACTTGCAGTATCGAAATTCCACCGGGCTCGGCTCTCGTTTATGCCCGGAAGATTCCCGGAACCGGCGGCTTGCCGGTGAAAACAGGCGGGAAGATGGTCTGCCTGCTCTCGGGCGGCTTCGATTCGGTCGTTGCCGCCTACAAGATGATGAGGCGCGGCGCCAACCTGAGCTTCGTTCATTTCTACGGCGCCGGGGCCCAGCCCGGCGAATCGTCCATGCACGTGGCGCGCGAACTGGTCCGCCAGCTGACACGCTACCAACTCACCGCCCAGCTTCACCTGGTTTCCTTCGATTCGATCCAGAGGGAAATCGTTCAAATGGCTCCGGAGAGCTTTCGGGTGCTGCTCTACCGGCGGATGATGTTGCGGATTGCGGCAGCCATCGCCGAGCGCAGGCGCGCACTGGCGCTCGTCACCGGCGACAGCCTCGGCCAAGTCGCCTCACAAACCCTCGAAAATATGGTCGCGGTGGACGCCGCCGCAGCCCTTCCCGTCTTCCGCCCACTGGCCGGCGACGATAAGCAGGAGATCATGGCCCTGGCGCGGCAAATTGGCACCTATGAAATCTCCGCGGAACCTTTCCACGATTGTTGCCCGGTCTTTTTGCCGCGAAGCCCCGCGCTCCGCGCAACCGCCGCCCAGCTCGATCGCGCGGAAATGCGTCTCGACGTTCCCGGCCTGGTGCGCCTGGGGCTCGAGAGCGCCACATCCGAAAGGTACCGGTTAACGGCCGGGCAAGTCGAACGGGTTGCGCAAACGGCCCCGTCGCCGTCGCATCCCGCCGCGGAAGCTGCACTCGACCGGAGTGAACAGCCCGCCCGGCAAGAATAAAGACCCCGCGGCGTCTCAGCGCCTCGACTGGGTTAGGTCGCTCGCGCGCGGGGAATCCCCGCTACGTGCGATAACTCGAGTTGATGTGTATGTATTCGGTGGTGAGATCGCAGGTCCACATTCGGCTGCGGCCGCTGCCGGCTCCCAGGTCGATCGCCACATTCACTTTGGCTTCGAGCATCCGGCGATGCACGTCCGACTCCGAAAACGGTAGCGGCCGGCCGGCGCGAAAGACCAACCGGTCTGCCAGCCAAACCCGCACTTTCGAAGGATCGAAAGGCACGCCGGCACGCCCGGCCGCAGCCAGGAACCGGCCCCAGTTGGGATCGGCGCCGGCCAGCGCCGTCTTCACGAGCGGAGAAGTCGCAATCGTTTCGGCAACCCGCCTGGCCGCACGGTCGCTCGGCGCGCCACGCACTTCAATCTGCACCAGGTGGCCTGCGCCTTCGCCGTCGGCGACGATTTCCAGAGCCAGCTCCCGGCATACTTTTTCGAGCGCCCGGCCAAAACTTTTCTCATCGGCGCTTCCGGTCTCGGGCGGCGCGGCGCCCGAGGCTCCGCTCGCCATCAGGTACACCGAGTCGTTGGTCGAGGTGTCCCCATCCACGGTGATGGCGTTGAAGGTTCCACCGACGGCCTGCCGAAGCGCCCGGGCGAGCCTGGCAGGCCGCGCGGCCAGGTCGGTTACGATGAATGCCAGCATCGTGGCCATATGCGGGTGAATCATTCCCGCGCCCTTGGCGCAACCCGCCAGGCGCACCGTTTTGCCGCCTACGCGGCAACTGGCCCAGGCCTGCTTGAGCCGCGTGTCGGTGGTCATGATCGCGCGGGAAAACTCGTCGAATGTTTTACCGTCTACCGCGCTGTCCCGAACGATCTTCGGCAATGCGCCGATGATTCGTTCGGTGGGAAGCGGCACGCCGATCACTCCGGTCGAACTGACCAGAATTTGCTTCGGCTCGCAGCCGAGTTCCCGTCCCAGCGCGGCGGCGGTGGCTCGCGCGTCCGCCATGCCGCGAGCGCCCGTCGCGCAATTCGCATTGCCGGAATTGACGACGATCGCTCGCACCCGCCCCTTCGATGCCGCCAGATGCTCGGCGGAAACCAGGACGGGAGCCGCTTTCACCTGGTTGGTGGTGAAAACCGCGGCCGCTGAAACCGGCCCCCCGGCAACGATGAGGCCCAGGTCGAGCCGCTGGCTCGGCCCTTTATCCCGGATTCCGCAACTGGCCGCGGCAAACGAAAATCCGCCAGGCAACTTGTTCGTCGATTTCTTCTTGCTCATGGGATGTCGCTTTCTTTTTCCTCGCTCCGTGCCTGTCCGCCCTCAACGGGCGCCTTCGGCCGGCTTTTGCTTTCGCAGCCATTCGCGGCAGTTTTCCAGATTCGCCCGCACGGCCGACGGCGCCGTGCCGCCGGTGAGCGAGCGCCGCTCGAGCGCGGCATCGAGCGTCACCGCCCGCTGCCAGTCCGGCTCGAAGGCGGGTGAGAACTGCCGCATCACGTCGAGGGGCAGATCATTCCACGCCTGTCCGCGGCGCTCGGCTTCCTTCACCAGGGCGCCGACGATCTCGTGCGCTTGGCGGAAAGGAACACCGCGCCCGGCCAGGTAGTCGGCCGCTTCGGTCGCCAGCAAGGCGGGATCGGCCGCCGCTTTTCGCATCCTCTCGGCGTTCACGCCCGTCGCGGCGATAGCGCCCGCCGCCACCTGCGCGGCAGCTAGCATCTGATCGTGCGCGTCGAAGAGGGGCTCCTTATCCTCCTGCAGGTCGCGCTGGTAACTGGCGGGCAAGCCCTTGAGCGTCACCATCAGGGAGACCAGCGCGCCAATGACTCTGCCGGTTTTGCCCCGAATCAGTTCCCAGGCGTCTGGATTCTTTTTCTGCGGCATCATGCTGCTGCCCGTGGAATAGGCGTCGGGCAGGATCAGATAACCGAATTCGGCCGTCGCCAGCAGAATGAAATCCTCGGCCAGACGCGACAGGTGCAGCGCCAAAACAGCCAGCGCAAACAGATATTCGAGAGCGAAGTCGCGGTCTCCCACCGCGTCGATGCTGTTGGCGCTCACGCGGCCGAATCCGATCTCGCGCGCCAGCTTCGCCCGGTCGATCCCGAGCGTCGATCCGGCAAATGCCCCTGCGCCCAATGGGCAGGCGTCGGCGCGCTCGGCTGCCGCGGCCAGGCGCTCGGCGTCCCTCTGGAACGCCTCGGCGTGCGAAAGAAGAAAGTGGGAAAACAGGATCGGCTGCGCGTGCTGCAAATGAGTCATGCCGGCCATGGGAAGGCCGAAATGCCTCTCCGCCTGCCCGGCCAGCGCATCCACCACCCGCACCAGCTCTTTTCGCACGGCCGAGGCGGCGTCCTTCACGAAAAGACGCAAGTCCGTGACGACCAGATCGCTCCGGCTGCGACCCGAATGGAGTTTCGCCCCGAGCGGCCCCAGCCTCTCGATCAATTCCGCCTCGACGAATCCGTGCAGGTCCTCGGCTTCGGCTCGGTCGAGCCAGCCGGGCTCCTTGCGGATGCGATCCCCGATCGCCTCGATCGCGCCGATGGTTTGATCGGCTTCCTCACGCGTCAGCACGCCGGCTTCGGCCAGCGCGACCGCCCAGGCCTTATCCACGGCCAGCTCGAAGGGAAGCAGCCGCCGGTCGAAGCCGAAGGAGCAGTCGAAGCGCCGGAAGGCCTCGTCGGGTCCGCCTTCGAAGCGTCCTCCCCACATCGTTCCCTTTTCCGTCGTCAACGGCCGGCTCCCGGCCGCGGAATCGCCGACAGCGCCAGCAGATGGATGAAGCCCGTGGCATCTTTCGGGTTGTAACCCTCCATGCGGAAGCTGGCGAGGGCGGTCTGGTAGAGCGAATTGGGCGACTGGCGCGACAGCACGGTGACGTTCCCCTTGCGCAACTGCAAGCGCACCGCTCCGGTGACAGGCTCTTGCGCCCGGGTAAAAAATCCGTCGAGCGCTTCCCGCAACGGCGTGAACCACATGCCGTAGTAGACCAGCTCGGCGTAGCGGACGGCGAGCTGCTGGCCCAGATGCAGCGTTTCCCGGTCCAGGCAGATCGATTCCAGCTCCTGGTGCGCGCGCACCAGCAGCGTTCCGCCCGGCGTCTCGTACGCGCCGCGCGATTTGATGCCCACCAGCCGGTTTTCGACGACGTCGGTGCGCCCCACCCCGTTCGCGGCCGCGATCCGGTTCAACTGCTCGACCAGCGCGACCGGTTCGAGCCGGGCGCCATCCACCGATACGGGCAGCCCGTTCTCGAAGCCGATTTCCACTTCGACGGGACGGTCGGGCGCGCTCTCGGGCGCGGTCACCCACTGCCACATCGCTTCTTCGGGCGCGTTGGCGGGGTCCTCCAGCACGCCGCCCTCGTGGCTGATGTGCCAGAGGTTGCGGTCGCGGCTGTAGATGGACTTGGTCGTCTGTTCGATGGGAACGTTATGCCGGTGGGCGTATTCGATCGCCTGCTCCCGCGAATCGATATCCCATTCGCGCCAGGGCGCAATCACCTCAAGTTCGGGAGCCAGGGCCTTGTAGGTAAGCTCGAAACGCACCTGGTCGTTGCCCTTGCCGGTGCATCCGTGCGCGACCGCGTCGGCGCCCACCTGCCTGGCGACTTCCACCTGGCGTTTGGCCAGCACGGGCCGGGCCATCGACGTGCCCAGCAGGTATCTGTACTCGTAGATGGCGCCCGAGCGGAGGGTCGGCCAGATGTAATCCTTCACGAATTCCGCTTTCAGGTCTTCGATCGTGCAGGCGCTGGCTCCGGTCCGCAGCGCCTTTTCGTGCACCGCTTCCACATCCTCGTTTTGCCCGACGTCGCCGACCATCGCGACGACTTCGCAATGATAGTTTTCCTTGAGCCAAGGAATGATGATCGATGTATCGAGTCCGCCCGAATACGCGAGAACCGCCTTCTTGATCAAAGTTCGTCTCCTGGGAGAATTTCAGCGAGTCAGCCGGCCAGCGTTGCCAGAATCGCTTTCGTCACGTGCAGCCGGTTTTCCGCCTGTTCGTAGATAATCGATTGCGGGGAATCGATCACGTCCTCGGTCACTTCGAGTCCTCGATGCGCCGGAAGGCAGTGCAGGAACACGGCGTCGGGCGCCGCCCGGTCGAACAGGCGCCGGTCGACTCGAAACGGCGCGAAAAGCTTTTCCCGCTCGGCTGCTTCCCACTCCTGCCCCATGCTGGTCCAGGTATCGGTATAGACGGCCTGCGCGCCCGCGACCGCCTCTTCGGGTGAAGAGAAGAATTCGATGCTCGCGCCGGTTTCCCGCGCCAGACGGCGCGCGTTCCGGACCACTTCGCGAGCGGGCTGGTAGGCTGCCGGCGCGGCGATACGCAGCGCCATGCCGGTTTGCGCCCCGGCGATCAGCAGCGAATGGCACACGTTATTGCCGTCGCCGACGAAGGCAAGCTTCAATCCGGAGAGATTCCCGAAGCGCTCCTCGAGCGTGAAGATATCGGCCAGCGCCTGGCAGGGATGGAAGCGGTCGCTGAGCGCGTTGATCACGGGGATCGCGGCATGGCGCGCCAGCTCATCCACGTTCTCCTGGGAAAAGGTTCTCACGGCGATCGCCTGGACCCAGCGTTCCAGATTCTTCGCCACGTCCCGCACCGGCTCGCGTTCGCCCAGCCGGGACAAACTGTTATCGACGAAAACCGCTTTCGCTCCCAGGCTCGACGCTCCGACGTCCAGCGTTACCCGGGTTCGCAGCGACGGCTTTTCAAAAATCAGCGCGATGAACCGCCCGTCCAGCGTGTTCCGGTAACGGCTCGGATGGGCCTTCATCTTCGCCGCCAGGCGAAGCACATCGCGCACCTGTCCCGGCGTCCATTCCATGCCGCTCACCAGTCCCGGCGCGGCGGTCACGCGGCGCTCCACAGCCGTTACGTTCATTTCGACCTCTCTTCGCCCGGCACTGCCGCCGGGCCGGCGGCGTCTGTGGTTTCCTGGGCCGCGCCGCGCTTTGGTTTCCATGCCAGCACGCGCTTCATTTTCTTCAAGAACTCGCTCGTGTGCCTCTCATCGATGATGAACGGAGGCAGGAAGCGCAGCACCCGCTTGTGCGTGCAATTAATCAGCAGCCCCCGCTCGCGGGCCCGATCGACGTACGGCGCCCCGTCGATTTCCAGTTCCATGGCCAGCATGAGCCCTTCGCCGCGCACTTCGCGGACGAATCCGGCACGGGCGGCCAGAACCCGCACTCCCTCGCGCAACTCCTCGCCGCGCCGGCGCACGTTCTCGAGAACGTTCTCCTCTTCGATCGTGGCCAGGAACTCGAGCGCCGTGGCGCAGGCCAGCGGCCCGCCGCCGAAGGTCGATCCGTGCATTCCCGGCACGAGGGCCGACGCAGCCTCCTCGCTCGCCAGAAACGCGCCCAGGGGCAGCCCTCCGGCAAGCGGTTTGGCCACGGTCACGATGTCCGGCTTGGCGTCGAATCGCTGGAAAGCGAACGGCCGCCCGGTGCGGCCCATGCCCGACTGGATCTCGTCGGCGACGAGCGCCGCGCCGTGCCGCGTCGCCAGCTCCCGCGCCCGTTGCCAGAAGGCTTCGCTGACGAGGCGGATTCCGCCTTCTCCCTGAATCGCTTCGATGACGATGGCGCAAACGTCGTCGCCGCATTTCGCTTCGAGATCGGCAGCGTCGTTGAAGCGGACGAAATCCGCTCCCGGCACGAGCGGAGCGAACGGCTGGCGGTAGGCCGGTGTGGCCGTGATCGAAAGCGCGCCGAAGGTGCGGCCATGAAAGGAGTTTTCGAGCGCCAGAATCCGGTACCGGCCCTCGCCGAGCTTGCGCGCCCGCGCGCGAGCCAGTTTCAGAGCCCCCTCGACCGCTTCCGATCCGCTATTGCAGAAAAACACGCGGTCGAGCCCGCTCCATGCCGCCAGTTTCGCCGCCAGCGGTTCCTGGAACGGATGGTGATACAGGTTCGAAACGTGGACCGCGCGCCCGGCTTCGCGCCGCATGACGCGCAGCAGGCGCGGGTGCGCGTAACCCAGCGCGTTCACGCCGATCCCGCTGATGAAATCGAGGTAGCGGCGTCCGCCGGCGTCGTACAAATAGCAGCCGCGGCCGCGGACAAAGACCTGCTCCGGCATCCGGTAGGTGTTCATCAAGTGCGACACGGGCGCCGCGCCCGGCAGCATGGCGGCGTTCGCCGGCGTTGTCCCTTCGGTAGATTCCACCAGTTTCTCCACCAGTTTCTCCTCAGGCGGCATGGCATTCGGCCGCGTTGGCAACACGCGTCCCGGGCGCCGGCTCGCCGTGCCCGGCGGCCGTCAATGCTCCCGGCGCCATGCCGGGTACCAGCCGCACTTCCCGCACGCCGGCATCGAGCGCCCGCCGGCACGCTTCGAGCTTGAGCGCCATGCCGCCCTGCACCTTGCCCGAACGCACCAGCTCGTCGACGCGCGAGTAATCGACGCTTTCGAGAACCGCGTCGCCGTCCAGCACGCCCGGAACATCGGTGAGAAACAGCAGCCGGTCTGCGTGACAGTACTCCGCGCATGCCGCCGCCATGTGATCCGCGTTGATGTTGTACAGCTCGCCGTCCCGGCCCATTCCCAGAGAGGCCGCTACCGGCACCACCCCCGCCTGCCAGAGCCGCTCGATAAATTCCAAGTTCACGCCGGCCAGGTAACCCACAAAACCCAAGCCGCCTTCCTCGCCCTCGACCACCATCGGCTCGGCCGAAAAGGCCAGGCCGTCGGCGGCGCACAAACCGATGGCCGGAACCCCGGCGCCGGAAACGGCGGCCGCCAGGCGTTTGTTCAGCAGGCCGCCCAGGACCATCACGGCCGCGTCGCGCGTCTCGCGGTCGGTGACGCGCAGTCCGTTGACGAACCGGCTGGAGATCCCCATGCGCGCCAGCGTCGCCGTGAACGCCTTGCCGCCTCCGTGAATCACCAGCAGCTCGGCTCCTTCGCGCGCGAGCTGCGCGATCTGCCGGCTCACGTTTTCGAGTCCCTCGGCCGATTCCAACAGAACTCCCGCCACCTTCACCACGATTCTCATAGCAGGCCTTCCGTCTCCTTGAGTCCAAACATTACGTTCATGTTCTGCACCGCCTGTCCGGCCGCGCCCTTGCCGAGATTGTCCAGGCAGGAAACGATCACCAGTCTCCGGCCGCCCGGATCCAGCACGAACCCGATGTCGCAGAAATTGGTCCGCTCCACGTGCCGCAATTCCGGCAGCTGGCCGGCCGCCCAGATCCGCACCATTCCCGGCCCGGCGTAAAAGCTGCGGTACAAGGTTTCGATTTCGTCCGGCTCGCGCGGCCCGTCGAGCCAAACGTACACCGTGGCCAGGATTCCCCGCTCGAGGGGCAGCAGGTGCGTCGTGAAAATCATTTGATCGGAGTCCAGGCCCAGATGCCCGGTGATTTCCGGCGTATGCCGGTGCGTGAACAGCCCGTAAGCGCGGAAATTCTCGTTCACTTCGACGAAATGCGTTTCCGGTTTCGGCTGCTTGCCCGCGCCGCTCACGCCCGACTTCGCGTCGCAGACGATTCCCCGCGAACGGTCGATCCAGCCGGAATCGATCAGCGGCTTGAGAGCCAGAATCGCGGCGGTCGGGTAGCAGCCCGGGTTTGCCACCAGCCGCGCCCCCACCAGATCATCCCGGTAAATTTCCGGCAGTCCGTAAACCGCCTCTCTGAGCAGCGCCGCCGGGGCCGCGGGCAACCGGTACCATTTGGCGTAGGTTTCCGCGTCGCGAAAACGGAACGCGCCGCTCAGATCGATCACCCGCAGGCCGGCCGCCACCAGCGGCGGCGCCACTTCCGCCGAAACTTCATGAGGCATCGCCAGAAAGGCAACCGAGGCTTCGCTCGCAACGACCGCTTCCACCGAAAACGTCCGGCAGGGGGCATCGGCGCGTCCGCGCAGATCGGGATACAGCTCGGTCAGGCAATCGACCCTCCGCTCGCCGTCCCGCCCCTCCCGCAGGTAGAAAACCGACTCCTGGATCGACGGATGCCGCACCACCAGCCTCGCCAGTTCGCGCCCGGTGTATCCGGTCGTGCCCACTACCGCGACTTTTGGTCCCGCGGTCATGCGAGAAATCCTTCGATCCTCTCCTTCACTCGCTGGGACGCATCGAGCGAATCGGTGATGACCAAAACCGTATCGTCGCCCCCGATCGTTCCCAGCACTTCCGGCCAACGCTCGCGATCGACCGCCGCCGCCAGCGATTGCGCGCCGCCCGGCGGCGTCTTCAGCACCAGCAGATTCTGCGCCGGCAATACGTCCCGCAAATTCTGGCGCAGCGCCCTGGTCAGGTTCGGCTGGCTCGACCCCTGGCCGGCCAAGCCCAGCGGCTTGTACCCTTCGGCCGTCTTCACCAGCCCCAGCTCGCGCAGATCGCGCGAAAGAGTGGCCTGCGTAACGGCCAAGCCTTGCTCCGCCAGCTGGCACCTCAACTGTTTCTGGTTCGCAACCGGCTGAGCAGTAATCAGTTTCAGAATCTGCCCCTGCCGGAATGACTTCTGCTCAGGCATGGCGATCCAAGTATTTATTCACAGCAATCTAATTTTATACATCGATCCGCACGTTTCCGTCAAACGGATTTTCCCTGCGGAATTTCCCCCAGTCAGGGCCGCGCCTGGCTGCCCCCGTAGCGCGGGTAGAGGTCGGGCCTCACGAAGATAAATGCCACAGGCACAACGGATTTGACGGCCTTGCCATCGAGCATGGCCGGTTTGAAGCGCCATTGTTTGATGGCCTGAAGCGCCTGCTTCGTGAGCGAATCAATGCCCCGCGCAACGCGCACATCCTCGATCTCTCCGGTTGCGTCAAGATGCACTTCCAGTACTACCGTCCCGAACGCCACTGAATTGATGGGATAGGCCGCATCGGCGGTCGCAAGGACCTCCGGCGGCTCGAATTTCGGGGCGAAAGCCGCCACCGGCGAGGACGCGGCACCTGGCGCGGCAGCCAGCCGTCTGCCGCCCGCAAAGGATACCGATAGCAGTACAGCCACAATCGTCAGGACTCTCCGCATGACACTAACCCTCCTTGCCTTTTGGCCTGCCGTCCCGACGCTTCGAGCTTACCGCCATGAGCCGCCGGGCGCGAGGCCCTCGCCATTGACGCTGCGGACACACTCCGCCCCGTACTTTCGTACCGCGAGCGCCGGCGCTTCCGTCCTCGCCGCCAAAACCTTTCGCAAGGGATGGCTTGGTGTAACACTGTCAAGGATGCGCCGCTCCTCCCTCGCCGATTTCATTGCCGGGTTTCGCCGCCACGGCCGCCAGACGGCCCTGGTTTCATCCCACGGCTATCGAATGGAGCGTTGGAGCTACGCCGAACTTTTGGACACGGCATCGCGATTCGCCCGGGAACTGGGCCGGCGCGGCATCGGCAAGGGCGAGCGAATTTTGCTGTGGGGCGAGGATTCGCCCGAATGGGTAGCGGCTTTTCTCGGCTGCGCGCTTTCCGGGGTGGTCGCGGTGCCGATCGATCGCAGCTCGGCGCCGGAATTTGTCGCGCGCGTCGCGGCCCAGGTTCATCCGCGTTTGGCGCTCGCCGGCCGCGATCAACCGGCCGCCAACATCGCCCCGGAGATTCTGATGCTCGAAGAACTCCGCGAAACCGTTGCCGCGCTCCCCGCCGAGCCTTTGCCGCAGGCCGGCCTGGCTCGCGACGACACATTGGAAATCGTCTTCACCTCCGGCACGACGGCCGAGCCGCGCGGCGTGGTCATCTCGCACGGCAACTTCCTGGCCAATCTCGAGCCGCTCGAAACCGAAATCCGCAAATACGATCGCTACGAGCGCTGGGTTCATCCGCTCCGCTTCCTGAATCTGCTTCCGCTCAGCCATCTCTTCGGCCAATTCATGGGGATCTTCGTTCCGCCGCTTCTGGGCGGCACGATTCTGCTTCTCGATACGCTCAATCCGGGCGAAGTGCTTCGAGTGATCCGGCGCGAGCGCGTCTCCGTGCTGGTCACCGTGCCCCGCCTGCTCGAAAGCCTGCGCGACAAAATCGAGCGCGATCTCGAAGCCGAAGGGCGCCTCGAACGGTTTCATCGCGACTTCGCGCAAGCTGAAAAAGAGCATTTTCTGCGGCGCTGGTGGCGTTTCCGCCGCATTCGCCGCCGCTTCGGCTGGAAATTCTGGGCGTTCATCTCCGGCGGAGCCGCGCTCGCCGAAAGCGTGGACAAATTCTGGACGCGGCTCGGCTACGCCGTCATTCAGGGGTATGGGCTCACCGAAACCGCCTCGCTCGTCAGCGTGCAACACCCGTTTCGCCTGGCTCGCGGATCGATCGGCAAGGCGCTGCCGGGGCGCGAGATCAAGCTGTCCGATAGCGGAGAGATTCTGGTGCGCGGCGAAAGCGTCGCCAAGGGCTACTGGCCGGCAAGCGGGGAATCGCCGCAGCCGGTCATCGGCGAGCAGGGCTGGTTTCACACGGGAGACCTGGGCGTTCGGGACGCCGCCGGCAATCTGTATTTCAAGGGCCGGCGAAAAAACGTGATCGTTACGCCCGCCGGTTTGAACGTCTACCCCGAAGATCTCGAATCCGCATTGCGGGCCCAGGCCGGCGTGCGCGACGCCGTGGCGATCGGCATCGACCGGGACGGCAACGCCGAGCCCTGCGCCGTGCTGCTGCTCCGCGAGACCACCCCGGCCGCCGCCGAAGCCGCCGTGCGCGCCGCGAACCAGCATCTCTCCGACTTCCAGCAGATTCGCCGATGGTACATCTGGCCCGAAGACGATTTCCCTCGCACGCCGACCGCCAAGCCCCTGCTTCACGCCATCGCAAGCGCCGTGCGCGACGCCCTCGGCGTCCAGCAGCCTTCCGCTGCCGCCGCGCCTACCGGGGGTCTCGCCGAGATCGTTTCCCGCATCACCGGACGCGCCATCGACCGGCTGGCTCCCGGCGACAGCCTCGCGCGCGATTGGAATCTCACCTCGATCGAGCGCGTCGAGCTGCTCGCCGCTCTCGAAGACCGCTTTCAAGTCGAACTCAACGAAAGCCAGTTCACCGAAACGACCACCGTCGGCCAGCTCGAACAGCTGCTTCGCCAGCCCGCCGCCCGCCGCTCCGACTACGTTTATCCCCGCTGGGCTCAGCGCTGGCCGATCGCCTGGATACGAGAGGCGATCTACTATTCAATCGCCTGGCCCGCCACGCTGCTGCTCGGCTATCCGTCCGTTCGCGGCCGCGAGCGCCTGGCCGGCCTGCGCGGTCCCGTTCTGCTGGTCTCGAACCACGTTACGAGCATCGACATCGGCTTCATTCTCGCCGCTCTTCCCGCGCGTTTCCGCAATCGTCTGGCGGTGGCGATGGGCGGCGAACGCCTGGCGACCATGCGCCGCGCCCCGCCCGAGCGAGGCGTGATTTATCAATGGTATTCGCGCATTCTTTACGCTCTGGTCGTCACGATCTTCAACGTGTTTCCGCTGCCGCAAACGGCCGGCTTCCGCGAGAGCTTCGCCTACGCCGGTGAAGCGGCCGATCGCGGATACAACTTGCTGGTTTTCCCCGAAGGCGCCATGACGCAAGACGGCAACATGCGGCCGTTCCGCGCCGGCATCGGCCTGCTGGCGCGCGGCCTCGAACTGCCGGTCGTTCCCATGCGCATCGACGGCCTGTTCGAATTGAAGAAGGCCCGGCGCTGGTTCACGCGTCCGGGCCGCATTCGCGTGACGATTGGCGACCCGGTCCGCTTCGAAGCCGGAACCAAACCCGAGGAGATCACCGAGCAGCTCCAGCGCCGCGTCTCATCTCTTTCCAGCGAGTGAGGCATGTTGTCATTCCGAGCGAAGCGCCAGCTCGCCGCAGCCTTGGAGAAGGCGGGAGGAATCTCTCACAATCCGCTGCAACCGGGTCTCCAGCCGCTCATCCAATATGTTGTATAAATACAGTTCCGATTCAAACGGGGAGGGCAGCATGTTGCAAGCAACCACCGTAGTCACGCCCGCACGTTTCGAGCAGGGCCTCCATTACGCGGATTTCCTCGCGCAAGCGACCGTCAATCGCGACAAATTCGAGCTGTACTATCAGGATTCTCCTTTGTCGCCTGACGACATCGCGTTCTTCAAGAAGGCCGCCGCCCTGCCGAACGGCCCGGCGAAGATTCTTGCTTTGGCCGAGCCCTGGTGCAGCGACGTATATCGCGAACTTCCCGGCGTCGCGCGCCTCGCCGAGGCCGCCGGCATGGACTTGCGAATTTTTTTGCGCGACCAAAATCCCGACATCATGGACGAATTCCTCAGCAATGAAGGAAAATCCCGCGCCATACCCGTTTTTGTGTTCTACACGAAAGAGACCCGCTACATCACGCATTTCACCGAGCGATCGGCCGCCGCTCACGCCGAGCTGGCCGCGATCATGAAGCAGGCCAGCGCCGAAATGAACCTGCCCCCGGAAACGACGTTCAAAACGGCGCCGGCGGCCGAAAAACAGACATTCATCCGGAACGTGATCGCCAAGATTACGCTCCGCTTCCCGGATTGGCGCAAACAATCCATCCAGGAGATGCGGACGCTGCTTTCGACGGCCCTGCATATTCCGGACCAGGGATAAACGGCGCGCATGGACAGGCAAGCTCCCATCGTCTACACCATCCGCGGCTGCGATGCGTGCGTGAAGCTGCTGCAAAAATGGGACGCCGAAGGCGTCGCCTACGAAGAACGCCGCGTGGAGTTGAGCCAGGCGGTGCTGGACGAGGCGCGCGGCTACGGCAGCATGGTTCCCATCATCGTTTGGCCGGACGGAAGAGTGGAACAAGGCTTCGACGGCAGCCTGGGCTGTTTCATTTGAGGCTGGGCGCGGCGGGCCGGCCCGCGGGCGGCAAAAGCGCTCTGGTGGCGCGAGCGCCCCTGGCCGCGCACCTTCCGCCTTATAACCTACCGGAAACGGGCTTCAGGGGCTAAAGCCCCACGCTCTTTGTGGTTTCTTTGTCGGCGCTGAAACGCCAACCCCCGGTGCCGTTCGCCGCAAATTCGGCTCGGAGTCGCTCACACTCTGCGGGAGCGCCTTTCAAAAGCTGAAACTGGCGCCGACGTTGATCAGCCGGTTGGCCACGGGATTTCCTACCTGGGCGGAGAATGGTCCACTGGCCAGGGCAATCGAGCGGCCGAAGAGCGGCGACCCCAGAACGTTGACTGGCGGAGCCAGATTTACATTGTTCAGCAGGTTCAGCACGGAGACGCTGAGCGTCAGTGCATAGCGGTGGCTCGTAGCCCCGCCCAGCCCGAAGCCGCCTCCGCCGCCCAGGCCGCGTCCACCCAAGCCCGCTCGATGATCGTAACGGCGCCCGGCGCCGGCCGCCTGCGCGGTCCCTTTGCCGCCGTGCAACGCGCCGCCCTCCCCGCCCAGTCCGAACGTGCGGCTCAGCCTCAGGTTCATCATGAAATTGGCCGGCCCGGTTTCCGTGTTGGGAGGAATCAGCACGTCCGACGGCCCCGGTGCGATATTGAAAGCTCCATACGGCGTTACAACCAGATCGGCTGCCGGCGTCGACGCAGTGGCCGGCGCGGGACGTGCGTTGTGAATCCCCGTGCCGTATAGATCCTGCGGGAGCGTGATGCTGAAAGGCATGCCGGAATTCGCCATCATCACCGAGCTCAGCCGGATGCCCAGCGGCGCGGCCAACGTGCCGCCGATCATCGCGCGATGGCGAATGCCAAAAGCCGCGCGGCCGTAATCCGCATAAATGTTCCAGGGATTGGCCGGAAAGCTGTCGGCGCCGTCGGCGTCGCTGTGGGCATCGTTGAAAACGTAATAGCCGAAGATCGAGACGCGACTGGCGTGCACGTGGACGTTGGCGATCCATTGCGTCTGCCGGAAGATGCCGGCCGACTGATATTCATAGATGTTTCCGGCCGAGTTGCCGAGCGGGCGCACGCCGCTCGAGGGATCGCCGGGGGTGAATGTGCCGGGTAGCGGCGCATTGACGTCGTTGACCAGGAACTGGGCATCTCCGCGGGAGTAGATGTAGGTCAGCGAAATTGTCGTGCTCGGCAGCAACTGGCGTTCGAGGCTCACCGCCGTGTCCATGTCGTAAGGCGAGCGAATGGTGGGCGAGATGCGATAGACGGTCGGCACGGAATTGGCAACGCCCGCCAGGGCCGAGGCGGGCGGCGCCGCCGGGAAAAAGCCGGGCTGGGCCACGATGTAAGTGATTTGGTTTTGCCCGTTCAGCCGGGCTGCGACGATCATCTGGTCGTCGTCGAAACGCTGATAGAAAATGCCCCAGCCCGCGCGCAACACCGTCTTGACGTTCGAACCGTGGCCCAGGCCCCAGGCGATGCCGAAGCGGGGCGCCCAATCGGCGTGGTCGCTGATTACGTTTTCGGATTCGAACCGGAGGCCGTAGCTCGCGGTGAAATGCGGCCGGAGATGCCAATCGTCTCCCGCGAAAAGCGCCGTATCGACCCGGGTGACCGAAGCGCTCAGGGTTCCCGAGGTGACGTTGTACTGGCTCGGGCCATAGCCGGCCGCCTGAATCTGGCTCATGGTCAAGCCGTTTTGAAGGCCTTGCTCGGTTTGCTGATAATCGGCCAGGGAGTTGAAGGTAAAGGTGCCGTTAAAATTATTGCTGTACTCCTGCCGGCGGCGAATGACGCGCAGCATGCCCCCAAACTGGATCAGATGGCCGCCAAGCGACATGGTCGTCAGGTTTTGAAGCTCGTAATGAGTTTCATGGCGATCGAGTGCGCCGTTGCTGTTGCCGCCACCGAGGAAAGCCCCCAGTACGTCGATCGTGGGAGCAAGGCTCAGCGGCTTCTGCACATCGTGAAAATGGATGTATTCGAACCGAATCTCGTTCACCACGCGCGGGCCGAACACCTGGCTGTCGAATATCTGCACATCGTGATGATGCTGGTTGTTGTCGTAAGCCTGCGAAGGCAGCGCCTGCGTATCCACGCCGTCGTTGTACTCGCCCACGTTGTAATAGCCATAACTGACCGTCAGCGTGTTGTTCGGACTGAGCTCGAAATCCAGCCGCGGCCCCACGGCGGTGAACGTGCGAGGATTGGCCACCGTAGCGACGTAAGGCTGGATGTTCAGGTTCGAATCCAGCACCTCCGTGTTGACCAAATTCGCCCGGTTGATATCGCGGCGCTGGAAATTGACGAAGAAAGAGGCGTTCTTCCCCAGCGGACCGCCCAGTTCCCCATTCCAGAGCCAGGTGTGGTAGGAGGGCGGCGTCTCGCCCGGCGCGGCCAGAAACGGGCTGAGGGCATTCATGGCGGAGTTGTTGTATTCCACCGAGGCGCTCCCGTGGAAGGCCGCGCTTCCCGGCTTGGTGACGACGTCCACTCGCCCGTAACCCAGCCGGTCATTTTGGACTGCGAAAGGATTCGAGTTGACCCGAATTTCGCGGATATCGGCTTTCGGCGGCAGGTCGGCGCCCGAAAGGCCGTTGACGTAGATCTCGCCCCCGCCCGCGCCCACCGAAGGCCCCGCCAGCTCGCCCAGCTGGCTCTGCAGCTCGTCCGGGTCGTTCGAGAGCGTACTCAGATCGTGGCCCGTGATCACCACCGCGGTGGAGTTGCTCTCCGGAGAAAGCTCAATGCGAGGGGCGCTCGAGTTCACCTCGACCTTCTGCGATTGGGCCGCGATGGCCAAGCCAATATCCAAGGTGGCCGTCCCGGACCCGGCGATCACCACGCCCGTTTTGACGTAGGGAGAAAATCCAGGCGCATCGGCCGTGACGGTATACGAACCGGGCGCGAGTCCGGAAATTTCATAGTGGCCCCGGCTGTCGGTTCTCACCGTTCGCGAGGGTCCGCTTGGCTGGGCGGTCACGCGCACCGTTGCTCGCGGCACAACCGCGCCGGAGGGGTCTGTAACGTTGCCCTGTAAATGGCCCGGTCCTTGCGCGCGCAGGACCCTGCCCGTCCCAAGCGCCAGCAAGAGCACGCCCAGGATAGGCCAAATCCGTTCTCTAGCGTGCCGTTTCAACGTCATTTCCTTGATCGGGAATGGGGCACAGGTTGCCTCACTGCAGGCGCTATTCATTGAGACGGAAAGCGAATCATTCCGGTTTCTTGGAACAGGCCCGCCCATTCGCGGCTGCCCGGCCACTGGGTCAAACCGCGAAGCTTTTTTCATTTTACGCCTGCGCCTGGCGCGCAGCCTTAAACAAAGATTAGTTTTGATTCATGCGCGCCATCCTTTTCGGCATCATTTCGCAATCGGGGTCCGGCACTGGGGGCCGGCGCTCGGCGCAGTTCGAGCGCCTCGCCAATCGACTGATTCCCCATGCCGGGAGATAGCCCGCAAGTTAGGCGGTAATGTGCCCTGCGAGGCGGCGCGATAGAATGGATAGCAGCGAATTTCCCGCGCCCCGAGGATGAGGGAGCCCGTGTCCGAATTGACGGTTCTCTACGATGGCAGGTGCGCGCTCTGCCGGGCGAGCGCCGATCGCGTGCGCCGCCTCGACCGCGAGCATCGCATTACTCTGGTCGATCTCCACGATCCGGAAGTCGCCGCGCGATTTCCGCAAATCGATCCGGAACAAGCGTTGCGGCTGATGCAGGCGATCGACGCCCGCGGGCGCGTTACGAGCGGCGTGGATGCGTGGGCCGAAATCTGCCGCGCGCTTCCCGGCTGGCGGACAGGCGCATGGCTTCTGAAGCTTCCCGGCATCCACGGGGCCGCGAGCCAGCTCTATGGCTGGGTCGCGCGCAACCGCTATCGATGGAACCCGGAAGCCTGCGCCGACGGCGCCTGCGCCGTGCACGTCCCTCAGCGCCGTTAGCCAATCCTCGCCACGCCCCACACCCATTGCCGTTCTGCTCGTATAATGGCCGCGGCAATGGAATACCGGCCGGCCAAGCTCGCCCGCTTCCTGCTCGGTCCCAGTTCCGGATATTTGGGTGTTCGCTGGTTCTTCTTGCGGGCGCTCGGTTTAATCTATTTCTCCGCGTTCTTCTCTCTCACCTTCCAGATTCGTGGCCTGATCGGTCCGCGCGGGATTCTGCCGGCGGGAAACTATCTGCAAGCCGTGGCGAAAACGCTCGGCGGGCTGCGTTACTGGTACGCGCCGACGCTGCTTTGGGCGGCGAGCGGGAATCGGGCGCTCGAACTGCTTTGCTGGGTGGGGATGGCGGCCTCGATTCTGGCGATCGTGAATTTCTGGCCTCGGCTTTCCTTCTTCCTTTGCTTGATTCTCTTTCTTTCGTTCATCGCGGCGGCGCAGGATTTCGCCGATTATCAATCCGACGGCATGCTGCTCGCCGCCGGATTGCTGGCGTTGTTCTTCTCCCCGCCGGGCTGGTGGCCCGGCTGGGGCGCCGACCATCCCCCCTCCCGGGCCAGCCTCTACCTGCTGCGCTGGGAATGGTTTCGGATCTACTTCGAATCGGGTTTCGCCAAGATGGCCGGCCACGATCCCGAATGGCGGAACTTCACCGCCGTGGATCAGTATTATCAAAATGGCCCGCTGCCGACCTGGATCGGCTGGTACGCGCAGCACCTGCCGCACTGGTTTCAATCGGCGACGGCCTTTTTTATTTTGGCGCTCGAGTTGGGACTGGTCTGGTTGATGTTTTTCCCGCGGCGCTTTCGCATCGGCCTGTTTTTCGTGGCGACGGCCGTTCAGATCGGCATCATCCTCACCGCCAACTATGCCTTCTTGAACTATTTCGTTCTGGCGGAAGGCTTCCTGCTTCTCGACGACCGGTTTCTCGGACGGCTGCTGCCGAAAAAGCTTCTCGCGCGCCAGCAAGCCGAGATGGCAACCGTGACCTTGGAAACACCGGCCGAGCCGGCCGTGCTTTCGCTCGGCCTCGGCCCGACGCAGGCCGAACCTGCGCCGCCCACTCCGCTCGCCGCGAACCCGGCCAGGGGCCTCGATTGGCGCAAGCTCGCAGCGACGGCTAAACTCTGGCTCGGTGGAATCGTTCTGGGCTGGATTTTCTACGCCACCGTGGCGTTGTTCGCCGGCAGCGTCTTGCCGCAATGGCCCGCTACGGTTCTCTCTCCGTTTCGCTTTGCCAACATCTACGGCTTGTTCGCCGTGATGACGCGCAACCGGTACGAAATCGAGTTCCAGGGTTCCACCGACGGCAAGACGTGGATCGCCTATCCATTCCGCTACAAGCCCCAGGACCCCTCGAAGCCGCCCGGCATCTACGCGCCCTACCAGCCGCGCTTCGATTGGAATTTGTGGTTCGCTTCGCTCGGCATGTGGCAGCAGTCGCCATTTGTGTTGCAGGTGGAAGAGCGGCTGCTCGAAAACGATCCCGACGCGCTGAACCTGTTTGCCAGAAATCCCTTCGCTGCCAAGCCTCCGGCGGAAGTGCGTGCGATGATTTGGCAATATTGGTTCACCGGTCCCGCCACGAAACGCGCGACGGGGCGCTGGTGGCGGCGCAAACTCCTGGGCCTTTACGCCCCGGTGCTCCAGCGCGAGCCCGACGGCCGGTTTGGCGTCATTCAAATGCCCGCCACCATGATCATGCAGGAATAGAACGAGGAGCGATATGGCACGCCAGAACGAAGTTACCGCCCAGCAAGTGCTGAATGCTCTCGCCGAAGGAGCCGCGCCGAAAAGCCTTGGCGAGCTGGCGCGCTCGCTCGGGCTCTCCCGCGCCGGCCGCCTGGCGCGAAAGCAGTTGCAAAAAATTCTCGGGGAACTGAAACGAGAGGGCGAGATCGTCGAGATGCGCTACGCCGGCCATCGCGCTTTTCGCGTCCCCGCCGCTCCTGCCGGACGCAAGCCGATTGTCTCTGCTGCCGCCCCTGGCGGCGGCCGGCGGCCGCAGCGCGACCCCAATCTCTTCACCGGCCGCATCTTGCTGCATCGAGATGGCTACGGCTTCGTCGTTCCGGACGCTCCGCTCGGCATCGAAGGCGATCTCTACGTCCGGGCCGACGCCGTGGGAGATGCGATGCACGGCGATCGGGTGATGGCGCGAATCGAGCGCCGCCGCCCGGACGGCCGCGCGGAAGGGCGCGTGGTTCAGATCGTCAGCCGCGCGCACCCGAGCGTCGTGGGCATATTCCGGTACGCGGGGCGCGGTGGAATCGTGACGCCCCTCGATCCTCGGCTGGCGCAGGAGGTCATTATCGTGCCCGCCGGCGAGGAAATTCCGCCGCCGCTCAAGCAGCCGGCGCAGCCGCCGGCTCGCCGCCCGGAGCTGGACGGCGCCGCGGTGAACGTCGAGCTGACGCGCTTCCCGCGTGGCGGCGTGCGCGCCGCCGGGCGCGTCGTCGAAATTCTCGGCAAGCCGGACGAGCCGGGTGTCGATATCGAAATCATTATCCGGAAGCACCATTTGCCCTACGTTTTCCCCGACGAGGTTCTGGCCGAAACGCGAGCCGTCCCGCAGTTGGTCCCCTCGGGCGCCATGGAGGGCCGGGAGGATTTCCGCGAACTCCCCATCGTAACGATCGACGGCGAGACGGCGCGGGATTTCGACGATGCCGTCTACGTCGATCGCTTGCCCGGCGGCCATTACCAGCTCCAGGTGCACATCGCCGACGTCGCCCATTACGTCCCCCGCAGCTCGCCGCTCGATCAGGAAGCGCGCCTGCGCGGCACATCGGTCTACTTTCCCGACCGCGCCATACCGATGCTTCCGCAGGATCTCTCGAACGGGATCTGTTCCCTCAATCCGCGCGAAGACCGGCTGGTGATGAGCGCGATCATGGAAGTCGATGCTGGCGGCCGCGTCGTCGGCGCACGCCTCACGCCGGGCGTGATCCGATCGGCCGAGCGGATGACGTATACGAACGTCAACCTGGTCCTCGAAGGCGAACCCGGCGCGACCGCGCGCTACGCCGCGCTGGCCGACCGTTTCCGCCTGATGAAGGAGCTGGCCCTGGTGCTCTACGGCCGGCGCCAGAATCGCGGGGCCATCGATTTCGATCTACCCGAACCGGTAATCCAGTTTGACGAGCTGGGGCACATGCTGACCATCGCCCGCAGCGAGCGCAACATCGCCCACCGCCTGATCGAAGAGTTCATGCTGCTGGCCAACGAACAGGTGGCCCGATATCTCGAAGAGCGCGGCCTGCGCTCGCTGCACCGCGTCCACGAAAAGCCCGATGCCAAGAAGGTGATCGAGTTCGAGGAGCTGGCCCGCGCGTTCGGCTATTCGCTCGGCCTGGGCACCGCTCTCGATCGCCCCATCGCCGTCCGGCACGGCCGCCTGGCCGCCCAAACGCACTCGGGCTATCGCGCCCGCCGGCAGCGTCCCCTGGAGGTTCGCGTCCCGCTCGATATCGATATCCTGCCGGAGCACTATCAGCGGCTGGTGGAAAAGATCGCCGGGCAGCCCGAGGAACGGATCCTTTCCTACCTCATGCTTCGCTCGCTCAAGCAAGCGCACTACTCCGCCGAGCCCACCGGCCACTTCGCCCTCGCCCTCGACTTCTACACGCACTTCACTTCGCCGATCCGGCGTTATCCCGATCTGATCGTGCACCGGATCCTGAAATGGGCGCTCGAAAATCCCGGCGAAAAAGCCCTGGCCGGTCCCTACCGCGGGGGCGAGCTGGAAGAGGTTGCCGCCGAATCTTCCGAGGCGGAGCGCCGGGCCGTCGACGCCGAACGGGAAGTGATCGATTGGAAAACGGCCCAGTTCATGGAACAGCATCTGGGCGAGGAATACGAGGCGATGATTATTTCGGTGCTGAAATTCGGTTTCTTCGTGGAGTTGATGGAGGTGTTCGTCGAGGGTCTGGTGCCGGTCGACCGCCTGGAGGAAACCGTGGGCGAACGCTGCCACTTTCGCGAGCTGGACCACGCCATCGTGAGCCAGAGCCGGCGTCACCGCTTCCGGTTGGGTGACCGGATTCGCGTGCGAGCCGAGCGAATCGACCCGCTCTTCCGCCGGGTCGAATTCGCCGTCGTGGCCCGATCGTAAGATCGGGCCACCGGGCGGCCGGCTTGCCGCGGGCTATGGAGGGGCCAGCGGCGGGAAGAAGCAAAACGGCAGATCCCGGGCGGTGCGCAGGCCGGCCGGAGCGGCCAGCAGAGCGGGAATCGCGTTTACCGCGATCGACGCGGTGGCCAGATCGCCGTGCGTTCCACCGGGAATGACCATCTGCAGGTCGGGTTCGCCGCTGAGATGAATCGTGTCGCTGGCGTCGGCGGCGCCGAGATACATTTTCAGTTCCAGATAGATCCGCTCTTCGCCGCCGGCGATTCCGCGGGCAACCTGGTGAATGCCGGAAACCTGACCGGCCTGCACTTCCAAATATTCGGAGCGGATCGCTTCGGTCGCGATGACCGGCTCAACGGTTTCGGTGATCGTATCGACGTCCAGACCGAGCCCGTCCGAGATCATGGCCACCGATTCCAGCAGGCCCACGTGCTTGATCGAGCCTTCGGTCGCTTGCCGGTGAAACTCCTCGACCGTCAACCCGGCGCCGACCTTTTTCTGCAAGGAGAGCCGCCTCTGGCTGGCGTCGACGATGCGCACGGCCCTGGCATGATCGACTCTCTGACACGCCGCCGACAAGCCGAGAAGCAGCTTGTCCATGACGAAACCGGGATTCACGCCGGTACCGAGAATCGTCACGCCCGATTCCTTCGCCGCCTCGTCGAACTTGGCCGCCAGCTCCGGATGCTTGCGAAACGGATAGGAGAGTTCCTCGCACGCCGAGACGACGCACGCTCCCGCTTCCAGGCATTCCATCAACTGGCCGGCGACATCGGTCAGAAACGATGACGTGGCGTGAACCACGACATCGGTCGGGCGGGAAAGCACCTCGGTCGGATCGCCCGACACCGTCACGCCCCAAGGGGCATCGTCCGCGCCGACGATTTCGCCGAGATCGCGCCCGATCTTTTCCGGATCCTTGTCGATGGCACCCACGATGACCAGGGCTTGTTTCTGGCGCATCAGACGAACGATGGATGCGCCGATGGGGCCTACCCCGTACTGCACAACCCGTATCTTCTTTTTCATTCGAGCACTCCGGTGCGAATGCCCATTATCACAAAGAAATATCCCCGTTCAACGTTTTTTGCCAACTTTCCTTGGATGGGCGTTCTTTCGGCAAATGCCGCCGGGAGTCAAGTTCCGATCCCGCTATCCGTGCCGTAGCGGCAAAGCCCGCGCGCCTTGCGGGTGGCAGCGGGGAAGGCCATAATTCCGCCGTGCCTTCCGGCTCCCGCAAACGCGTCTGGCAAAGGGTCGTCATTCGCCTGGCCGGCAGCGCATTGATTTTTGCGCTGCTGTTCTACTTCGTTCCGTTCGCCGAGGCGTGGCAGGCCTTTCGCCGTCTGCCGCCACTGACCTGGGTCCTGGTGCTGGGCGCCTATCTCGGCCTGCACCTGGTCGGCGTGAGCAAATATGAGTTGATGCTGAACGGGGCCGATGCCGGACTGAATTACCCGCAAGCGGCGCGCTGTTATTTCGCCGGAGTGTTCAGCACGTTGTTCCTGCCGTCGGTGGTGGGCGGGGACGTGGTGAAGGCCGGGCTGGCGCTGCGGCTCTCGCGAAGCAAAGCCGGGGTTCTTCTGGGCAGCCTTTTGGACCGCCTGCTGGATGTTGGCGCGCTCGTGGTGCTGGCCACGGTCGGAGCCGCGCTGGCGCCTACCCTCAAACCAGCCGACCAGCGGGGATTTATCACGGTTTTGGCGGTTCTTGCCTCCATCCTTCTGGTGGGAATCGGGATCCTGGCGTTTCTGCCCGGACGCCGTTTTTCTTACCGGAATCGCAGGCGGCTGGTGCGCCTGAGGCGCGCCGGCCGCTCGATCGCAAGGCATCCGGGACGAGTGCTCGGGGCGCTGGGCCTGGCCTTCTTCGTCCAACTCGGCTTCCTCTCGCTCACGACGCTGGTGGGAGCGGCCTGCGGCCTTCATCTGCCGTATCGGGCTTGGCTCTTCGGATGGCCTCTGGCGAAAATTACGGCCTTCGCACCGATCGGGCAGGCCGGAATGGGCGTGCGGGAAGCGGCGCTGGCGGCTTTTCTGACGCCCTTCGGCGCCAGCGCCGGACTGGTCGTCGGAGTCGGGCTGGCGTGGGATACGATCGTCATCGCCGCCGGCCTGACGGCGGGCCTGATCTCGCTGGTCGTGGGCCGATTTGCGGCCGCGCAGTCCCGGCACATCGACGCCGGGGTCGCGCCACGCTTCGGCGTCCGGCCCTCCTGAGACGCCCCCGGCAACCCGCGAAAAACGCCCGAAACGATCGCCGTCATTTTTCGGGTGAGGTCGGAGAGCCGCTAAAAGACCGTGGCCTCTTCAAATCCGTGCTTTCCGCCAGGCCCGATTTTTCAAAACTCGCGCTCGCCGCTCGCCCGTCAGCCAATCGAAGTCAGCTGGGCAAGTGGAACATCGTAGGAGGAAGCAGACGGTGGCGGAGCGGTTTCGTATACAGATTCCCAAGTCGCCGGATCCTCGTATAGAGGCTCGAGCGCCGCATCGGCCGGAAGGCGTTTGCCGGTTCCCGGCTGCATGGCGAACTGCGCGATCGATTCCAGCACCATCTGGTCCCAGAAGTGATGCATGTAGAACGCCGTGAGGACGTAGCAATTCAGCGCGCAGCCGCGCCAGCATTCCTTCCACGCGCCGAATTTTCGCTCCCCGGCCCGATAGACCGCCTCGATCGAACCGAGATCGAGCAGGTTGCCTCCAATGCGGCCCAGCGGCTGGCAGGGGAAGAACACGTCGCCGTTCGGATAGACGTGCGGCACGGCCGTCGCGTAGCAGGGAAACGGGCGCCCGAGCAGGAGCGTTTCGATCGATTCCATCGAACCGAGAATCGGGTAGCCGCGCCGCTTGAGTTCGACGATGTGGCGGACCAGACGCTGGTAATCGGGCCGCGCCAGCAGGGCGCGGTCGGGAAGCGAATCGCTCGTGGCGGAAACGGGCGCGAAAACGACATCGTGGTGGAAGCAGAATTCCATCACGCGATAGGCCTCGGCGATCGTATCGCCGGTGATGACGCAGTTGATCATGATCGACATGTGGCGGCGGCGCTGCTCGCCGGCGTAGTGAGCGATGATTTCGTAGATCCGGCGGGCCTGGCCGGCGCCGGCGCCGAGCAATTCGTCCCAGGCGGCGCCGTTCATCGAGTCGAGGGAAATGATCAACCGGTCGGCGTAGTCGAGCACCTGCTCGCGCAAGGGAAGCAGCAATCCATTGGTACCGAGATAGATGGGGAAGAAACGCAGCCGCCGCGCCTCGCGAAGGATTGGGACGATGTCGGGACGGACCAGCGGCTCGCCACCGGTGAAGTAGATGGACGACATCTCGCGGCGCAGGCGCGCGAGCACGGCGAAGGCGCCTTCGGTATCGAGATCGACCGTGTCGCGGATCGGATAGTGCTCGGTGCAGTATTCGCATTTCAGATTGCAGCGGTGAGTGACGTAGTAGGAGCCGATGAGCGGCCGCAGCTTGTAATCGCCGCGGGCGACCCGGCGGCGATTCGTGCGATAGGTGAGGATGGCCTGGATGGCGCCGCGCAGGTTCTTGCCCATCACCTGCCAGCGGCTATCGTGCTCGAAAAGGGGGCCGGGAGCGGCGGTTTCCGGGGAAAGCATTTCGGCTGTGTTGCCGAGGGAAGCGGGAGCGTTTGTCGTCATAAAGCCATTATCCGGAAGCGGCGCGCGACGGTAAAGCTCACCGCTACGCCCCAATCGAGGAAATGCCGTCCGCGTTTCGGAAACCGCAACTTCCCCCACCGGGCGGACCGTTCGTTCGCCCGGTTTGCCTGGCCAGTGAATTCTCAGCTAGCCTCCTTATCATGCCTGCCGGCTCCGAACTGCATTGGATTCCCCTCGCCATCTTCCTCTTGACCTACGGCTTCATCGCGATCGAGAGCAACCTGGGCTGGCATTTGGACCGCACGGCGACGGCCTTCTGCGGGGCCGTCGCGATGGTGCTGGCGGGATCGGTGCGGCCGCAGGATGTGGTGGGAGCGATCGATTGGGGAACGATCGTATTTCTGCTCGGGATGATGATCCTGGTCGCGCATTTCCAGGTGTCGGGCTTCTTCGATTGGGTGGCGGCGTCCGTGGCCCGTGTGGCGCGAACGCGCTTTCAGTTGCTGGCTTTGATCGTTTTCTCGGCGGGGATTCTTTCGGCTTTTTTTGTCAATGACACGATCTGCCTGATCTTTGCCCCCCTGGTGCTGTCCGTAACGGCGGAACTGGATTTGCCGCTGGCTCCCTACGCGATCGCTCTGGCCATGGCTGCCAACATCGGATCGGCGATGTCGGTAACGGGAAATCCGCAGAATGCGCTGATCGGCGTTTCGGCGCACTTCACCTTCCTGGATTTTCTGGGACATCTCGCTCCGGTTTCCCTGGTTGGGCTGGGCTTGGAGTTGGGCGTTCTGGCCGTGATGTACCGGAATCAGGTCTTCGGCCCTCTGCGGCGACCGCCCGCGCCCGCGGCGCCGCGGATCAACCGCGTGCTGCTGGCCAAGTGCGGCGTTTCGGCGTCGTTCGTGCTGGTGCTTTGGGCGATGGGCTACTCGTTTCCACTGGTGGCGATTTCCGTTGCGGCGGTGATGCTGATTCTGGGCCGGGTGCGGTCGCGCGAGATCCACCAGCGCGTGGACTGGGAACTGCTGCTGTTTTTCGTTTCCCTTTTCGTGGTGGTTCGCGGCTTGGCCGCTTCGGGCGTGGTGGAGCCGATGGTGCAACTCTTCCGGCCCTGGCTGAGCGGGGGCGCCGTGAGCCAACTGTTCGGGGTAAGCGGGGCGATGCTCGTGCTGTCAAACGTGGTCAGCAACGTGCCCGCGGTGCTTCTGTTCCGGCCGCTGGTTCCCGCATTTCCCCGCACGCATTTCGTCTGGCTCACGCTGGCATGCACGGCCACACTGGCCGGCAACGCCACTCCATTCGGTTCGGTAGCCAGTCTGATCGTGATACAGCACACCAAAGGCCGCGCGGGAGCGTCCTTCTGGGAGTTCGTGCGGGTGGGACTCGTGGTGACGCTCGTAACCACCGTGGCGGCAATGGCGATTATCGCCGCCGAATATACGCTGTTGCCCCACCGGTGAGGCGGCCCGCGCTATGGACGGAACGCCTCGCCGGGAGGGGAGCAACCGCATACCTGCGGGCGGTTACTTGCGGGCCTCTTGATAGTTCTCGGCGGCCTGTTCCCAGTTGACCAGGTGCCACCAACTCTCGATGTATTCGTTGCGCCGGTTTTGATATTTCAGATAGTAGGCGTGCTCCCAAACGTCCAAACCGAAGACCGGGCGGGCGCCTTCGATCACTGGATTGTCCTGATTGGGAGTGGACTCGACGGCCAAGCTTCCGTTCCGGACCAGGAGCCAGGCCCAGCCGGAACCAAAACGGCCGAGCGCCGCGGCGGTGAATTTCTGCCGGAAATCGGCAAAGGAACCGAAGGCCTTCTGAATCGCCTCGGCGAATTCGCCCTTGGGTTCTCCGCCGCCGCCCTTCTTCATCAGTTTCCAGAACATCGAGTGATTGAGATGGCCGCCGCCGTTGTTGCGGACGGCCGTACGAATATTCTCGGGAACCTGATTGAGCTTCGAGAGCAGCTCGGCCACGGAAAGTTTCTGCAGATCGGGCTGGCTCTCGAGCGCCTTGTTCAGGTTGTTGACGTAGCCGCCATGGTGCTTGGTGTAGTGAATCTCCATGGTCATTTTGTCGATGTAGGGCTCGAGCGCATCGTACGCATACGGCAAGGGAGGAAGCTGGTACGGATAGACGTGAGCGGTTTGGGAAGCTGTAGATTGGGCCATCATGTCCTCCTTTTCACTTACGGAATGGGATCCAATTCTGTTCTTGTGATTCGGGAATTCACCCTGGGGACGCATCCCTGATCGCCGGACCGCGGTCGATCGGACTGCGATGGCGCGGAGAAACCAGCGATTCCCACTTGCGACATGGAAAGGCGGTTAAAACAAAGGCCGGCCGTCGCATTCAAGCCGCAGTTAGGGAAAGCTGAAATTTCCCGACGCTGGCAATTATTTTACTCCGCTTGCTTGCCCCGCGCCACCGGGGCCGCCATCGGGCCGGCTCGCTTGCTTTCCGGAGACTTGCATCTAAACTAATAGTACAGGTTGGTGTTTCCGGCATTCGCGCCGCCGCGCCGGAACGAAAGCCCTTCATGTGGAAATCGTCGAAAACACGCGGCTGCTCGGCGTGGGCCGCCCAACATGAACTGAGGCCGATCAACCCGGCATCCCGTACGTCTGGAATGCCGGCTCCGATCCGGCCGGTTTCATCGCCGGAGGAAATCGGGCGCCCATCCGGGCCGAACGTCGACGACCTTTGCGCCAGCGCCTCGGCGCGTGCGCGGTGAGACCTTGGAGCAAGTCCGTCCATATGTTACAATGCGTAACGGCCAGGGCGTTCTCTGACCGGAACGGCATTTTGGGGAAAGCGCAATTTTCTCGGGCTCGAAATATACGGTGAGTGCGGAGACCATCGCTCGCCCGGGCGGGTCTTCAAGGAGGAATCACATGAAAAAGAATGCCACCCGTTCATGGTGGGTTTTTGTGGTTGCGATCGTTTTTGCCGGGGTGGTGGCAGGCGGGGTTCTCGGCTCATGGGCATCACGAAACGGCTATCCCCTGTTTACGAGCGGGGTGCTGACGCCGACGCTCGCCAGCGATACGGTGCCAGCCGCGCCGGCCTCGACCGGGCCCCTGCCCGATAGTTTTGCTTCGATTATTCAGCCCGATCTGCCGAGCGTCGTCTACATCTCGACGACGACGGTGGTCAATCGGCCGACCTACAATTCCCCGTTTTTCAACGACCCGTTTTTCCGGCAGTTCTTCGGCCCCCAGGCCGGTCCAACGGTGCCGCAGAAACAGCACGCGCTCGGCTCGGGCTTTATCATCCGGCCCGACGGAGTGATCTTGACCAACAACCACGTCGTCCGCGGCGCCACCGACATTCGGGTCACGCTCAGCGACAAGCGCGAGTTCAAGGCGAAAGTCCTCGGCACCGATCCGCGAACCGACCTGGCGGTGCTCAAGATCGACACGACCGGACTCACTCCGCTGCAACTCGGCAATTCCTCCCAGCTCCGCGTCGGCGACATCGTCTTCGCCATCGGCGATCCGTTCGGGGTCGGCGAAACCGTCACGATGGGAATCATCAGCGCCAAGGGCCGCAGCAACGTCAGCATCGAAGGGCCGCAGAGCATTCAAGACTTCATCCAGACCGACGCGGCCATCAACCCCGGCAATTCCGGAGGTCCGCTGATCAACACCCGCGGCCAGGTGATCGGCATCGATACGGCGATCGTGACCGGCGGCAGCCAAGGAAACATCGGTATCGGCTTTGCGATCCCGAGCGATTTGGCGCGCAACGTGATGAATCAGCTGATCGCGCACGGCAAGGTGATTCGCGGCCAGCTCGGCGTCAATATCTCCAACGTCGACGCCGTGATGGCCAAGCAATTCGGATTGCCGAAGACCGAGGGCGTCATCGTCGATAGCGTCGAACCGGACAGCGCGGCCGCCAAGGCGGGGATCGAGCGCGGCGACATCATCCTGAAATTCAACGGCGAGCCGGTAAGCAGCATGAACGACCTGGTTCTGCAGGTAACGCAAGTACCTCCCGGAACGAAGGTGAACGTGGAAATCTTCCGGAACGGGAAGACGTTGAATGTGAGCCCCGTCCTCGAGGAAGCCTCCGCTGCCAAGGGCGCCGAACAGTCGTCGAACGCGGGCCAGGGCAGCGCCCTGCAGGGCGTGCAAGTGCAAACGCTGACGCCGCAAATCGCCGGCCAACTCAACCTGTCGCCCGACACCTACGGCGTCGTTGTCGCGTCGGTAGATCCCAACAGCCCGGCCGCCAACAGCCTGGAGCGAGGCGATGTGATCCAGGAAATCAACCGGAAACGGGTCTCCAACGTCACCGGATACGCCCAACTGTTGCGGCAAGCCGGGGATCAGCCGGTTCTTTTGCTGGTGAACCGCGGCGGCCAAACCATCTTCGTCTCCATTTCTCCGAACGGAGAGTAGATTCCGGCCTAGCGCAACGCAGCGGAGCGGGCCAGCCCTTGCCGGGGCCGGTTCGCTCCGCTGAAATTCCACCGGCAGCCAATCCGCGTGGAAATCGGCGAGAATCTAGAAGAGGAAGTATCGCTGCGCGAGGGGCAGCACGCTGGCGGGTTCGCAGGTAATCGGCACGTTGTCCACCCGCACTTCGTAGGTCTCCGGATCGACTTGGATATCCGGCGTCGCCCGGTTGTGCAGCATGTCGGCTTTGCCGATGCCCCGGCAGCTGCCTACCGCCGCCACAAGCTTCTGGAGTCCGAGCGACTCGGGCAATCCCGCCGAAAGCGACGCCTGGGAAACGAACGTGATGCTGGTAGCCCCGACGGCCGCGCCGAATGCGCCGAACATCGGGCGATACAGCACCGGCTGCGGCGTCGGAATGGACGCATTCGGATCGCCCATCGCGGCCCAGGCAATAAACCCTCCCTTCACCACCATTTCCGGTTTCACCCCGAAAAATGCGGGTTTCCACAAAACCAGGTCCGCCAATTTCCCGGGCTCGATCGACCCGATTTCCGCGGCCATGCCGTGCGTGATGGCGGGATTGATCGTGTATTTCGCCACGTAGCGTTTGGCGCGGAAATTATCGTTGCGCTCGCTGTCTTCGGGAAGCGGCCCGCGCTGGGTTTTCATCTTGTGCGCGGTTTGCCAGGTGCGCGTGACGACTTCTCCGATGCGGCCCATGGCCTGCGAATCACTGGAAATCATGCTCAGCACACCCATATCGTGCAGGATGTCCTCGGCGGCGATGGTTTCCGGCCGGATACGGCTTTCGGCGAACGCCACGTCTTCGGGCACTTGCGGATTCAGGTGGTGGCAGACCATCAGCATATCGAGGTGTTCGGCAATGGTGTTCGCGGTGTAGGGCCGCGTGGGGTTGGTGGAGGAAGGAAGAACGTTCGGGAACGAGGCGATGCGGATGATATCGGGCGCGTGGCCTCCGCCCGCTCCCTCGGTATGGTAGGTGTGGATCGCGCGCCCGCCAACCGCGGCAACCGTGGCCTCGAGAAATCCAGCTTCATTGATCGTATCGGTGTGGATGGCCACCTGCACGTCGAATTCGTCCGCCACGCGCAGGCAGGCATCGATGGCTGCCGGCGTCGAGCCCCAATCCTCGTGCAATTTGAGGCCGCAAGCCCCCGCCCGAACCTGTTCGGCCAGGGGCTCCGTCGCGGCGGAGTTTCCCTTCCCGAGGAAACCGAAGTTCATGGGCCAGGCTTCGGCCGCCTGCAACATCCGGGCGATGTTCCAGGAGCCGGGCGTGCAGGTGGTCGCGGCCGTGCCCGTAGCCGGCCCCGTGCCGCCGCCAATCATGGTCGTGATGCCGTTCGAAATCGCCTCGTAAACCTGTTGCGGGGAAATGAAGTGGATGTGGCTGTCGATCGCGCCGGGAGTGGCGATGAGATTTTCACCGGAAATCACCTCCGTCGCGGCTCCGACAATCAATTCGGGATCGACCCCTTCCATCGTGTCCGGATTGCCGGCTTTGCCGATCTTGACGAACCGGCCGTCCTTGACCCCGATATCGGCCTTCACGATGCCCCAGTGGTCGAGGATCATGGCGTTCGTAATCACCAGATCCAGCGCTCCGCGGGGACCTTCCCGGAGGGCTCCGCTGCTTTGGCCCATCCCGTCCCGGATCACCTTTCCTCCGCCGAAGGTAATCTCGTCACCGTAGTGCGTGTAATCCTTCTCGATTTCGACGATGAGTTCGGTGTCGGCCAAGCGAACACGGTCGCCCGTTGTCGGTCCGTAGAGATCGGCGTAGGTTCGGCGAGGAATATTCAGGCTCATCGGCCCTTCTCCCCGGCGGACACGGGGAAGCCCGCCTGAACTGCCTTCTGGGTCGCGCGCTCGCGCATCCCCTTCCCGTCCAGAGGGCCGTTGACGAGGCCATTCAAACCGTAGACGACCCGCTTGCCGGCCAGTTCGGTCAGCTCGACTTCCTTTTCATCGCCGGGTTCGAATCGCACGGCCGTTCCCGCCGGGATGTTGAGCCGCATGCCGTAACCAGCCACGCGCTCGAACGAGAGGGCGCGATTGACCTCGAAAAAATGATAGTGACTGCCCACTTGCACGGGCCGGTCGCCGGTGTTTTTCACGAGCACGCGAACGGTTTTGCGTCCGGCATTCGCGTTTATCGGTCCGGCGGCTTCCTCGATCAAGTACTCTCCGGGTATCATGCCTCCTCCGCGAACATTCTTCCTTATTCCCCGCTCACAGCCTGCGGCCGCCGCGCCACGGAAAACCCCTCTTACGGGATGGGGTCGTGAATCGTGACGAGTTTGGTGCCGTCGGGAAAAGTGGCCTCCACCTGGACCTCGTGAATCATCTCGGGTACGCCTTCCATGACCTGCTCGCGAGCGAGAATCTGGGTGCCCAAACTCATGATCTCGGCGACGGTCTTTCCATCGCGCGCCGCTTCCATCACCTCGGCGGAGAGGATCGCCACGGCTTCGACGTAATTCAGCTTCAGCCCGCGTGCCTGACGCCGGCGAGCGAGATCCGCGGCAACTACAATCATCAATTTTTCCTGTTCCCGCGGGGTGAGATGCATGAACCCTCCCGAAAAGCGTCACGACCGAAAAGAATGCCTGCTCTTCAATCCCTCAATTGCCGGCGTCTCAATTCACTTTGCGCGGCGGGATGGCTTGGCGGCCATACAGGAGCAATTTCGCCGCTTCCCAGATCGCGCGCAAACCCGAAATGGCGTCGCGGCCGCGACGCGCAAGACATCGCGCGGCAAGTCCATCCGCCGTGAGCGCGCTAATTCCCCAGACCGTCTCGCGCGGCCGCGTGATGCCCCTGGCCACCTCGCGTAAATGCTCTTCGGCGGCCAGCCACGCGCTCGCCCCGAGCCCCGCCCGGCAAATATAGAACGAGGCCAAATACCGGTAGTCTCCCAACCGGGCCAGGGATCCGAGATCGCCACTTCCCGGTTCGAGCCGCAAGCGTTCGGCGGCGATCCGGCGGCCGGCCGCGAACACGTCGGTGATCAGTTCCACCCGCTCGTACTCGAAGATTTCCCCGCATGCTTCCCGGCCCGGCGCGAGAATCTCCCACCAGAACAGCCCCGCGCCTTCGGCCAGCTGAATCGTTGTGCGCTGCGAAAATCGGGCCCCGGCAAAAGGAATGATGGGGTCGGGGACATATTCGAGCAGGCCGTCCTCGTCCACCACGATTTGGTTGATCTGCAGAGCGACGGGAGCGTCGCTGCGCGGCCGGTAAATTCGCGTGGCCCCGGTGGTCGTGATCTGGACGCAAGCCCCTGGCCCCACCTGGGCGCGCAAAACCAGGCGATCGCCGCCCAGCACGCCGCCCGAGACATTGTGCAGATGCGCGAGCGCCGCGCCGTCCTCCTGCGCGAATGCCCGAACCACCCGGAGCGGCGGAATCTGCGAACTGCGGACGAGCGCCGTTCGGCCCGATGCGGAGCCGCGCCGGAAATCCAGATCGAGCGAGCCATTGAGCCGGCTGCGTTCCGGCTCGGAAGCCGTGACCCCTCGTGGAAGCGTATTCGCCAGGACTTCCAGTGCCATGAATTCCCTTTGCCAATCCGTCTCAGCAGATAAACAACCTGGGCGACAGCGCCGGATGCTCCATCGATCCCCAGTCGAGCAACGGCATGAAGCAGAAAACCTCGTCGATCCCGCACGCGCGGCTGCGCTCGGCCGTCTGGATCATCGCCGGCTTCAAATCCCAGACCAGCCGCATCGCCCCTCTCTGTCCGAGCGGCATCAATCGCTGACAGGCGGAAACCAGGCCGGCGATCGATTGGTGCAGATAGGCCAGAGTCGCCGAGTCCTCTCCGATCCCCAGCACCCCGCACGCCAATCCAAATGCCGGACTGTGATGGATGGCCTTCGACTTCCGATCCAGGCCCGTTCCCGCACCCAAAGCTTCCCCGAGCAACGGAAAATCAGCGCACGCCAGAACGGCGCGCAAGAAATTTTCTCCCAGGGACGCGCTTGCCGCCCGCGTTTCGCGCGCCGGTTTGAGGGCGCTCAGGAAATCGTTTATTTCACGCCATCGCCCGCCGGTAAATTTCCCGCTGCTCGACCCGAGCCGCCACCCTTCCCGGCAGAACACCGCATCCACCATTCCCGCTTCCTCGATGTAGCCGCGAAAAAAAACGGCCAGCCCGCCGGTGGTCAGAATTCCTTCCGCAACCAGCGATTCGATGCCGAACGAATGAGCCAGAGAGCCGATGGGCAGGGCGCTATCGGCCAGCTGGAGCAGGCGCAGGGCGGTGAGGTCCGCCGATAGCGGAAATGCGTTTTCGCTCGGGGACAAATTCAGCATCCGTCTTCCTCTAGTGGCGCGAAGGGCCATGCTCTTGGTCATGCTCGTGGTCATGGCCGTGCGAATGGGGCGCCGGACTGTAGGAGCTATGCGCGTCGATCACGGTGCGGTCGGATTCGGAGCGCCGCGCCAGCTTTTCTTCGAGCCACGCCACCACATCGTCCAAACCCACTTCGTCTCGCAGGTTGGTGAAGAGGAATGGCAGGGTTCCCCGGACCGCTCGGGAGTCGCGCTCCATCACGGCGAGCGAAGCGCCTACATACGGCGCGAGGTCGATCTTGTTGATCACGAGCAGGTCCGAGCGCATGATGCCGGGCCCTCCCTTGCGAGGGATCTTGTCGCCTTCGGCGACATCGATCACGTAGATCCACCGGTCCACCAACTCCGGGCTGAACGCCGCCGCCAGATTATCGCCTCCGCTTTCGACGAAAATCAGGGATAGATCCGCAAACCTGTCCTCGAGTTCGGCGATCGCCTGCAAATTCATCGACACATCGTCGCGGATCGCCGAATGCGGACACCCTCCGGTTTCGACACCGCGAATGCGCTCGGCAGGCAGGGCGCCGGCGCGAATGAGAAATTCCGCATCTTCCTTCGTGTAGATGTCGTTGGTAATCACGCCCACGCTATATCGGGAAGAAAGCCGCCGGCACAGCCGGTCTACCAGCGCCGTCTTCCCCGAACCCACGGGCCCGGCGATGCCGATTCGAAACGCTCCTCCCATCAGGATTCCCTCGTTGGCCATGGAGAATGGTGGATTCCCGGTTGCGCTTGGCCCGACTCGAGGCGGAGCAAACAACCGGGTACATTCAGGCGACAGTCTATCGCAAAAGTTCGGCGCTGAAAATGGCGATTGAAATCTCCTCACGGACCTGCGCCAGGGCATCGAATATCCGGCCCCACCCCGGCGGACACACCCGCCTAACTACCTAATGATGGACGATCAACGTCTCCGATGCAGTCCATCGAAAACATGCATTTTACTTTGGCGGATCGTGGCACGATAATCCGCCCGTGCAGTTCGGGAGCGCGCATCGTCATAAGTTATACCTTCGTAGGTTTATGAGGCGATCCTGGCCTGAGTACTTACGGCTGCCGGCTGTTATTAGTGGCGGGCCTCTTCAAGGGGACTCCGGTCAATTTGCCTCAGCCGCTTCCGCATTGCATGGCGTCGATCCTGAGTTACCCTCGCTGGTAACTCGTCGCGATCAGCGCCTTCTTATCACTTAATTGCAGAGAACGCCAGAAGAGACACATACCCATCGAACTAAGGAGCGCTATGCCCGCCATGGTACCAGAGGAGTTGTCCGTAAGAGCCAGAGAGCGGTACGGTCGATTCGCCAGATCTTTTACTCTCGGACGATGCTCGCTCGCTTGGCTAGCCGGCTTACTGCTGTTGGCCGCGTCGCCGTCATGTGCGCAGACCTTCCAGCCCTCGCTGACTGTGGGGGGCGGAATCCAAACCAACTACGACCACTACCAGCCCGATGTCGGCCAGAGTCTCGACCAATTCCCGCTCGACCACGCCCGCCTGTATTTCAGCGGCGATATAACGCCCCACCTCAGCGCGATGTTCAATACGGACTATGACAGCACCACCAACCAGATGCAGATACTCGATTTCGTTGGAGAGTTCCATGCATCGTCCAAATTCAACATCTGGTTCGGCCGCTTTCTTCCGCCGAGCGACCGCGCAAACCTCTACGGCCCGTTTTATTCTAACGAGTGGGCTGTATATACCGACGGCATCCAGGATGGCTATCCCTTTGTCTTTCAGGGGCGCGACGACGGCGTTGCCTATTGGGGAGATTTCAAGGCAGGTGTCGCCAAGATAAAAGTATCGGTCGGCACGTTCGACGGCACTTCCGCGGACGGCAGGTCCAGCTTGATCTGGGCCAGCCGCGTCCAAATCGATTTCTGGGATCCGGAGAACGGCTACTACCTCAACGGCACTTACTACGGGGATAAGAACTTGCTCGCCATTGGCGGGGCGACCCAGGTGCAATCCGGCAAGACCGCCACGACCGTCGATTTCCTCATGGAGAGGAAAGTTCCCAAAGGGGGAGCGTTTACCATCGAGAGTGAGTATTCTCGGTACAACGGGCTCGGTGGATATGATTCGAACTATAACAAAAGTCAGGGGGCTTACGGGTTGGCATCCTTCCTTATCCCGGGAAAGGTCGGCATGGGGAGATTCCAGCTCCTCGGCAAGTACGCCATCGCGGAGTTTACCGATGGCGTGTCGTTTGCCCCGAGCTATCGGCAGAATACCACCGAGGTCGACTTCAGCTACATCATCAAACAGTTCGACGCGCGCGTGATGAGCTTCTACAGAAACACGACGTTCAACTCCGTAAAACCCAATAACTGGGAGGCAGGCGTTGGCTTGCAGCTCCAAATATCCAAGACGATCCATTTCGTCACCAAGAAATAAGTTCCAGCCGGATGGGTAACAGTGAGAGGCTCCGGGTCGCAACCCAGGGCTGTGATTCAGCCCGGCGTCCATGAAATACAGAAGGATGCTCAGGAGCCATGTATTAACGCAGCACGGCATCGGGAGTTGTGCATCACCGCGATTCGTTTCTCAATGATGAGTCTTAATTCTCGAGAGGGAAGGGAGAACTTTATGAAACGTTCGGCAAAGAAAATATTCACGAGGAAGTACGCGCAGTATCTTGGCGCGCTGCTCCTGACGGCTGCCGTGGTCGCTCTCGCCTGGAAGCCGGTTATGGCGGCCCAGGGCCAGCAGACGGTGAAGGTCGGAGTGCTGCAATCGTTGACCGGCACGATGGCGATCAGCGAGGTAACGGTAAAGAACGCGGAAATCCTCGCCATCGATCAGTTGAATGCTCAGGGAGGAGTCCTGGGGAAAAAGATCGTCCCCGTCATCGAAGACGGAGCGTCCGATCCCGCCATTTTCGCCCAAAAAGCGCAGCAACTGATCCAACAAGACAAAGTGGTAACGGTGTTCGGCGGATGGACTTCGGCCAGCCGCAAAGCCATGCTTCCCGTATTCCAGCAGTTCCATAACCTGTTGTGGTACCCCGTGCAGTTCGAGGGAAACGAGTGCTCGCCGAACATCATGTACTCGGGCGCGCAGCCCAACCAGCAGATCCTTCCCGCGCTCCAGTGGGCCATGCAGAAAGGCTACAAGAGGTACTTCCTGCTGGGTTCCGATTACGTCTTCCCGCGAACGGCCAACCTGATTCTGAAGAAGCACATCGTGCACGCCGGCGGAACAGTCGCCGGCGAGGAGTACGTCCCCCTGGGAGGCACCGACTTCAGCTCGGTCATCACAAAGATTCGGTTTTCCAAGCCGGACATCATCTTCAACACGTTGAATGGCGACAGCAACGTATCCTTCTTCAAACAGATGGCCGCGGCCGGTATGCCGCCCACGAAGCTCCCGGTAATGTCGTTCAGCATCGCCGAACAGGAAGCCAAGGCCATGGGACCGCAATTGATGGCCGGAAGCTACGCGGCGTGGAACTATTTTGAAACCCTGAACTCGCCCTTGAACCAAAAGTACCTGGCCGCCTACCGCGCAAAGTTCGGAGCCAATGCGGCGGTTGACGACCCTATGACTCACGGGTATATTGACGTTTTGATGTGGGCCAAGGCCGTGGAAAGGGCGAAAAGCTTCGATCCCAACGCGGTTCGCAAGGCCGCTACGGAGCTTCCCTGGCAGTACACCGTCATGGGATCCATCAAATTCGCCAACAACCAGAGCCTCTTCCAGAAAGCCTACGTGGGAGAACTTCAACCGGACGGCGAATTCAAGATCCTCTGGCAGTCGAAACAGCCGATCATGCCGCAACCATACGATCCGCTGGTCTTTCCCGGCAAGACGTGTTCTCTTGACTGACGGATTGCCGCAGGGTAACGAACGACAGTTCCAGCGGATGGAACGCGGGTAAACCAAGGGGCCATGGGGGAAACAGCAGTAGTCGCGGGCCAGATATTCAACGGCATCAGCGTCGGGTCCATCCTGCTTTTGGCGGCACTGGGCTTGGCCTTGAGCTTTGGGGTGATGAAAGTCATCAACATGGCTCATGGCGAAATGCTGATGATCGGTGGCTATCTAGCCTATCTGACCTGCCTGTACGTCCATGGCCCTTTTGCCTTTCTCGTGGCGATGCCGGTGGGTTTCATCGGTGGCTGCCTGATGGGAGCGCTGCTGGAATTCACCATTGTCAGGCATTTATACGGCCGCCCCCTCGACACCCTCATCGTAACTTGGGGCATAAGTCTCATCCTCCAGCAAAGCGCCCGCAGTATTTTTGGACCGATTGGCGATGAAGTTGTCGCCCCGTCGTGGCTCGACCAGGCGATCCGGATTCATCACGGATTTCTCGAAGGAGTAGACATTCCTTACGTCCGGCTCTTCATCATTGTCGTGTCCCTTGCCGTACTGGGATTGGTCGCCTTCTTCATTACCCGAACCACCTGGGGGATGCGCTTGCGCGCCGTTCACCAAAACCGAGAAATGGCGGCGGCCATGGGAATCAATACGCGGTGGATCGATCTGGCGGTATTCTCGCTAGGCACGGGCGTTGCGGGGTTGGGCGGCGCCGTTTTGGCCCTCATCGCGCCGGTAACGCCCACGGTGGGCCAGAGCTACATTGTTTACGCGTTCTTGGTGGTGATCGTTGGGGGCCCCGGGAGCCTGGTGGGAGCGGCGCTCGCCGCGCTTTGCGTGGGCCTGTTCTCGGCTACGACGCAGATTTTCACCGGCGTCAGCCTTTCCGATGTGCTTCTCTTAGTGGCGGTCGTTGTATTCATTCAATTCCGCCCCACAGGGATTATCGCAAAGCGCAGCAGGCTACTCGATGATGCCTAAGTCACGGATCACGCAAATTCTTCTCCAAATCGCGGTCCTTCTTGGACTGCTATTGGCTCCCTACTATCTATCTTCTTACAACTTGTCTTTGCTCGGGCGCTTCCTGGCTTTTGCCATTTTGGCTCTTGGCTTGTCGCTGGTTTGGGGTCAAGGTGGAATCCTGTGCCTGGGGCAAGGAGTGTTTTTTGGGCTGGGCGCATACGCCTTGGCGATGCACCTGAAGCTTGCGGGCCTGGGTCCAACCGATTTGCCGGATTTCATGGTCTGGTCCGGTCTGAGCCACCTGCCTTGGTGGTGGAAGATATTCCATAGCGTCGGATTCTCCGTCGTCGCCGTTGTTCTGATCCCCGCCTTGGCCGCTGCCGGCATGGCATGGCTGGTATTTCATCGCCGCGTTGGCGGAGTCTACTTTGCATTGATCACGCAGGCTCTCGCGCTCGCCTTTGCCACGCTGCTGATCAGCCAACAAGGGTACACGGGAGGATTCAATGGCCTTACCGATTTTAGTACGCTGCTGGGCTTTAGCGTGCTGGACCCGAAGTTTGGGCGCGCCCTGTATTGGATCACCGTTGGGTTGCTGGCGGCCTCGTTCTGGTTCCTGGAATGGCTTCTCGGAAGTAACTTTGGAAAGATTCTTCGCGCGATTCGCGACGGCGAGAACCGCGTTCGGTTCCTCGGGTACAACCCCGTTCCATTCAAAGTGCTGGTTTTCGCCATCGGCGGCGCGCTGGCGGGGATTTCCGGCGCCCTCTTCACGCTGCACGCCGGCGTGATTTCGCCAGCTATGGTCGGCGTCGTGCCGTCGATCGAGATGATCGCTTGGGTCGCCGTAGGCGGACGGGAAAGTCTGGTTGGGGCCATAGCCGGGACTCTATTGGTGAATTTCGGCAAGAACTGGGTGAGCAGCGCGATGCCCAGCCTATGGCTCTTCGTGATGGGGCTGTTGTTTGTCCTCGTTGTGACTGTCGCGCCCAAGGGCCTGAGCGGGCTATGGAACCGGGACTCTTGGGACTGGTTGAGGGGCGCGGTTTCCCGGCGGCGCCCAGGCGGTCACACGCCTTCTCCAACCCAAAATGAACCGATGCCGGGCCAGCCGGGGAAACAGCCACCCGTCGGTGTCCCCGAGACTGCGTTCCCCAAGACCAAGCTCGACGAAATGTGAGTGCGAACATGAGTGAACCGCTTCTCCGTGTTGAAAATTTGACTGTTTCCTTCGACGGATTCAAGGCGCTCGATGGCATGAATCTTTCGATCCAGCCGAATCAGGTCCGGGTGCTGATCGGGCCGAACGGAGCCGGCAAGTCGACTCTTCTCGATGCCATCATCGGCCATGTCCGCCCGGCCGGAGGCAGGGTGATTCTTCGAGGGGAAGACATTACCCATCTGCCCGAATACAAGATCGTTCGCAAGGGGATTTGCCGGAAGTTCCAGGCGCCCGGTGTGCTCGAAGGCCTCACCGTTTGGGAGAATCTTGCCGTGGCAGCGCGAACCAACCGGGAGTGGTGGTCGTCGCTGACACATCGCACCTCATCGAGCGTGCGGGAGCTGGTCGAAGAAGTGATCGAACTCATCAACCTTCAGGACAAACGCAATGCTCTGGCGAAGGAACTGGCCCATGGCCAAAAGCAATGGCTGGAAATCGGGATGGTCGTTTCGTCGAAAGCCGACATCCTGCTGCTCGACGAGCCCGCCGCCGGCATGTCCCACGGAGAGGCGCAGCAAACCGCCGAGCTGATCCGCAGGCTTTCCGACTGGCACAGCTTCCTGGTGATCGATCACGACATGGGCTTCGTGGCTCAACTCGAGGCTCCCGTTACCGTCTTGCACCTCGGCCGGCTGCTGATGGAAGGAACCCTCGAAGAAGTCCGGAGACACCCGCAGGTCGCCGCCGTATACCTGGGAAGGGAGGCGGAAAAACCCCATGCTCAAGATTGAGGGTCTGGCGGCCGCCTACGGAATGAGCCGGGTGCTCTACGACATCGATCTGCGCGTCGGCCCGGCCGAAACCGTCACACTGCTTGGCCGGAACGGAGTGGGGAAAACAACCCTGTTACGAACGATTGTCGGCCTGCACCCGGCCTCCGCAGGGAAGATCTCTTTCGAAGGCAACGACGTCACCAAGACGCAAAGTTTCGAGCGTGCCCGCCGGGGAATGGGATACGTGCCGCAGGGCCGCGGCATATTTCCTCACCTCACCGTCGAAGAGAATCTACGCATTGGCTTTGCCGCCTTCGCCGGCCGCCAAACGAAAACGGAGAATGCAATCCCGGGTTACGTGTTCGAATTCTTCCCTACCCTCGAGCGGCTGCGCCAGCGCAAGGGCGGCGTTCTCAGCGGAGGCGAGCAGCAGCAGTTGGCGATCGGAAGGGCGCTGGTCACTAAGCCCAAGCTCCTCATCCTCGACGAGCCGACCGAAGGCATTCAGCCTTCGATCGTCCAGCAGATCGACGATGCGATCCGTAGAATCCAAAAAGAATTGAAGATATCCATCCTGCTGGTTGAACAGTACCTCGATTTCGTCTGGGCGATTGCCGACCGCTTCTATGTGATGCGCAAGGGCTTTATCGTCGATGAGGGAAGCCCGAGCCAGCGCGAGCCGGGATCGGTCGTGCCCATGCTCAGCGTTTGAGGAAGAAACTGCCCAATCCTGCCGACTCCCCGTAGGCGCACACGCGCCGGCTTCTTCATCTGCTCCGTCCTAGCAGGATGCTGAAAAGCGGTCCCGATTGTCATTCCGAGCCCGTTCGCCTTTCCGCTGCGAACGGCCCTGAGCGTAGCGAAGGGGCTCAGGGTAAACTCCGCGAGGAATCTGCTTTTCGCTAAATTCCGCGGAAAAAGCGGGTTCCTTGGGCAAAAACCGCCCTCGGAATGACGGCCTTGCGGTTGTTTCAGCAGCCTTCTAGCTTTTGCCTTCGGCTTTCGGCTTATGTGGGCGCTCTTGATTATTGCCGGATGGGTTCCAATGCACAGGAATTCCGGTGATAAGGCCTTGATAATCCGTGAGGCGGTCACCCAGGATGGCTACCCCCGTGGAGGTGATTTCATATTCACGGATATCCTTGCTATGGTTGCCACCGCGCATCTTGATAACCACCATGATCTTGCGAAGCTGGCCGTCGATGCACACGTACCGAAGCCGGATAATGTCATCGGTGAGAAAGGAAATCGAGTAGGTACTGAACGGGAATTCCGTGAAAGACTCGTTCACCTCAACCGTGCTTAGAATCGTCACCCCGACTCCAGTCAGAGCGGTGATCATCCGGTAGAGCGATTCGCGAAAGTCCGCGCGGAAGCCGGGGGCTAGCGCCATCTCAAAGCCCGCCAGCGAATCAATCACCAGGCGTTTGGCGCCAATCTTCTGCACCGCGTCGAGAATCTCGTGCATGGTTTCATCCACCGAGAGATCCAGCGGACGGAGGTAGAGGATTTCGAGTTTTTTCTCTCCTCGCGGCGTTTTCAAATCCAGACCAAAACTGCCGGCCCGCTCCGCATACTCTTGCGGTCGTTCTTCAAAGACCACCACAATTCCCGGATCCCCCTGACGTATGCCCTCAGCAATGAATTGGGTTGCCAGGACTGATTTTCCCGTTCCCGACGCCCCTGCCACCAGGATGCTATCTCCCTCGGGAATGCCGCCCCCGAGCATCTTGTCCAATTCCGGAATACCGATGGAAAGGAGCCGTGTGCTGGGGATCTTTCTTACCAGTCCGGCCAGCCCAAGAGTACGGGAAAAGGCTTGCAGCCCAGCATGGGTAATGCGGAAGGTGTGCAGCCCGGGCACGGACGCCTGCCCGCGCAGTTTCACGATCTGTAGCTTCCGCACAATGGAATTTCGCTCCGACGTTTGGGAGAGCCAAAAGAGGCCATCGGAGACCGTGAATACGGGATTGTCTCGGATTTCACCATCGACATATTCCCCGACCAGGAAACTCGTGGTCTGCCAACTGGTCAGGAGCAGGGCTAACCGCTGAACGAAGGATTGCAGCTCCACTTCGGTTGTGCCACCGAGCGCCTTCCGCACCACGGTGCGAAAGGAGTCCACTACTACGATGCCGGGGCTTGCCTTCTCAACCTCTTTCGTAATCTCCTCTAGGACCGCGTTCAAGTCCTTCTCCAATACAACCTGGCTCAAGTTGATAAAGCGGACGGCGGTGTTTAACTTGGTCTGGTCGAAGAATGTGTACTGTTGCTGGTATCGCAGCATTTTGATGGCGGGTTCACCGAGGATGGTGAAATAGAGCGCCGGGCGCTCCGGCGTCGCGTTGGCGAACACGATTTGGTGGGCCAGCGTGGTCTTGCCGCTTCCCGGGGCTCCCGCGATGATATTAAAAGAAAATTCCGGGAGACCGCCCCCCAGGATTTCATCGAGGCCCGGCACCCCGGTCGGCAGTTTTTTTATTATCACTCTATCTTGTGCGCTCAAGCTTCCCCTCATTCCCGGAAACGCGGCCTTCGAAGGCGGCCTCCGGCCACATATCCTGAACCAGCCGCAGCGTTATATCCGCGCCAATGAAAAGGAAGAGCAGCCCGATTAACTGGGCAATGAGAATGGCTGCTCCGTCCCTGGCCTGTTCCTTGTCAATCTGCGTCTCCAGTTCGTTTAGACCATTTAAGGAGCCATCCGCCCGGACCCGCACCGCGCTAAGACTGGGAGCCTCCGCCCTGGCCAGCGTCAGAGCACGAGAAAAAAGCGAGTGAAAACCGGAAACTCCCGCGAGTATAGTTAGGGGCTGGCGCAGCTTCGCACAGACGCGAAAAGCCGCAGACTCCGCTGGCTCGGAGTTCTCGCCCGCAACGGCTTCGTAAGTAAGAAGGCGTTGGGCCAAATGTCGCAACTCTGGAAGACTCACGACTCCATTTTCCATGCAGGGCGCGAATTTTGTACTCAGTTCGGCCTGGGGCTTTTAATTGCCACCACTACCGCCAATACCGTCGCCGCGTTTAGGACGTTTCCCGAGATAGTCCTCAGCGCTTCTGTGACGGGCGGATATTGCTCCGCCAGTCCCTCAAGACGCGCACTGATGCCTTGGAGATCCTCGACTTCATTGAGGATCGCATCAAAGCCCATAGGTGTACCGCTCTGCGAGAGGAACTTAAAGTCTGGAGGAATTTCAGATGTCACCAGCTGCAACGTAATAGCTTCGCCGACTACTCGGACAAGCAGTCCGAGTAACTGGGCAATGAGAATTATTCCTGCCTCCCTAGTCTGGTCCGCGCCGACTTGCCGCCGAAGCTCGTCTAGACCCTGTAAGGATCCATCCGCTGCGACCTGTACCGCGCTGAGACTGGGAGCTTCCGCCCTGGCCAGCGTCAGAGCACGAGAAAGGAGCGAGCGAAAACCGGGAACTCCCGCGAGTTCACACAGAGGCCGGCGCAGCTTCGCACAGACGCGAAAAGCCGCGAATTCCGTCGGCTCGGAAGCTTTGCCCACGGCGTCTTCGTGAGCAAGAAGACGCAGGGCCAAATCTCGCGTCTGTAGGGGAAGCATCATTTCCTTTCCTTTGCCGTGCAAAATGCGCGTGACACTTGGACGTGGAGCGTTCGGCTTTAATGTTACCCGCTTTGGGGCCGCTCGGATAGGGCACGTACCCGCTTCATCGGATCCTGCCGGCGCGGCGCGTGCCCCGGATTGCCGCATAACTTGGCCCCCAATCGGGATGATATGGCCCGCTAGCCGTGGAGAACGACATTGAGAAGTGAACTGTGGACATTTAACCCGCCTTCTACACCCTCGGCGTAGTTAATAAATCCCAATTTCCTGAACCGGTTCATGAAAAAGTTTACCCGCGCACGAGTGGTGCCTACCATCCCGGCCAGCGTCTCTTGACTGAGCTTCGGAATCACGGATTCATGAATTCCTTCCTTGCCAGAATGAGCGAGCAGGAGAAGAACACGGGCCAACCTTTTCTCGCTGGAATTAAGCAGTTGGTCAGCCATATCCTCTTCGTATCGAATGTTCCGGGCCAACAAATATGCGATGAACAGATCGGAAAGGGTGTGTTCGCGGCGAAGCGCGTCCATCATGGCCTTTTTCTCGATTCTCAGAATAGCGCAATCCGTCATTGCGATTGCAGAATCCACGCGAAGCGGTTGGCCCGCAAGCGAACCTTCGCCGAAGAAACTCCCGTCACTTAATATGCCGATTGTGGCTTCCTTGCCAGCCTCGGAGACAACGGTGAGTCTTACCTTGCCTGTCCGCAGGTAGAAAACTGCGTCTGAGGGATCCCCTTGCGCGAAGACGGCCTGCTTTTCCAGAAAGAGCAAAGCTTTCCTGCCTGCGTCGATGGTGTCGAGGAACACCGCGGCGTCGAATGTGCGGCCGTTCTCGCGGGGGGGGGGGTGGGGTAAAATTCCGCGCGCGTTGCGATTTCCGTTCAATCGGCGGCAGGACGGCACTTTTCGTTGAACCTTTGGGCTTGCGAGGCGAAGCCATGGGCGCACCCTCGTTCATTCCACTCTTAAGCACATTATACCCCCTCTTGCGCTGGCCCGGCATCGCATTATTGAGGGCGTCGTGGACGTTTTTCCCTTGAAAGCAAGCGTGCATGAAACCTGCGAGCGGGTTGTCGGCAAACAGGAAGCTGGCCGGAACGGGGTTGGGAAAACCACCCTGTTACGAACGATTGTCGGCCTGCACCCGGCCTCGGCGGGGAAAATTTATTTCGAGGGCAGCGACGTCACTGCCAGTCACTAGCAGGCTGCTGAAAAAGCCGCAAAGCCGTCATTCCGAGGGCGGTGTTTGCCCGAGGAATCCGCTTTTTCCTCGGAATTCAGCGAAAGGCAGATTCCTCGCGGAGTTTACCCTGAGCCCCTTCGCTACGCTCAGGGCCGTTCGCAGCGGAAAGGCGAACGGGTTCGGAATGACAATCGGGACCGCTTTTCAGCATCCTGCTAGCGAATCCAGATGTATCCGTCACTGGCTCACTATTTCGGCGGGACTTTCGGCCCCTCCGCGCCCCAGATGCGCTCGAGCTCGTAATAATGCTGGGGATATTGCGGCGTATAGCGTAAGAACGAGGGAATCGGATAGCGGATGCCGCCCTTGTGCGTGCCCGCCAAACCCTCCACAAGCTCCTCCATTTTCGACGCGGGCAGCGTAAAGGCCATCTCCCAATCCTCGGTCTGTCCGAAGACGCGGTCGCCATAGCAAGGAAGGATCACCTGATAATCCTGCCGGACGATCGTGCGGACGATCTCGTCGGAACAATCGATGCGTCCCGTGAACGAGCTCGCAATCGCACCGCCGCGCTTCCACAGCGCGCCGGTCACCAGCCGCAGCACCTGCGCCGGATTCCCATAGATGATGAATGCGTCGGGAGAAAAATCGGTTCGCGCGCCCGGCGCGACGACCAGGTGCTTGTATTTCCCTGCCGGCAGACGCTCGGTCGCCTGCTCGGTGCGAGCGCCGGCTTCGAGCGTTTCGACGTACATCCCGCAGGCCAGGTGCCCGCTTTCGTAATGCTCGGTCAGCGGGGCCAGGCCGAAAGCGGTCTTGGTCAGCACGCAGTTCACGTCTTCTTCACCGACCGCGATCGTCCAGCCGTATCGCCGGGCCATGGCGACGGCTTGGCAGATGGCGATCTGGATTTTCATGTCGCGCCATGGGCGTTTGGCCTTTTCCGGCAAGGGTTCGCCCGGTCCGAGCAGCTTGGCCGCCACGGGGAAGCTGGCCGGCCGGACATGATTCTCGATTTCCTTCGTGAAAGTTTTCGCGTCCATGATCTCCTCCGCGTGCAGCAATCATCATAAATCGCGCATCGCTCCGGAGATAGGGCAGCTCCATAGGCAATTGGAATGGCCGGGCGGATCGAAACCGCGTCTACCGCATGGCGAGGACAGGGACGGCTGCGTTATGATGACCTCCGGCACCGGGTGCCACAGACCGAACAATCGATCTGATGTCCCTTAGGCCCGTAGCTCAGCTGGTTAGAGCGCTACCTTGACACGGTAGAGGTCTACGGTTCGAATCCGTACGGGCCTACCATTCCCACACAGGCTCTTTCCCGAGCCAAAGCCTCCACCGCAACGGAATATGTCTGGCCGAAGCAGTTCGCGAGACCCTTTCAACGCATCCCTGGCGCGACCGCAGACACCGTGCCTTTGCCGTTTGAGAAGGGCAAAAACGGGCCATAGCCAACCGACTTGACCTTCACAACTCGGGGCGCCGCCCGCATCCAAATGCACCGCTTCTCGGGAGAAGGGCCTCTCGAAAATATACGCAAGAGTGCTGACGCTACCACGGAAGTCACTGGTTTACGCTGGCGTTAAAGGGATTCTTGACTCGGCCTCTATTCCGGAATAAGGTCGCGTCAGAGTCATATGAGCGCCATCACCTTCAAGGTCAACCGAACCACGCACACCCTGGATATGGATCCATCGACGCCCCTGCTCTATGCATTGAGCGACGATCTGGGCCTCCGCGGTCCGAAATTCGGCTGTGGACTCGGGGAATGCGGAGCCTGCACGGTCATCGTCAACGGAGAGGCCACGCGATCCTGCATCACGCCGGTGAGTTCTGTTCGCGGAGCCGAAATCACCACCCTCGAGGGGATCGGCACGATCGAAAAACCTCACCCGCTCCAGAAAGCCTTCATCGAAGAACAGGCCTCCCAGTGCGGATTCTGCGTCAACGCGGTGATCATGACCGCAAAGGCCCTTCTCGACAGAAACCCGAAGGCCACTGACCAGGAAATCCGCCAGGCCATGGCAAAGGTTCTGTGCCGCTGCTTCACACACGTCCGGATGATGCGCGCGATCGGTCGCGCCAGACAGGAAATGGCAGGATGAGCCGCCAAGCGCCCGAGTCCGCTCCGGCTTCCAAGCTCACGCCAGATGCGCGGAAGGCGCTTGAACGCGCGGGCTTTTCGCGCCGCGCGTTCTTGCAGGGAACAGGCGCTCTGATCGTGACCTTCTCCCTGCTGGGGAAGGCAGCTACCGCCGGGGCGCAGCTATTTGGCTCCCGCGCAACACCCGGAGCCCCGTTCCCCGATCAGATGGATTCCTGGATCGCCATCGGCGCGGATGGCCGGATAACCGCGTACACCGGCAAGGCCGAGATTGGGCAGGGTATGGCCACGGCGCAAATCCAGTTGGTTGCCGAAGAGCTCTGCGTAAGCTTCGACCAAGTTAGCCTCATCGATTGCCAAACTCCGATTACCCCGGATGAGGGCGTGACCTCAGGCAGCCAATCCCACCCCACGAATTTCAACCATCGCAACCTGGCTCAGGCCGCAGCCACAGCGCGCCAGGTACTGCTGCAGCTTGGAGCGCGACGTCTCGGCCTGCCCGCCGCTTCGCTCGTTGCGCGGGATGGCGCGATTTACCCGAAGAACGACCCTACGAAAAAGGCCGGCTACGGCACACTGATCGGCGGCCAGCGCTTCAACCTTCATGTCGATCCCCATGCCAATCGGAAACCTGCGAGCGAATGGACCATCCTCGGCACATCGGCCAAGCGCCCCGATTTGCCCGCCATCGTCACCGGCCAGTTCGAGTTTGTTCACAATGTGCGCCTGCCCGGAATGCTGCATGGCCAAGTGGTACGGCCGCCGGAGGTCGGCGCGACTGTCGTCAGCGTGGACGAAGGCTCGGTGTTGGGGACGGCCGGCGTCGTGAAGGTCGTGGTGCGGAAAAATTTTGTCGGCGTCGTGGCGCAAAAGCCCTGGCAAGCGATTCAGGCCGCGACCCGGTTGAAAGTTCGCTGGAGCCCCGGAACGGGACTGCCTCCGCAGGCGAATTACTACGAGCGCATGCGTCATCACGAGTCCACGCGCGACACCCTGGCCGTGGACTCCCAGGACGTGCCGCAAAAGCTCTCCGCGGCGGCCACGGTGCTCAAGGCCACCTACTACTATCCCTATCAGATGCACGGATCGATGGGCACCTCCTGCGCCGTGGCCGACGTGCGGGGCGATCACGCCACGCTCTATTCGCCGACGCAGGGTGTTTGGCCGTTGCGCAGCAGCGCGGCCATGGTGCTGGGACTGGAGCCGGAAAACGTAAAAATTCTTTTCCGCCGTGGGGCCGGGTGCTACGGGTTGAACGGCGCCGATGCCGTTTCTTATGACGCGGCGATCCTATCGCAGGCCGCCGGCAGGCCTGTGCGCGTTCAGCTTTCGCGAAAAGACGAGATGGCCTGGGGCGAAAACTACGGCTACGCCTTTGTCCTCGACGAGCGCGCCGGTTTGGACGCCCAGGGCAACATCGTCGCCTGGGACCACGAGGCCTGGTTCCCGGTGCACGGGAACCGCCCCGGCTATGACCGGCCCGGAAACGTCCCCTCCGGCATGCTTGCGGGTTTCCCGGTCCAGCCGTTCATGCCCCGCTCCCCCGCGCCCGCGCCGGGCCGTTACGAAAATCGCGGCAACAGCGTCCCCTCGTACTGCGCGGGCCGCGTCGGTGGCCAGGCCGAAGGCGCCGGCACGATCCAGTCGGCCCGCGTCCTGATCCACAACGTGCCTTCGCCATTCTTCACCGGCCCGCTGCGCTCGCCGGGGCGCCTCCAGAACACTTTCGCGCATGAAAGCTTTATGGACGAACTGGCGGCGCACGTACGGGCGGATCCCGTCGCCTTCCGCCTGCGCTACCTGAGTTTTCCCCGCCTGCGCGACGTTGTCACCGCCGCTGCACGCGCGGCAAACTGGGATGCGCGCCCCTCTCCCAAGCCCGGTATCGGCAAGACCGGCGTCGCCTCCGGCCGCGGCATCGCCTGCGTGGCCTACGAAGGCAGAAACGGCTATGTGGCCATGGTTGCCGAAGTCGAAGTCGGCCTGCATAGCGGCCGGATCGCCGTAAAGCGCTTCGTCGCCGGCGTCGATGTCGGCCCGATCTCGAACCCTGACGGCCTGAAGAACCAGGTGGAAGGCGGCGCCTTGCAAGGTATGAGCCGCGCCCTCGGCGAGGAAGTCACCTGGGATGATCGGAAGGTGACTTCGATTGATTGGGACAGCTACCACAGCCTGTTCCTGGGCATCGAGGCGCCAACCATCGATGTGGTCCTGCTCAACCGCCCGAGCCTCGACGCCAATGGCGCCGGCGAATTATCTGTCACCGTCGTGGCAGCCGCCATCGGCAACGCCGTCTTCGACGCTACCGGCGCTCGGCTTCGCGAGGCCCCGTTTACGCCTGAGCGCGTGAAGGCCGCGCTCAAGCTTCGCGCCTGAACCCGCTCCCGGCCATCCGGGACCTTTTGCGTTGGATCGGAATCGCAGAAAGCAAGCCGGACCGAGCGATGGAGTTGACCGGCACGATCGGGGCTGGCTTCGTAACCGGAGATATCCGGAAGCTGTTCCAGCGGCCAAGCAGACCTAAATTGCCTACGCTTGGGATCCCAGTTTCAGAAGCCGCGCGGCATTGCCGCCGAGGATCATCTTGCGTTGGGCTCTCGAAAGTTCCAGTTGCTCTACGAACTGAACTGGCCGGCTGTAGCCCATATCAAAACAGTAGTCACTGCCGAGCATGATGCGCTCTACCCCGACCTCCTGGATGACGAACTGCATGATGTCCTTGGAGTGAACGATGGTGTCGTAGGTGAAACGCTGAAGATAAGCACTAGGGGGTTGCCGCAGATTCAAGCCTTGAAGTTCGGGACGTACTTTCCAGCCGTGATCGATTCGGCCAATCAATATGGGCAGCGCGCCACCTCCATGAGCCAAGTTAATCTGGAGTTTCGGATGGCGGTCGAGAACGCCGCCGAAAACCAGGTGGCACGCGGCAATGGCGGTGTCGAAGGGGTTGCCGAGCAGATTCACAAGATAAAAAGGTTTCATGCGTTTCCCGCCGACCGTCTGAACCGGATGCGTGAACACCGGCAGGTCGAGCTCTTCGATTCGCGCGAAAACGGGCTCGAACATAGGATCGTTCAGTTCATGCTCGTCGATGTTCGTGCCCAGATAAACTCCCCGCATTCCGGGCAGCTGGCTGGCGCGGTTGAGCTCGTCAAGCGCACGGCTGGGATAGAGCATCGGCAGCGTCAAAAAAGCGGCCAAACGAGAGGGATATGCCTGGTGCGCGGCACTTGCTGAGTCGTTCCACGCCTTGCAAAGCGCACTGGAAAGATCCGCGTCCCCCCAGTAAGCCATGGGAGAGGTAAGGGAAATGGCCTGGACAGCGACGCCATCCTCGTCCATCGCGGCGATGCGCTCCTTCAGGTCCACAACTTTGGAGGGAGCCGGCCCGATGGTGAAGGTGGGAGCGTCTATATAGGGCAATAACTCACTTGACTCGCCCATCCAAAGCGGCCATGATGGGGAGCGAACAGTGAATCCGCTGGAGGGGTTTTTTGAATCTCCACATGATAATCCTCCAAAGTGGCTATTCATGCTAACAGCTTATTTCGACGAGAGCGTTGAAAGCCCGCGTGGATATGCAGTGACGGCTGGATTTCTAGGCAAAAAGGAACAGTGGACAAGATTTGCTGATGAATGGAAGGCGGCTTTACACCCTAGAAAAAATCTTCACATGAACGAGTTGAGATGGAAGAACGATAGACCCAGAGAATTATTGGGAAAATTGGGGCCGATACCGTACAGATGTGGGTTAACGCCAATTTATGCATCCGTTGAAGTCGGCGATTACATTGATGAACTACCGGAATATGCCACCAAAGCGTTTACTAAGGGATATTTCGTTACTCTGGTCGGGGTAGCTGCCTCAGTCTTGGACGCGCTACCCTCCGGGGAGCGCGTTGAGTTTGTATTTGAACAACAGCGCGAATTTGCAGCGGTCCGAGAGCATGCATTAAGCATCATATCCCAGAACCCAGTACTTCGCCGAAATGGAGGGGAAAGCGCTCTAGCTAAGTGGAGTTCAATTCCCAAATCTTCGCTTCTTGAGCCAGCGGACTATTTAGCCTATGCGCTAATGCAGGCTCTTGTTGACCCAACGTCTAATCGGACTCGTCTTTGCTCCCCGATTTTCGCTGGTAAACACATTGGGGGACAGATGGGCAAAGAAGCTGTTGCTAAAGTATTGGAGATGAAAAAACGTGACGACCAAAGGCAACCCCGAGCTTGAAAAGTTTGACACGGTGATGCGCACAATTTTGACAGTCTCCAAGACGGAACTCCAGAAGCGCGAGAAGGAATGGAAGCGCAGAAGAGCCAAGAAGAAGCGGGCTAAGTCTTGACCCGCTTCCCTCGGCCATCCCGTTTACATTCTTTGTCAGTTAATGTTCGTTTCCGGGTCTTGAGCCTTTCCAGTGAGGTGGTCCCAGGTGAGACGCTTGCCAATGATACGCGAGATGGCCAGATTGAAGCGGTCTCCATCGTCGTAGTCCTCCCGGTTATTAAACCGGAAGGCTTGCTCGTCGAGGTAACGGAAAAGATGGAAAGGTTCGACCGAAACATAGGTTCCGCGAATACCACGCTTCAAGAGGCTCCAGTAGTTTTCGAGGCCATTGGTGTGGACGTTCTCTTTCGCATAACATTCGGCGTGGTCGATAACTTGGTGAACGTATTCCCGCTCCAGGCCGTCGTAGGATTGCAACGCGTCGGTGAAAACCTGAGAGCCAGTAGCAACCTGCTCGCGGACACGGGATTGAAGCATGGGTTTGCGCACGTTCGCCACGACCCTTGTGCGAACGCGCCCATGGCGCTCCAGCAGCCCCATGACAGCCACCTTGTCAACGCCGCCAGTCCCGCTGATCTTTGCCCGGCGCTTCGCGGCGTGCATATTCCTGGCCCTGCCGCCGATATAGGTCTCGTCCACCTCGACCTCTCCACCGAGCATCCCGCCAGCTTCATCCTGCAAGGCAAGCCGGACGCGGTGAAGCATAAACCATGCGGTTTTCTGAGTAACCCCCAGCGCACGCCCGACTTCGTAGGAGCTAATACCATTCTTGCAGTTAGTCAGCATCCATACGGCAATGAGCCACTTGTCGAGCGGGATGGCCGAATCCTCAAAGATGGTTCCCACCTTGACGGAAAATTCGCGCTTGGGGTGATGCTTCGCGCACTTCCAGGAGCGGCGATTCGGATTGAATGCACTCACGCTGTCAGACCCGCACACCGGGCAAATGGTGCCTTTCGGCCATCGCTTCGCTGCAAGGTACGCAACGCAATTATCAGGATTCGAGAAATAAAGGACCGCCTCTTGCAAAGTCCTTGGCTCGGTCATGGTCTGTGTCCTCACAAGACAAATGTTAGCAAAAGCCAGTGGGCGAGTCAAGTAAATTGTTACCCTATATAGAGTCCTTTCGCGGTATTGCGAATCCCCATGTGGAAAGGTTTGCCCTCTTTCGCGATGATGTCCAAATACGATTGCGGGTAATAGTGCGCGTGAATATCAACCGGCCGAACCCCATCCGTAATGGCGAGGCGAGCAAGCGCGGGGTCCATCGTGCTCACCGCGCCGACGGCAGCAGCAGTCACGCATCCTTGTAATATCCGTCGACGCGTAATCTTTGATCCGGCAGAACCTGCTGAGTGCTTCATCGTCGTCCTCCCTCACATCGTTTTGGAAATTCATCTGGCGATTGCCTCGCCGGGACCGAGGAATGCGTGGATGGACATTGCGAAAAGCCGGCCGGACCGAGATGGCAAAGTGGACGGCATGATTCAACGCGACTTCGTAACCCGAGGCTTCGTGCGGCGGATCCAGCCGCCATGCAAACCACGGATTACCGGCGCTCCGGATCAGAGTTTCAGAATCCGCGCGGCGGTGCCGCCGAGGATCATCTTGCGTTCCGCTTTCGAGAGCTCAAGTTCATTCACGAACCGAACTGGCTGGCTGTACCCCATATCAAAACAGTAGTCGCTGCCGAGCATGATGTGCCCTACCCCGGCCTCCTGGATGACGAACTGCATGATGGCCTTGGAGTGCGCAATGGTGTCGAAGGTGAAACGCTGAAGATAGGCGCTAGGTGGTTGCGGCAGATGCAAACTTTGAAGTTCAGGCCGCACTTTCCACCCGTAATCGACTCGACCCATCACGATCGGCAGCGCGCCGCCTGCGTGAGCCAAGCAAAACTGGAGTTTCGGATGGCGATCGAGAACGCCGCCGAAAATGAGGTGGCAGGCGGCGATCGCGGTGTCGAAGGGGTTGCCGAGCAGATTTACAAGATAATAAGGCTTCATGCGCTCGCCGCCGACCGTCTGAATCGGATGCAGGAAAATTGGCAGGCCGAGCTCTTCGATTCGCGCGAAAACGGGCTCGAACAAATGATCGTCCAGGTCATGACCGCCGATGTTCGTTCCCAGGTAAACTCCCCGCATTCCGGGCAGCTTGCTCGTGCGGTTTAGCTCGTCGAGCGCGCGATCGGGATAGAGCATCGGCAGCGTCGTAAAAAAGACCAGACGATCCGGATAGGCCTTGTGCGCGGCGCTGGCTGCATCGTTCCACGCCCCGCAAAGGGCGCTGGAGACCTCGGCGCTGCCCCAATAAGCCATGGGATAGGTAAGGGACATGGCGTGGACAGCGACGCCTTGCTCATCCATCGCGGCGATGCGCTCTTTCAAGTCCACGATTTTGGATGCCGCAGGCCCAACGGTTCCGAAGGGGAAATCGATGACAAGTCCTTGCGCGGTGTTGCGATATTCCACGCCAAAAGGTTTGCCCTCTTTGGCGATGACGTCCAAATAAGATTGCGAAAAAAAATGCGCGTGAATATCGACTGGCCGAACTCCGTCCGTAACGGCGTGGTAAGCAAGCGCTGGTTCCATCGTGCTCACCGCGCCGACGGCAGCAGCAGTCACGCATCCTTGTAATATCCGTCGACGCGTAATCTTTGATCCGGCAGAACCCTCAAAGTCCTTCATTGTTGTCCGCCTCCGCGTAGTATTAGAAATCCATCTGGCGCCGTGTCAAAACGCTTGAACTTGCCGCTCCTGTGGCCGGGATTTGGCGCCCATCCCGGTATCCGGCGTTGAATCGCGTTTCCATCTCCCTCGCAACCCCCTGGGCTTCGAGTCGCGCGCCGGCGAATTTCACCACCGGCGTAATGACCTCGCCGCGATTCACTCCATTCGACTGGTCGCAGGCCTCCCGAGAGTTCCTTGGCTGGATTTGCAGCGATGTTCACGTTCGCAGATTTGGTTGCCGAGGTGGCTTTGAATGCCCCGAGCGGAATGGCGGCGACCCCCACCCAAACAGCCCCCCGGAACAAGTCGCGGCAGACAAACATGCCGGCAACGCGGTTTGCCGGGCATGGCATCGGCCGACGGCTTCCGGGGAGCAGATTAAACGCCGTTTGGCATCGCTACCAGTAATATCTCGACATACCACTCATAGGAGACTATTATGTCTTGCGTATGCCTACCGGAAAGCCGGGCAACGCCGCCCGCGCCGATGTGCGCAAAGTAAACGGACCCACGGTATCCTTCCGCGGCGCCAGCGCGCCGATAGGCCCGCTGGATCTAAGGCAGATCCGCTGCTTCGTCGCGGCATATGAGGAAGGCAGCTTCAGCCGGGCTGCCGCGCGGGAGCATTGCACCCAACCAGGCCTTAGCGTTTCCATTCAGCGGCTCGAATCAACCGTGGCGCACCGGCTGTTTGATCGGAAAGCGCGCGGCGTAACTCCTACGATCGCGGGCAAACATTTTTACGCGAGCTGTCTCGATGTACTGAAAACCGTAGAGCAGGCCAGACAGCGCATGATGGACATGGCAGGGAGCGTTCCCGCTCAAATCAACATGGGCGTCCCTCCCACAATGTTCAAAGGAGTTCTTCCGTGGATATTGCCCGATTATCTCAGCGCCCATCCGCACGTGGATGTCCGGCTCGCGGAAGCATACAGCGGCACCCTCACCGACTGGGTGCTCTCGGGACAGATCGACGTGGCCATCGTCACAAAGCCCCCGGTGCATTTGGGGCTGGAAACGACCCACTTTTATCGGGGCCGTCTGGTCCTGGTGAGGCGCCCGGATCCCGGCTCGCGGAAGGGACGACGCGTGCTCGCCCGCCACGCGAGTGAGTTGGCGAACCTGAAACTCGTTCTCCCGTCACAGAGGCACAGCTTGCGGCAAGTCATCGAAGCCGGAGTACGGCTGGGTACGACTGCGTCGGGCCGAGTTCTGGAGATAGACGGAATGCTCGGGACGCTTGAACTCGTCAGGACATCGGATTGGGCCACGGTGGTTGCCGGCCTTGCAGTAATGGATGAAGTGAAACAAGGGCGGCTGATGGCAGATCCCCTTTATGGACCCGAGCTGTGGATTGACTTCTACTTGATACGCACGAAAGATGCGTTGCTGTCCGTTGCATGCAGGGAGTTCTTACACCGCATGCAGGAAGCACTCGGGGCGCTTGACAACGTGCACAACGCTCTTCCCACGCCGAAAGCTTCCGCAGGTCACGCCGCGGATCGCTAACTCACCCAGAATCCTTCCGGTCAGCCGATTATTTGAGGCCCGGCCCGCTACCAGACTCCCACTCGGCGATAGCCGCCGGCAGAGCGGCGTCAGCCATAAGGCATAGTGCCGGCGAATTGCTAACATACAATATTGTTATTTGACAATATACGTCCCGGTAAAGAGTATTCTCCGGGACAGGGAACTTGCGAAAGGCGCATCATGGCCGGCCGTCAGTGCCATCCATGCCTTGCGCTTTGTTGAATTTTGTACCTTTTATTAGGCGCGACCCCTGCCGCTGCATTCAGACAAAGGTTATTAAGCCATGTGGGTGAACCCGTCTCAGACAGGGGCAAGGACATTGGGCGTGGGGGCGCAAAGTGCGGCTTCGGCAGCCCAGGCGAATTCGGATTGGATGCCCACCCGTCAAGCGCCGAAACCCGCCGGACTGCGAGAACGTTGCATCACGGGAAGGGACATAGGTTCGATAGGCAAGAGATAAGTTCTGAGCTAGGATAACCGCAAAGGTGCTGGAAGTAACCACACCAGGGAGACAAGTTCGAGCCGAAGCAGAGTGGTTGTCTTCACGGGGATCCATCGCCCCGCGTCAGGAGAAATCATGAAGAGGATCAACGTAGGCATTATTGGAACAGGCTGGTGCGGCGGAATTCGCGCGGAAACCTGCGCGGCAAGCCCATTTGTGAACGAACTGCACATTGCCGAAATCAGGGAAGACCGCTTGCAAGAGGTGGCGGCGAAAACCAACCCCGTCACGGCAACCACCGATTATCGGGTGCTTCTGGCGAATCCGGGCATCGACGCCATCATCATTTCCGCGACCCCGGAGACCACGCACTATCCCATGGCCAAGGAGAGTCTGCAAGCCGGCAAGCACGTTTTCCTCGAGAAGCCGATCGCTCTGGAATTGGAAGAAGCAGACGAACTGATCCATCTGGCAAGGTCAAAAGGTCTACTCTTCACAATTGGCTATTCGCAGCGCTTCAATCCGAAATTCGCCTATGTCAAACGGTCTATCGACGACGGCACGATCGGGCAGCCGGTCAGTGCCTTGGTGAGCCGTCATATTAGCCGGAATCTCGCAAAGAAAATCGGTGGTCGCATCAAGCTCTCCCCCGCCGCCATGGAGGCGACGCACGACATCGATTTCGTTCTCTGGTGCTTTGAGCCCAGAAAACCCGTCCGCGTCTATTGCCAAGAGGTCTCCAAAATCATGAAGCCAACCCACAATGTGCCGGATTGCGCCTGGATCGTGGTTACTTTGGACGACGGTACCGTGTTCACGATCGGCGCGGGCTGGGTGCTTCCGCCTGCCTATCCCAATTTTGGATCCACGTGGATCGAAATGGTCGGGACGGAAGGGGCGATCATGGTCGACGATACCCACCGGGACGTCTACGTAAGCACGATAAAAAGGGGGATCGAGTTTCCCCTCTCCACCATGCCCGGTGAAAAGGTCGGCCATGTCTATGCCGGCCCCATGGAAGCGGAGACAATCCATTTTCTGGAGTGCGTTGCGCTGGGCCGGCAGCCCTTGGTTACCGCGGAACACGCGCGCATGGTGATGCGCGTGTATCAGGCCGCGGACCTGTCGGCGGAGGAAGGACGTCCAGTCGATATCCACTGGCCAGCCGCGCCGGGCGAAGACCGCAATGCCTCGCCAACCGATGTGTCTGCCATCCGTTCCGCCCGCTGAGGCGGGCGGGGACGGACGAAAACGGGACGCTCGCCGATCGAGTCCGCGGCCCTCTCGGACCGGGAGTGTCAGGGACTTGCAAAGTCCCTCTTTCTGCGGCTGGCTTGTGCACAAAGTTTTCTTGTTCCACTGGGAATCAGTCGCGTGCCAAAAAACTCCTGTGCGATGGTAGAAGAGGTTCGGACGCCGCTTGGCTGCCAAACGGCTGAACAGTCCTTTGCCCAGGAAGGAATCCGCCCGGCTTTTCGCCGCCGATCGACCCGCTCTCGCGGAGAAATCGCTTGAACGTCGCGCCCAGACCCGTCGCCGGAACTAGCGCCACCTCCGATGAAGTAGCCACCCAGCCGACTCGGGCCCGGTGGATGATCCTCTTCCTGATCAGCCTGATGTATCTGATCGCGTACATGGACCGCAGCAATATCTCCGTGGCCGCTCCTCAGATCGCTCATGAGTTCGGGCTCAGCGACACGGAGATGGGCCTCGTCTTTAGTGCCTTCGTCTGGACCTACGCGATTGGACAGATACCGGGCGGGTGGCTGGGAAACCGGTTCGGTCCCAAGACGATTCTTACGGCGATCATGGTTTGGTGGGCGATCGCTTCGGGAAGCACGGGCTTCGCCGTCGGTTTTGGTTCGCTTCTGGCCGCTCGTCTGTTTCTCGGTCTAGGCGAAGCGGGTGCGTTCCCCGTGGCTACGCGCGGCATGCAATTATGGTTTCCAAAGTCGGAACGCGGCCGGATCCAGGGCATCACCAATGGCGCTACCCGGTTCGCCGTCGCCATTACCCCTTTCGTCGCCGTAAGCATTATGACCGCCCTCGGCTGGCGGGCGATCTTTTACATTTTCGGGTCCCTGGGAGCAGTCTGGGCGCTCGCCTTTTATTGGATTTACCGGAATCGGCCGGAAGAACATAAACGAGTCAATCGGGCGGAACTGGCTCATATCCGGGGCATTCACGCAGACGGAACGATCGTGCGACTGGAAGCGCAGAGGCGGCCGAAAACGCCCTGGAGAACCATTCTGGGCTCTCCGAACATGTGGTTCATCATGCTCGCCTACGGCTGCTTCTTTTACGGAACCTACTTCTTTCTCAGCTGGTATCCCTCGTATTTGGAAGTGTACCGGCATTTTTCGCTCAATTCCCTCGGCTTAGTTGCCTCCATTCCTTTGTTAGCCGCCATGGCAGGAGACATTCTGGGCGGCTCGCTGAGCGACTTGGTTTATAAGAGGACGGGCAGGCTAACACTTTCGCGCCGCATCGTGGCCGCTCCGGCGATGCTGATCGCTGGAGCGTTCCTGATCCCCGCGGCCTTGAGCCGGAATCCGTGGACGGCCTTGCTTTACCTGGCGCTGTCGTTCTTCTTTCTGGATATGGTCCTTGGTCCGGCGTGGGCCGTGGCGATGGACGTGGGAGGCGAATTCAGCGGCACGGTGAGCAGCATTATGAACACAGCCGGAGCTGTCGGCGCGTCGGCGTCACCGATTGTGTTCGGCTTTTTTGTGCAAAGAGGAACCTGGGTGGTGCCCTTTTTGGTGACGGCGGGTATGTTGGCTGGTGGCGCCTTGATCTGGGCCTGTTTGATCAATCCTGAAAAATCGGTCATCGGAGAAACGCATTCGGCAGCAGAAACCGCCGCAGCGAACCAGGAATCCTAAGTCAACTATCCCAACGACTGAGGGGCGATGGGACAACCAAGGGAAGATGTTCATGCCGGGGGGCGCAGAGCCGCCCGGCGGTATCGCCAAGCGCTTTGGGTGCGAAACGTAGCGTAAGCGGGGAACGGGTGCCGGACGTGGATCTGCGCTCCCTGCAGAGGCACCGTAACCTGCTTGACGATTGACCGCCTTCGCGGAGTTCGGAACACACTTCCGAAGTGGAGTCGATACAATTCAAGGAGGAACTTATGGCTGCAGAATACGACGAACCAGTTCGCCGAAATGCGGGAGAACCGCGCGAGTTAGACCACTCCGCGCCGCCCAATTCCAGAAGACAGTTCTTGAGATCAATCGGGGCGCTCAGCGCGATCGGCGCCGCTGCCACGCTTCCCGTTGCGGCCCGTCTGGCGGCCCAAACGGATGCGGGGCCGGGCAACACCGGACTGCGGCGAATCGACGTTCATCAGCACATGTTTTCCCCGGCCTATCGGCGTGTAGCCAAAATGCCGAATGTGGCCACAAGGCCTGGCGGACTCCGGCGGGCAAGTCCTCTGCTCGGCCACTGGACGCCCGAGGGAGTGATCGAGCAAATGGGAAAATACGGGATCGCCACGGCAGTACTTTCCATCCCGGTTACGGGATACTCTTTCGATCAGCTCAACGCGGAAGAGGCCCGCACACTGGCGCGCGGCAACAACGAGTATGGCGCGCAAGTGGCCAAGGACTATCCGGGCCATTTTGGATTTTTCGCTTCATTGCCTCTCTTGGACGTAGAAAGTAGCTTGAAGGAAATCGAGTATTCCTTCGACACCCTCCATGCCACCGGCATCGGTTTACTGACCAGCTACGGCTTAAAGTGGCCCGGCGACCCGGCTTTCGAGCCGGTCTTTGCGGAGCTGAACCGCCGCAAAGCTGTGGTATTCATTCACCCGACCGCTCCTGCCTGTTGCGGGGAGCTGATCCCGGGCGTTTCGCCGGTCTGGGTGGAATTCGACTTCGACACGGTGCGCGCGGCGATCAGTCTTTTGGTCAACCATACGTTCGAAAAGTTCCCCGATATCAAATTTATCCTCACCCACTCGGGAGGGGCTCTCCCGGTGGAGGCGGCGCGTATCCAGGGGATTGTCAATCCCGGGGTAACCGGCAGGCAGCCAGGGACCGTGGAATCGTATTTCAGCAGGATCTTTTACGACATCGCTAATGGAGCCAATCCCATGGCCCTGTCCGCACTCACCAAGTTGGTTCCCACGTCACAGATTCTTTTCGGCACTGATTTTCCGTATGTCCGCATCGGCGCGACGGTGGATGGATACTTGAAGTGGGGATTTTCGGCGGAACAGATGCGAGGAATTAACCGGGAAAATGCGCTCGGCTTGCTTCCGCGCCTAAAAGTTCACGCGTAACAGATCGAGCGATTTGGTCCGAAGCGGGCGATTCCGCGCAGGCCGGGACCGCCCCCCTCGTTCTCGCACGAGACCCCGCCCGAGACCTAATCCGGGAAAATGACGCTAAGACTGTCCTTATTCTCGTATAAGCACCTCGTATAACTAGGCATCACAATCCGTTTCGTTGACATCAACCTATCCGGCGCTACCTTTTTTTTTGGGGGGGG